>JAABUS010005962.1_pt1 | contig 15344 bp, 12 predicted proteins | sample 5560161 | NCBI WGS metagenome assembly JAABUS01 (sample SAMN10711885, study PRJNA513376) | rock metagenome | isolation source: Antarctica rocks | place: Antarctica: Victoria Land, Trio Nunatak nord | collected 2016-01-04
ATTTGTAGTCCGTCTTGCGGCTGATCTCGAACCGTAAACATAGACGGCTCATCGGCTCGTCGGCCCGCAGACAGGCGGCGATAAAAACACGGTGCCGTCGCGACTTGTGTGGAAATTGGCTGAGCGGCGTGTCTCCAGCGGGATGGTAGTTGGGTTGGTTACGCGGCGAGGTCAACGGGGGCGGGGGCGGCGATCGTCTCGCCCAAGGTCTGCCAACCGTTGACCTTGCGCATGGTGATCTGGCCCGACGCGAGCAGCGCCCAGAACAGCATGGCCGCCGTTTCGGCGGACGGCAGCACGGTCTGGGTCTTGATGCGGCGCTTGAATTCCTCGTGCAGCCGCTCGATCGCGTTCGTGGTGCGCGCCGACTTCCACTGGCTTGGGGGCAGGCGGAGGAAAGCAAACAAGCGGTCGCCCGCCTCTTCCAAGCTCGCGGCAACGGCCGGGCAGCGCAGCCGCCACTTGCGCAGGAAGGCTTTGCGCCGGGCCTGCACTTCCTTTGCGGTCGCGGCGTAGATCATGTCCGTGTAGTCGGCCGAGACCTCCTCGTGCAGCGCGTCGGGCGCATGGGCTAGGAGGTTGCGATGCTTGTGGACTGTGCAGCGCTGGGCGGGCACGTCGGGCCACAGCGCCGCCAGCGCTCGCTCCAGCCCGGCGCCACCGTCGGTGATCAGGAACTCCGGCGTGCGCAGGCCGCGGGCGATCAGGCCGTCCAGCACGCCCCGCCACGCCGCCTCGCTCTCCCCGCCCATGTTCTTCACGGCCAGCAGCACTTTCTGCCCGTCCCGCCGCACCCCCAGCACGACCAGCAGCGAGATGTTCGTCGCCTTGCGGTCCAGCCGCACACGCACGACCGTGCCATCCAGGATAAGCCGAACCACGTCCTCCCCGGCCAAGTCACGCCCGTTCCAGGCGTCCCAGTCCGTCTTGACCTTGCGCCACGTGCGGCTGACGACGTCCTTGCCCACCGCACCCTTGAACAACGCAGCCAGCGCGCGCTTGACGCGCCGCGTGTTGGTGCCGGACAGGTAGGCGCCGGCAATCAGCGCCTCGACCTGCTTGGTCATCCGGGCGTAGCGGGGCAGAGTGGCGCAGCGCCACTCCTGGGTGCCCCCGTCCTCGGCGGCCATCCGGGCGCGGGGTACGCTGAGTTCCACCGGGCCGAAGCTGCCCAGCAACTGGCGCTCGCGCGTCCCGTTCCTGTAGCCCTTCGGCGCCTCTGCATCCCGCTCGTAGCGCCCGCGTCCCAGCGCCGCGTCCAGCTCCTGCCCAATCAGCTCTTCAATGAACCCGCGCACCCGATCCCGAATGCCCGCCTCGATCGGGTCAAACCAGGCCTCCCCTGCAAACAGCGCCGTGCCGTCCGCTTGCGTCTTCGTGCTATTCTCTTCCATGGCGTGGTCTCCGCCGGCGCTCGAACGCCGGAAATGGTTCGTTGAACAAACCAGAGACTACGCCACCAACCTATTTCCACCACATCCGCGACAGCACCTAAAACACAGGCGTTGGTCCATCACACTCTCCACACGCCAGGCCATGATTCCGTTCTCCAAACTGAATTGGAGTGTTACCAACGTGCCCGGTCCAAAGTGTTACCAACGTAGCCGGTCTGTACCGCTTACATCCCCATCCTGATTATCACGCTACAATCCTCGTAGCACCGGAGCTTCTTCGCCCGGATCGCCGCGCACTCGTAAGCCGACGGTGGCCGCCTTCACACCATCGGACAGCGGGGCTTTGCGATACGGCGCCTTCGCCAGATCCCGGTCACGCAAGGGTCGCCAAAGGCTGCGTGAGCTGCGACTTTCAGCTCCGCAAAACGGCCAAGACCTTGCCACGTAGCCATTTCTGGCCAGCATCCTCACGGCTCCTCGCGTGCCAATAGAGCGCGAAATCCGCGTCCGGGAGGGGCAGCGGCGGCTCATAGACCACGATCGGCAAGGTTTGGGCGGCGCGTACAGCCAGTCGCGTCGGCACGACAGCGATCAGGTCGGTGTTGGCGACCACAGCTGGAATGGGGACGAAACTCGGCTGCCATAACACCACGCGGCGGACCAGGCCAAGTGCGCCAAGTGCGGTGTCGATGGGTGCCGCGTACATCTTAAAGTCACGCGGCAGCGCCTGGACATGGCCTAGATCGACAAAGTTGTCGAGCGACAGACTTCCCTCGGAGAGTTGGGGATGGTTCGTGCGGGCGATGCAGGCCAAGGGGTCGTGAAAGATGAGACTGGTGATCAGGTTCTGCGGCGCTTCGGGCAGGTAGCCGATCGCAAGATCGATCTCACCTTCACTCAGCAGCGATTCCAAGTTCTTCGGGTTCGGCGGCCGAAACGCCACCTGAATGTGCGGAGCCTCTACCGCCAACAACGCCATCAACGGCGGCAAAAGCAACGCCTCGATCAGGTCCGTGCCAATAAGTGAAAAGGTGCGTTTGCTCGTTGCTGGATCGAACTTGGCTGGTAGCGCGATCATCTGCTCGATCACGGCCATTGTCTGCTCGAGCTGCTGACTCAGCTGCTCGGCCCGAGGCGTCGGGGCCATACCTTTGGGGCCGCGAACAAGAAGCTGATCGTTGAACAGCACCCGCAGCCGCGCCAACGACGCGCTCATTGCCGGCTGAGTGATGCCCAGCCTCTCAGCCGCCCGCGTGACATGGTGCTCTGCGAGCAGCACCCGAAGCGACACAAGTAGATTTAGGTCAATTTCGCGAAAATCCACAGCGTCTATGATGCCCATAATCTCGGCTGGATGCCATCTAAAACGGATCTGCCCTATCTACTGTGAACGGCGACAAATAACGCTGCTTGTCCGGGTGGAAAGACGGTGCGTAAAAGTCCAGGCGTCCGCGACTTTTACGCTGCGGCCATACTCTACAAGAAGCTTGTTGAGCCGATGACGAGTCAGCGCTCCGCGACTCTTTAAGGAGTATTGCCATCATGATACCCGAAATGCGCATCGCCACCCGCGAAGAGATGAACAAGCGGATCGCATACTTCAAGGACCTCAAGGGCTCCAAAGTCGGCCTGGTAGACAGCGACCTCCCGGAATGCGAGCGCGAACTGATCAACGTGATTGGCTTCCAGCCCCCGGCTGACGAGATCACGACCGTCTCACCGGTCGGCGCTGACGCCGCTCGCATGGCGGCGATCCAGATCTCGGAAGGCTTCAACCTTGGTTTCGCCCGCGCCAAGCCCGGCAATGGCCCACTAATGCATAACCACGACACGAACGAGACCTTCATGCCCATCACCGGCCGTTGGCGCTGCGCCTGGAACGAGGGCGACGCCTACGACTATGTCGACGTCGGTCCATGCGATGTCGTCTCCTTCCCGCCAGGCGTCGCACGGCGCTTCATGAATGTCACCGAAGGTGAACCCGACACCCAGCATCTAATCATGTTCGTCGTCTCGGGCAACGCACCCGAGGCGGCATTCACCCCTCTCGCTTACGAGCGTATCGCGAACTTCCAACACGAGGCCGCGGAGTAGACCTTTGAGCACCCAGTCTTCGCCATCCGTGCTGTTGTCGCTGCAAGCGGCGTTTAACCGCGCACCCTTGCTGCACTACACGACGGCAGGTGGCCTCGACTGGGGCGTCCGCGACAGCGGCGGCGCTGGCGCGTCGCTCGTTCTGCTACCGGGCAGTCTGGGTACAGCCGACATCTTTTTCCACCAGATCGAGGCTTTCGGGCAGAGCCATCGCTGTCTGACGGTCGACTATCCCTCCGCTTCTGCGACGGCCCTGGCGGACGGCCTGGCCGAACTCCTCGGCCTCTTGAACGTCGCCCGAGCCCACCTGCTCGGCGCCTCGCTCGCCGGTTATTGGCTGCAACACTTCGCCGCCCGGCATCCACAACGGGCAGCCGGGGTCGTCCTCGCAAACACTTTCTGCGATTCCGACGAGCTCTCCCATCACCCGCTGTTTAATGTGGCCGCTTTGCGCGCGTCAACGGGCGAGGAGGTCAAGGCGAATTGGCTGGCTAGTTTAGAAGCTCGACCCCCCGGTGAATTGCGCGATATACAGATCGTGCTGCTGCGGAATGGCCAGTCCGGCGACGTACTGCGATCACGCCTGTTGGCGGCGGCTACCGCCGAGCCCAGTCCGATCGTGCCGCTGTCGCAGGACCGAATCGCCATCATCGATTGTGAAGATGACCCTCTGCTGGCCGGCCGCACCCGTGACAAGTTGGCCGAACGTCATCCCGAGGCCCGGCGCCTAACTCTACCGATCGGTGGACACTACCCGCACGTCACCCAAGCTCAACACTACAACACTTTCCTCAAGAGCTTTCTGGCTCGCGAGACGGCGGCGTGATCGTCCGGTCGAAATTGGCCCAGGAGTCGCCCATGGATTCGCATTCGCTCGTCGAAGCCTCGTCGGAACTCGTTGGTAGAGCCGGCTGGACTGCCGCGATCAAAAAGTCCTTTGGTCGGAGGACCCTCGGCCAAGAAGAGATCGTCTTGGCCCTAGCGGTTTGCGTGTTCGCAGTCTTCTCCGTGGCTCTGTCAGGATTCTTGTCACTCGCGAACATCATCGGGCTGCTCAGGAACGCCGCCGTGCTCGGGATCCTGTCGGTAGGAATGGCCGTCGTGGTCATCGGGCGCGGCATCGACCTCGCGCAGACGACCACCATGACGATCACCTCCGCCTTGGCGGTGGTGATGCTGCAGCACGGCCTGGGCACCCCCGCGGCGCTGGGGATCGGGCTCCTCGCGGCCATCGCGATCGGATTATTCCAAGGGTGGGTGATCGCGTACATAGAAATCCCCCCGCTCTTCGCCACCCTCGCATCCGCGCTGTTCATCAACGGCCTGGGTCGCTGGGCGTTCCTGAACGGGCAGCAGCTCGCCTATGTTCCGAAGACGGCGGGGTCGTATCTGTCGATCGGCCAGAGTCAGGTAGCAGGCGTTCCCGTTCCGATCATAGTCTTTGCGGCCGTCGCGATCGCAATCGGCTCCTTCCTGTCCAGGACCACTACGGGCCGACACATCTACGCCCAAGGGGACAACATGGATGCTGCGAGGCTCACGGGGCTGAACGTGCGCGTGCTCCTCCTCCTTGAGTACACCATCTGCGCCGTGGTCGCCCTGATTGCGGGTGTCGTGCTGTCGGCGTCGTCCACCGTCGTCAACACGCAGCTAGTATCGACCAGTCTCATTTTCGACGTGATCCTCGTCGTCGTGGTCAGCGGCGTTAGCCTCCATGGGGGGCGCGGTCGGATCCGAGGAGTGGTCATGGCAACGCTGCTGATCGGCATCCTCTTGAACGGATTGACGATGATGGACGTCAACACCGACGTGCAGAATATTGTGAAGGGCATTCTCCTGCTCGGCGCCATCCTGCTCGACAACAAGCTCAACCCGCGCGACGAGGAGACTGCTCGGCAGGGCGATATGTGATCAACGATCGACAACGAAGAATCCGGGCGCCAATGGCCCGATAAACACCGGGAGAGAAATCAATGCGTGGCATCGTTGCAGCTGCTTTTCTGAGCGTGGCCGGATTTCTAGGGCCGATCCTGTTGAATGGGGGCGTATCTGCGGCCGAAAACGCAGACGGAGCCCAACGGGCGGCCTACGAGTCCGCTCTGAAGGGCAAGACGATCGCGTTCGTGCCCATCGCGATGGGAGATCCGCTCTTCCAGGGGTGGGACTATGCCATCAGCGCCGAAGCCAAGGCGCTCGGCATGAACTACAAGCTCCGGGACTCCAACTGGAGCACGACGTCGATGAGCCAAGCGATAACCGCGCTGATTGCAGAGAAGCCCGACATCCTCGTCGCCCACAACATCAACGTGCAACTGCTCGCACGCGACCTCCGCCGGGCCACGGAAGCGGGCATCCGAGTGATTCAACTGAACCTCGAGTCTAATCAGCCCACGGACGCCTTCATCGGCGCCGACTGGACCGGCATCGGGACGGCGACGGCAGAGGCCATCGTCAAGGACTGCGGCGCCGGCTCCGGAAAGTCCGGGAAGGTCGCGATCGTCGCGGGCCAACTCACCGCGGCTGACAGCGTCCTCGAGAACGCAGCCCTGCTCAAGGTCTTCGAGAGCCACCCCGAGATCAAGGTCGTGTCCAACCAAGCATCGAACTGGGATCCGGACAAGGCGAGGGAAATTACGTCGACCGTCCTGCAGCAGAACCCCGACGTTTGCGCCATCTTCGGGCACTGGGACGTCTTCAGCCTCGGCATCGGGCAAGCGGTTAAGCAGGCAGGGCGGACGGGCAAGACGCTCGTCTATACGAGCGGCGGCGGGGACCGCCGGGCTTGCGATGCCCTGGCCGCCGGGCTCTTCGACCGCTACTGGAATTACAACTCGCTACGGCAGGGTCATGACGTCATGACGATGGCCAAGGTCCTAATGCAGCTAAATCACAAGGCTGGTTCCGTCCATTTCGCGGACTACTCGCCGAACACGTTCATGACCCCGACCACGTTCAGGCCGAGCCAGTGCTGGGACCTGCCGTCTATGAACAGATAGGCCGAGGGGACTCGAGCTCGCGGAGCCTGGAGAGGCTGTCGAAAGGCTCCGGCAAAAACGTCTGGCGATAAAGAAATCTGTATCAAGGAGATCCCAGGTGAACGCTTTCACGCGAACCCTAGGCGTCCCGCGGTCGTTCTCGTTCAAGCTGTTCCTGTCTGAGCTTCTCGGGAAGCGGGGGATGGAGGCCATCATCCCGTTCCTCATCCTGGTCGCCTGTGTGATCTTCATGGCCTCGGTCACGCCCGGTTACCTGACAATCGCCAACTTCCAGGATCTATCGCGGCAATTCGCGGAGTTCGGCCTGGTCGCGCTGGCGATGGCGCTCGTGGTCATGTCAGGCGGCATCGACCTCAGTGTCGGCTCGAACTTCGCAGCCGCGAACTTCGCGGCGCTGATGGCCTTCAACATTCTCGAGCTGCCGGTCATCCTCGTGTTGGCCTGCACGCTCGCGCTGGGCGCACTGATAGGGGCCTGCAATGGACTGATGATCGGAGTCCTGAAGGCGAGGGCGTTCCTCGTGACGCTGGTGACGATGATCATCATCCGATCGGTGGTCCTCCTTCTCTCGGAACAGTACTCCACGCTGATGGCCACGAACACCAACCAGAGCGCCGCTTGGGATTTCCTCGGTGAGGGTTCCATCGCCGGGATCCCGGTGAACGTGACCATCCTCGCGTTGGTAGGCCTTGTCGGCTACATACTGCTGACCCGGTCGCGATGGGGCTGGCACCTCCTGGCCATCGGCGGCGCGCGCCGTTCCGCACGCAACGCGGGCATCCCGATACGCACGATGGTGTTCTTCACGTACGTGATCAGCGGCGTGCTCTGCTCGCTGAGCGGGTTCCTCTATGCCGCGCGGCAGAACAGCTCCGGTTCGGACACCGGCCAAGCCTTCGAGGTGCTGACCCTCACCGCCGTCGTCCTCGGGGGCGTTGCGATGTCGGGCGGCCGCGGATCGGTCGGGCGCGCGATCATCGGCGCCGGCATCATGATGGTCCTGACCAACGGCCTCGTCAGGAACGGGGTCTCGGGTGAGGTCAGCTCGCTGATCCTCGGCGCAGTGCTGCTCGTCGCGGTCGGCATCGACGTCAAGTGGACGAAGAACAAGGCCAAGGCGATCCAGAAAATCTATCTCTCCCCCGCAGCCTACCACCTGCCGGCGTGCCCGACCGTGGCGGCCCATGCGGGCACCGTCTACCAGCTCAACAACGCGTTCCAGGATGCAGAGGCCATTGGGCTCGATCGGGTCGACGGCCCGGAGGACATGATCCACGACTTGGCCGGGCGCCTCTACACGGGGACACGCGACGGCCTGATCGTCAGGTTCTCAGGGCCGCTGTTCCAAGACATGGAAGTCTTCGCGCGGACAGGCGGACGGCCCCTCGGCATGGCCTTCGACAGGAACCAGAACCTCGTCGTCTGCATCGCGGGCATGGGGCTCTACATGGTCAGTCCCGACCGCAAGATCACGAAGCTCACCGACGAGACGAACCGTACATGGTTTTCAATCAACGATGACTCCCGGCTCCGCCTGGCGGACGACCTCGACATCGCTCCTGACGGGAAGATCTACTTCAGCGAGGCGACGAAACGGTACGAGATGGAGGATTGGCCGCTCGACGGCATTGAGTGCCGCGGGAACGGGCGGATCATCTGCTACGATCCGGCGACCAGGAAGACCCGGACGGTTCTCAACAACCTCGTGTTCCCGAACGGCGTGTGCGTCAGCCACAACGGCATGGCAATTTTGTTCGCGCAGACCTGGGCTTGCACGCTGAGCCGGTATTGGATCGCCGGACCCCGCGCCGGCGAGCTCGAGACCCTGATAACCGACCTACCCGGCTATCCCGACAATATCAACCGCGCCTCAGACGGGAATTACTGGCTCGCGTTGGTCGGCATGCGGACGCCCAGCTATGACTTGGCGCTGAGCAAGCCCGAGTTCCGGACGCGGATGGTCAAGACGATTCCTCCCGATGAGTGGCTCTGCCCGAACCTTAACAGCGGCGGCGCACTGAAGGTCACGGATTCTGGGCAAGTGGTGCAGTCGCTATGGGATCCGGGCGCGAAGTCCCACGCGATGATCACATCAATGCGCGAACACCGCGGGTACCTGTACCTGGGCGGCGTGACCAACAATCGGATCGGGAGAATCCCGCTCTCGAATGTCGACCCCGAGTGGACGAGCTTCTCCTCCTACTGGGGTGGAACCGGGGAAAGGCCGAACCAATGAGACACATCACCTCGCTCGCCAAGGAGATCTTTCAGCCCGACCGCGAACGTCATGCCATCCCGCCCCTGGACGGAGCGCTCCGTCCGAACACGCTGCTCGAAGAGTCGCAAATCGTAATGGACGGGTTGCCGGGACCGTGCGGCCTCTGTGCCAGCAGCGTCCAGGCGTTCCTCGCCTCGGGGCAGTCGATCTTGTCATTCGGGACCGATGCCGCTCCCAAGCTGCTGCATTCGGTCGACGGCCAGATTAGCGCCCTTTACTATGACGAGCCCGGGGAGGGATTGCTCGCGGGCATCGCCGGAAGAGGGGTCATCGGCGTCGGCGGCCGGTTCGACGGACGCCGTTGGGCCTCGGCCAGGGGCGTCGCTATAAGCAACCCGACGGGGATCGCCATGGTCGACGACGCCATCCTCGTAACCGAGGGATCGACCACCGTTGAACCAGGCGATTGGCGCCGCGACCTCCTCCAGAAGAGCCGGTCCGGTCGCCTGATCAGGCTGGACGCGAGGAGCGACGGCGGGGATGTCCTGCTCGACGGCCTGCAATATCCGGCAGGCGTTGCCGCATCACCCGAAGCACGCTCGACCCTCTTCACCGAGAGCTGGTCGCACGCCCTGAGGGCGTTCGGTGGGACCCATCGGAACGAAGGATCGGCGCTCGGGTTCGACAACTCTCCGGGCTACCCAGGTCACATAGCGCCCGCGTCGTCGGGCGGCTTTTGGATCGCGTTCTTCGCCCTGCGCACGCATCTGATCGAATTCCTCCTTGGAGAGGACGGCTACCGCAAGGAGATGATCCGGACCGTTCCGGAGGAGTTCTGGATCGCACCGAGCTTGAGCCCCAGCGACCAAATGCTCGTGCCGCTGCAGTTCGGGCAGATCAAAGTCCTGGGCATGACCAAGCCGTGGGCCCCCCCGCGCTCGTATGGTCTCGTGGTCGAGTACGACCAGAGCGGCAGGCCCGTCCGGAGCCTGCACAGCCGAAACGGCGGGCGACTGCATGGGATCACCTCGACCTGCGAGTTCGCCGGCTCGGTCTTCGCGACCTCCCACGCGGCGTCGGCCTTGATCAGACTTCCCGGAGCGATGCGATGAAAGACACCAGCCCACCAATCCTACAGCTGCGTGCTGCGTCGAAGACCTACGACGGGATCTATGCCATCAAAGACGTGACTTTCTCGCTGGCGCGCGGAGAGATCCACGCGCTCGTCGGCGAGAACGGTGCGGGGAAGTCGACCATGTGCAAGATCCTGGCGGGGGTGACGACGCCCACGAGTGGCCAGCTCATGCTCGACGGCGAGGAGACGAGCTTCGGCTCCCCTTCGGACGCCCTCAGGCGGGGCATCGCGATGGTTTACCAGGAGACGAGCCTCGTTCCGGGTATGACCGTCGCTCAGAACATCATGCTCGGTAAGGAGAAGTTCCTGAACCGCATCCGCGGCATCTACATATCCGCGCAGCAATTGCTGCGCTCGATGAACTTCCACGTCGATCCCACTAAGCTCGTTTCGCAGCTGACGGCAGCGCAGAAGCAGATGGTGGAGATCGCGCGGGCCGTGTACCACGAGGCGCGGGTGGTGATCTTCGACGAGCCCACGGCGACGCTGACGCCCGAGGAGAAGTTCTACTTCTTCGCCCTTGCCCGGGCCCTTAAGGAGAAGGGGGTGTCGATCATCTTCATCTCGCATGCGCTTGAAGAGGCACTCGAGATGTCGGACACCGTCTCGGTCCTTCGGGACGGGCAGATGGTCATTACCTCGCCCACAGCGGCGATGACCCGCGAGGCCCTTATCCGCCACATGGTCGGCCGGGACCTTGCGACGAAGATCTACCACGTCGAGGAGTCACCTTCGAGTCCGACGACGCAGAAGGCTCCGCCGGTCCTTCGCGTGGAGAACGTTGTCTACGGCAACACGGTCAAGAACATGTCGTTTTCTGCCTACGCGGGCGAGGTGACCGGCATCGGCGGCCTGATCGGATCGGGGCGCACGGAAGTCGCCAAGGTCATCGCGGGAGAGGTCAAGAGGAACTGGCTGAACGGGGGCATGATCTACCTGAACGGGAAGTCGATACGATATCGCCTGCCACGCCAGGCCATCAGGGACGGGATTGCCTACGTCACAGAGGACCGAAAGCTGAACGGCTTCTTCGAGACCATGAACATCGCCGAGAACATCTACATCGGGAAATCCGTCGCACGGGAGGGCCGCAGGCTGCTGCATTCCTCCGTACGGCAGTCGAGCGTCGCGCAGGAGTGGATCGATCGGCTGCAGATCAGGGCGATAAGCCGCAACGTGAAGGTGAAGGAGCTCTCCGGCGGCAACCAGCAGAAGGTCGTGATCGTGAAGTCTCTGGTCCAGAAGCCGAATGTCATTATCTTCGACGAGCCCACCCGGGGCGTCGATGTCGGGGCGATCGAGGAGATCCACCTCTTCATCAGGAAGCTCGCCCGCGACGGGGCGACCGTGATCGTGATCTCCTCCTACCTCCCGGAGCTGCTGAGCCTGACGGACCGTATACTCGTGGCCAAGCAGGGACGCATCGTCGAGGAGTTCGCCACACACCTCGCGACGGAAGAGAAGATCATGCACGCGGCGATCCACTGACCCCACGCCAACTCCAACGCAACGACGGACGCGACATGATGGAGTCCGCGGAGACCATCACGATGTCTGGGGTGTTCACGCCGCGCAGGATCAGATGAGCACCTGCATGTCACCGTCGATGACCATCGCCTGGCCGCTGATCGTGACGCCGAATGGGCTGCACAGATACACAGATACAGCGCCATGTTGGCGATGTCCTGCTGCGCTACGAAGCAGCGCAGGCTGGTGGTGGCCAACGCGCGTTCGGTCTGTTCCTGCACCGATACGCCGAGCTACTGCGCCTTTTCGGCAATCACCGAACGGACGCGCGGTCCCTCGACCAGACCGGGCAGGATGGCGTTGACGCGGATGGCGTCCGGCCCGAGTTCGATGGCGAGCGACTTGGTAAAGCCAATCACGCCCCATTTCGCCGCTGCATAAGGGCTGCGTCGGGCGAAGCCAAAGCGTCTGGCGGCGCTGCTGAGGTTGACGATGCTGCCCACACCCGCCTCGCGCAGCGCCGGCACGGCGCCGCAGGCGCAGTGGAACATTGCCGCGAGATTGATGCGCAACGTGGCGTCCAGTTCCTCCGGTGCGATGTCCTCGACCCGCGCCGGGGGACCTGCGATGCCCGCATTGTTGACCAGCACGTCGAGCCCGCCCAGCCGGGCGACTGCGGTATCTACAAATCCGGCCATCGCTCCGGCATCGGCAGCATCGGCGAGGATGCCATCATGCCCGCAGGCTGTCAGGGCAGTGGTGTCAACGTCGGAGATGAACACACGCGCGCCGCGGGCACGGAAACTATCGGCCATAACACGGCCCGTTCCCAACAGCTCTGTCATCAGCCGCCATTTGGCTGGCGAGGGCCAGCCAGAGACGTGCTCGGCGCGCGGTTCCACCTGAACTGCCATTACGATGACAAGCCAGGACTGACTTGCGGCCGATTTCGCCGGCTTCTGAGTCTCTGCCGGGCTGCCAGGGCCATTCAGTTCTAACCTGGCGACCGAAACCATCGGCTTGACTGATCAGCAAAATGCTTCACGCGGATAGTCCCGGGTTCGACATGTGGTGCCCATTTGCGACCAAATAATTAGAACTGAATGGCCCTGGCCAGGCTGCAGAACTGCCCAGAACAGCTATTTCGGGCAGTTCTGGGCACTTCTGAGTTCAGATGCATTGAGCGTTTGCAGCCACTTGGCATATCCTGCTCTGAAGTAGCGGCTCGTAGCAGGACTGTGGGAACGGGCCAACACGGCCAATACCGCTGGCAGGGGCGTTGGTGGCGACCCGCAGGCCGGAAAGGTCCACAGGCAGAGGGGTCGTGGCGCCAATGGTCATCCAGGTTCCTGAGTCAGGGAAACTGAATTATCTGGGACGCGCCCGGTGAACAGCCAATTCTGCCGTCCCGAGTGTGGAACCGCCGCTGAGTCCAGCATTGGCGACCTTCATGATGAGGATCTTGTTTGCGGTGACGCATGCCTACAGCACCGTCCATTGGTGACCAACGTGTCAGGACGAATGACGGCGAGGGAGCGACCACCGCCGAAGCGGAAGTCCGCTCGATAACGGCGCATCGCCTCACCACCAGTCAGAACACGGCTCCCGACGATGACCTCGAGCTACTCGATGAACGGCCGATTGTCGGCCTCGATAATGGGAGTTGACACCCGCTCCACTGAAGCGACGGTAGGTATCTGCAACATTTTTTGCTCTTGATCGCCCGAACAGGAGGAGTCAACAGCCGATAGAGTGCTATTCTCTTAATTATTGTGCCGTCCATCCACCATCCATAGCGATGATGGATCCGGTTATTTGGGATCCAGCATCGCTGCACAGGAAAAGGATAAGCTGCGCAAGGTGGTCGATTTCGACAAACTGCTGCGACGGTTGCTTTTCGCGCAATAGATCCCGCGCTCCATCCTCAAGCGATACGCCCAGGCTTGCTGCCCGCGCTTCGATCTGCCTCTCCACCATGGCTGTGCGCGTCCAGCCCGGAGCAAATCCATTGCAAGTGATACCTTGTCCAGCGACCTCTAAAGCGGTCGCTTTCGTCAGGCCTGCGATGCCATGTTTTGCTGCGGTATATGCCGATTTGTTCGGCGAGGCGATCATTGAATGCACGGAGCCCGTGTTGATGATGCGGCCCCAACCAGTCTTCCTCATCATTGGGACAGCGAGTCGCGTTGTATGAAAGGCAGCAGTTAGATTGATCGCAATTATATGATTCCACGCCTCTGTTGGAAAAGACTCGATTGGAGCGACGTGCTGAATACCGGCATTGTTCAGCAAGATGTCGACCGTGCCAAAGCGCAATGCCGCAGTACTCAATAGGTCTGCAATTTCATCTGGTTTGGCCATATCGGCGCCGTGATGGACGACGTCGACTGAGTAGGTGGCACGAAGCTCAGCAATGAGGTTAGATATTTCTCCGGGTTCGCCGAAGCCATTTAGGACCAGCTTACAACCTTCTCCCGCGAGTGCCTTCGCGGCTCCTAGCCCGATGCCGCTGGTCGAACCCGTAATGAGTGCGACCTTTCCACGTAGTGTCATCTTGCTTGCTCCAGGACAGTATAATTGACGACTTCGCCGACGGCCTTACCGCTCGTCACGGACACATGACGCCGCGCCTCTACACTGCAGCGTCGAGCAAAGCGGCCGGCCGACCTGCAGGCACGATAGGCGGCCTCGTGAGGTGGGCTCGCCAGTCCGCCGCTGTGCCGGTTGCCGCTGCAGCCAAGCCATCTTTGCGGACGACCCTCTCGGGCATGCTACATCGACAAACCCTTGAGCGTTGCCTGCCTCTACCGGTTTCGTGCCCGAAGCACTCCGTGAGGGGCTGCAGGCTCGGATGGCTTGACGACCGATCGTGACGCGAGCCTCGGGTCTGGGCGCCCCTCCGCATGTTCATCTTTTCACTTGGCGTCGATCAGCACGGCGACCATCAGGCAGGGTTCAGGCGTACGGACGCTCCATGCGTGGTTCGTCCCCCGTTGAACTAACACGTCGCCCGCCCGCAAGCAGGTCTCGGTATCCTCGAAGACGGCCCAGATCTCACCCTTGAGAATAATGATGTAGTCGATAGTCTGGGTACGGTGCATCAGTTCGTGACGCGTCGAGCTCGAATCGAGGGCTGTTGATCCGGACTGGCCCATTGCTGAGAAGGCGTGTGCGCCGTCCGCTCTTCCCCTCCAGTCCGTGTCCGGCGGCATTTCAAGGAATCGAAGGGTCGTTCCGTTGTCGAACGGAGCCAATTCGATCGGCACTCCGCACTGGTCCGACTCAATGTCGATGCGGACCGGCATCTCACTGGTCTTCCACAGCTCGGTCAGCCGAAAAGTCGGCATGTCGTGCAGCGCCATCATGTGGGGACACCAGCCGTCCGATAGGATCGTCGACCGACCTTGCGGTGTAAGGCCAGTGACAACGCGGCGGACTTTTGCTTGCGGGCGGTCGAGCTCAATGATCGGCAGCGGTTTGTTCATAGTAGGCCAGTCCTCAGAAGGTTTCGGCGTCGCCGTGTTGCTGGCGAATACAAAAAGTTCGTTAGCGAGCACGGCAGTCATTGCGCCCAGTGGAGCGGTGGCGGACAGCGAGACCGCGCTTCGAGCTCTACAGATCGTCCGAAAGACCCGACCGTTGTAGCATGTCCTCGTAGGTCCGCGCTCGCCGTTCTGGTTTCATGGTGCGATCCTCCACAGCCAGCCGCCGCGGGCGGGCTTGATGTTGGTGGAAACCGGCGATTTGCGGAGGAAAAGTCGAAGCCGCGAGACGTCCATCTTGAGCCTGCGGTCAATGTGTTGTTCCCACCCGTCAAACCAGCGTTATATCTCACCGTTGACATACATCGTAGGGCTTAGGGACTTCTCAGCGCCATAGCGCGCGATTTATGGTTACCATAGACGCCATGGCTGTACAAAAGTCGACATCAGCTCGGGACCGTCGCGAGATTGGGGGTGCGGCGGCCAGTTGGGTATTTTCGCGTTCGTTCTCTGGCCGAGGGTGGATGCGTGGCTTGGATGTTGAGGTTGGTGAAGATC
>JAABUS010005964.1_pt1 | contig 15342 bp, 16 predicted proteins | sample 5560161 | NCBI WGS metagenome assembly JAABUS01 (sample SAMN10711885, study PRJNA513376) | rock metagenome | isolation source: Antarctica rocks | place: Antarctica: Victoria Land, Trio Nunatak nord | collected 2016-01-04
GACCTCAGGGATGCCGCCGACAGCACTGGCGACCACGGCCGTTCCACACGCGGCGGCCTCGAGGTTGACGATGCCGAGTGGCTCGTACACCGAGGGACAGCAGAACACGGTCGCCTGGGCAAGGAGGACGACCACCTCGCTGCGCGGGAGCATCTCCTCGATCCAGACGACGCCCGTACGTTCCCGCTGCAGTGCCGCAATCCCCGTAGCCACCTCGGCCCGTAGTTCGGCGGTGTCCGCCGCGCCGGCACACACCACCAGTTGCGCCTCCGGGGGCAATGCCCGAGCCGCGTTGACGAGGTGGATCACGCCCTTCTGCCGGGTGATCCGGCCGACGAAGATCACGTACGGCCGGTTCGGATCGATGCCGCGCCGGACCAAGGTCTCCGGATCCTCGACCGGCGCGTAGGCCGCTGCATCGACCCCGTTGTAGACGACCTGCACCTTGTCCGGGTCAAGCTCGGGATAACAGTCCAGGATGTCGGTACGCATACCGCTGCTGACCGCGATCACGGTTGTCGCCGCCTCGTACGCCGAGCGCTCCACGAAGCTCGAGACCCGGTAACCCCCGCCGAGCTGTTCGGCCTTCCAGGGCCGCCGCGGTTCCAGGGAGTGCCCCGTCACGATGTGCGGTGCGCCGTACAGCATCGATGCGAGATGCCCGGCGAAGTTCGCGTACCAGGTATGGGAGTGGAGCAGGTCGCAGTCACCCACCCCGCCGACCATGGACAGGTCGACTCCGAGAGCCTGGACTGCGGCGTTGGCGCTGACCAGTCCGGCCGGCACCTGATGCGCCTGGGCACCCGCTCGCGGCTGACCGAAGCAGTGCACGTCCAGGTCGAAGTCGGCAACCTCGCGCAAGGCATCCACGAGGTGCTCGACGTGCACCCCGGCGCCGCCGTACACATCCGGCGGAAACTCTCTGGTCAGCATTCCGACTCGCACGGCTGCCGACCCTAACCCCGGCGGGCTAGGTTCGGCCCATGGCTGGTGATTCCCGGGTCCTGGGCATCGTGCTGGCAGGTGGTGAAGGCAAGCGATTGTGGCCGCTGACCGAGGACCGTGCGAAACCGGCCGTACCCTTCGGCGGCAACTACCGCCTCGTTGACTTCGTCCTGTCCAACCTGGTCAACGGTGGGTACCTCCGCCTGTGCGTGCTGACCCAGTACAAGAGCCACTCCCTCGACCGGCACATCACGACCACCTGGCGGATGTCCACCCTGCTCGGGAGCTACGTCACGCCGGTGCCGGCTCAGCAACGGCTCGGCCCGCGGTGGTTCACCGGTAGTGCCGATGCGATCTACCAGAGTCTCAACCTGGTCTACGACGACGCCCCGGACCACGTCGTCGTCTTCGGTGCCGATCACGTCTACCGGATGGACCCGCGCCAGATGGTCCAGCAGCACATCGACACCGGGGCCGGGGTCACGGTTGCCGGAATTCGGGTGCCGCGCTCGGAGGCATCGCAGTTCGGCGTCATCGACACCGACGCTGCGGGGCGGATCGAACACTTCCTGGAGAAGCCGACCGACCCACCGGGGCTACCGGACAGTCCGGACGAGGTCTTCGCCTCCATGGGCAACTACGTGTTCACCACCGAGGCCCTGCTGGACGCACTTCGTGCCGACGCCGCCGACGAGACGTCCCTCCACGACATGGGCGGCAGCATCATCCCGATGCTGACCTCGTCCGGCGCGGCTCGGGTCTATGACTTCAAGGACAACGTCGTGCCGGGGGAGACCGAACGCGACAAAGGGTACTGGCGCGATGTGGGGACCCTGGACACCTACTACGACGCCCACGCCGATCTCGTCTCGGTGCACCCGATCTTCAACCTCTACAACCGGCGGTGGCCGATCTTCACCAATCCGCCGCAGCTCCCACCGGCCAAGTTCGTCGAGGGCGGCACCGCCGGGGACTCGATCGTGGGCGCCGGCGTCATCATCTCCGGTGGCACGGTGTCGGGTTCGGTCATCTCGCCCGGTTGCCGGCTCGCTCTCGGCTGCGACGTCGTGGACAGCGTGCTGATGGACAACGTCACCGTAGGCGCTGGCGCGGTCATCCGGCGGGCGATCCTGGACAAGAACGTGGTGGTCGCACCGCGAGCTCAGATCGGGGTGGACCCGGCCCGTGATGCCGAGCGCTTCCACGTGTCAGCCGGCGGCGTCGTCGTCCTCGGAAAGGGGTCAGTCGTTCAGGCCGATTGACCGGCTCACGCGGGTGCCGACCAGCAGCGTTCAGGCCGCCGGGACTGCGATCAGCAGACCGTCACCGACCGGCAGGACCGCCGTACGGACCCTTGGCCCGGCTTTGAGGGCTGCCAACAGGTCCCTCCAGGCGACGGTGTCCTTGTCCCTGGCGGACTGGTCGGGCAGCCGGTCCCGGAGGAGTAGCCCGTGCCAGGCAAGAATGCCCCCGGTTCGCAGGATCCGTCGCAGGTGCGGCAGGTAGTCGAGGTATTCACCCGGTGCGGCGTCACAGAAGACCAGGTCGTAGCCGCCGTCTGCCAACCGGGGCAGCACGTCCGAAGCCGACCCGTTGATCAAGCGGGCACGGGCAGTCGGGATCTCCGCTTCGGTCAAGGCGGCCCGAGCCGTCCGCTGGTGCTCCCCGTCGAAGTCCACCGAGGTCAGGATGCCGTCGGATCGCATGCCGGCAAGCAGCCACAACGTGGACACACCAGCTCCGGTGCCGATCTCAACGACGGCTCGAGCACTCAGTGCGGAGACGAGGGCGGCCAGCGTCGTTCCGACGGCCGGCGCGATCGCCGGGCAGCCGACCTCGACCGCCTGAGCCCGTGCAGTGGCGATGGCCGGCGACTCGTCTGCGACGAGGTCGGCGAACGCGGAAGTGGACACGTCCCGCAGCCTAGAGTGACGGCAGGGAACAGGTACCGACCCCGATGCGTTGTGCTGGACGTGACTCGTCCGTGGGATCATGAAGCGATGACCGAATCCGAGCCCAGCGGCGCCACCGCCGGTCAAGCTGAGGCGACGGAGCCGGCCCAGGCCGAGCTCAACGACGCCGCTGGCTGGACGCCGCCCACCTGGGACGAGGTCGTTCGCCAGCACTCGGCGCGGGTCTACCGCCTGGCCTACCGGCTCTCCGGTAACGCCCAGGACGCCGAGGACCTCACGCAGGAGACCTTCGTACGGGTGTTCCGCTCGCTGGCCAACTACCAGCCCGGCACCTTCGAGGGCTGGCTGCACCGGATCACCACGAACCTCTTCCTGGACCTGGTCCGCCGGCGGCAGCGGGTGCGCTTCGAAGCCCTTCCCGAGGATGCCGAGCGGCTGCCGAGTACCGGTCCCAGCCCCGAACAGGTCTACGCCGACACGCACTTCGATCCGGCGGTGCAGGCCGCCCTCGACGCGCTGACACCTGAGTTCCGCGTGCCCGTCGTGCTCTGTGACATCGAGGGTCTGACCTACGAGGAGATCGCGGCGACCCTCGACATCAAGCTGGGCACTGTACGAAGCCGCATTCACCGTGGTCGAGTTCAGCTTCGGGCAGCGCTGGCTCACCTGGCTCCAGGCCGGGCGTCGGCGCCGGCGATCGCGGGGGGTCTCGCATGAGTTGGCAGGAGATGCACCTGGCCACTGAGGCCATGGCCGCCCTGGTCGACCAGGAGTTGTCTGGTGGAGCCGCTTCGCGCGCCCGCCTGCACCTGAGCAGATGCGTCGAATGCACAGCGGCTGTGGCTGCCCAGGCCGAGGCCAAGACAGCGCTGTTCGGCTCGGCCGGACCCACCCTGCCGGCGAGCTTGCTGTCCCGGCTCACCGAGATTCCGTTCACCGCAGAGATGGCGCCAGGTATGACCGATGGGGTGATGGCCCTGCAGGGTGGATCCCTGATGTTCGCCTCGACGCCCCCCGATTCCGGCTCGGGTCGGGCCGCCTTCCGGCTGCGCTGATTCCCCGGTCGGCTACCTGACGCGGACTTCACGGCATTTCGGCGAGGGTAACCAGGTGAATCAGCAGGGAAGCGTTCACGGCTCGAACGTCAGGCCAGCCGACGGTTGGGCCAACGTGGAGCCCGGTGGCGTCTTCGCCCGTCCACCTGACGCCGATGAATCGTTCAGTCCCGATCGACCGCGACTGAGCCGTCGTCAGGATCCGGCCAAACTCCCGCCGCCCGAACTCCTGTCCCGCATCTTCGGGCGCCCCAGCCCTGATCATCCGAGCCTGGGCCGCGCGCCCGGCAGTGGCGAACCACCTCGCCGGCGTACCCCCCTGGCCTGGTGGAAGGCCGACGCGGCGCGGGACCCGTGGCGCGACCCGCAGTCTCCGGCCACGCTGGGTAGCGGCGCGGAGTACGACGACGACGAGGATCCGGACGCGCTGATCCGTACCGACGCCAAGGGTCGGCGACGGATCAAGATCCGGGACATCCCCATCCGGCTGGCTCTGCTCGGCCTGGTATTCGCACTGGTCGTGGGCGGTGCCGCCGGCTCGGCCGGTTACTTCCTGAGCAAGACGGCCGGGGAATCACCTCTGTTCAAGCCCGATGCGGAGTTGACGTCCGTGGAAGGCGCGGTCAGCCGCGAGCCCGGCTCGATCTCCGACATCGCCGGACGGGTGCTGCCGGCCGTGGTCTCCATCGAGGTGACCTTCGGGGACCTGGGCGGGACCGGCTCCGGTGTGGTCGTCGAGGAAGACGGCTACATCCTGACCAACAACCATGTCGTCTCCGGGGCTGCAGACAACCCCGACTCGACGCTGCGGGTGGTCTTCTCTGATTCATCGTCGTCGCCAGCCCGGATCGTCGGACGTGACCCGCTCAGTGACCTAGCAGTCCTCAAGGTCGAAAAGCCTGGCCTCGCAGTGGCCAGCCTCGGCTCCTCCGCCGACGTGGTCGTCGGCGACCCGGTCGTGGCGATCGGCTCCCCGCTCGGTTTGGTCGGCACCGTCACCACCGGAATCGTCAGCGCGCTGAACCGGCCGGTGCGCCTGGCCGGCGAGGGGACCGATACCGACGCCGTCATCAGCGCCGTACAGACCGACGCCGCGATCAACCCTGGCAACTCCGGCGGGGCGTTGGTCGACGCCTCCGGTGCGGTCATCGGGATCAACACGGCCATCGCCAGCTTCGGTTCGGGCGGCGGACAGGGCGGGAGCATCGGCCTTGGATTCGCCATTCCGATCGACGCGGCCCGCAGCATCGCCGAGGAGCTGATCGCCACCGGTTCGGCCATCCATGCCTCGCTCGGGGTCAATGCCCAGACCGTCACCGACGGGGAGCGCGACGGCGCGCAGGTCAACAATGTCGAACCGGGCAGTCCTGCGGCGACCGCGGGCCTGCGGGAGGAGGACGTGATCATCGCGATCGGGGACCGCGAGATCCGCAGCTCCGAGGAGCTGGTCGTCGCCATCGATGCCTACGATCCCGGCGAGACGATCACCATCGAGTTCGTACGCGGCAGCGGCTCGCAGACGGTGGAGGCCGTCCTCGGCCAGGCCTGAGCACCGACACGCGGGACTGTGAGCGGCCGGCGTCGGCCGGGGACGCCTCCTGGCCGAGGGCTACTGCGCAATCCTGGCGCCGAACGTAGAGTCGGGTCTGGCGGGAGGAAGGAAGGCGGGCGCACGTGTTCGATTCGGTCGGTTTGAGCGAGATCATGGTGCTGCTGCTCGGCGCCCTGTTCATCTTCGGCCCCGACCGGTTGCCCAGCCTGGCGCGGGATGCTGCAGGTGCGCTCAAGCGCTTGCGACAGACGGTCACCGGTGCCCGCGGCCAGATCCACGAGCAGCTCGGCCCTGACTTCGATCATCTCAAGGACGTCGACCTGCGCTCGCTGAACCCGAAGACCTTCATCCGCAAGCATCTGCTCGAGGACGAACCGAGTCCGCCGATCCGGCGCAGATCAGGTACCTCGGGCTCCCGTACGCCGACCATTCGGACAGAAACGGCCACCTCCTCGGCCGCCGTCAGCTCGGGCGCGGAAGCAGTAGCGGTCGGTGCAGCAGCCACGGCGAGTACGAACGGTTCCGGTCCGGCCTACCGGATCGAACCGCCCTTCGACGCCGAAGCAACCTGATCGACTTCTTGGCGGTTTACGTCAAAACCGCCAGACCTCCGTGGCGGTTTACGTCAAAACCGCCAGATTCGTACGGCTAGCGCTGTACGGGGGTCAGGCCCAGCGCTCGACCGGACAGGCCACGAGCGCGGGTGCCCAGCGAGGCGGCGACCGTACGCAACGCCTTGGCCGCAGCCGAGTCCGGTTGGCTGAGCACGAGGGGTAGGCCCGAGTCACCGGACTCGCGGAGGGCCGGGTCGAGTGGAATCTGACCGAGCAACGGCACGGGTGCGCCGAGCAACTGGCTGAGCTTGTCGGCCACCTGTTGACCGCCGCCGGTGCCGAAAAGATCCATCCGGCTGCCGTCGGGTAGGTCCAGCCACGACATGTTCTCCACGACGCCGATCACGTGCTGGTGAGTCTGCGTGGCGATGGCGCCGGCGCGTTCGGCGACCTCGGCTGCGGCCTGCTGTGGAGTCGTCACCACGAGGATCTCGGCACTCGGAACGAGCTGGGCCACCGAGATGGCCACATCGCCGGTGCCCGGAGGCAGGTCCATCAGCAACACGTCCAGATCGCCCCAATGGACGTCGGCGAGGAATTGCTGCAGCGCACGGTGCAACATCGGGCCGCGCCAGATCACCGGGGTGTTGCCCTTGGTGAACATCCCGATCGAGATCACTCGAATCCCGTGCGACTGCGGCGGCATGATCATCTCTTCGACCTGGGTAGGTCGGCCCTCGACGCCCAGCATCCGCGGGATCGAGTGCCCGTAGATGTCGGCGTCCACTACGCCCACCGACAGACCGCGTGCCGATAGGGCCGCAGCCAGGTTCACCGTGATGCTGGACTTGCCCACGCCGCCCTTCCCGGACGCGACGGCGTAGACCCGGGTCAATGAGCCGGGCTGGGCGAACGGGATCACCGGCTCGGGGGCATCGGTGCCACGGACCTTCTTGCGCAACTCCTGGCGCTGCTCATCGGTCATCACGTCGAGTTCGACGACGACCGAGCTGACGTTCGGGACCTCCATCACCGCGCCGGTCACCCGATCGGTGATGGTCTGCTTCATCGGGCAGCCCGCGACGGTCAACCAGATCTGCACCAGGACAGCGTTGTCGTCGCCGTTGATCCCGCGCTGGATGCCCTTGACCATGCCGAGCTCGGTCAGCGGCTTGCCGATCTCCGGGTCGTCCACCGTCGCCAGGGCAGCCTCGATCCGCTGGAGATCAGGCTGGGTACTCATCGTGGTTCGCACTCCTCGGAACGGTTGGCGCGGCACTTGCCATGGTAGGCGAGCACGCCTGACTGCCCCGCGATGCACGCTGGATAGGCTGGGCGGATGCACGACGGCGCACCGCCGCGCGCGGCGGCTTCGACGCGCCTGGACCCGACCGCATTGGCTTCTTGGCGAGTGTTCCTGCGGGCCCACTCGGTGGTGATCCGCCGGCTCGAGGCCGAGCTGCTGGAGGAGCAGGACCTTCCGCTGGCCTCCTATGACGTTCTCGTCCAGCTGGTCGATGCGCCCGGTCGGCGGCTGCGGATGACAGAACTCGCCAGCGCCGTACTCCTGTCCCGATCGGGGCTGTCCAGATTGGTAGACCGATTGCAACGCGAGGGCCTGGTCAGCCGGGAGGCGGCGACCGAGGACGGCCGCGGCATGTACGCCGTACTCCAGCCGGCCGGGCTGTCCCGGCTGCGCGAGGCGGCACCGACGCATCTTCGCGGGGTCGCCGAACACATGACCGGCAAGTTCTCCAACGACGAATTGGACTCACTCCGCGCCCTCCTGGACCGGCTCTGCGACTGGCCACTTCGGCTGAACGACTTCTCGGGCACCCTCGACGCCGTCGACCTTGGGGAGTGATCGGCGCACGGCTGCCGACGACGTCATGACCAGCAGCGAGCGGACCAGGGTCGTCCGGGACGGCTTCAGTCTCGGCGTGGCGGTCGGGTCGTACGGCGTCGCGTTCGGTGCGACGGCAACGACGGCCGGGCTGTCGGTGTGGCAGGCCAGCCTGCTCAGCCTGCTGATGTTCACCGGCGCCTCGCAGTTCGCCCTGGTCGGTGTTCTTGCCGCGGGTGGGGGACCGTTCGCGGCCGTCGGCGGCGCCCTGCTGCTCGGCACCCGCAACACCATCTACGGCGTGCGCCTGGCCGAGCAGCTGTCCTACCAGGGGTGGCGACGGATCGCCGCTGCGCACTGGGTGATCGACGAGACCACCGCGCTGACCGTCCGGCAGAACGGGCAGAAGTTGTCCCGGCTCGCTTTCGTCACCAGCGGCGCTGCGCTGTTCCTGTTCTGGAACCTGACCACGCTTGCCGGTGCCGTGGGCGCACAGTCGTTCGGACCGGTCCTGCAGGCTGCGCTGGATTCCGTCGTACCCGCGGCATTTCTCGCACTCCTGTGGCCCCGACTTGTCCGTGGTGCCGAGCTCCTGCGCGAGCAACGTATCGTCGCAGCTGGTGGCGTGGTGATCGCGCTCGCGCTGACCCCGGTGCTCGTCCCTGGGATGCAGATCATCGTCGCGTCCACGGCCGTGCTGCTGGCCATCGCTACGCCTCCCGCAGAGTCCGACACGACACCGTCGGTCGAAGACCCGCAACCCTGCTCGGGAGGTTCCGCATGAACCCGACCACGGTGTGGATCGTCGTGGTCGGCGCCGCGGTCGGGACCTATCTCCTGAAGTTGGCTGGACTGTCCGCACCGCCGGGGCTGTTGAAGCGACCGCTCATCCGTCGCGCTGTGGAGCTGGTCCCGGCCGCGTTGCTGGCCGCGCTCGTCGCGGTCAACGCGATGACCTCCGAAGGCACCCTGGTCGTGGACTTCCGGCTCGCCGCTCTGGCCGCCGCCGCACTTGCGCTGGCACTGCGGGCACCGTTCATATTGGTGCTGGTGGTGGCCGGGGGGGTCGGCGCGCTCGGGTACGTCGTGGCAGGTTGATGCATCATGCTGGCTGAGCAGTCGATCGAGGTGATCGAGTCCATCGAGTCGACCGCTGCGCGGGTCCGCGCCGGCGAGCTGGACCCGGTCGAGCTGGTCGAGCGGGCATTGGCTCGAGCCGAACGGGAAGCTGGACTCAACGCGGTCGTACATCTGGACGCCGGGGCAGCGATCGACTCTGCCCGCCTCGTCGGCCGTGACCGCAGGGGAGCGTTGGCCGGCATCCCGATCCTGGTCAAGGAAATCATCGAGGTAGCCGGCTTGCCATTCCGCTGTGGGTCGAAGGTTTTCGAGGACCGGATCGGACAGCGCGACGCCGAGATCGTTCGACGCGCCGGCGCGGCCGGCGCGATCGTCATCGGCCTATCGCACAGCCACGAGTTCGCGTACGGCTGTACGGGTACGTCCAACCGGGCCGGACCGTGTCGCAACCCGGCCGACCCGTCCCGCATCGCGGGGGGTTCCAGCGCCGGCTCGGCGGCCGCTGTCGCGGCCGGGATCGTCACGTTGGCGCTAGGCACGGACACGTCGGGTTCGATCCGCCTGCCGGCCGCACTGTGCGGCGTGGTCGGGGTCAAGCCGGCTCGGGGCACCCTTCCCCTGGACGGGGTGTTCCCGCTGTCGGCCAGCTTGGATCACGTCGGGCTGTTCACCCGCTCGGTGAGCGACGCGGACTACGCCGTCCGGGTGTTGTCCGGGGCGAACATGACGGCTGCGCCCAGGGCTGGCGGCAGGTTCCCCACGGTCGGGGTGGTGTCCAACCCCGAGGCTCTGGAGTGTGCCCCCGAGGTGTGGCAGGCATATGACGCCGTTCTGGGCGCGGTGTTCACGGCCGGTGCGCCGATTATCGACGTGGCCATGCCTGACTGGTTGTCGATGATCGACGCGGTCGTCGACACCCAGGGCCCCGAGGCGGCCGCGGTGCATGCCGAACTGTTCGCGGTGCAAGCCGACGACTATCAGCCCGACGTACGCAATAAGCTCTGGGCGGCGATGGAGGTGCCCGGCTGGCGTTATCTGTGGGCTCGCGATCAGGCCGTCGCGATTCGGGCCGAGATCGACAGGTCCCTGACTCTCTGCGATGCCCTGCTCTTGCCGACCGCTCCCATCCTCGCCCCCGATCTGGACGAGGATGAAGTGCAGGTACGAGACCTGTTGCTGCGCAACACCCGTCCAGCCAGTCTGACCGGCCACCCGGCGATCAGCATTCCGCTGCCGACCAACGGCGGGTTGCCGGTGGGACTGCAGGTGATCGCTGCCGACGACCGTTCCGCGTTCCGGGTGGCACGGTGGATCGAGCAGGTGCTGGAGAGTGCGACCTAGACGTCAGCGGCCGCGACCACCGCGCCGCCGCCCGTCGTCGCTGTCCTGCTCGTCGCCAGTCAGCCGGGTCAACTCCGACCGGATGAAGTCGCGGGTGGCGAGTTCGCCGATGCTGGCCCGAAGCGCGGCCAACTCGCGCGCAAGGTATTCGGTCTCGGCCTGTTCGGCGATCGCCCGGCTGCGATCTTCCTCGGCCTGGACGCGGTCACGATCGGCCTGGCGATTCTGGGCGAGCAGGATCAGCGGTGCGGCGTACGCGGCCTGGGTCGAGAACGCGAGATTGAGCAGGATGAAGGGATAGGGATCCCAACGCAGTTTCACGGCAACGAGATTCAGAGTGATCCAGATGATGACGAGCAGCGTCTGGAAGAACAGGAAGCGGCCGGTTCCGAGGAACCGCGCAATTCCCTCCGAGAAACGGCCGAACGCATCGGCATCGATCTTCGGGGGCGTCAGGCCCTTGCTCCGCGGCTGATCCAGGCGCCGTCCGCTGCTCTCAGCCATCACTTGCCTGCTCTCGCCAGCCCTTGGGCAGCAGGTGGTCCAGCACGTCGTCCACCGAGACTGCACCGACCAGGCGGTTCTGCTCGTCCACGACGGGGGCGGCGACCAGGTTGTATCGGGCCAGGTAACGGGTCACCTGGGTCAACGGGGCCTGCGGATTCATCGGGTCGATGTTGTCGTCGACGATCCCGCTGACCAGCGTCGACGGCGGTTCCCGGAGCAGTCGCTGAACGTGTGCCAGGCCGAGGAAACGTCCGGTCGGGGTCGCAGAGGGCGGTCGGCACACATAGACCTGGGTCGCCAGGGCTGGGGTCAGCTCCGGGTCGCGCAGCCGGGCCAGCGCCTCGGCGACGGTGGAATCCGGCGCGAGGATGACCGGCTCGCTGGTCATGATTCCGCCGGCGGTGTCTTCGGAGTAGGCAAGCAGCTGGCGTACCGGCTCGGCCTCGTTGGGCAGCATCAGGGCGAGCATGCGCTGTTGCTCGGATGCCGGCAGCTCACCGAGCAGGTCGGCGGCGTCGTCGGGGTCCATCGCCTCGAGAACATCCGCGGCGCGTTCGTCGGTCAGCTGACCCAGGATGTAGATCTGGTCGAGTTCGGGAAGTTCTTCCAGGACGTCGGCCAGCCTGTCGTCGTCGAGTGACTCGGCGACTTCCTGGCGCCGCTTGTCGGGCAGATCCATCAGCTCGGCGGCGAGGTCGGCCCGGTTGAGCCCGCGCATGCTAGCCAGCAGGGTCTCGGTGCTCTGCCCGTGCTCGACCAGGGTCAGGCCGGTGACCTCGTCCCAGTCCAGCTGGCGGACCCGGCCGCGGCGTCGGCCGAGCCGACCGGTCTCCTGGATGGCCAGCCGGGTGAGCAGCCACTCGGCTCCGCGGGTCAGCTCCATCGCGGCGTCCACGACGACGCCGCGCGCCTGGCTGTCGTCGAGGATCACCGAGCGGTCCATGAGTTCGCCGAGCACGAGAGTCTCGCCGGCGCGCTGCTCGAATCGCCGCAGGTTGAGCATCCCGGTGCCCAGCCGTACAGCGCTGCTGTCGATTCCGGTGACCCGGCCGATCGGGACGAAGATCCGGCGACGGCCGGCGATCTCGACCAGCATGCCCAGGACGCGCGGTGGCGTGGAGCCGAGTCGGAGCGCGACGACGACATCGCGCACGCGACCCACCCGGTCCCCGTTGGGATCGAAGACGTAGAGGCGGGCCAGCTGTGCGACGTACACCTTGGTTGTCGTCGTCACGAGCCGTGAGGCTACCGGTGGCCCGGATCTTGGCGGCGGGTCAACCGCGAGCAGTCACAGACTCGCGGCGGGCCGTCAGGTTTTGTGCTTCCTCTCGGCGCGTCGTCGTCGCCAGCCTCGAGTGATGTCTGAGGGCATGCGGTACGGCGTGGTCGCCGGGCTAGGTAGCGGTACGGCCGCCTGGCTGCCGTCGGGCAGGCCGGTCTCGGGCGTGGCCATCTCGCCGGTGGGCAGGAGGCGCAGGATCGTCAGCCGTCCGGGCCAGGTCGGGAGCACTGCCACCGGATCGCCGCCGTTGAGGCGGCCGGCTGCAAGTTTGGGAGCGAGAACTGCCCAGTCCGGTGTTGCCGGATCGAGGACGGACACGGTCGCGGCCCAGGTGAGCGCCCGGCCGCCGTCGGCGTTGCGGGCCGTGACCTCGCACCTGCTCCCGTCGATGATGCCTGGGACGGGTTGCTCGCCGGGGCCGGTCAGGACGTAGCAGGCCCCGTCGGTCCAGATGTGCCAGATCGGCCCGGTCGTCGGGGGGTAGGCGCTCGCAGTTGGACCCGCTGGGCACAGCCAGACGACGCCGGCACCTTTCATGGCAGCCTCGATCGCCGTTGCGGGATCGGGGGACTCGACCGCACCGTCCTGAGCCACGCCATCGAGCGTAGCCAACTGCGGTTATGCGCATAACCGTCGCCAATCGGCTCGATCGGCTGCGGTTATGCGCATAACCGCAGGATGCAGCCGGTGACAGACTCCGGCAGGTGAGAACAGCTGGCTCCGAGGCCGTGACCGCCGCCGACTGGGCTGTTCACCGACCGGGTCGCCGGGCGTGGACGTTGCTGCTGCTCGGCGTCCTGGGTGTCTCGCTGTCGGCCCCGCTGACCGCCCTGCTGGCCGCTCCGGCCCTTGCCCTGGGCTTCTGGCGGACTGGATTGGGCGCGGCGTTCCTCGTACCGGTCGCGGCGATCCGTCGCAGCGGTGACTTTCGTACGCTCGACGCCGGGTTGTTGGGAAGGTGTGCCCTGGCCGGAGCGTTCCTCGCGGCACATTTCGCTGCCTGGCTCCCGAGCATCACCCTGACCTCGGTCTCGACCGCGACCGCCCTGGTCTGCACGACGCCGATCTGGACCGCGATCGCCGCGACGATCGCCGGGCACCGGATGCCACGAAGCGCCTGGGTCGGCCTGCTGCTCGCCATTGCGGGAACCGCCGTCATCGCGGGCGTCGATTTGAACGTGTCACCCGAGGCGGTGCTGGGTGACGCCCTTGCGCTGGTAGGTGGGATGTTGGCCGCCGGCTATGTCCTGACCGGGGCGCGAATCCGCCAGGAGATGAGCACCACGACGTACTCGATCTGCTGTTACAGCGTCTGCGCCGTCATCCTGGGCGTCGCGGCGTTGATCGCCGGCGTACCGCTGGTCGGGTTCGAGTTGCGCGACTGGTTGCTCATCCTGGCCATCACCCTGGTCGCCCAACTGCTCGGGCACACCATGTTCAACCTCGTCGTCTCGGACGTGGGTCCCACCGTCGTAGGACTGGTCCTGCTCCTGGAGGTGCCCGGCGCCGCGCTCCTCGCACTCGTCCTGGTCGGGCAGACCCCGCCTGCGCTGGCTCTCCCGGGACTTGCTCTGGTCGTCCTCGGGGTAGCGCTGGTGGTGCGTGCCGGAGATCACCGACCCGCGGTCGCCGTACCCGAGCCGTTCACCCCATAAAGTCGGCTGGACAAACTCCAGGTCCCATGTCGATGAGGAGAGCCTTTACGTGGCAGAGCTGCGTCCGCGCCGATCGTGTTTGGCCGTCCCCGGCAGCAACCCGCGGTTTCTCGAGAAGGCCAAGAGCCTCGATTCCGACCAAGTCTTCCTCGACCTGGAGGACGCCTGCGCGCCGCTGGCCAAGCCCGGCGCTCGCAAGAACATCGTCGCCGCACTGAACGAAGGCGGCTGGGGGGAACGGCTGCGCGTCGTACGGGTCAACGACTGGACCACGCACTGGACCTACCGCGACGTGATCGAGGTGGTCGAAGGAGCCGGAGCCAATCTCGACTGCATCATGCTGCCCAAGGTGGCCGATGCGGCTCAGGTCCAGGCGCTGGACATCCTGCTGACCCAGATCGAGAAGACCAACGGGCTCGAGGTCGGCAAGATCGGGATCGAGGCCCAGATCGAGACGGCCCAGGGACTGATCAACGTCAACGAGATCGCCTTCGCCAGCCCGCGGATCGAGGCGATCATCTTCGGTCCGGCCGACTTCATGGCCAGCATCAACATGAAGTCACTGGTCGTCGGAGCGCTGCACCCGGACTATCCCGGAGACCCGTTCCACTACATCCTGATGCAGATCTTGATGGCCGCCCGGGCCCGCGGCGTACATGCGATCGACGGTCCCTTCCTGCAAGTCCGCGACGTACCGGCCTTCGAGGAGGTCGCCAAGCGCTCGGCGATGCTCGGCTTCGACGGCAAGTGGGTCCTGCACCCGGGCCAGATCGACGCCGCCAACGAGATCTACGCGCCCTCGCAGGAGGACTACGACCACGCCGAGCTCATCCTGGATGCCTACGAGCACGCCACCTCAGAGGCCGGCGGCAAGAAGGGTTCGGCGATGCTCGGGGACGAGATGATCGACGAGGCCAGCGCCAAGATGGCCCTGGTCATCGCGAGCAAGGGCCGCGCCACTGGGATGGCGCGGGCGTCCTCGTTTCAGCCGGAGGGCTGAGTTCTTTCCTGACGGTTACCGGGGCTGAAAACGAAGGCGAAAACGAGCGCAAGGATGGCAAGGGTATTCGTCGGAAGCCGCGTAGCCGTATTGCGGGGCGTACGGCTGGTAGGTCAAACGGACTGGCGCGGCAGGGCCCGTTCCGCTTGGCGTAGGGAGTGGCTGTTGCCCCATCTGCCTCCCTTCCGAATCCTAGCCTGGCTCCATGGTCTTAGCTGTCGTTGACGCTGTCCCGCCAGGACAGCCACTCGGTTAGAACCGAGACGTCGTAGTCCGGCCCGGACTGATTGGTCACGAACAGCCGGGTGCCTGCGTCGTAGTACGGCTGGGCCAGCTCGGCCGGATCACCGTTGGCAGTGACCGACCTGGTGATCTGTGCCGGGTCACGATTCTCCTGCGCACACCACTCATCGAGGATCTGGTGCTTGTGCGTGATCGTCTCGGCATCCCCGAAGCCATGCCAGATGTCGGCATGTCGGGCAACCAGCCGCAAGGTCCGCTTCTCGCCACCGCCGCCGATGAGCACCGGGATGTCTCGGGTCGGCGCCGGATTGAGCTTGCCGAGACGGGTCTCGATCCGGGGCAGCGCCTCGGCCAGTGCGGACAGGCGCCCGC
>JAABUS010005966.1_pt1 | contig 15336 bp, 16 predicted proteins | sample 5560161 | NCBI WGS metagenome assembly JAABUS01 (sample SAMN10711885, study PRJNA513376) | rock metagenome | isolation source: Antarctica rocks | place: Antarctica: Victoria Land, Trio Nunatak nord | collected 2016-01-04
ACGTGTGGTGCAGGTAGTTGTGGGAGTGCTTCCACGCCACGGAGGTCGAGGCGCTGTCCCAGTCCCACGAGGAGGAGTGGATGTACGGGTCGTTCATCCAGTCCCACTGACCGTGGAGGACGTTGTGCCCGATCTCCATGTTCTCGAGGATCTTCGCTACGGACAGGCCGGCGGTGCCCAGCAGCCAGGCCGGGGGGTAGCGCGACGCCATCAGCGAGATGCGCGACAGCGCGCCCAACCGGCGATGGAAGTCGATCAGGGAGCGGATGTAGACCGCGTCGGAGTCCCCGAGGTCGGCGCGGACCTCGTCGCCGATGGCCTGGAAGGCGTCGCCGATCTCCTCGAGCTGCTCCGGGCTCAGCCGGTGCAGCGGGTGATCGGTCGTGGGGGTGGCGGTGGCAGTGGCGGTGGCGGTGGCGGTGGCGGTGGCGGTGGCGGTGGCGGTGGCGGTCATGGTGTCTCTCCTGTACTCGCAAGCTCGGACATCGGGCGACGTCTCACTAGAGCTCGATCTCGATGGGGCCCTCGGGAGCGTTGATGCAGGTGCGGATGGTCTGGCCTTCGTCGGTGAAGAGCTCCCCGGTGCGCAGATCGCGGACCCGGCCGGAGCGCAGCCTGCCGACGCAGGTATGGCAGATGCCCATGCGGCACCCGTAGGGCAGCAGTGCGCCGGCGCGCTCTCCACCGACCATGATGGAGACGCCGACGTCGCAGCTGGCCTCGACGTCCTGGACGCGGAAGGACACCGTACCGCCCGAGCCGACGCCGGCGGCGCCCGTGCCGATCACGGGCTGGAAGCGTTCGACGTGCAGGACGGTGTCCTCACTGCCGTGCTCGAGGTAGTGCGCCTCGAACGCGTCGATCATCTCGCGGGGCCCGGAGAGGAACGTCTCGCGCTCACGCCAGTCCGGCACGAGCGGCTCGAGCTCGGCGGGCGTGATGCGCTCCGCCTCGCCGGTGAGGCGCTCGTGCAGCGCGTAGCCGGGGCGGCGCGCGGCGAGCTCGCGGAGCATGTCGCCGAAGATGAAGCGCTCGGCGGTGCGGGCGGAATGGATGTGGACGACGTCGTCGAGCGCGTCACGCCGGTCGAGATCGCGCAGCATGGACATCACGGGCGTGATGCCGGAGCCCGCCGAGATGCTGAGGATCTTGCGCGGCAGCGGATCCGGGTGCCCGAAGGTGCCCTCGACCTCGCCCAGGAACACGAGCGTGCCGGGCTTGGCCTGCGTGGTAAACCAGGGCGACATGAGCCCCTCCTCGACGTGCTTGATCGTGATCGAGACCAGGCCCTCGGGATGGCCGGGATCAGAGGTGATCGAGTACGCGCGCCAGTGGCGCACCCCGTCGACCTCGGCGCCGATCCGAAGGTACTGGCCGGGCTTGTGGCCCGCCCACGCATGGCTCGGCTCGATGACGACGGTCGCCGCCTGGTCGGTCTCCGGCGTGACGCGGACGATCGAGCCGGTCGCCTCGCGCGTGGACCAGCGCGGGTCGAGCAGCCCGATGTAGTCGTCGGGCAGCAGCGGCGTCGTCATGGCGCGCGCCGCGTGCAGGAGCCGCCTGCGCAGTCTGTGAACCTTGGGTGCCGCCGCTCGCTCGACCATTAATTCCTCATCTTCTCTCAGGCCGCGATGGCAGCCTACCGTCGAGCGGTTGAGAACGGCTGTCCAATGCGCGCAGCGACCCGTATCCAGGCGAGATCGGCGGCCGGGAGCGTGGCCGTGCAGTCGTTGATGGTGCCGACCGAGGTCAGTGCCACCACCCAGGCCGGTGACGTCGATGTCACGGCCGACGCAGGCCAACTTCAGGTCGTCGCATCGGCGGCGAGGGTGGCGAGGGCGGGCTCGACGTCGAGTGGGGGAAACGAGCGTGACGACGCGTTGATGGGGATGCCCGGCCACTTCGAGGACGGTGTGCGCGAAGCGCACCGCGCCCAGGGCAGGATGGCGCAGGTGCTTGATGCCGCCGACCGGAGCGAGCACGTCGGGTTCCGGCCACCAGGCCGCGAACTCCGGGCTGGCAGCGACGTGCTGAGCGATCTGCGCGACGCGCTGGCGCACGCCCGAGCCCACCCGGCGGCACGGTCGGACGGACCCGCCAACGTCGTCGGATTCAGCTTCGGCGGCCACGTTGCGGTCGTGGCCGCCGCCCGCCTGGGCCTGCGACGTGCCGCGGTGCTCTACGCAGGCTGGTTGACAGGCGCTGAGATCGCCCTCAGCCGACCGCAACCCACCGCCACGCTCGCCGGGGAGATCGCCGCAAACGCCACCCGCGTGCTGATGCTGGTCGGCGAGGACGAGATCAAGCGAACATTCGCCGACGCACACGCGTCACTCAAGCTCGTCACCTACCCCGGCGTCAGTCACCGCTTCTGCGCCGCGGGCCACCCCGGTCATGACCCGGCCGCCGAACACGACGCCTGGCAGCGCATCGCCGCTCACCTGGCGTAGCAGCGGGTCGCCGCCACGAGCACCGCATGGCGGGGCAGCGACGGTCAGCTGGCGCATCTGGGCGTGACCGCGACGTCGTCGCGAACCTCGAAACCGAGCCGCCGGGTCCAATGATGGGTCAGGATGGTGACCATGGAGGCCATGGAGCGTGAGCGCGAAGCCCTCGCGGCCACCGCGCGGAAGCTGGCCGCCGACGAGCTGGTGATCGGCACGTCGGGGAACCTGAGCGTCCGGACGGCGGAGCGGGTCGCGGTGAGCCCGACCGGCGCGGTGCTGGCAGAGCTCGAGGCGGCCGACGTCGCGGTGGTCGACCGCGACGGGCGCCAAGTCGCCGGCCCCCTGGCACCGACCTCCGAGCTCGCGCTGCACCTCGGGATCTACGCGCGGTACGGCTCCGGGGCGGTCGTGCACACGCATGCGCCGATGGCGACCGCGCTCGGGCTCGTGCTCGACGAGCTGCCCTGCGTGCACTACGAGATGCTCGGGCTCGGTGGCGCCGTGCGGGTCGTGCCCTACGCGACCTTCGGCACCTCAGAGCTCGCGGAGGGTGTGCTCGCCGCGCTCGAGGACCGGGCCGCCGCGCTCATGGCCAACCACGGCGCGGTCAGCCACGGGCCCAGTCTCGACGACGCCGCGCGGGCTACGCAGCTGCTCGAGTGGGCATGCACCCTGTACTGGCGCGCGGCGACGATCGGCGCGCCGCGGGCGCTCGATCCGGAGCAGCTCGGCGCCGTCGCCGACACGATCGCCGCGCTCGACTACGGAGCCCCCAAGGCCGCCGACCCGGGGCGCTAGGCTCGCGCTCCGTGCTCTCCGCGCCGGCCCACCGCCTCGTCAGCGCCAGCGACCTCAAGCGGCAGCGCGGCTGGACGGAGACGCTCGTCTCGGGACTGCTCGGGGCTCCCGACGCGCACGGCCCCAACCCCCACGGCTTCCGCGCGCCGATGCGCTTCTTCCGCGAGGACCGGGTGCTCAGCGCCGAGCTCGAGGCCCCGTTCCGCCGCCGCCTGGAGCAGCTGGGCACGCACCAGACGTGGCGCTGCGGGCAGCCCACCCGCATGCTCGCTCCGGCGGAGATCCCGCACCTCGAATGGCTCGACGACCCGTGGCGCATCGCGCTCTTCCACGCGCCGCGACGGCCACGGCGCCGGCGACGGCGGCCGGTCGTGCCCGTTCCGGCGCCGGCGACGGCGATGCGCTTCGAGGTGCTGCGGCTGTTTTGAACGCTCAAGGTTCGCGTTCGCGCTGCCGACGTCTCAGGCGTGAGCGCGATCAGCCCTCGCAGCGCCACGCGCCTGCTCGCGATGCTCTACCTCGCAGGCTGCGCGCTGGGCCTCGCATCGATGCTGCTGCCGCAGCCCCCGAATCAGAACGACGCGGAGATCTACGCGGTGCTGGCGGCCTCGTTCGTGATCGGCACCGGACTGCTCGTCGCCGGACCGCGGCGCCCACAGCCCCTGCTGTTCGTCGCGCTGGCCGCCACGAGCCTGCTGATCACCGCCGGCATCTACGCGACCACCCGGCCGGCGAGCGTCTACGCGCTCTTCTACGTCGGGATGGCGCTCGTCGCGTTCCTGCTGCTCGGCTCCCGCGCAGCCCTGGCCCAAGTCGGCATCGTCGCGGTCGCCTACGGCGCCCTCATGCTCCACGAGCAGCCGCCGGGCGCCGCGGAGCAGTGGTTCATCACCGTCGGGACGGTGCTCGCGGTGGGCCTCATGGTCGGCGCGATGCGACGTCAGGTGGACGCGCTGGTCGGTGAGCTGTCGGCGAGCGTCGACCGCCTCGGCGAGGCGGCGACAACCGACGCGCTGACGGGCCTGGTCAACCGCCGTGGCTTCGACGAGGCAGGCGAGCGCGAGCTGGCGCGGACGAGGCGCGGCGGGCCGCCGTTCGCGCTCGTCCTCTGCGACCTCGATCACTTCAAGGAGGTCAACGACTCGTTGGGCCATCCCGCGGGCGACCTCGTCCTCAAGCGCGTGGCGGACGCGTTTCGCGCGACCGTCCGCGACGTCGACACGGTCGCCCGCGTCGGCGGGGAGGAGTTCGGACTGCTCCTGCCCGGCACCGGGAAGGCGGAGGCGCTCGCGTTCGCCGACCGCCTGCGTGACGCGGTGGAGCGGGCATTCGCCTCCGATCGCTTCGCGCTCACGGCGAGCTGCGGCGTCGCCACGTCCGTCGAGCATCCCGCCGCCGACGCGCTCATGCGCGCGGCCGACGCCGCGCTGTACGCCGCCAAGAAGCTCGGGCGCAACCGCTCCGTCGCCCACGGGCCGCACTTGCCGGCGATGCTGCGCTTCGAGCTCGAAGGTGCGCTCCATGAGAGCCCGACCCAGTCGCACACCGTCGGGCACTACGCCAAGACGATCGCCCAGGCGCTTGAGCTCCCGGCGGCGCATGGCCTCGGTGGTCCGGAGACTTCGCTCGAGGCGCGCATCCTCGCGGTCGCCGCCGTCTACGTCGCAATGACCTCCGACCGGCCCCACCGCGCGGTGCTGGGCCGCGAGGCGGCGGCGCGCGAGCTCCGCGCGTGCGCGGGAACGCACCTCGACCAGCACGTCGTCGAGACGTTCCTCTCCGCGATCGGCCAGGAGCGCGCGCCCGAGCCGCGCCCCGCGGCGATCGTCACGTAGCCCCCTCCCGAGCAGGCTCAAGACCAGCGTCGGGCTTGACCCTCCACCCGGTGGAGCCCTCAGACTGCGCTTCGTGTCCAGATTGACGATCGGCGAGCTCGGTGCGCGCAGCGGGCTGGCGGTTCGCACGGTCCGCTTCTATGCGGACGCGAACGTCGTGCCCGAGGCTGGCCGCTGGGAGGCCGGCCACCGACTGTTCGATGCCCACGCCGTCGCGCGGCTGCGGCTCGTGCGCACGCTGCGCGAGCTCGGGATCAGCCTGGACGACATCCGGCGCGTGCTGGCCGCCGAGGCCACGCTCGCCGACGTCGCCGCGGCGCACGCCGCCGCGCTGGACGCGCAGATCCGGACGCTGCGGCTGCAGCGCCGTGCTGGGCGCCGTCGCCCACACCACCGACCCACAGGGGCTTGAGCAGATGACCAACCTCACGACCATGACCGCGCAGGAGCGGCGGCGCATCCTCGAGGAGTACCTGGAGGCCGTGTTCGGCGACGCTGCGACCGACGATCCCGTCGCCACGAAGATGCGCATGGGCGCCCCGGACCTCCCGGAGGACCCGGGCCCCGACCAGGTCGCCGCGTGGATAGAGCTCGTGGCGCTGCTGCGCGACTCCGGCTTCGTCGCCGCCAGCCGTGCGATGGCCGAGCACGCGGCTTCCCACCCGGACACCCAGTCGTTCGCGCTAGGCAAGGCCGTGGTCGAGCACGCCGGCGCCGCGGCCCGCGAGGGCGTCGATCCCGCGAGCCCGGCGGGGCTCACGGTCGTCGAGGAGCTCGAAGCGCTCGCTCCGGACGGCGCGAGCGACCGCGCGACCGTCGCCGAGCGCATCCACGCGTTCACCGATCGCCGCGTAGCTCGGTACTGGACGCTCGTGGCGATCGTCAACGGCTGGCCGCCGGCCCCTGACGTGATCCCCGCGTGGGAGTGGTTCGCCGCAGCCTTACGCGCGCACACCAGGACCGCCGAGCAGGCCGGAGACGAGCTCGTCGACGGAGAGGAGCGTGATGTCGTCACGCTCGGCGTCGATCTCGCGCAGCCGCCTCGAGAAGCCGCGCTTGGCGAACAGGACAATCTGCGGACCTGACTTGGCGAAGCGCACCTTCGCCTGACGCATGGCGGGGAGCTTGTAGGTCTCGAGATCGGTGAGAACGCCGGCGCTCATCTCGGCGGCAGTCCACTTACACTCGCCGACGAGCGTGACGCTGCCGCGCCGCAGTCCCACCACGTCCACCTCCTCCGTCTGGCGAGCCTTGACCCTCCGGTGCTCGTTGAGCGCGTTGCCCCACCAGCCGCCCACCTGGGTGGCGCCGTGGCCCCGTGCCCAGCGCCGGCACAGGTCCTCGTACACGGGGCTGACGTGGTCGGCGAGCTCCGGCGCGATCTCGTCGTCGAACAGCTGGCCCGGTGGCAGGCCGGCCTTGAGGTCCTCCTGGAAGGGGAAGATGAACCGGAACCAGAACCGCATGAAGCCGTCGCGCAGTCCGTAGCGGTTGTTGCGCTCGTCGCCCCGGGCGGTGACCGGCGCGTAGCGCTCGATGACCTGCATCTCCTGCAACGTCTTGAGGTATCCGGGAAGGTCGGTCGTGCGGCGTCCCAGGGCGGAGGCGAGCTCTCCGATCGACTTCGTGCCCGTCGAGAGCTCCTCGAGCAGCGAGAAGTAGGTGCCCGGCGTGCGCAGCTCCTCCTCCAGCACTTCTCGTGGGTCGTTGAACAGCGGGCCGCGAGGGTCGAGGGCGCGTTGGCAGATGCGGCGGCGCAGCGTGCTGCCCGGGCCGAGCTCTGAGAGGTGCAGGCTCATCCCGCCCGCGACGGCGTAGCGCTCGATCGCCTCGGTCGCCGCGACGTCTGGCGCCATGAACTCCGCCGCCTGCGGGAAGGCCAGAGGGCTGATGGCCAGTGGCGTGAGCCGGCCGCGCAGCGGGCCGCGGAGCAGCTTCTCCATCAGGCCGATGTAGGAGCCGCAGATCATGAGCTTGAGCTTGGAGGCGTCACGCTCCTCCATGACGCTCTGGATCGACGTGAGCAGATCCTCGCGCTGCGCTTGAGCGTCGGGCAGGAGGAACGGGAACTCGTCGATGACGACGAGCGTCTTGCGCTCAGCGGCCAGCGTGTACAGGGCTTCGATGAGCGCCGGCACGTCGTCCAGTGACGGCCGGAAGCCCAGCAGGGGGCGCAGCCGCTCGGCGAACCGGTCCAGCTGCGAGCTCCGTGTCCTGCGATCGGCCACGAAGACGAGCGCCGGCTTCCCGTGCGCGAAGCGTCGGAACAGCCACGACTTCCCGACGCGACGCCGTCCGTAGACCGCCAGGGCGTTGGTCTCCCTGCCCGACCACCAGTCCTCCATCCGTGCCAGATCCTCCGACCGGTTGAGGTAGTCGCCGATCGACGGGAAGACGAACGGTTCAATGATGCGCTCGGACATTATGCGCTAGAGCCTACAGTTGCCCTCCGTGTTGACCGCCGCTGTAGCCGGACCCTTGATGCTCGCCGCTTCGATCGGCTTGGGCGGTGCGCCGGGCACCGCCAGAGCCGCTGCGGTTCCTCAGGCGTTTCGCGGTGTGCCACTCGCGCAGCTCGTCCGACAAGCCGACACCAGGGGCCACGTCTCTTACAGTGTTCAGGTCTGGTTTCGCACGATCCGTGCCATTCCGCTGAACAGGAGCGGAAACGCACGAGGCGGCGTAACCGTCAATGACGAGCAGTCGCTGGACGCCACGTCGCAGATTGGCCTGATCAGCCGTCATTGCTACGTCGATGGCCCGCTGGAGAGTCACGAGACCAAGCTCGGCGATCACGTCCGCGTCGCCCTGTTCTCGGGCAGCAGCGGCGTTGCTGTCGACGAGAAGACCGTGACCGTCCGTCCTGCAAGTCGCAAACGCATAAACGACATCGGATGCGGCGGACGCAAGCGAGCGAAGTAGAACCGCCAGCCGTCCCGTCCAGCGTCGCTGCGCAGCGATCCGTTGCGACTGCACCGAACCGTGCGAGACCGCCTGCATCGCAGGTGTTCTCGTCAGACAGAGGAGGGAGAGGGATTCGAACCCTCGGTACGGCGTAACCGCACAACGGTTTTCGAGACCGCCCCATTCAACCGCTCTGGCATCCCTCCGGGGTGCGCGTGAGCGCACGGTGCAACGGGAGTGAGAAGGGTACCGCGACGGCGGCGGCGTGCCGCGTCACGGTCGGCTGGGGCCACCCCGGCGCGCGCGGAAGAACGAGCGCAGCGGCTCAGAGCACTCATCCGCGAGGACTCCGCCGACGACCTCGGGGCGGTGATTGAGCTGCGGCACGTCGAGCACGTCTAGGACGGAGCCTGCTGCTCCCGCCTTCGGGTCAGCACAGCCGAAGACGACCCGCGGGATCCGCGAGAGGACGATCGCGCCCGCGCACATCGCGCAGGGCTCGAGGGTGACGTAGAGCGTCGCGTCGAGCACCCGCCACGAGCCGCCCGCGGCCGCTGCCGCTGCCGCGCGCAGCGCGAGCACCTCGGCGTGCGCCGTCGGGTCCTGGCGCAGCTCTCGCTCGTTGTGGCCCGCGCCGACCACCGCGCCGTCAGCGGCGCGGACGACCACCGCGCCGATCGGCACGTCGTCGTGTTCCAGCGCGCGGACCGCCTCCGCGAGGGCGAGCCGCATGCCCGCAGCATCGGCGTGCGCCGCCGCATCTCCTGTCATCGTGGCGCCGAGGTTCGCACGTTGCCCCGACTTCTCGCCATCGCCCTCAGCGCGCTCGCCACGACGCTCCTGCTGCCTGCCGGCGCCGGAGCGGCGTCGCCCGACGCTGAGCAGGGTGTCCGCGCCAAGCCGCTCGCCCACGCCAGCGCGTTCGTGCCCGACGACCCCGGGAGCGGCGCGACGCCCGGCGGTTGGAAGGACACCCAGTGGAATTTCGTCGGTCCCTACGGCGTCGACGCGCTCGGAGCTTGGCGCCACCTCATCGCCAAGGGCCGGCCCGGCGGCGTCGGCGTCACGGTCGCGGTGCTCGACACGGGCGTGGCCTACCGGACGTCCGGCAGTGACCGGAAGTCCCCGGACCTGCGGCCTGCCCGCTTCGTGCGCGGCTACGACTTCGTCGACGGCGACGATCGCCCGACCGACCGCAACGGTCACGGCACGCACGTCGCCTCCACGATCGCCGAGGCGACCGACAACGGCATCGGGGTCACCGGCCTGGCCTACGGCGTGCGGATCATGCCCGTCCGCGTGCTAGGCGACGACACTCTGGGCAGCAAGTCGAACCTCAGTCGCGGCATCCGCTGGGCGGTCACGCACGGCGCGGACATCATCAACGTGTCGTTCAACGTCGACGCATACCAGCCGGCGACCGAGTGGTCCAACCTGCTCGCCGCCGTCCGCGCAGCTCGCGCCGCCGGTGTGCTGGTCGTCGCCGCCTCGGGCAACGAGAACGCCGACGTCCTCGGCCTCCCGGCCCGCTCGCGGAGCGCGATCGCCGTCGCGGCGAGCACGGAGCACGGCTGCCTCTCCGACTACGCGAACACCGGCAGCGGGCTGGACCTCGTCGCCCCCGGCGGCGGCGCCGACGCAGACCTCGCGGGCGATCCTCGCTGTGATCCCGACGACGACGGGTTGCGAGACATCTTCCAGGTGACGCTCGAAGGGCCGCTGAAGGATCGCTTCGGGCTGCCCGGGGGGTACGAGGGCACGTCGATGGCCGCGCCGCACGTCTCCGCGGCCGCCGCGCTCGTGATCGCCTCCGGGGTGCTGGGCAGGAACCCCACGCCCGCGGCGGTGCAGCAGCGCCTTCAGGATACCGCGCGCGACCTCGGTGCTCCCGGCTACGACCGCCGGTACGGCTGGGGCCTGCTCGACGCCGCGGCGGCGACGCGACCGGGTCCGCCGGTGCGGCGCTCCGCGCCGCCGGCCCCGGCCACACCAGGGCTAGCGCCGCCCGCCGCCGGGTGAGGACCGGACGGCGGGGCGCGCTGGTTTGCGCTCGAAATGGGCTAGAGCTGCCCGCTCGAGCTCCCGCCGCTCGTGTCGAGCAACGTCACTCCGACGAGCATGGTCAGCGTCGCAAAGACCACGAACAGGACGATGCCCACCGTCCTGAGATCACGCCGGCCGTCGTTATGCGCAAACGCCGCAAGCGCGAGGCCGAGCACGCCCCCCAGCGGGGGCAGTGCCAGACCCGCGATCACCACGGCGAGCACGGCGATGGCCCAGAAGGCTCCTTACGCGCGGAGCCGTCGGTCGTTGCGGCGCTCACGTTCCGCCACTGCGGAAGGAACTGGTGCCGTCGCCGTTGACCACAACGCGCAGCCACGGCTGCTTCTGCTGGATACAGCCGAGCTTCGTGACGCAGAGCTCGAACTTGCCCTGGGCGAACACCGACGCCGTGCGGCTTCCGACGCCGCCCGACCGGCGGTAGGCGATGCGTTTATCGAAGGACCACAGCGGCGCTCTGACGTCCGGTCGGGTTCCGACGTCCAGGAACGTGATGCGCCCTCGCCAGTAGCACCACTCGATGTCGACGTACCACGAGAAGAGCCTGTTGCCGGCCAGCGCCTTGCCGTAGCGCTCCCAGTAGGTCGAGCGGCACGTGCCCTTGCGACGACCGACCGAGGCGCCACGCGCAATGACCCGCTTCCCGGTGCTATTGGCATACGAGACGGCCTTGCAGGCCTCGAGTTGTCTTTGGAACACTCTTCGGCGGCGGCGGCGATCCCGGGCGCCACCGCGGAGAGCGCGGCGACGGCGATGATGGTGGCGCTGACCGCCGCGAGACGGCGTTTGATGGTTCTCACATGGTCCTCATTTTATTGTGATCCAGAACTTGACGAGGCCACCGCCCGCCCGTCGGCCGTCAGCGGTGACGGCCGTCAGCGAGGCCACCCAGGTGCCGGCGCGCAGTGCGCGAGCGGCCTGACGGGGCACGACGATCCGGCGGCGCCCGGCCGCCAGGCGGCGCGGGGCCAGGCGGACGGCCTGCGTCGTGACGGCGCGACCGCGGGCCGCGCGTCGGACGGCTCGCCGTGGGACGCTCCGCATGGTCAGCGACAGCACCTGCGGCACGACCGTCTGCGGGCCCGAGGAGCCCGGGATCTGCTCGGCGACTCCCGGACCGAGCGTCCCCGGCAGCCCCCGGGCTGCGGTCGAGGGGCACGTGGCGCGCGGCTTGGACTCCACGCGAGGCTGCAGGGTCAGCGTCACCGTGGCCGCCTCGGACAGGGTGAAGCCCACGCTGGCGGGAGCGCCGGTCCGCGCCTTCTCAGCCAGGCAGCGGAACGAGAGTTCGAAGGCCGTGAGAGAGAGCGCCGGTGGCAGGGGTGCAGGCGCCGCGGGCGCCGCGGTGGAGGTCGTCGGCGCGGGCACGGGCGGTGTGTCGGTGACGACCACCGAGCGCTCCTCGGTGGTCTGGTGGCCGTCGCTGTCGGCGGCGGTCAGGACGACGCGATAGGTGCCCGGCGCCTTCCACGCGTGCGAGACGCCGGCGCCTGTCGCGGTCGTGCCGTCCCCGAAGTCCCAGCGCAGCTCGACGGCGGACCACGTGTCCCGTGCGGTGGCGGTCAACCTCGCGGAGTTGCCCGTGGCCGCCGCGGCCGGGACGTCGACCGCCAGGACCTCGAGGGCGGCGCCATCGAAGCCGGCGGCACGCGGAGTGCCCACCTCCGGCGCATTCTCGGGGTCGGGAGTAATGCGCCAGGTCGCGATGCCGTCGCCGCGCTCGTCGTAGGCCAGCTGCGGCTCGGTGGCCAGATCGACGCCGGAGATAGCCGCGGGAGGCCCGACCGCCGAGCCGGCCAGCGCGACGTCGGCCACGAGCACCCTCGGGAGGGGAAGGGCGTCACCGTAGGCGAGCACGAAGCCGCCGCTCGGCCGCGAAGCCAGGGCCGGGGAGCCGCCGTCGCTCGCCGGCGCCGTTCCAACGCCTTGGTCGGCGACCTTCACGCGCACCGTGCCGGGGGCGTCGGCGTCCGGCGCGGCGGTCCCGTCGTCGATCGCCGTCTCGACCCAGGTGATCGCCACCACGGATCCCTGGGTGGCGAGTGCTGCGCTCGAGCCGCTGACCGCCGGCGCCGACACGTCGACCACGCCACCGAGGGCGCCGCCCGTAACGACGCGGCGCTTGACGCGGGACGCAGCCGCGACGTCGAGCCGCGACCACGCGACGTGGACGGCGCCGTCGGCCGCCGCGGCGATCGACGGATCCCCGGCGCGCGTGTCGCCACCCGAGACCACCAGACCGCCGCTGAGCTGCTCCGACGGTGCTCGCGACCGCGACGCGAACCTCCGAGGCCGACTCCGAGCCGCGCTCGAAGGCGACGGCCACGCCGCCGCCCGGCAGCGCGGCGAGAGCGGGGTCGGTGTCGTCCGGGCCGGCGGCACTGTTGGGCACCTGGCGAGTGGCCACCACGGCACCCGCGGCGTCGAGCTGACGCACGATGACGCGGGAGGCACCTGTGGTGTCGTCGATGGCGGCGATAGCGACGAAGCTGCCACCGCCGGGAGCGCGGGCCACGGCGACCTCGTCAGCGAAGGCGACAGGTGCGGGCAGCGCGCCGAACACGCCGCCGGCGGGCGCTTGGCCAGCCCCGGGGGACCTCCGTCCGGATTCGAGCTGGGCCAGCCGACGAGGGCCGTGCCGGCCTGGACGAAGGCCGCGCGCGGAGCGCGTGCGTCGAGGGTTCCGGGAGCCAGGTCGAACGGCGCCGTCCACGAAGCCTGCGCCGCGGGAGCGCACGCTGCCAGCAGTCCACGGCGACGATCAAGCTCTTGTGGCGCACAGCCTCCCCCTCGTGTCTCCGAGCCAGGTCGGCTCGTCGCAGGTAGCGCTTCGTATCGTAGGCAGGCTCCCTAACCATTCGAAGGCGCTTGTCGTAGGGCTGAGAACAACCCGCGGCGCCCCGCCACCGCCGCCCGGGCCGCCACCGCCCGCCTGACGCCTGTCGGTCAGACCGTCCGGATGATCAGGACCGAGCAGGGCGCGTGGTGGGAGACCTTATTCGGCACGGAGCCGAGCAGGAAGCGCTTGGCGCCCGTCATCCCGCGGTTGCCGATGACGATGAGGTCGGCGCCGCGCTCCTCGGCGACGTCGAGGATCGCGTCGGCCGGGTCGCCCTGGCGCGCGTAGGTCTCCGCCGCGACTCCTTGAAGCTCGGCCTGCTGGACCGCGTCGCGCAGCGTCGCCTCGACGTCTTCGCGCGCGTTGACCATCCACTGCATGTCGGCCGGGGCGATCGCGCGCTCCTCGCGCAGGCGCGAGCCCCGGACGGGCTCGTAGGCGCAGACGATCTCCAGCCTGGCTCCGAGCGACTTCGCGAGGTCCACCGCCTGGGCCACGGCGCGGTGCGCCGTCGTCGAGCCATCGGTGCCGACGACGATCGAGGCGAACACTAAAGCGGCACTCTACCCTCCACCTGTCACGTGATCGATCTCCACTGCCACATCCTCCCGGGCATCGACGACGGCCCCGCCACCCAGGAGGAGTCCCTGGCGCTGGCCCGCGTCGCCGTGGCCGCGGGAACGCGTGCGATCGTCGCGACGCCCCATGTCTCCTGGGACTACCCCGCGAACTCGGCGGCGTCCATCGCGGAGGGCGTGGCCCAGCTCCAGGAGGCGCTCGCGCGCGAGCAGATCCCCCTCCAGCTCTACACGGGCGCGGAGATCGCCATGACCCGCGCCGCCGAGCTGGCCGAGGAGGAGCTCGTCGCGCTGCGCCTGGGCGGCCCGGAGGGCACCCATCTGCTGGTGGAGTGCCCGCTCTCGCTCACCGCCGCGGGCTTCGACGCGCTGCTCGCGCTGCTGCGCTCGCGCGGACACGAGATCGTACTCGCCCATCCCGAGCGCTGCCCGGCCTTCCAGCGCGACGTGAGCGCCTACGAGCGGCTCGCGGCCCAGGGCATGCTGGGTCAGGTCACCGCGGGGTCGCTCATCGGGCGCTTCGGCCGTGCGGTGCAGGAGCTCGCCGACCACCTCGTACGCGAGGGCCTCGCGCAGGACATCGCCTCCGACGGGCACTCCGCCGAGCAGCGCCCGCCGTCGATCCGCCCCGAGCTGATCGAGGCGGGCTACGCCGAGCAGGCCGATTGGCTCGCCCGTGAGGTCCCCCACGCCGTGCTGACGGGAACGCCGGTGCCGTCCGCGCCGCCGATGCCCGAGCCCAGGCCGCGGGGGCTGAAGAAGCTCCTGCGCGGCTCCCGGTAGCGCCGGCCCTCAGACGAGCTTCGTGATCGCGATGACCATCGACGCGAGCGTGAAGACCACGATGAGGGCCTGCGTCCAGATCCAGAAGGGGCTCATGCAGGTCACAGCCTAGGCGTCGGCGCTGGGGTGATGCCCAGGTACGATCCGGAGGTGATGACGCGCACCCTCTCGCCGCGGGCGCAGGAGATCATCGCCGCGCTCGAGCGGGAGGCCGCCGCGCGCCGCTCTGATGGGCAGCTCGGCGTGCAGCTTCCCGCGACGCCGCCGCAGGTCGCCGAAGTGGTGGAGGAGCGGGCGCCTGCGCCCGACCTCCCGGCGCTCGTGGACACGGCCTTGGCGAAGACCGAGCTGGCACGCCGGCGCCTCTCCGATCTGGCCGATGCCGTGGAGGAGCTCGCCGGCCGACTCGGCGTCGCCGACGGGGGCGGCGGCCCGGAGCGCGCACGACCGGCGTCGCCCGCCGAGGCGCCCGCCCCGCGTGCGCAGACCGGCACGCGCCGCATCTCCAACCGCGCCGCGCGACGCCTGGCCGCCGACATGGCCGCGGGGGGCGCCTCGCGCGACGCGGTCGGCGACCGGCTCCACTCGCTCTACGGGATCACCGATCCGGGGCCGACGCTCGACCTGGTCTTCGGGGCCCGGGCGACGAAGGAGGACCACGGCCCCGCCGCGGTTGCGCTCATCCCGCCAGCGGCGCCCGACGCCAACGCGTCGCTCCTCGCTCAGCCATCGGCGCTCGAGGTGATCGACCTGCACCACCATCTCCTCCCAGGCATCGACGACGGGCCTCCGACGCTCGACGACGCGCTGTCGCTCGCCCGCGCCGCCGTCGCGGCGGGGACGACGACCGTGGTCGCCACGCCTCATGTCTCCCGAAGCTATCCCGCGAACACCGCCGCGAGCATCGCCGAGCAGGTGGCTGCGCTCGGAGCGGCGCTCGCCGGGGCGAGCATCCCGCTGCGGGTGCTTCCCGGGGCCGAGGTCGCGGTGACCTACGCGGTGGATCTCTCCGACGAGGAGCTGACCGCCCTCCACCTCGGGGACGGCCCGTATCTGCTCGTCGAGTGCCCGCTCACCCCGACCGGCGTGGG
>JAABUS010005967.1_pt1 | contig 15336 bp, 15 predicted proteins | sample 5560161 | NCBI WGS metagenome assembly JAABUS01 (sample SAMN10711885, study PRJNA513376) | rock metagenome | isolation source: Antarctica rocks | place: Antarctica: Victoria Land, Trio Nunatak nord | collected 2016-01-04
AAGGCAGTTTAAAAACGTTGATTTATTTTTAAAAAACTTTAAAATTTAACAGTTGAAGGGCCTTTTGCTGCAATGTGGGTTAATAGAGGCGGCTTTTTTTTGGACTTAGCTTCAGTACTGCTATAAGCGTCGTTGTGTCCTTGTACTTTGTGATTCTCTATTTTGCTTCTAAAAGAAATTCTTTAAAATATTTCATTATCGGAAAAGCTATATTTATATAAAAGCTTGAATTGTATTCTTGCTAAATCCGAGATAAATTTAAGGTTTAAAAGAACGGAAAGAGAAATAAATATCAGGCATATTGTAAGATCAGGCAGTGCCCAATTCATTTATCTGCTTAATCAACTTCATTGTATATAATCATCTATTGCCCGTTCATGGCTTAATCCAATAATTCTACCCGTCCTACCCTATTTAAGGGAATTGTATGAGGTTCATCAAGGGTATAGCTCGTTGAGTCTTTCATATAAAGACGTATTTCAGACGGCACTTTTGGTTCCCCTTTTTGAGGCTTATAACGTTTGCTTCCAAAGTTCCTGGCATTTACAAGATGTGATGAGTCAACTTTATCAAGTGTTACTGTCATTTGTTGTTTTGCCTTGTCCAGATCAACTGAAGTAACAGTATATAGGTTTATACCAGACTTCATAATAAAGTACCGGTGATCCTTACTGGCCTGATCTATAGCAGCAGGATAAGCAGATGTGGGAGTAACAGACTTTGCTTTAATATAAGAGTTGGAACATCCTGATAAAGCAATTGAAAAAATAAAAGCAAAGAAGGTATCACAGCAAAACCAGGAAGTCTTCATAGCAAGTAAATTTGGTTGGTGAAGGCTAAAGAAATAAAAGAGTTTTTAATACATGCAAACGTACCAATTATTTAATTGTATTGTTCGCTAATTTAAAATGCAAGATTTGTGATTAACTTTTAAAGTATTATTTGGTTTTTATGACGGATAGTATGTTACTCCCGCAGATCACGCAGATAAACGCAGAAAAGAATTTTTATCTGCAATAAAATCAGCGGCATCAGCGGAGGAAAGGCTTCTGCCTATTAACCCCTTTAACTCTCATAGACAAAACTTACAACATTTTATCTGCAATAAAATCAGCGGCATCAGCGAAATCAGGGGGAAAAGAACCTTTGTCATTTTTAGCCATACTAATTGTATTAGAACCCATTATTTTTTGCTAGTCGCTGCCCATAAAATACCGGCATAAAGATGATTCAAAAATGCTTCGTTACTGAAATTAGTGGGTATATGCCCGAGTGCAGTATAAAAAGAGCGGCCTCCATCGTAATTCTGGTACCATGATACAGGGTGAAGTTTTCCCATGCCTTCCCCTTTTTTTGCTCCCCAATTAACTTTTGCGTTGTAGGTTGTTTCATCCACTGCCAGTATATTATGCAGTCCTGTGCTTTTTGCATCACCGAATTCATACCATTCATCTGTCCATAATTTTCCATGCTCGAACCCCTGAAGCCCCGGAAAAGCAGAATCAAGAACCTGTAATTTGGCTGTTTGAACAGCAGGATGTATGTGAAACATTCGACCTACCAGTTTGGTGTACCATTCCCAATCATATTCGGTATCGGATGCACTATGAATGCCAACGAAGCCTTTTCCGGATTGAATAAATTTCTCCAGCGCTTTTTGCTGTTCAGGTTTAAAAATGTCGCCGGTTGTGTTTAAAAATATAACCACCTGGAATTGTTCTAAAAATTTATCATTGAAACTATTAGGGTCTTCAAACAAAACTGCATCAAAAAAATTACGGGCAGCTAATTCTTTAATAGCTATAACGCCTGAATGCAGGGATTCGTGGTGCCACCCATTCGTTGTTGTTACGATTAACGCCTTGAATTGCTTTTGCGCTATACCTGAACCATACATACAAGTTTGAGCAACCAGAAGTAAAATAAAAAATCTTAAACCTTTCATAATCTATAATTTAAAATTGTTGAGGAATGAAGATAATTAAAATTAAAATGAGTAATTTCTGCTAAAACTGTTTCCAATTGTCTTTACCGAACCAAATTACGCTACTACCGATTTTTAAAGTGCGTTTAATAACTTTATTTTTAAAAATATTAAAAAGACCCTGAAAATTTTCCAGGGTCTTTTATAAATCGGTTCCTTCCAAATGGTTTATCTTATATCTAAAGTCACCTTAAGATTTTCTTTGTCTCTCAAAAGTGCTTCGTGGCAGCTTGCTCCTTTTAGTTTTTATGCCAGATTTAATACTGGTTTTAAATACATCTTCTTCCATAAATGGCTGGTTTTTTACACGTTTTCCGGTCGCGGCATAAATAGCATTAGCTACTGCTCCACCTGTCGGAGGAAGCGCCGGTTCGCCCAAACCTGTAGGATCAATTCCATTGTCTGCAAAGTGAGTTTCAATTTCAGGAATTTCCTTCATACGTATAAGCCGGTAAGTATCAAAATTCTTTTGCTCAGCGGCTCCATCTTTAAAAGATAGTTTGCTATACATGGCATGACCTAATCCATCCACGATACCGCCCATTACCTGTTGACGGGCTCCGCTTAAATTGACTACCTGTCCGCAATCTGCGGCAGCATAGATTTTTTTAATAACCGGTTTTCCTGCTTTCATAGCAACTTCACAAACCTGGGCAACGTAGGAACGATGGGAAAAGTAAACACTAAAACCCTGAAAAAGGCCTTTTTTCGTTTTCCAGCCAGATTTTTCAGCAGCCAGTTTTATCACTCCTTCCATCCTGTCAATATCATATTTGATCTCCCCTACAGGTGTTTCTTTTGCTTTTTGTAAAAGTCTGAGTCTGAACTGCACAGGATCTTTACCTGCAGCATGTGCTACCTCGTCAAGGAAAGACTGTTCTGCAAAAGCTAAAAAATTAGTAATAGGGGCACGCCATGCTCCGGTAGTGATAGGAGATTCATGTTCTACCGTATCTATCAATAAATTATCTACTGCACCTGAAGGAAAATTATCTTCCCTTGTAGGGTTACCTGAATTGATGCCTACACCTCTTAACTTATATCCTGTCATATTTCCGTCAGCATCCAGGGCAGCTTCAAAACGGTAACGTACTGCAGGACGGTAACTGCCTCCCGTCATATCATCCTCTCTTGTCCAGATTACTTTCACAGGCGCTTTTATCAGGCTGGATAATTCAGCAGCTTCAGTAACATAATCTGTTTTGAGGCGTCTTCCAAAACCTCCGCCTAAACGGGTAATATTTAAAGTGATCTTTTCTTCCGGTATACCTAATAACTTTGAAGTGGCTGTACGGGCACTGGCAGGTGTCTGTGTTGGCCCCACTAATTCAACACCATCAGGTCGTACATCTGCAAAAAAGTTCATAGGCTCCATTGGGCTATGAGATAGAAAAGGGCACTGGTATTCACTCTTTACGATTTTAGCTGCATTTTTAAAGGCAGCTTCCGTGTCTCCATCCTTTCTGCGTACAGTCGCAGTTCCGGTATCTAATAAGGATTTGAATAAATTATTGTGATCACTGGTGCTTTCAATATTGCCGTCTTTCTCATATTCAATTTTTAATACTTTCCTGGCCTTCATCACTTCCCAGGTTGACTTACCCACTATCCCAACATTGTTTTTGAAAGTAACGACATCAATAATTCCCGGCATTGCTTTAGCTGCTGAATCATCTACTGATTTAATCTTTGTACCAAATGCAGGAGGACGTTGAATCATTCCAAACAACATTCCCTTGCGGTAAAAATCCAAACCGAAAAGACCTTTTCCGGTTACAATATCTTTATTTGCAACATTTTTAATTTCCTTACCAATCAGTTTAAAATCCTTCCTGTCCTTCAGTTTTATTTCTGTTGGAACAGGAATTTTAGCTGCAGCTTCTGCAAGGTCGCCGTAGCTTAATTTATTGCCGGTTTTAGAATGTATCACGAAGCCATTATCAGCGGTGCATTCTTCCGGGGAAACATTCCAACGTTGAGCGGCAGCTTGTATCAACATGTGTCTTGCTGTAGCTCCGGCATTCCTTAACAGTTTCCAGGAATGAGGAACTGCTCCGCTTCCGCCGGTTACCTGCCTATCGAAATTTTTAGTGTCTAAAGCAGCCTGCACTACTTTCACTTTAGTCCAGTCTGCATCGAGTTCTTCTGCCACAATCATCGGAAAAGATGTCATTATATTTTGACCAAGTTCCGGATTGGGTGAAAGAATAGTAATAGTGCCATCAGTGGCAATAGACAAATAACTATTAAAACCGGCCGTTCCTGCAAAACCTGCTTCATCAACAATCACCGGCGCTTTTGCCTCAGCACCAAACCAGCTAAATCCAAGCAACAATCCGCCGCTGGTTAATACTGAATTCTTCAAAAATTCACGTCTGCTATTTTTGTTTAAAGTTGACATTTAATCAAATTTTAGTACTGGCTGATTTTATTGCTGCACGAATACGATGATAAGCGCCGCAACGGCAAATATTACCGTGCATTGTTCCATCTATTTCCTCATAGGTTGGATGTGGGTTTTGTTTTAAAAGTGCTGCAGCCGTCATAATCTGTCCTGCCTGGCAATAACCACATTGAGGTACATCTGTTTCATTCCAGGCGACTTGTAAAGGATGATCTCCTTTTTCTGACAACCCTTCGATCGTGGTAATTTTAGATGATCCTGCAGAAGATACCGGTAATATACAAGACCTGACAGCAACACCATCAAAGTGAACAGTACATGCCCCGCACTGAGCTATTCCGCATCCATACTTGGTTCCTACTAAACCCAAATGGTCCCGAAGCACCCATAGCAAAGGAGTGTCAGCCTCAACATCGGCCTGATGCTCCTTACCATTAATTTGAAGCTTAAAAATGGCCATAACTTTATTAATTATAAATTAGATATAAAAATAGGGAAAAAATGGGGTTTCGCTTACAAACAATAAATATTAATTGAACGCCGATCATTTTTCCTTATTTCATAATAAACATTCATCTGTTATTTTAGTATACTTTATTCTTTAATGAAAATTTTTAATTGAACTCTTAATTATGATGAATGTGTGGCGAAGAATAGTCGGGATCAGAAATGTTTAATCCGATACCTTTTGTTTAAAGATAAAACTCATCGAGGTTTTAAAACTTTTATAATTGTCAGGATACAAAAAAATCTTTTTTACATCAACAACTTGTCGGGCGTTAAAGGTAAATCTCTTAAGCGTTTTCCGGTTGCGTTAAAGACTGCGTTGGCAATGGCCGCTGAAACGCCGGTAATGCCAATTTCGCCTATGCCGCGGGCGCCAATCGGAGAAATATACGGGTCAGGTTTGCCAATAAAATAAACATCAATCGGAGGAACATCTAAATTTACCGGAACATGATAATCAGCAAGGGTTCTGGTTACCGGATTTGCCCATCGCTTATCATATTTGGTTTCTTCCATAAGAGCTGCACCAAGACCATAAATGACGCCGCCGATAATTTGAGAACGGGCAGTTTTTTCGTTCATGATCCGTCCGGCATCATGAACGCTTACAAAGCGTTTTACGCGTATGGTGCCAAAATCTTCGTCCACCCAAACTTCTGCAAACTGCGCGCCGAACGAATGAAATGAATATTTTTCTGCCTCGCTGTTCTCTTCTTTAGCAATCGGCGCAATCATACAAGGAACCTTTGGTGAGCCTAATCCGCTCCCCGATGCTGGCATTGCTGTGGTGCAGACTTCCATCATTGCTTTACTATTGCGGCGTAAAATATCAGTGTATAAATCGCTTTTTGAAGCGTCGCCTTTTACAAAAAATTTCGAGTGCCCAAAAGTTATTTCTTCAGAATTTCTGCCATGTAATTTAGATTTTGCGTCAGCAATTGCTAACTGCATCAAATCCTTCCGTAACATTTCCCCGGCGGCTAAAACTGCCGGATTAACGCTTGCTGCAGTTGTTGAACCGCCTGAAACTGGTGCAGATGGCAAGCTCGAATCGCCTATTAGTACGTTAATTTTTTCAATAGGAACGCCGAGTGCATCAGCCGCCGTTTGAGCCATAACTGTATACGTTCCTGTACCAATGTCCTGTGTTGCACTCATCACCTTAACTGAGCCATCACTCATCATTTGCACTTTTGCTGAAGCTGCACTACGGATTGCCGGGTAAGTTGCTGTCGCCATTCCGAAACCAACAAGTTGTTTGCCAATACGTGTTTGGCGAGGTTGTATTTTGCGCTGCGACCAACCAAATTTTTCCGCTCCCATTTCGTAACATTCACGCAAATATTCGCTCGAAAACGGATGTTTTTTTAGCGGGTCAGTTGCTGTATGATTTAGAACGCGTAATTCAATCGGATCCATTTTCAATTCAAATGCAAGTTCATCCATTGCTGATTCGAGTGCAAATGTTCCGGGCGTTTCTCCCGGAGCACGCATAAAAGTCGGCGTTCCAATATTTAATTTGGCAATCTGGTAAGTAATTTCGCGGATCGGTGCATTGTATAAAACCTCAGTCTGTTTGCCGCTCGGCTCGAAGAAATCAGAAAGATTTGTATATGTATCGTTGTGATGACGTATTGCCGTTAGTTTACCTTCCTTATCAGATGATAAAGCGACTTTCTGCTGTGTTTCGGCACGCCGGCCCACATTCGTCTGCATCATTTGCCGGGTTATTGCCAATTTTACGGGACGTTTAATAACTTTTCCCGCCATAGCAGCTAGCAAAACATGTCCCCACTGTGACCCTTTGCAACCGAAACCCCCGCCGACATATGGGGATATAACCTGCACGTTTTCCGGCTTAAGATTAAAAAAGTAAGCCGAAATTCCCCGCACGCCCATTACACCCTGTGTCGCATCATAAATCAACAGCTTATCTGCACCTTCCCAAACCGCAATAGTCGCATGCGGCTCCATCGGATGATGGTTTTCGTTTGAAGTAGTATAAGTATGTTCAATTTTGAACGGTGCGGCATTAATTAAATCTGCAGTTTTACCTTCGTTGAGCTGAGCTTCTGCGCCCCACAATAGTTTTGGTTTAAAGCCTTTAGGCAATTCACTTTTCAAATCAATAGCAGGCTTTTCTTTGGAGTAAGTAACTTTTACAAGTGCAGCAGCAGCACGGGCTTGCTCATAAGTTTCAGCAACAACTAATGCAATATATTCTCCGAAATAATTTACTTTATTATCTTGAATCGGTAAAGATTGCTCGCCTAACATGCCGCCGGTTTTCTGCATTTCGGCGGGGTCAATAGGAGTCAATTTCGGAGCGTTTTGATGTGTTAAAACAGATAAAACACCGGAGCTTTTCTCAGCCAAACTTAAGTCAAACGCAGTAATTGTTCCTTTGCCGATAGTGGAACGAACCGGAAAAGCGTAAGCCATATTTTTTTGATTGAATTCGGCTGCATACTTTGCTGCACCGGTAACTTTAAGCCGGGCATCAATCCTGTCTAATGGTTTGCCAATTACATTTGTCTTTTCCATAGCTTATTTTTTTTATTCTGATTATTTCTTCGACGCCTATTCAGAAGGAATTTATAGATGGCTAATAATTTCAACGCAACTTTAAAAAAATCTGCGAATTGTTCATCAAGCTTTTTCGTTGTTCAATGACTGCATTAACGCCCTTACAATTGCCCGTTTGCCAAGTTCGATTTTAAATTTGTTATGCTCAAGAGGTTTTGCCTGTTTCATTTCCATTTCTGCCGCCTGCTTAAAATTTGCTTCAGCCGCTTCTTTACCAATCAAAAATTTTTCCGCCTCTGTTGCCCGCCAGGGTTTATGGGAAACACCGCCCATTGCAATTCTGACTTGCTTAATTGTACTGCCATTGGTCTCTATTGCAGCGGCGACCGAAACAAGTGCAAATGCATAGCTTGACCTGTCACGAACCTTAAGATAATAAGATTTATTTGCAAAATTATTTTTAGGAATTTCTATTGCAATAATGAGTTCGCCCTGGTTTAGATTATTGTCTTTTTGCGAAGTGTCGCCTGGCAAACGATGGTAGTCAGCAAACGGAATGCTTCGCTCTTGTCCGTTAGCATCCTGCACTTTCACAGTTGCATCAAGGGCAAGAAGCGCAACACACATATCCGAAGGATGAACAGCAACGCAGTTTTTCGACCACCCGAAAATTGCATGCATACGGTTAATTCCTTCAAATGCTCCGCAGCCTGATCCAGGTTCGCGTTTGTTGCAGGGCATTGCCACATCATAAAAATACTGGCAACGTGTGCGCTGATTTAAATTGCCGCCATTTGTTGCCATATTGCGGATTTGCGCCGAAGCTCCCGCTAAAATTGCCTGCGTTAAAAGCGGAAAGTTTTGTCGGATTAAGGGGTGATTGGCTGTGTCGGTATTTTTGCCAAGGGCACCTATTGACACGCCCCCTTTGTTAGCACCGGTTAAAATCGTTTTAATCTGTGTTAAGTTCAAGTTTGTTACATCTACAAGTTCACTGGGACGTTCTACATCTTCTTTCATTAAATCAAGAATGTTAGTGCCGCCCGCAAGAAATTTTGCATTTGGATTTGCGGTAAGCATTTGCGTAGCGGTACTTATGTTGCTTGCTTTAGAATATTTAAACGGTCTCATTAGTTGCTTTCTTTTTTCCCGGCTGTATGCCGCCGTTGTTAAAAATAGGCTGATTATTTTCACCCTGTAAACTGCCAGGTCTGTGCTACATCTTTTCCATGCTGCACTTCACGAATGGCCGCGACTATATTAGGATATGCGCCGCAGCGACAGATATTTCCCGACATCCTCTCACGTATCTCGTCATCTGAAAGTTGCAGTGGATGCGCCTTTGTACGAACATCAGCAGTTACATAACTTGCTTCGCCTTTTTTTGCTTCATCCATCAAAGCAACTGACGAACATATCTGCCCGGGTGTACAATAGCCGCACTGAAAACCATCATGTTTTACAAACGCCGACTGCATAGGATGAAGCTTGCCACCTTTAGCTAAACCTTCAATAGTTGTAACTGATTTGCCTTCGCAAGTTGCCGCCAGGGTCAGACATGACAATACACGCCTCCCTTCAACAATTACGGTACAGGCACCACACTGTCCATGATCGCAGCCCTTTTTCGAGCCGGTTAATTGTAATCTTTCCCGGAGCGCATCAAGCAAAGTCATTCTCGAATCAACGTCTAACGATTTTTTTAGATCGTTAACTTTAAAAGAAACTTTAACTACGTTTTCGATACTTGCAGCCGGTATCTCCGGTATTGGCTGTGCTAAAACCTGTTGTCCGCCGAACATTTGAAACGTCAGAGCTCCACCGCCTGCCACAGCCATTAGTTTCAAAAAATGCCGTCGCGATTCACCAATATCTGAAGGCTCATTTATATCTTCAGACATGAGTTCTTCAAGCAATTTTTTTTCGTCTTCAGTTAATTCCGGCAGTTGTGTTTCTTCTGGCATAATTGGTTGTAATTTTTTAAAATTAATTAAACACTGGAAGATTGCCTTAAACGCAATTTAAAACTAATATTTAAAATAATCCACTGAAAAAATATTATTCTAAGTTTTATTTGATATTTTACGAATAAAGACTAATTAGTTTAATAAGGATGACTATTTCAATACAGTATAAGTGCAGGAGTAAAGCTTAAGAATAATATGACGAAAAAGTAAACAGCATTAATTCTAAGTCAGTACTTCTTCAATAACAAAAATATTCAACAAGTTTCCACAGGCTGTTCAGATACTCCCATAACTGCAAACTTGTTACTGATGTTGAAAATGGAGTAAAGCTGCTTTTTAGTTCACACAATACTTGCTTAACCCCCTGCGCCGGCACTTTGTTTTGAACTATTAAGTGGGGGACAAAGCTTTTTGCTGTCTGCAGCGAAAGATGATTCATAGGAAAAGCAATTCTAAAAGAAAGGACAAACCCTGGATAAGATTGATAAAAGATACTATGCAAAAAAAATAGAAACTGTCTTTAGTGGATTAAAGCATTGTTTCTAAGAAATGCAGTAACCCTTCAAATGTTTTCTGCTGAAGTTGGTCATATTTTATTAAAGGCTATACCTTTAATAAGTTGACCGATTAACTACAACTTAAGTGAATTAATAAGATTCGAAGCAAATAGAACGTAAATTTAAAGCAACACTAAAATAGAGAGACCCGGAATTTGAATAGACGAAGAATACGACTACTTAAACAATAAATTATTTTTATGAGCCATCTTTCAGGATTAGTTAAACAAGTTGCACAAGCCCGTCAAAACTTTATTGCTGCTGCATCAGGACTTACTGATGAGCAAACTAATTTTAAACCGTCTCCTGACGCCTGGTCCGTAAATGAAAATGTCGAACATATAGTTTGGGCAGAATGGGGAGGCATTAACGGCATGTGGAAAGCCATTAAGGGTATTAAAACAGGTAACCCGGTATTTACAGGAGAAGATGTCCACAGAGGTTTATCTATTGAAGAAATCATAGAAAAAACATGGCAGCCAAAAGAGCAGGTGTCTGAGATTGCAAAGCCAAGGTGGGGTGGCCCTGTTCAATATTGGATCAGTGCCCTGGATGCTTGTCAGCTTATGCTCGAAGCCTTAACTAAGGAAATGGAAGGTGTGGATCCGGAAAAAATTATTAATCCTCATGTGTTATCAGGTCCTTTAAATGCATTACAGCGCCTGGAGTTTTTACGCTTCCATCTGCAGCGGCACCAGAGGCAGATAGAAAATATCAGGATGGACTCTCATTTTCCTAAAAAAGGTACAGAGTACTCCTCTTTTGTGTAAGCAGAAGTAAAACACTTTGCTTAACTTTTATTAATTTTATCAGTAACTCAAGCAAAGTATCTATCAATATTTTCAAAACTTAAACTTAAACAAATCATGAAAACATTAAAATGCGCCGATGCAGGCTTCGACTGCCAGGGAGTTATTCGCGCTAATAGTGAAGCAGAAGTATTAAACCAGGCAGCACAACATGCACGTGAGGTACACGGCGTTACAGTGACGCCGGAACTGGCAGAACAACTAAAAACCCTGATCAAAGACGAAAGAGGAGAACAGTAAAACCTTAAGGTTCTTTTTGGACGGGTCATAAAAAGAAATTTTAATCTTTATACTGCTTAACTTAACCTTACAATGAAAGCATGTCTTTCAACCTTTTATAACTTTTTCCTGTTTAAAGCGTAACTACCTTTACTTAGAGTAACAACATTTAATTCGACTAAAAAATTCGACTAATTATGTTGTTACTACTCCAACCAATTTGTCCATTAAGCAAGGTGCGTAAAGATGGAACAAGTATTATTTTTCTTCAGTATTACAGAAGCGAGCATGATAAAACACTGCTTAATACTGAAATTGCTATTCCTGCAAAGTTCTGGAATAAAAAATCAAAACGTGTCTCAGATGATCTTCCGGAAGAACATGTGACTTTAAAAAAATAAGCTGGAAGTACATAGAATATACCCAATGGCAGAGGATATAAATCAAATATGCAATTAAGAAAGATTATCCTGACCCTGTTCAATTGGTAAAAAGCACTTTCTCCCCATCTTATGATATCAATGAATTAGAAACGGAAAAACCAAAGGCTATTGCTAAATAAAAAGTGAATACGGATTTTTTCTTTCAATTTTATCAATATATTAAGTCTAAAGACGGAAGTATAGCAAATGCTACAATGAACGTTTTTAAGAATTTAAAGCAAACTTTGAAAACATTCCACGCTCAGAGGATCGAGGCTATCACCTTTGATAAAATTGGTTTCAATTTTTATGAAGAGTTTCGTCACTATCTGATTACTTTTGCATCTCTGAAATGCAGACAATAGCAGAACATATAGATTACTAGCTTTTATACAAGCAACAGCAAGAAGAAAATGCACAACTGCATGGTACCATAGCCTCTCTTACTCTTTAGTTGGAGCAATTGAAGAAGATGAGATTTGGCAGCCCCTACAATTGGCTGAAGGATGTGCTGGAACGGATGCATCTTTACACCACCAATAATATTGCAGAACTGCTGCCAAAAAACTGGAAAAAGCCTGAAGCCGAAGTGTCTTAGATGATGGCTTACATTGTAATGCTATGATGGGGGAGTGGCAAAAAGGCGATACCTGATAATAATGACGCAATGGCGATTTTAAAACTAATTACTTACTTACATTGACTAATACTAATTCAAATAAAAGCAAAGTCAATACAATCAGTAATGATAAATTTATTTTGTTGATATTTTATATCGTATATTTACGTAGTGCTTAGAGGTGAAGCAACCTGCTTACTGCATTCAAAAAAGTAATATAAATAAGTACAATAGTTTAAGAATACTCTGTTGAATTTCTATCACTTAATAAATTAAATATGAAAGTTATGAAACCATTCTTCTTTTCAGCAATGATCAGTTCTCTTGTTATTATGTGCGCTTGTAATAACGCAAACAACAACGGCAACAACGATGACAGCAGTAAGGTTAGTACCAACGAAAGCAGCGGTACTGACAGTAATAATAGTAGTGATGATAATAAGGTAGTAAGCAAAAAAGGACTGCCTCTGAGTTCAAAACAGGAGGTTCCAAACAATAACAGCGCTGCCAGCGGAACCTTTGATGTATCTTATAACAAGGATAACCACATGCTGACATATACAATTAACTGGACGGGATTAACCGATAAACCAATTATGTCACATATTCATGGCACGGCTGCAAAAGGAGCGAACGCAGGCGTAAAGCATGATTTTTCAAATTTACTTCCAAAAACAGCGTCCGGTGATTTTTCCGATTCGGTGAAGGTTGATGGTGTTGCTATTAAAGAAGATAGTTTGTTGTCAGGATTTTACTATATAAATATTCACACTCCTAAAAACCCGGGAGGAGAGATAAGAGGTCAGATAGAATTTTAAGCTACAGAAAGGTACAAATCGTTTTTAGGTGTTGTCACCAATGAGTCGCTCTTGGTGACAACACCAACACCAACATGGAGAGAGAAATATTTTTCAGAAAAGTTTTAACTCTGCTTTCTCCCAAAGAGTTTCACTTGTTGCTTTGACCTGCATTGTTCCGTTTGATGTTAAGGTAACATTTTTAAGGTGATAAAATCCAGCTTTAAAATTCTCTGGAATAGTTAGTCCCTCTACTTTAGCCTCAGCCGGAATGTTGCCTCCATCTCCATTAGTAACAGTTTTAAGAATGTCAATAGTTTTCATGGGACAGAAATACAATACCATTTTACCGTAAGCATTTTCTAATCGCACCGGTGATAAGTTTGCAGTCACTGTTTCACCATGGGTTAATCTTTCTTCTTTCATTTTTTGTTGTAAAACATTTGGTTGCGAATAAGAAGTTATAACTACCGGTGTCGATTTTTCTGATTCGGAAGATTTGTTTTTTGCCCCAAAAAGATTTCCAAAAAGGGAAGTGTTTTCTTTTTTCATGTCTTTTAATTTTTAAATTTTAATAAATTTCAAAAAGCAATGTGATTGTATTAATCCGGAATCAATGACTTCATTGATTTTCTTTCCAATCACATCAATGGGATCTACCAATTTCATAACAGTAAGCTTTCAGTTCTTTTTCCTTTCGGTGTTTCAATACTGGCTTAAATAGGAAGCATTTCAAACAAAATTATCAGCTGATGGGTCTAAAACAGAGCTAAAATAAATAACGAACTTATACTATCAAGACAACCGGTACATGAAGCATGCTGCGCGATATTTAGAAATTTTCCTTTCAGCAAAACTTTTTTAAATGATGAGAGAACGATAGAGCAATTCGTTTTCAGATCAAAAGTAAAGTTAATCGACAATTTCCCGCAAACCAATACTATTTCCTCATAAATATCGCACTTTTATTTTTAAAAAAACTTTTATAAATCTTGATAATTTTTCTGTTTTCCTCTTACCGATTGATCATCAAACTGTTGCAATTTTCTGGTATTCTTTTAAAGTAATTTTGCTTCAATATACTTTTCCTTCAAGGAAAAAAAATTTTAAAGAGCACGTGCTTATATAATATCTTTCGGAAATTCCATAGAATAAAAAGCGATAATACCCTTATTATTATAGCACATTCTATACACTAATAATAATAACGGTATTTACCGTATAGATCAGGTATGCCCACCTAATTAAATGATTTGAACGATATTTTATTTAAAAATTATAAAAGTGAAGAACGTCCTTCTCCTCCTGTTTTGTATTGTTCTTACAATAATTAGTAATGGACAAAAAAGTGAACGTCGTGCGGAAAAAACCGCTTTCCAAATTGCTGCACCCTGGAATGGAGCTTATGATGTGCGCTCAGATGTAGCTATTGTGTATGGCTTTGACAGTACCTTTCAGCAGCCTGTGGAAGGATGGAAGCAACATGGATATAACGTTCAGTTTATGACCGGTATAGCCTGGGGCAATTACTAGGATTATTTTACCGGTAAGTTTGATGGCAAATCGCATCTCGACGAAGGACAGATGGACAGGAAAGGCGATAGCATCGGGCATGGGAGGAATGTACCCTATACCGTTCCTACGGATACTTATATCGCCTATTTCAAAACGTTGATACAAAAAGTAATTGATGCAGGTATTAACACCATTTACCTGGAAGAGCCGGAGTTTTGGGCAAGAGCGGGCTATAGTGAAGCTTTTAAAAGAGAATGGCAGCAATATTATGGCTTTGCGTGGATGCCGCAACATGAATCGCCTGAAGCGACTTACCTGTCTTCCAAGCTCAAGTACCATTTGTATTTTAAAGCACTGAAAGAAATTTTTTTATATGCTAAAGAATATGGTCAAAGCAAAGGAAGAACGATCAAGTGCTTCGTGCCTACGCATTCATTGCTCAACTATTCTTCGTGGTCAATAGTGAGCCCCGAAGCCAGCCTCGCTGCATTGCCGGGAATGGACGGTTATATAGCCCAGGTATGGACTGGCACTTCCCGCGAACCCCTCTACTTTAACGGGCTAAAAAAAGAAAGGGTTTTTGAAAATGCTTTTCTTGAATATGGCTCCATGCTGTCTATGACTGCCCCTACAGGACGCACCATGTATTTTTTAACGGATCCTATTGAAGACTGGCCGCGTACCTGGGATGATTATAAGCGCAACTACGAGGCCACCTTTACAGCCCAGCTACTTTACCCGACAGTATCGCACTTTGAGCAGGGCTTGCTGCAGGGCTGGCATTCATTGAACGTCAAGCCCGCAACCGCTGCTGAATAAAGATATAAAAGCACAAGTTAACAAACAAAAGTTCAGCGATGTTTGTCCAGCCCGAACCACTGCTGATAGCGATAAAATGCTCATTGCTCCAACGGTCGAGTAGGCAAGGGCATTTCAGCCCAAGCCTCTCCCAGAACCGTGCTTGAAAGTCTCCCTTCACACGGCTCTTCTCATTGAATAATTGAAAAATC
>JAABUS010005968.1_pt1 | contig 15335 bp, 12 predicted proteins | sample 5560161 | NCBI WGS metagenome assembly JAABUS01 (sample SAMN10711885, study PRJNA513376) | rock metagenome | isolation source: Antarctica rocks | place: Antarctica: Victoria Land, Trio Nunatak nord | collected 2016-01-04
CCAGAAATGATGCGAGGGGACAGCCGTTACCGCGTCCTCCCTGATCTCGCTAGTGGCTTACCACCCAGCGATGATCTCGCTCAGGCGAGTTGTCTCCTCCGCCCTCAGCGTGCCGTTTGCCGCGCCGGCGTTGCTGGTCATCTGGGCGACATCTTTCGCACCAGGGATGGCACAGGTGACGGCAGGATTGGTCAGGGTCCATTGGAGCGCGGCCTGCGCGAGGGTGCGATCGGGGCGTTCCAGGAAGCGGATCTGCTCGACCTGTTCGAGGCGCTTGAGGAACTGTTCGCGCCCGGCACCGCTATTCCAGCCGACGCGCACGATGTCATCGAAATGCGCATCTGGCTTGAATTTCCCCGCCAGGATTCCCTGCGCGATCGGGCCGCGTAGGAGTGTGCCGACATCGTTCGCGGCGCACCACGGCAGCAGATCGGCCTCCGCCGAGCGATTCAATAGGCTGTAGTTGAGTTGCACCGCCGCGCACTTGCCGTCCCGGTTGAACGCCTCGGCCACGGCGAGCGAGTTGGTGGAGATCCCATAGGCCCGGACCTTCCCTTTCTCGACCAGCCGCTCGAACGCTTCCAGGAAGATCGAAGGGTCGGCCAGGTCGCCGATGTGGCACTGGTAGAGATCGATCGTGTCGATCTTCATCCGCCCCAGGCTGGCATCGCAGCAGAGCTCGATGTGCAGCGGCGACGTATAGCTCAGTGCCGCATCCTGCCGACGACCGAAGTTGCCGACCTTCGTGGCGATATAGACGTCGTTGCGCCGCTCACGCAGCGCCTTGCCGACCAGTTCCTCGCTGACCCCCGACCCGTAGGCATCGGCGGTATCGAAGAGATTCACTCCCAGGTCGAGCGCCGCGTGGACCGTGCGGATCGCTTCCGCCTCCTCGACCGGCCCCCACTGTCCGCCGATTCCCCAGCAGCCCATCGAGATCGTTGAAACTTGCCAGCCTGTCTTGCCCAATCGTCGGTATTCCACCTGTGACCCCCACTCTTGCGTACATCTGCGTTGACAAGCCATCTTATCAGAGAACGACAGGCTGGCGGCTGAATCGCCCAGAGGGCACCCGGCCTTGCGGGCCTGCGGGCCACGAAGCCCGCCTTCGCGGGCTGAGTTCGTTACTAACGCGGAGTTCAACGTGAGGCAATACCTCCCAGTAAGCCCAGCCTCCGTAGGGAGGCTTTGTGGCGCGTGAGCGCCCTCAAGGCCGGGTGCCCTCTGGGCGATTCAGTCGCCAGCCACCACCGCCTTACTCGATGACGATCACCTCGTGGTCGAGGATGGTTGGCAGGGTGATGTTGATCGTCCCACCTTGCAGCACCGGCGTGAGCTCGGTTTCGGCGACCAGGAGCTTTCCGATACCTGGTGCAAATCCTTCCGGTATGGTCAGGGTGATTTGCAGTGGCCCGATCGGGATGAACTCGTGGATAGGCGCACGCCAGGTCTGGGCGCTCGTCAGGTTGATCAGGTGGAGAATGAGGCGTCCGGGCTGGCGATAGAGGTGGCAGTCCACGAAGCCCGCACCACTGACCCGCAGCGGCAGCCGATCGTGCGCGAGCCAACGAATGATATTCGCCAGCAGGTCGGCGTGATCGGGGTGGTTGTCGCGCCCGTAACAGCGGTCGATGTCGGCGGCGAGGTAGGCCACGCGCCCCTGCCCGGCCGCTTCCCTGACGAGCAGCCCTGGCACGGCGGTCTGCGGCTGCGCCATCCAGGATATCTCCGGCGGGAAGATCGGGAACGGCGGTACGAAGGTCAGCAGCGCCTCCGTATCGGCGTCGGCGCGCACGATCTCCAGACGGCCACCGAACGGCAGGATATCTGTCTCGGCGAAGCCGTGCAGCGCCGGGTGACGCTCGCCGGTGATCGGCGGCTCGTTGCCGGTCTGCGGCCCATAAACCTCGGCGCGCAGTTCCGGCGTCAGGCGCAGGTAGGTGTGGGCGCCCCAGGCGTCCCACTGCCGCTCCGTCGCGGACTCCGCGCCATGATGGGTGCCGGTGCTGTGGACGCCGAGGAGATCGGCGAGTGCGAAGTCGGGTCGCCGGTCGCCCCACTCGTTGTACAGGCTGCTCTCGCCGGTCGCGAGCAGTCCGCCCCCCGCCTCTACGAAGCGACGGATAGACGCGCATTGCAGATCGCTGAGCGCACCGATATTCGGCAGGATCAGCGTTGTCAGGCCGTGCGCGGCGACATCGCGCTCGATATGGTCGGCGTGGATCGGCAGGAAAGGGATTCTGGCGCGGATCAGCGCGCCGCTGATCCCGCGCTCGGGAAGTGAGACGCGCTGCTCGGCGGCGTCCCGCCCGTAGAAGTCGACGTTCTCCTGTGTCCAAATGACGCCGATCGTGGCGACCGGCTGGCGGTCGGTCAGGTATTGCTCGTTGGCCTCGTGCCAGCGGAAGAGCGGCTCGGCGGTGCGATACTGGCGGCGATCCTCGTGATACGCCCCGATATGGTGCCACCACGGCTGGATCCCGCCCGCGAACCCTTCGAGCGCCCAGAGGCGGGCTTCCGGCGCGGGCTTGCTGGCGACGCGGAAGGTTGGCTGCCCGAGGCCATACATCGCCATACTCTCGGGGACCAGGGCGTCCCAGCCGAGGATCCCGTGGATCAGCTTGCCCATCTCGCCGTTGCTCTGGAAGCCGCGCGAATTCTGGCGGAACTGGGAGTCGAGCATGACGATCGGGGTCCGCTCGCAGATCGCCTTGTAATCGCGGAACCGCGTCGCCTGGCTGATAATCTCGCCGCTATTCATCCCCACCCAGAGGCAGTCCGCGCCGCCCGCCTCTTGCGTCGTCCGGTTATTCAATTCCCAGAGGCTGATCCGGCAGTCGTAACTCCAGCGGATCCAGAGGCGATAGGCCGGGTCGTCCCAGTTAATCGTGCGGGGCAGGGCGTAGCCGGTCTCGTCGCGGAACGAACGGGCGCAATGTTCGCAATGGCAGACGCGCGCCCGTTCGAGGCCGCTCCAGCTATTGTCGGTGAGCCCTTCGGGGTGGCTGCGCTCGATGATCTCGCGAAGGATGTTGGGGAGGTACTCGCGATAGTACGGCCCGTTGATGCAGGCGACATAATGCTCGCCCGCGCGATACGGCTGGCCGTCGGCGTCGCGCGTGAACCAATCCGGGTGCTCCATGTAGAAGCGCTTGTCGGCGCGGTTCGAGTCCATCCGCGCCAGGACCGCCAGCCCTTCCTCGCGCGCCGCCGCGACGATCTCGCCGTAGAAATCGCGGTCGCCGAGATAGAGCGCCCGGTAGTGGAGCGGGTAGCGGCTCGGATAATAGGCGACGATCCCCCCGGCGTTGACGATGATTCCCTGGACGCGGGTGCGCCGCCAGTGCTCGCGCCACCAAGCGCTGTCGTAGCGAACCGGATCGCGCTCGGTCAGGTTTGTCTGGCCCCAGCGCCGCACGCGCTTGTACCACGGCTGCGTTGTTTCCATCGCCATGTCGCTCCTTCTATTGTGAGGCGGTCTGTGAGTGGGCGTGCCTGCGCGATGATCCTCCCTAGCTGGCGGCGTTGTCAGCACCGTGCCAGCCTACTTGATGCCGGTCATGGTGATCCCTTGCAGGAAATATTTCTGCGCCGCGAAGAAGACGATCAGCACCGGGAGAATCGAGAGGGTCGCCCCGGCCATCAAGACATTGATCTGGGTGAAGAACTCCCCCTGGAAGAGCTTGAGTGCCACTGGCAAGGTCTGCAACTCCAGGCTATTGAGGAAGATGAGCGGGCCGAATAAGTCGTTCCACGAGTCTAGGAACGCGAAGATCCCCACCGCCGCCAGCGCCGGTTTCACCTGCGGCAGCATGATCAGCCGGTAGACCTGGAAGGTCGAGGCGCCGTCGAGCCGCGCGGCATCCTCCAGCTCCATCGGGATCTGCTTGAAGAATTGCCGCAGCAAGAAGATCGCGGTGACCGAGTGCAGCACCTTCGGCACCCAGAGGGGATAGTGGGTGTCGATCCAGCCGATATTCTTGTAGATGATGTAGAGCGGGATGAGCGTGACGATGCTGGGGACCATCAGCGTTGCCAACAGAACCGAGAAAGCAAAGTCGCGCCCCCAGAATTCGAGCCGGGCGAAGGCGTAGGCGGCAAGCGGGGTGACGAGCAGTACGCCGCCGACCGTCAGGAACGCCAGCTTGAAGCTGTTGTAGGCGAACAAGGGGATCACCCCGAGGACGTCCCCGTAGTTTTCCCACCGGAAGTGGCGCGGGAGGAACGTCGGCGGGCTCGCCAGCACTAGGTTCTCCGGCTTGAGCGAGGCGGTGACCATCCAGAGGAGCGGCGCGATGAACGCCAGCGCCAGGGCGGCCATGATCGCGTAGAAGACCAGATTTACGGCGAAGCGGCGGATCCGCACCGCGGGATCCACCGACTGCGGCGACCCCGCGCCTGCGATCGACCGACTCAGTTGCGCCATCGATGCTCTCCTTCGGGGTTATCCACCCGGCGCGACAACGCGGGGTGGCCGACACTATCTTTCAGTCCCGCGCCAGGTCTTGCGCCGTGCCTCGCGCTAGTCGTAGATGACCCAGCGCTTCTGCAGCCGCCACTGGATCAAGGTGATCAGCGCGATGACGGCGAAGAGGAGCCAGGCCATCGCCGAGGCGTAGCCCAACCGCGAATTCTGGAAGGCATTCTGGTAGAGATAATAGATGTAGACGCTCGTCGCGCGCGCCGGGCCACCGTTGGTGAGGACGTAGATGATGCCGAACACCTGGAAGGAGGAGATGAACTGGGTGATCGAGAGGAAGAAGAGCGCCGGGGTCAGCAGGGGCAGCGTCACGTAGCGGAAGCGGCCCAACGCTGAGGCACCGTCGATCTTCGCCGCCTCGTAATACATCTCGGGAATCCCCTGCAGGCCGGCCAGCAGGATGATCATAGGGAAGCCGACGCCGAACCAGACGCTGACGATGATCACCGCCGGCATCGCCCACCGACTATCGGTGAGCCAGGATGGCCCGACAATGCCGACCAGCGACAGGAACCAGTTCACGACCCCGCCGCGCGGCGAGAAGAAGAAATTCCAGACCAGGCTGACCGCTACAACGTTGGTGACGACGGGGATGAAGAAGGCGGTGCGGAACCAGGTCACGCCGCGCACCTTGCGGTTGCACAGCAGGGCCAGGATCAGCGCCAGCCCGATCGTCAGCGGGATGTGCCCGCCGACGTAGAGGAGGGTGTTTACCACGCTGCGCCGGAAGAATTGGTCGCGGGTGAACAGGCGCTGGTAGTTGAAGGCCCCCACCCACTCCGCCTGGGTGAGCCCATCCGCGTTGGTGAACGAAGTATAGAACGAGACGATCAGCGGGACGACGTAGAAGGCCACCACGCCGATCATCACCGGCAGGATGAACAGCCAGCCCTCGAGGTTCTGCTGCAGGCGCCGCCGCGAGATCCGCGGCCGGGTCGCGGGCCGCGCGAGCGCCTTCGCCCTGACTGCCATAGTACCCCTTCTAGCGGTGACGGGAGGGGCGAGGGCTCAAAATCCCCGCCCCCGCTCGCCCCGCCGTAGAAATTACGCGCCGTGCCGCTAGAACTTGCCGCTCAGCGCCTCCTCCACGTCCCTGCGCACCCGGTCGAGTACGACCTTCGCCGTCTCCTGGCAGTTCCAGATCTTGGCGAACTCCGACCGATAGACGTTGCGCGCGTTCTCGGTGTTCTCGGTGAAGTTGACCACCGTGCCGAACTCCGTCGCCTTGGCGAAGAGGGCGAGGTTGGCCGGGTAGCTGGCCGGCGGCTCCTTGCCCGGCTTGAGGAAATCGTTGCTCGCCTTGTGGGCGGTGATCCAGGCACCACGCTCGGCGAAGATCTTGCTCCCCTCGGGACCGCCCATGAACTTCAGCAGCTCCCAGGCACCATCGGGATTCTTGGCCGGCTTGGTGATCGCGAAGCAGATCAGGCTGCCCTCCGACTTCTGGTCGACGTTGCCCGGCACGGGGGCGACATCCCACTCGAACGAGCCAGGTTCGCCCGCCTTCGGGACGTTCTTCCGGAAGTAGCCGATCGTGCCCTGCGTGCGGAAGATCATCGCGACCTTGCCTGCAACGAAGAGGTTGTTGCCGAGGTTCGGCGTCGTTCCCTGCTCGACCAGCCCGCGCTCCGGCTGCACCTTGTGCTTGCAGGAGAGGTCGGCCAGCCACTGGATCGCCTCGGCACCCTTGGGATCGGCCAGCGTGAACTTCTTACCATCCTTGGCGTAGATGCCGTCCGCCACGCCGTTGTTGACCGCCCAGGTCTGCTCGCTGCCGGTATCGTCGTAGACCAGCGCGCCATACTGCTGGTCGCCCTTGGTCAGCTTCTTGGCCGTCTCAAGGAAGTCGTTCCAGGTCCAGCCCTGCTTGGTCCAGTCCTTCGGCGGGAGTGGGACACCGGCCGCCTTGAACATATTCACGTTGTAGTAGATCGCCCGGGGCTGGTTCCCGATCGACCATGCACCGTATTTACCATCCGGCTGCTTGGCGAAATCGTAGATCGGGGCGTAGTAGTCCTCCGGCTTAATGTTATCACGCTTGAGATAGGGGGTCAGGTCGCGGACCTGATCCTTGATCGAGTAGTAGCGCACGTAATCGTCGTTGACGCGCATGATGTCCGGGGCGGTGCCCCCGGCCAGCATCGTGCGCACCTTCGTCTCGTACTCGGTGCCGCTGCCCGGATTGGGCACGTTTTCGAACTTGTTCCCGGTCTGTTTCTCGTACGCCTGGAGCACTTCCTCGATCGGCGTCCCCTTGATGTCGTCCCAGTTCATGAAGCTGGTGACGCCGACCTGTCTGGCCTGCGCGGCGCCCGGGGTGACCGCCGCGCCAGCGCTGGTCGCCGTGGCACCCGATCTGGCGCTCGTCGCCACCGGCCCCGATCCGGCATTGGTCGCCGTGGCACGCGATCCCGCACTGGTCGCCACCGCCCCGCCGGCCGCCGGTGCCGTGGACCCACTGGCCGCCGGTACTGCAGTCACCGGTGCTGTGGATCCGCTCGCCGCCGGGACCGCAGTCGATTGTTCGCGGGGGCTCGCCCCGCAAGCGGCGAGCGCGAACCCGCCGCCGACAGCGGCGAGCTGCCCGAGGAACCGTCGCCGCGTCATCGCTGCTCTTATCCCTGCCATCACCCTATCCTTTCGTACCCCGTTCCATACCACGGCATATAATATTGCCCAACGGTGCGCAGACTGAAGGTTACACCAGTAACTTGGGAGCGCCGACGCCCCAGGGTGTAATGTAACCCCTCGCATTGACGGCATTTCGACGCTAGCAGGATGCGTGGTAACGTTATCATTTGATCTTATCGCTTGTCAAGCCGGTGATGTTACGCACGATCGTATGCGAAAAGATGATGGAAACGGGCGATTCACCGGGCTTGACAGGGCATGGTATCGTTACCAATGAGGATTGGCAGGACGACTTAGGGCGACAATCGCGCGCCGCTAGTGAGGGTATGGTATGACAGTCACCGAGACACGCACATTGACCAGGGGCAACGCCCGCCAGGGGCTGATTGACTGCGATGTCCACGTCTCGCCGCGCAGCATTGATGAGATTAAAGGCTATCTAGCGATGCCCTGGCGGGACCGCTACAACGGCGGCGGTCGCGGCCTCTTCGGCAACCCGGTCCACGGCGCACGACTCGACAGTTCGCCCCCCGATGGTGGCCCGACCGGCTCCGATCCGGACTTCCTGCGTAAACAATTGGTCGATGAGTACGGTCATGCCTACTGCATCATCCTGCCGCGTGCCTTCTGCAATCTCCATCCCGATCCCGACTTCGGGACAGCCGTCGCGGCCGCCTTCAACGACTGGCTGGCCGACACCTGGCTCTCCAAGTACAACCACGATGGTGTGTTCAAAGGCTCGATCACGGTTAATGTGCAAGATCCAATCGCGGCGGCGCGGGAGATCGAGCGCTGGGCGGGGCATCCGCATTTCGTGCAGGTGATGACCGACTCTGGTGCACGGGCACCGTTCGGCCAGCGACAGTTCTACCCGATCTACGAAGCCTGCGAGAAGCACGGTTTGCGCTTCGCGATCCACCCTGGCACCGACGGGATGGGGATCAACATCCAGCCGAGCCCCGGCTACCCGACGCATTATATCGAGTGGCACACCGGCCTCTCGTTCGCGTTCCAATCGCACCTCGTCAGCTTCCTGACCGAGGGGGTTTTCGAGCGCTTCCCCGGTTTCGGCGTGACCATGACCGAGGGCGGCGTCTCCTGGCTGCCCGCGCTGATGTGGCGTCTGGACGCCGAGTGGAAAGCGCTGCGCTCGGAGGTGCCGTGGGTGACCAAAGCCCCCTCGGCGTATCTGCGGGACCATGTGCGCCTCTCCAGCCAGCCGTTGGAGAACCCGGATAACCCGAAGCAACTCCTCCAGATCTTCGAGATGATGGATGCCGAGCATATCCTGATGTTCGCCAGCGACTATCCGCACTGGGACTTCGACTCCCCGACCCACGCCTTCCCGAAACTCCCCGAGGCGATGCACCGACGGATCTTCTCGGAGAATGCGCGCGAGTGGTACAACCTGCCGTAACGGGTGGTTTGAAGGGAGCGGAGGGGCGATGGGGAAACATCTCGTCGGCCGGGCGGGCGAACTGCCGCCCGGCGCACGCCGGATCGTCGAGGCCGAAGGGCGCTCGATCGGCGTCTTCAACGTTCACGGAACATTTTATGCCCTGCGGAACACCTGTCCGCATCAGGCGGCACCGCTCTGCCTGGGCGCGATCAAAGGGATGACGATGCCCTCGAAGCCGGGCGAATATATCTGGGCGCGCGATGGGGAAATCGTGCGCTGCCCCTGGCACGGCTGGGAGTTCGATATCACCACCGGGCGCTCGATCTTCAATCCGCACAAGATGCGTGTGAAGACCTACGAAGTGACCGTGGAGTCCGCTGCTGATGAACTGCCGGATGAGGTCGAAACTTTCCCGGTCACGGTCGAGGATGGCTTCGTCGTCGTCCACGTCTAAGATCCTCGCCGCCGCAATTCGTTGACGTTGGCTGCGCGCCCTTGTTACGATTCGGGCGTGCGGCCATGTCGGCCTGTCTCACCCCGCCACGATCACCAGCGAGGTTTCATGGCCGCGACGATTAAAGATGTGGCGAAGCGGGCCGGTGTGTCGGTCATCACCGTCTCGCGGGTGATCAACGGCGCGGACTATGTGCGCGCCGAGACACAGGCGCGAGTCCAGGCCGCGATCGATGAGTTGCACTACGTCCCCAACCAACTCGCCAGCAGCCTCCGCTCGCGCCAGAACGACACCCTGGCCCTGGTCGTCCCCGACATCGCCACAACCTTCTGGACGGCGATGGCGCGCGGAGCCGAGGATGAGGCGTGGGAGCACAGCTACAGCCTTTTCCTCTGCAACACCGATGACGAGCCGGCCAAAGAAGACCGGTATATCGAGAATCTGCTGCGTCGCCGGGTCGCGGGGCTGGCGATCGTCGCCACGATCGGTAGCACGGAACTGTTGCGCCGCCTGGAAACCCACCAACTCCCTTTCGTGATGATGCACCGTAAGATCGCCGAGATCGAGGCCGATGTCGTGCGGAGCGATAGTCGCGAGGGGGCGTTTGCGCTCACGAAGCGGCTGCTCGATGCCGGGTGGCGGCGGATCGCGTATGTCGGCGGGCCGCTGGCAAGTTCGTTGGGGCAGGATCGGCTGGCGGGCTACCGCGATGCGCTCCAGAGTGCCGGGATCGCGGTGGACTCCGCGTTGATTAAGCTGGGTGTCCATAAGCAGCATTCCGGCTACGAACTGGTGAGCGAATTGGTCAAGATGCGTCCGTTGCCCGAGGCGATCTGTATCGGCAATAGCCGCCTGGCGCTCGGTGCTTTGCACGCGCTGACCGATGCCGGGATTCGGGTGCCGCACGATCTCACGGTCGCCGCGTTTTTCGAGGTGTCGAGCCTGATCGACGACTCGCGCCTGGTGGGGACGCCGCTGATCGTCGCCACGCAACCAGCCTATCAGATCGGTCGCCTCGGGATTCGGCGGCTCCTCGAACGGATCGCGGGGCAACACGGCGCTGCCGAAGACATCCTCTTGCCCGTCGATGTCGCCGACCGGGCGGGCTACACGGTGCCGCCGATCTTCTGACCCGGTCGTGCCCATTTCCTGGGCCGCACGACCATGTCGGACACTGTGCTTCCTTGTATCTCTCCCCTCTATCTGCTTGCTCGCCGCGGTCAATCAGCACCTCCGTAGTTGACGGCAGTGCCCGCTGCGGCGACAGTTGCGGCTTGCCGCCTCGCGCTCGATCGAAGGGAGAAAGCGATGCTTACCGGGAAAGTGATCGTTGTGACCGGCGCGACCGGGGCGCTGGGCCGCGCCGTGGTGGATACATTGCTCGCCGCCAATGCCAGCGTCGGGATCGTCCGCGGGCGGGCGGCGGGGATGGAACGCCTGCTGGACGAACTCCAAACAGCCGAGCGGGTCAGCGGTCATGCGGCTGATCTCACCGATGAACGGCAGACCGCCAAGGCGGTGGCCGCCGTCGCCGCACATTTCGGCGGTCTCGATGGGTTGGTGGCAACGGCGGGCGGTTTCGGGGGTGGCAAGCCGGTTCACGAGACCGCTCTGGTCGATTGGCAAGGGCAGCAGGAGATCAACCTGACCACCGTATTCCTGACCTGCAAGGCCGTAGCGCCGCACCTCATCCAGCGCGGCGGCGGGGCGATCGTCACGATCGGGTCGCGCCCGGCGCTACGCGGCACGCCGAACCTCGCGGCCTATTCGGTGGCGAAAGGTGGCGTTTTGCGGCTGACCGAGGCGCTCGCTGGCGAATTACAGGAGCACGATATCTCCGTTAACTGTCTTCTGCCCAGCACGATCGACACGCCCGCGAACCGCGCTGGGGCCTCCGCTGCGGCGATCAGCAAGTGGGTCAAACCTGCCGAGATCGCTGTCGTCGCGCGCTTCCTGCTCGGCCCGGAAGGGCGGGTGATCAGCGGCGCGGCGATCCCGGTCTATGGGAAGGCGTGAGGATGCGTTGTCTCTGTGCCGAGCCGGGTTAGGTGTGTGATTCTTTAGCCATATGTGCGAAGGGCGGCTGGCGACTGATGGTCGTGGCGAACTTAAACGATGTATGGTGGGCGGGTGAATCCCCATGAAGGGAACAAAGCCCTGCTACCCGCGCAGGATGAAACCGCGCCTGGGGGCGGCTGCGGCTAACACAAATACCCCTAAAGGGCACAATGACCCACCTTCGTGGGTCAGGATTCTGCGAGGCGGTGCCGTTATGCAACAGCATCGCGCCGATAACGGACCTAACCGGCGCAGGCCGGTCATTGTGCCCTTTAGGGGTATTCGTGGCCCGCAGGCCCCCAAGGTGCGGTTTCATCCTGCGCCGGGTCATAGGGGTCAACCGCCCGCCACCCCCACGCATACGCCCTGGCACGACTCTATCGAGCGATTTGGCCTTAAGCTGTGGGGTACGTGATCCTCTGAGCGTTTACACGCTCGACAGCCCTCACGAGTGGCGCTGCATCGTAAGCTCAAACACAACGTGTCGCTACCGCACTGAGTTTTTCAGTCGCGGTAGCGATCGTTCCTGCTCCTTCCGGTGTCAGCCTGCCGCTACCCCGATCCAGAAGTACCCTCTTCGCAGGCGGATCAGGCTATTGTGTCGCACCGCCGCGCCCCTGATGATCGAGGTGCGAGAAATTTCTCCAGTCAGGTTTACTTTCTGGGCGGCGGATTTCTCGCTGGGCAAAGATTGTCGCTGACGTTACATCGATGGAGCGACTGTGAAATCGCGACTGCCGCTGATCCTGGGCGTGCTGCTGCTGCTGCTGTCGCTCGTCCTGGCCGCGCGAGGTGCGGGGCCGGTCGGGGCGACCGGTCTGCCGCAATTCGTCTTGCCGCAGACCGCCCACCTGCAATTCGACGCCTCGATGCACCTGAATGACCGCGATAGCGCCAGCACGATAGCAATGACCGCCTCGGGCGAGGGTGACTACGCTCAGGCGCGGCAGGCGTCCCAACTCCGGGCGGAGATCGTGAGTCAGGGGACCGAGGCCGGGGTGCCGCAAGCGGAACAGATCTCGGTCGCCGTGGTCGCGGTCGATGAGAAGCTCTACTGGCGTGATCCGGTGCGGGGTACCTGGACCTGGACGGCGAATACCGCCGCGCAGGGTGGTCAACCGAGCTTCTCCCCCGACACCCTGGGCCTGACCGGCTTCGATGGCCTGAACTTCGTGGCCGTACGGAAGGAAACCCTCAGCGGTGCGATCACTACGCACTGGCACGCCGACCTCGATCTTGCCGCGATCCTCGCTGCGGGGGGTGGCGCGGTGCCGAGCGATCCGGCGACGCCGCTGCCACAACTCACCGCAGCGGTCGATCTCTGGATCGGCGACGCGGACGGCCATCTCCACCGGATCGACTTCGCGCTGGCGATGACCGTTGCCGACGCGGGTGGTCCAGCGCTGGCGCTCGATGCGACCTACGCGCTGACGTTCAGTAAGTTCGATCAGCCGGTCACGATCGTCGCGCCGGATGGCGCTGTGCCGGCCTCGTCCGACCCGACGAGTGCCGCGCCGACGAGCGCGTTGGCCGGAATACTGCCCGCCGGTGTTGGCTCCTCACTCAGCGCCTTGCCGCTCGGCACGAATGGGAACGCGCTGGCTAGTCTGGGCGGCTTCGGTGGCGCAAACGTGGCCGGGAGTAACGGACAGCCAGCGGCATCGTCGCGACCCGCCGCTGGCGCAAATGCCGTGAAGCCGACCGCGATTCCCAGCCCACGGCCAAGCCCGAAGGCGAACGCGCCGGCGGCCACGGTCGCCCTGGCGGCCAATACGGTGACCGATGGGGGTGTGCCGTCCGCCTCAGCAGTACCCGTTGCCGGGGCGCTGCAAGCTGCGCCGACAGTGCTGGCGGCGAACGATGGGAACAGGATGCTCGTTTTCGTTGGTGGCATCGGGGTCTTACTGCTTGGTGCGCTAGGATTGGTGACGTTCGGCTGGCAAATGTCGCGACGGTAATCGATCATGAAGCCCGCGCCGGAACGGATTCGGCGTGGCCTTTGTCGTTCTGCCCTCAGGGTTTATTGGGTGTGCTGCCGTGCGGGTGCTGGCCGAGTTGTGTGTTGCGTCGCTCTTCCACCCCGGCGCTGAGGCGGGTGTAGAAATCATTCACCTCGTCTGTGGGCCGGATCGGAGCCTCGCGGCGACCGAGCAGATCGAGGATCGCCGTGATCGGCAGGGCGGCGATGCCGAGCAGCCCGATGTAGGTCGTCAGGATCAGCGCGATATTCACCGCGTAGCTGAGCACCAGATAAACGAGGGTGCCGAGCATCGCCACGGAGAAGAAGCTCGGCAATTCGAGGATCCCAGCGAGGCCGGTGTCGAGTCGCTGGCGGATCAGGTAGCTGGGGAAGAACGAAGAAACCCCGAGGATGACCAGCACGAATTGCAGACCGTAGCCGCCGATGTAGCGGGCGAAGATGCCGCCGGTGAGCAACAGGGTGGCGACGAGCAGGCCGAGCGATACGCGGCGAATCGCCGGGTCGACCGGGTCGATCACGGCGCGCTGGCTGGGGAATTTCTCGCCGATGTCGAGGAGTTCCCCAAAAACTTTGCGCCAGTCGTCGGCGAAGGTGAACCAGAGGACCAGGGCGCAGGTCAGGCCGAATGTCGCCCAGGCGAGGATCCGCCAGGACGGGCTCGGCGCGTGGGCGATGTCGCCCAGGAGATCGCGCTGCCACCACACGAGGCCCACCAGTAACGCAATCAGCACGAACCCGAGCATCTGGTTGCTCGCCAGGAATTGCGCCATCAATGCCTCCGTTCCCCACAAGGCGATCACTCAGTGCCGCGATCGTATGGTATCGGACGATATTCGGCAACCGACGCGAACGGGGCCGTGGAACGAGTGACAGCATCAGCCTGTCGCAGCGGGTGCGCGGCAGCTCGCTGACCTCCGCACTTATCCTTCGCGCAGGACGACGAGGCGATCCCCGCCCGACTCGGCTCCCCAGATTTCGCCCGGACGCCCGGCGAGTTGGGCAATCGGCCCGGCTGACGACGGCAAGGCCAGCGCTTGGAACTGCTCGGTGGTCGGGTCGAAACGGAGGATCGCGTTCGTGCTGTCGTCGGTGAGCCATATCTGGTCGCGCGCATCGACGTAGACAGCGCGCGGCTGGGGTTTTCGGCCAGGCAGCGGCCAGGTGCGCCAGCGAGTGGTCGTTGGCTCGTAGGCGACCAGATAACCGGCCTGCCATCCCCCGACCCACAGCCGCCCGCGCGAGTCCGTTGCGACGCCTCGCGGACCCATCGTGGCGATCGGCAGACTGAGGGTTGTCGCCAGACCGGTTGTCGGCACGATCTGCTCGACATAATCGCCCTCGAATGAAGCGAAGTAGATGGTGCCGTCGGGCGCAACGGTGATTCCTGCGGGTCCAACGCCGCGCGGAGCCTTGAAGATCTGCAAGATCCCCATGCCCTGATCGAGCCGACCGTAGACGCCGTTCTCGCCGGTGAACCAGAGGCGACCGCCGGTATCGAAGACGAGCGTTTGCAGATTCGCGCCCGCGCCGCCCGCCGGGAGGGAGGTGCGGCGGATCGCTTCCGTCGCTGTATCCACCCGGACGAGCGTATTCAGGCCGCTATCGACCAGCCAGAGTGCGCTGTCCGGGCCGACCACGATCCCGCGCGGCGCGGCACCCTGGCCGAGGACTATTTCCTTGATCGCGCCAGTCGCCGGATCGAGGCGGCCGAGTTCGCCCGCCCGCTGCGCGGTGTACCAGACCGCACCGTCAGGGGTGAGGGCCACACCGTAGGGGCCGGACCCGCGCGGCAGTAAATATTCGCGAACGCGCACATTCAGCGGGGTGACGACGCTGACCGTGGCCGAACGAACCGGGCTGACGGTGCCGCCGCGCGTGGCGGTTGCCGCCGCAGGGCGTGTGGCGACGGTGGTTGGGGTGCTGTTCGCTGGCGCGGCACGGGTCGCCGCTCTGGTTGGCGGCATGGTCGCTTCGGCGGTTGCGCCGGTCCTCTCGGCAGTCGGGCTCGTTGCGGTAGGGCTATCGCCACGCGTGCAGCCAGCGAGCAGCAGGGCGAGCCCTTGCGCGGTGCTGGCGCGGAGGATAGTGCGGCGGCTGATGGCAATCGGCACGAGCCTTCTCCGGTTGGTTCATCGTGGTCGTCGGGTGCCCGTTGCGGCCCTACGCCGAAGCTGGCGAGAAATCGCGCTCGACGGCGGTGTTCGTGTTCGCTAACGAGAGCATGCCTCCCTCTTGTCACGGTCGATCGTTGCGGGTGGATTGTAGCATCAGCCGGTATTGTCCAGCGGGGCCGCTGAGGTTGAAACCCCCTGATGATTATGCTTGACAGTAC
>JAABUS010005969.1_pt1 | contig 15329 bp, 12 predicted proteins | sample 5560161 | NCBI WGS metagenome assembly JAABUS01 (sample SAMN10711885, study PRJNA513376) | rock metagenome | isolation source: Antarctica rocks | place: Antarctica: Victoria Land, Trio Nunatak nord | collected 2016-01-04
ACGGTCTTGCCGTCGATCGCGATCACCCGGCGACCCGCGATGTGACGGGTGCGGCACCAGGCCAGCACAGCGAGTTGACGGTCCAGGGCGACCGCGTCCAGGCGAGCGAGCAGCTTGCGCATCGTGGGGGTTTGTGCGCACAGTGCGGCAGAGTCGGGCGAGCGTAGCCGCCCCGACAGCGGCAGAGACACCACTGAGTGCAAGACTCGAAGTGAGGGAACGTCTCCTACCCGGCGGCGACTGGGTTGCGTAGGGTGCCCACGCCCCCGATGTCTACCTCGACGACGTCTCCAACGGAGAGGAAGTGTGGCGGCTCGCGGAACGCGCCCACCCCTCCTGGCGTCCCGGTCAATAGGAGATCACCCGCTGCCAGGGGGGTGAATTGGGAAATGTAAGAGAGTAGGGCGGGTACGTCGAAGATCAGGTCGCCGAGAATCCCACGTTGCATTACCTCGTCGTTGACGCGTGTCGTGAGTTCGAGCTCGGCTACCGCACCAACCGCGTCGACCGTGACGATCCATGGACCGAAACCGCCCGTGTTAAGGAAATTCTTGCCCGGGGTCCATTGGTTGGTGTGGAACTGCCAGTCCCGAATGCTGCCGTCGTTGTAGCAGGACCACGCGGCGACGGCGTCTGCCGCCTCCCCGGGAGTCTCCCGGTAGACGGGTCGGCCGATCACTGCGAGCAACTCGCCCTCGAAGTCGAGATTTCGTGCGACGGAAGGCAGGATGAGCGGGGCGCCGTGGGCAACGTGGGTATCCGCGAACCGGGTAAAGATCGTGGGGTGCTCCGCCTGGGTGAGGTTCGCCTCATCGCGATGGGGAGCGTAGTTGACGCCGGCGCACAGCACCTTCGACGAGCCGATCACCGGCGGCAGCAGGGTGACCTGGGAGAGATCCACGTCGGGGTCGCGGTGTTTGGCGTAGTCGGCCAACTGGGGTAAGGCACCTGCGCGGAGCACGTCCAACAGAGTGGTCAACTGTGGGTCCATCGCCTTTCCGTCTACGGCCTGGCCCTGCTCGGGGGTGCCGTCTGTGACTACTGCGAAGCTGTCCTGGTCGTCGCGTCGGTAACTGATGATCTTCATACGTCGTCGCTTCTCTCTTGAAGGCCCCGCAGCGAGCGGGTTTGGTCGGGGTCGACTTGGCCCGCGTCATCAATGGCCACCCCATAGACAGTGCGGGCTGCGGCCGGGGTCACGTAGCCATCGATGACATCGCTGCGGACCTGCTCCACTGGCCGCAGTCTCGGGTCGCCGTGCCCTCCGCCGCCTCCGGATCGGATGGTGATGTAGTCGCCCGGGCTGAGCATTGTGGCGTCGATCTTGCCGGTGGGCGGCACGACGGGGAGGTTCCCGACGCTGTAGCGCACTTCGTTGGGAAGAGCCGCGGCGCCGCCGTCGAGACCCCATGGCGCGGAGCGGGTCCGCTCGACACCGGCGCTGAAGCGGGAGGCGCACAACATCCGTGTGGTCATCTGCACGCCGAGGCCGCCGCGATGACGCCCCGGACCGCCGGAGTCGGGTCGAAGCCCGTAGGTCTCAACGAGGATGGGCAGGCGCGCCTCGTTCGCCTCGACCGGCGTGTTGTGGGTGTCGCCGTCGTTGATGCACACGGTCGCCGGCATGCCGTCCGCGTTGGCGCCGGCACCCCACCCCCCTCCGGGGATGTTGACGAGGTCCTGGAAGAAGCGGCCGTCGTGGTCGATCCCGGAGATGTAGGCGATGTTGAGGTCGGCGTGGTGAGCCGCGTGCACGCGTTCGGGCATGGCCGGCGCAAGCGCTTTGAAGATGGTGTCCACGACGGTGATGGGGATCGTCATCCACCACTGCATCGCCGCCGGACGTTCCGCACTGACCACGCGCCCCGGCGGGAGGATCACCTCAAGGGGGCGGAAGGCGCCCTCGTTGATGGGCATCTGCAGCGGAGTGGTGAGGCACTTGAACGCTACCTGGCTCGCCGATCGCCCCGCCGCTGGACCGGAGTTGAAGTAGCCCGACACCTGAGGGCTGATCTCGCTTAGGTCGACGATCATCCGATCGCCGCGGATCGTGACGGTCACTCTGATGGGAATGGGTGCGTCGCTGATCCCGTCGTCGTCCATCAGCGTCTCAGCCGAGTAGACCCCATCGGGGACCTGCGCCACGGCCGATCTCGCCAGCGCTTCGCTGTGGGCGTACATCCGATCGATGCTCGACATGACGGTGTCGAGGCCGTAGCGGTCCAGCATCGCCGACAGTCTCCGCTCGCCCGTCCGGATGGCTGCTATCTGCGCCCGGTAGTCACCGAAGGCCAGCTCGGGTCGCCGGACGTTCATGGCGATGAACGCCAGGATCTCGGCATCCTCGACGCCCTCCTTGATCACCTTGACGAACGGGATCTGCAATCCCTCGGAGTAGATGTCCGTGGTGCGCCCCCCCAGGGTCCCGCCGATATCGATCCAGTGCGCCATGGACGAGGAGAAGGCCACGACCCGCCCACCGTGGAATACCGGCGCGGTGAGCACGATGTGGTTGAGGTGGCTGCCGGTGACGTACGCATCGTTGGTCAGCAGAACGTCGCCGGGTCGAAGGCTGTCGAGTCCCCAGAACGCGATCTTCGCCTTCACCGTCTCAGAGAGGCCCTTGATGAACATGGGGAGTCCGAGGCCGATTGAGACCGTATCACCGTGGATATCGAACAGCCCCACGGTGTAGTCGAGCGCTTCGTAGATGATGGGGTTGTAGGCGGTGCGCATGAGGTTGCTCTTCATCTCGTCGGTGATCGCGACAAGAGACCCGCGGATGATCTCGTCGGTGATGACCGCCGAACGAAGTGCAGGGGTGCTCATAGACTTTCGACCTCCACGATCAGGTTGCCGGACGCGTCGCAGGTGGCGGTCGCTCCAGGCGGGATGCACAGGCACGACCCGGCCTCCTCGATGAGCGCAGGCCCTTTCAGAGCGGCGCCGCTTCCCATCAGCGCCCGGTCGGCCACCTCGACCGGGTGCAGCTCCACGTCCTGGCCGAGGGCCGCGGGGCGGTGTTCGATGATGAAGTTGTCCGACGGCGTGCCGCGATCATCGACGGCTGCGATCTGCAGCGGCTGCCGCTTCCCCACGATAGATACTCGAAGGCTGACTATCTCCGCCGGCTCGTCGGGAGCGTTGTGGCTGAACTGCTGCCCGTGGACGTCGTCGAATGCTGCCTTGAGAGTTACTAGCGCCCCCGGAGCGTCCACTGCTCCGGCCACGGGCACCGTCACGGAGTGTTCCTGACCGACGTATCGGATGTCCGCGCTGCGCTCGCTGCTGAGCGTTTGGGTATCGCCGGCACTCGCGTCAATGTCACGGCGGCCGCCGGCCTCCAGCTCCTGATAGAGATGCTCCAGTGCCGCCACGTCGGCGTCTTCGAAGGGGACGAAGTGAGTGCGGACGTAGTCGCGCCGTAGGTCGGCTGTCAGCATGCCGAGGGCGGAAAACGTGCCGGGTGCGTGGGGGATGAGCACCTGGCTGATCCCAAGTTCTGCGGCAACGTCGACCACGTGCATCGGTCCGGCGCCACCAGCGGCGACAAGGGTGAAGTCGCGCGGATCCAATCCGCGCTCGGTTGTCACGGCGCGAACCGCGTTGGCCATGGCGGCGTTGGCGATGGCGAGGATGCCTTGGGCAGCCTCGACTACTGTCAGGCCAAGCGGCTGGGCGACATGGGCCTCGATGACGGCGTATGCCGCGTCGGTGTCCAGGCGCATCCGCCCGTCGAGAAAACGCGATGGCGACAAGTGGCCGAGGACGACGTGCGCGTCGGTGACGGTCGGCTGTGTTCCGCCGCCGCCGTAACAGGCCGGTCCCGGATCCGCGCCGGCGCTGCGCGGTCCGACGTGCAGACCGTTCGCCCCATCGAGCCAGGCCAGGCTGCCGCCGCCGGTGCCGATCTCGGTGATGTCGAGGACAGGGACGCGAAGGGGCAGTCCCTCGGCGTATGAACCGACGAAGTACTGCGACGACAGTTGGGCCTGTCCGTCCGAGATCACGCACGTCTTGGCAGTCGTGCCGCCCATGTCGAAGTAGATGGCCCGGTCAATACCGAGGTGACGGGAGACCTCGATGGTGCCGCGGACGCCGCCGGCAGGACCGGACTCCACCATTTGGATGCACTGGGTACTCGCCGTGGCGACGTCGCACAGGCCCCCATTTGACTGCATGAGCAGCAGGTCCCCCCGGAACCCCCGAGTGTCAAGCCGGTCACGAAGGTCCGTGAGATACCCGCTGACCCGAGGGCCCACGTAGGCGTTGGCTGCGGTGGTTGAGGTGCGCTCGAACTCTCGGTACTCACGGGACAACTCGGCCGAGGTAGTGACGAAGAGCCCGTCACCGCAGACCTCGTGCAGGATGGCGGCCATGCGGTGTTCGTGTTGGGGGTGGGCGTACGAGTGGAGAAAGACAACACCCACGGCCTCGATACCGGCAGCAGCGATCCGCTCCGCCACGGCATGAGCCTGCGCCTCGTCGAGCGGGGTCTGCACAGAACCGTCGTAGCGGGCGCGCTCGTCAACCTCGAAGATGAGGTGACGCGGCACGAGGGGTCGGTGCTTGCGGAAGTCGAGGTTGAACGACTCCGGTCTGTTGATCCGTCCGATCTCATAGACGTCCCGGAATCCCGTGGTTGTCACAAGTGCCGTGGTGGCGCCGTTTCGCTCCAGGAGCGCATTGATCACCACGGTCGAGCCGTGCACGAGGAGGTCGATCGAAGCCAAGGGGGCACCGCAGCTGTCCAGTCCCTGGAGGACACCGCCGACCAGGTCTCCTGGTTTGCTGAGGACCTTGTGGAAGGAGACCCGGTCGCTGACCGGATCGTGCACGGCAATGTCAGTGAAGGTACCGCCGATGTCTACGGCCACATGCACGGTGCGCTCCCTAGGTTCGAAATTCGGCGCTTCTGCGCCGCGTCAGCGGCGGTGAAATCGTTCACGTGCATCGGTGAGAACGCAGCATCTGCCGTTGAAGCACTTCAACGCACTTCTGGGCCCTACGGTGCGCGTCCGCGAGAGCACCCGGGCCGTCGTCTGGCTCGTCGATTGCCGCAAGGACAAGAACTGTGGGGAAGTGCGGGTCCCCCAGCCTCGCCTCCCGGACGACGATCGCGCCCCCGTCCCGCAGGGCCGCCACCACTCGCGTGATCTGCTGGGCATCAAGCTGGCGCACCTTCGCGACGACCTCGGTTGAGGTCATGGCCCGCTGAGGATGAGAACGCAGGACCGCGAGGAGGAGCCCACAGTCGTCAGCCAACGAGTTCACTGGTCTCCTCCAGGGATCGGCCCTTGGTCTCCACGCCCCATACGAGCAACGCTGCAAGCCCCACGAGGAGCACGATGCCGAACATCGCGAACACCGACCTCAGACCAAGGCCGTTAGCCAGGAGAGCGCCGACGGCCGTCGGCGCTATGACGCTGGCGATGCGGTTCATGCTGCTGCCCGCCGCCGTGCCCCAGCCTCTGATTCGCGTGGGGTAGAGCTCGGGGATGTAGAGGTACAGGCCGGCAGCCGGGACGTACGTCCCGATCGCAAGGAACAGTCCGGCCACGAACAACGTGGGCCAGCTCGTCGCTCCCGCCAGGACCATGATGACGCCCAGCACCGCTCCGAAGATCGCCACGAGGTAGCCAGCCACGAACAACGGCTTGCGTCCGATTCGATCGACCGTGAAGGCAAAGGCGTACACGACGATGAGCTGCCCGATCGCGACGGCCAAGGTGAGGTAGAGCGCCTGGCTGACCTGCAGGCCGCCGATCGTGACGTAGAGCGACGGCAGCCACACGGTGTAGCCATACGAGACGAAGTAGACGGTGAACCAGAGAGTCCCGTTGAGCAGTGTGCGCGTCCGGTAGGCCGGGCTGAAGATCTCCGCGAGCCGGGTCGGACGAGCTACGTCGGCCTCGACGGGTCGGGGGACCGGCAGTTCCTTGCCTTCGCGCCGGGCCACATCCTCGAACTGTGCGACGATCGTATTAGCCTCCTCTACCCGGCCCTTCGAAGTCAGCCAACGCACTGACTCGGGGATGGCTCGGCGACCGAAGAGCACCAAGAAGGCAGGAAGGACACCGAGGGCGAACAGCACCCGCCAGCCGATGCTGGGATCGATCACCGAAAACACGATTAGACCGACCACCGGTGCGGCAAAAACGCCCCAGGCGAAGATCGACTGGTACACCATCACCGCCCGGCCGCGCTTCAGGACCGGTGCGTACTCGCTGATCAACGTAGCCGCGATGGGCACCTCGGCGCCCAGGCCTAGCCCCTGCAGAAGCCTCGCGACCGTCAGTGACTCGAGGTTCCACGCCAGCGCGCAGGCCACACTGAGCGAGCTGAAGAACGTGATCGCAAGCAGGAAAGTGCGCCTGCGGCCGAGACGGTCCGACACCGCCCCGATAGCAATGGCGCCAATAGCCTGGCCGAGATATCCCGCGCTGATCAGGACGCCGGTGCCGACGAAACCTTGGCCGAGACTCCTCGCGATGACGGTGAGTGCGATACCGAGGATCAGCGCGTCGAACGCATCGAAGAACGTTCCGGCGGCGATGACTGCGGCGATGCGTCGGTGTTTGGACGTCATGGGCAGCCGGTCCATCCGGGCCTCCACCCCGGCCCTGGTGGCTGAGAACGGGGGCGCGCCTGAGGTGTTTGGGGTGTCGCTCGACGCTTGGGTCATGTCGTCTCCTCATTGAGAGTGCTGCCGACCTCCAGCATGATTTAGAGCATCGACCCCGGCAATACTCTAGCGATATCAAAAACCTCTAATTGGGTATTTGCTGGATATCGATAGCGGGTAGCTCATCCATCAGCCGATCAACGATCGGGTTGCTTCCGCGTCGATGCCGGACGGCCGACAACACAGTCCAAGGTGCCGGCGGAGCCAGGTCCTTGAAGACCGCCCCGGGGGTTGCCATTCGACGGTCACACTGGGGAACCAAGGAGACGCCGAAGCCAGCGGCGACCATGTTCGCAAGCGTGTGGATCTGCGGCCCCTGGTAGAGGACCCTCGGCATGAAGCCGGCCTCGGCACAGGCCCTCGTGATGAAGTCGTCAAGGTGGGGTCCGAACGGTGCCCGCCAGGTCAGGAAGGTCTCCTGCGCCAGATCACCCAACTGCACCCGCTCGTCGCCAGCGTGGGGATGGTCCGCGGGCAGGACCGCGACCAGCGGCTCGACGGAGATCACCTGAACCCGGAGCTGGTCGTAGGTCAGCCTCGCCAGGGTGAAGCCGATGTCGATGCGGTTCTCGATCAGCGCAACGACCTGGTCGTTGACCGGCATCTGTGTCGCCGTGATCTCCAGTTCCAGGTTCTGCTCGCGGAAGGACCGCAGCAGCGGTGGGAGTCCCCAGTTGAGCGCCGACGCGACGAACGCGATGCGTAGATGCCCAGCCGTACCCGCCTTCAGCCCGCTGGCCAAGTCGAGGACGCTATCGGCCTCACCCAGAACCCGCCGGGCCGCGTCAAGCAACTGCGCTCCATGCTCAGTGAGCTCCACCTTGCGGCTGGTCCGACGGAATAACTCGACACCCAGCTCAGCCTCCAGACGCTGGATCTGCTGGCTCAGCGGCGGTTGAGCCATGTGCAAGTACTTGGCAGCCTGGCCATAATGCAGGTGCTCGGCGACAGCGACGAAGTAGCGAAGCTGTCTAAGCTCCATGGTCGACTCGCAGTCGCATCTCCTGGAACCTCACGCAAGCCGTCACGCTCCCCCTCAAGGAACGCCTGCGGCCCCTTCCGTAGACAGCCGGCACCGGAGGTGTCTCGAAGTCGGCATGAGGAGACTTCGCAGCCCAGTCGCACACACAAGTCACGTGTCGCGCCCGACGCCCGCACTGCTGCGCTCGCAGCACGCGCCTGTCACTTTGGCCTTGCCTCAGCAGGAATTGCGAGACCGCCGTGGCCACGATGAGCACTGCAGCCTGATCCATTCGGTCATCGTTGCAGGCACCGCCGTCCAAGGGCTGCGGCGGGGACTGGTCTAGGCGAGTTACCCTCGACAGCGGCAGAGTCGGGCGAGCGTAGCCGCCCCGACAGCGGCAGAGTCGGGCGAGGTAAACGGTATGTGGGCTGCCGTCTACGACGGAAGTGCCCCTCTCGGGTCCGTGCGCCCAGCACTCGCGGATGAGCGCCGATCGTCGATCGACTCGAGATGGGCGCGATCCTGTAGTGGAGCTCCAGTCAGTCGCCTACGACAGGCCGCTGCCGCAGGGCCTGGCTGGCGAGAGCCAGGAGAGCGCGGTCCGTGCCGCGCCGTCCGACGAGGCACAGCCCGACAGGAAGGCTGTCGGCGCGGGCAGCTGGTATTGCAACGGAGGGTAGTCCGGCGATGCTCGCTACACAGGTGAGCCTGAGGGTGCCGGCTCGCATAGTGGCTTTGTCCTGTTCGGACATCTGCGGTGGCGGCGCGGGTGTGCTGGCCGCGGGCTGCAAGAGGACGGTGCCGGGGGGGAGACGGTCCGCGAGCACTAGGCGCGCGCGCGCGAGGACTTGTTCGGCGGCTTCGAGCTGTTCCGGAGTAACCGATCGCCCGGAGGCAAAGCGCTGTGCGATCTCCGGGTCGAGCACGTTGGGATGTGCCTTGAGCCACGGACCGTGGACCGCCCACGCCTGCGCGGCCTGGACCGTCCCGAATGCTGCCGTCCATTCGTTGATTTCTCGGCCACGGAGCAGCGGTGCGGTTTCGAGGGGTAGTCCGAGTTGGGACGCTACTTGTTTGGCCCGCTCACGCAGCGCGGACTCAACGGTCGCGTCGGCGAGGCCGAACAGGTCTTGAGCCAGGAGCAGATGGCGAGGCGGTGCCGAGTCGGCGGCGTCCTCAGGCAGTAGCACCGTGCCCACGGCCTCTAGCGTCTCCGGGTCGCGGGCCATCCATCCCACTGTGTCGAATACCGGCGCCAACGGCAGTAGTCCAACCGTTGAGATTGCCCCATGGCTGGGGCGCAGGCCGAACAGCCCGCAGTAGGACGCGGGGACACGAATGGAGCCTGCTGTGTCTGTGCCGAGACCGATGTCCGCGAGTCCGGACGCGACCGCGCTTGCGGGTCCGCTGGAGGAGCCGCCTGGAACGCGCCCATGGGCGGCGGGGTTAGGGGGGGTGCCGTAGTGGACGTTAGTGCCGGCTAGGCTGTACGCGAATTCGTCCGTCTGAGCGATGCCGACGATGTCAGCACCGGCACTTAGGAGGGCCTTCACCACTATTGCGCTGACGTCCTCGACGGGAGCCTCGGCCAGCCACGCTGGATTGCCTGCGCCGACCGCGTAGCCTGCGACGGCGTAGAGGTCCTTGACGGCAATGGTTCGGCCGGACAGGAGTCCGCTGTCAGAGCCGAGGATCAGTGGGCTGCCCTTGACCCGCCAGACCGCAGACTCGTCTTGCGCCGCGAGAGCGGGGGCGCCACCATTCCGGGGGACGGCAGTCTCTGACAGCGGGCTCACGCTCACATGTGCGGCTGAGATCCTCCATCCCTTTGGCGTTCTCACCCATGCTTGTGTTTGCAGCCCTCGAGTGCCGTCCTGGCGTCGGGTCTCCGCCACAGCGATCGCGGCGTCGTCCGCGAGGGGGACCACATGCAGCCGTTCCACATTTCGCGGCAGTGCGCCGGGGCTTCGCCGGCGGAAGGCGTCGATCGCCTGTCGGCCGATGAGCACTCCGTGTTCGTCGGCGCGAAGGGTGCTGGGGTCGTCAGAAAACCACTCGTGCAATGCATCGAGGTCATTGCGCGCCAGGGCGCGCTCATAATTATCGACTGCTGCGGTGATCTGCTGCACCACAGCTCGGTGGCTGTCGGGGGACTGCGTCGGCATGGTGATAGTGACTCGGTTTCTATCGGTGAGAGGTGGTGACGGGCCGCGACGCTTCAGGAAGACAGCAGCTCGCGCAGACCTGCATTGACGAAGTCGGCGTCGGCCGGGGCGAGACCTCGGCCCGCTTGATGCCCCCAAACCGACTGGATGGGCCGGAACTCCGCTTGGTGCATGTGCGCGACTTCGTACTGGCTGTCCTCGGGGGGAAAGTACAGATCGGTGCTTCCGGGCATGACGAGGGCCTTGGCCTTTATGGAAGTCAGGGCTGCCTCGAGGTCGCCGTCGAAGCCTGGGGTCGTTGAGATGTCGGCGTGCTGCCACGTCCACGCGAGCGCCAGTAGGTTGTTGGCGTCGCGACGCAGGAACGATCCCTCCCAGAAGCCGACCAAGAAGTCCTCCAGGCTGGAGAACCCGAGCTCGCGGTACAGGTGGTGGCGATAGAACGCTTGTGACAACGCCCAGCCGGCGAAGACGCGCCCGAACGCTCGCAGGCCTTGGTGGGGTTCCTCGTCATACCAGCCGTTGTTCCACGCGGCGTCGGCCCGCAGCGCGGCTTGGGGTCCCTCCAAGAAGACGTAGTTGTGGGGGGACGTGCGCGCGCTGGAGCAGAATGGCGCGATCCGCTCGACGAGCTCAGGGTAGCTGACGGCCCACTGGAAGGCTTGCTGTCCAGCCATCGACCAACCAGTCACCAGCGCGATGCTCGCGACGTCGTAGCGTTCGCGGAGCATCCTAGCCTGCAAATGAACGTTGTCGCGGACGGTGACGTGTGGGAAGCGGGCGCGGTCGTAGGGCGCCGGCGTGTTGCTTGGGGAGGAGGACACCCCGTTGCCGAGGGTATTCGGCACCACGATGAAGTAGCGATCGGGGTCGAGGGCCTTCCCTCGTCCAATGAGCCATTCGTTGTCCTGGTGCTGACCTGGGAACCAAGTCGGATACACCACGACGTTGTTGCGTTCGGCGTTCAAAGTCCCGTGCGTCTGAAAAACCAGTCGTGCGGGTCGCAGAGTCGCGCCCTGTTCCAGCGAGTACCGTTCGACTTCGAAGACTTCGGGGTTAGACACTCCCTACCCTTTCTTGATCCGGCGTGCGGGGGTTGGGCGCGGGACCGTGCGTCAATGGTCAGGTGATCTCGGGGCGCTGGGAACCGATGTTCCAGGACAAGACCCTTGATTCGATCAACAAGAAGAGCCTGTTCAGTGCGAAGCCAAGGATCGCTAGTGCGACGACTGAGGCATACATCTCGGGGACGAGAAACGAGCGCTGCGCGTTGAGAAGGTAAAATCCGATGCCGCTGTTGCCCGCGACTTCCTCCGCGATGACGGTGAGAATTAGCGCGATGGCAAGGCTGATACGCAGACCGGTGAAAATGTACACCAGCGCCGAGGGGAAAACGACCTTCCGCACAACTTGGCGCGTGCCGAGTCCGAACGTGCGGCCGGTGTCGATGAGGACAGGGTCGACGCTCCGGACTCCGGCCACGGTGTTAAGCAGTATGGGGAAGAAGGCAGCGAAGGCGATCATGAAGACCTTCATGATGTCGCCGATGCCCAGGAAGAGTATGGCAACTGGGATGTAGGCTGGGCTCGGGATGGGGCGCAGGATCTCGACGATCGGGTCCAGCAGGCGGTGAATCCAAGCGAAGTATCCCATCGCGAGGCCAATGCTGATGCCCGACAGCGCGGCCGCAACATAGCCCAGTGCAAGTCGCTGCAAGGTGGGCCCGAACACTGTGAAGAAAGTGCCGTCGCGGAGGAGCTCCCAGAATGAGACGAAGACCTGGGACAGTGCTGGCCAGTTTGGAGACTGGACGATCGCCAGACGAACGCTCAGCTCCCACAGGATGGCGAGGACAACAATCAACGCTATCCCCGACAGCGAAGACAAGCGATTGCGCCGCCGACGTGCCCGGACCACATCTGTTGTGCTGTTCGCCGCCTGCCCAGTCACCTCTATCGCCGTCGACGCTGAGCGAGCTCCCTTTTCCTGCTGAGAGCTCATTTCGCTAACACCTTCTCGTAAAGATCCCGCCGATACTCAAGAAACTCGCTCGACTCCTTGGTCTTGAGTTGGTCACGTGGCCTTGGCAACTCGATGTCGAGCCGCTCCACGATGCGCGACGGGGACTTGGACAGGACAGCAACCCGATCCGAGAGGTAGATCGCCTCCTCGACGTCATGTGTCACGAATACAATCGTGAGGTGGAGCTGAGCCCACAAGTCCAGCAGCAGGTCCTGCAGGCTGCTCCGTGACAGAGCGTCGAGCGCCGAAAAGGGCTCGTCCATGAGCAAGACACCTGGCTCGCAGACGAGCGCCCGGGCGATGGCCACTCGCTGCTGCATGCCTCCCGAGAGCTGCCATGGATATTGGTCCTCAGTGCCGGTCAGCCCCACACGGGCGAGTTCGCTTCGGCATCGCTCTCGGATTTGCGTCCTGCTCCTTCCCTGCCTCCGCCGCGGCACCTCTAGCCCGAGGGCCAAGTTGTCGAGGACGGTTCGCCACGGCATCAGCGATTTGGTGTACTGCTGAAAAACGTAGACCATGTCGAAGGGCGGCGCGTCAACGCTTGCCCCCTCGAAGGTGACGCGCCCGCGTGTCGGTGGAAGCAGGCCGGCGATCATCTGTAACAGCGTCGACTTGCCGCACCCGGAGGGACCGACCACCGTAAGGAGGTCGCCCTTGTTGATCGTTAGCGAGACGTCATCGACGGCGACGAAGTCCTCGTCGCCGCGAGTGAACGCCCTGTGAAGGCCTTCGGCGGTGATATAGGGGGCCGTCGAGCTCGGGGCCGTGACGCTCCTTTTCCCGCCCACCTCGGTCGCCATCAGCCGGCCTTGGCTATGTATTTGGTTACGTCCACCTTTTGCTTGATCATTCCCGCTTCGAGCATCAGGTCGGCGGTCTTCTGGATTTGTTCTGAATTCGTTGTCGTGGACCACTTGTTCAGGGGAATCTGGGCCACTAGGTCGGCTTTGGCGCCGGTGTACTCCACGATCAGCTGCTTGGCCTCTGCCTCGTGGCTTCTCATGTACTCGACGGCCTTGGTCATCGCGCGTTCGAAGGCGGCGAGTGTCTTCGGGTTCTTGTCGATCCACTTTTGAGACGCTGCGTACCCGGTGATCGGAACGCTCGGCTGCACGTCAAGGAAGGTGTAACCGAGCGTCTTGACCTTTCCGGTCTGCTGGGCGACGAAGAGAAAGGGCTGTGGGACATCGATCGCGTCGACCGACCCCTGATTCAGAGCGTCGATCATGGAGGGAAACGGCAGCTCGACGTAGGTAACGGTCTTCAGGTCCACACCTGCTTTCTTCAGCAGCTGCCGGTTATAGAGCCAGTTGACGCTGTTGATCGTGTTGACGCCGACCTTCTTTCCCGCAAGGTCGGACAGTGTCTTCACGCCGGACGTGTTGCTCGCGAGGACAGCGGTCTGTCCGGGGGCTTGCGGCTCGGCGTCGAGAGACGGCGGGAGGATGGAGAAGTCGAAGCCCTTTTCCCGGCCCAGAATCACCGATACCGCTGGAGCGTTCGTAATCTGCAGCTCGCCTTGGGACACCAACGGAAGCGAGGCTGCGCCGCCCGAGCTCGTCTCGAGAGTGACGTTGAGGCCTTCATCCTTGAAATACCCCAGTTTCTGTGCGGCGAAAATGGGGGTCACGCCGGCAATCTTGATGACACCGATCTTGAGGTCGCTCGTCTCAGGGCCGGGGCCGCTGGCAGTGGTGGCCTTGTCCGACCCTCCGCAGCCGGCCAGGATCCCCGCCAGTGCGGCCACTGCCAAGGCGGCGGTTCCTTTTCTCAATGGTCGGTGACCGTGCATGTCGTCTGGCCCTCTCGGACGGTCGGTGCGTGGGAGTCGAAGTCGTGAGGTGTCGGAGGCGTCTACCGACACTCGCCGGTCGTGCTGTACTATCGTTTGTACACGGCGGTACAGTAGCTTGGCAACGGCGCCGTCGTCAAGACCGGCTGTCACAGACGCGAAATAATGCCCCAGGGAGATTCGGTGGTCGCAGCAGCGTCCGGCAGTAACGGCCCCATGCGGCCTCGAGTGACCCTGCAAGACGTCGCACATGCCGCGGGCGTCTCGATCACCTCGGCGTCCCGCTCACTGCACAACGTCAGCAAGGGCGCCCGCGCCCCCTCCGCCTCAACCATCGAGCGCGTGCAAGCAGTCGCCGCACGGTTGGGCTACACGCGTGACCAGATGGCCAGCGGACTACGCACCAAGCAGAGTCGGCTGCTCGGAGTGCTGGTCCCGAGGCTGTCGGACCATGTGCTCGCCACGATCTACGAGGGGATCGAGAACGAGGCAGGCGCAGCCGGCTATCGCACCGTGGTCGCTAACACCCACGACGAGCAGGACGAGCAGCGGGCGCGCACCGAGATCATGCTCGACCACCGGGTTGACGGCCTAATCTTCGGCGACGCCCATTCCGACGGGAGGTTCGTCGACGAGCTGGAGCGCCGTGGGGTGCCGTTTGTTCTGGTCAGCCGGCGGGCTGGCGACCACCCCTCGGTCGCCTGTGACGACGTAGCCGGGGGGCGCATGGCCGCCGCTCACCTGCTCGAGTTGGGGCACACCAAAATGGCCGTCCTGGCCGGTGAGCCATATGCAAGCACAGGTCGCGACCGCACTAGAGGATTTGTCGACCGATGCCGAGAGGCCGGACGCGAAGTCGCGGACCGCTGGGTCGTTGACGGCCCCTTTCACACCCGCGGCGGCCATTCAGCGATGCAGCAAGTGCTCGCCGCACCAGGTGAGATACCCACCGCCGTCTTCGCGGTCAACGACTTCGCCGCAATCGGCGCGATGGGTGCCATCCGCGATGCTGGCCTCCGGGTTGGTTACGACATCGCCGTAGTGGGATTCAACGACGTTGACCTTGCGGCGGAGTTGCCGATTCCTATGACCACCGTGGCATCGCCGATGGAGGAGATGGGCCGCGGCGCCGTGAGACTGCTCCTCGACATGTTCGCTGGCGGCCGGCCACCCAGCCTGCTGCTCGAGCCAGAACTCAAGATCCGCGCCTCCAGCGACGTTGCGCAACTCCGAGCAATGGACAGACGCCCGCACGTAGGACTTAGAGCGTGCAGCGAAATAACGTAGTCCAGCTCACCGGGCGCTTATAAGACTGCAAGGTGACGAACGACGCGAGAGCTAGCCTTCGCCACGCCAAGGCAAAACGCCAAGTCGGCGCGCGAGCCGCACTCGCCGCGGCAGAGTCGGGCGTTGGGGAAGACATCGCGGGATCTCCGGCATAGCAGCGATGCGCTACGTGGGCTCGGTACGGGCGGCGATGACGATGGATCATCTCGACAAGTCTCAGGCTCTACTCGCGGTAAGGGGCCAACTCGTCGCCCGGTCGCCCGTGGTTCTGGACGCCCGGGCGAGTGATCCGCCCCGCACTTTCCGGACAGTCCCAAACAGCGATTTACGCTGCTGCGTTCCGATCTAGGTACTCGTTGTGGACTTCTTGTGGGGTCCGATAGCCGAGTGCCGAGTGGAGACGTCTAGTGT
>JAABUS010005970.1_pt1 | contig 15328 bp, 13 predicted proteins | sample 5560161 | NCBI WGS metagenome assembly JAABUS01 (sample SAMN10711885, study PRJNA513376) | rock metagenome | isolation source: Antarctica rocks | place: Antarctica: Victoria Land, Trio Nunatak nord | collected 2016-01-04
CGGCCAGCAGCCCGGCGAGCGCAAGCGCGCCACCCGTTGCCAGGAAGCGTCGGCGCGTGAGCATCGACTGGCTGCCGGCGGTCGTTGCGTTGTCTTGTTGCGACATCGTCGTCCCCTCCCCTCCCCACGAACCATCGATCGACCAGCCCCACACGGCGGTCGACAGGCGTCATCGTACGGTCGGCGTCGCGCGTTCCTCCTCCCTACCGTTGCCCGCCCACAGGAGTGGCGCGGACGTCGCGATCGTCCTGGCCTGCGTCTCGGTGCCCCCGGGCCTTATCGTTCCCCCCACTGCCTCGTGCAGCGAGGCGAGGACGCGCTCGTATGAACCGCGCAGATGGTCGTCGATCAGCGCCCGCGCGGCCTCGCCGTCGCGATCGCGCAGGGCATTCAGGATGAGCTGGTGTGCCTGTGCGGTGATGACCCGATAGTCGGCGTTGGCGACATTCCGGCTGAGCAGCAGGATATGGACCTGTCGGCGCATCGCGATCCAGCACTCGTGCAGGCGGCGATGGGCGCTCGCCAGATAGAGGAGTTCGTGGAACTGGACATCCAGTTCCGCCGCCTCCTGCTCGGTGATGCCGCGCGCCGAATACGCCTCCATGATGTCCACCACCTGTTGCATCGCGGCGAACTGCTCCGGTGTGCCGCGCTGGATCGCGCGCTCCACCGCCAGGCGCTCCACCACGAGGCGGAGGCTATAGACCTCCTCGGCATCCTCGCGCGTCAGCCGGGCGACGAAGGTGCCGCGATTGCGCTGGATGACCACCAGACCTTCGTGTTCGAGCTGGCTCAGGGCCACGCGGATGGGACCGCGACTGACGCCGAGCATCTTGGCGAGCGCCTCCTCGCGCAAACGCTCGCCGGGAGCGAAGTGTCCATGCACGATCGCGGTACGCAGGCGCCCCGCCACATCGCTGGAAATACCGCCGCTGAGTGGTGCCGAGAGGAGCGACTCCAGGGTTTCCATCACACATGCACTCCCCGCGTTGTCGGTTAGCCCCTCAGCGTGGCGATGCCCGCCGCCGCGCCCTCCAGGATGAAACCCATGTCGCTCCCGCCGGTGACGAACTGGAAACCCTGCGCCGCGCGCCGCACCATCTCCTCGGGGCTGCTGCACGAGAGCCCCGGGACCGTCCCGGTGTTGCGGCAGGCCTCGACGACGCGCTCCAAAGCGCGGGCGTGGCGGTCATCGTCATTCGCGCGGCCCGGATGAATCCCCATCGAGAGCGCGAGGTCCGCCGGCCCGGCCCAGCACCCATCCACGCCCGGCACGGACATGATCGCCTCGGCGTTCTCGACCGCCTGGATGCTCTCCAGCTGCACCGCGACGAACACCTCGTCGTTGATCCGGTCCGCGTAGTCGTCGCCGTAGCGCGCGGCGCGTCCCCACCCCCACGAGCGGTTGCCGACCGGTGGGAGGCGACAGGCCGCCGCTGCGGCGCGGGCCTCCTCCACGGTATGGACCATCGGGATGACGATGCCGAGGGCACCCTCGTCCAGCAGCCGCCCGATCATCGTGTAGTCATTGCGGGCCACCCGCGCCATCGGGATGGCGGGTCCGGACGCCATCGCCATGAGGCAGGCGATCGTCGAGTCGGGACCGAAGGAACCGTGCTGGTTGTCCAGCAAGATAAAATCGATGCCGCTCTGCGCGAGCGCCTCGGCGGCGAGCGGCGAGCCCAGGCCGAGCGAGTAGCCGAACGCCGGTTTCCCCTGTGCCATCTGGTGTTTCGTGGTATTCGCGCGCATGGTTTCCCCTCCGTGCTTCCGATTTCACGCCTGCTGCGGCTCTGGGTCGCGTCGTGGTCGAGCGTCGCCGCCGGAGTGGGTGCCACCCGCGTTCATCGCCAGATTGCCCCCGTCCATCGGCAGCACGCAGCCGGTCACGAATGACGAGGCGTCGGAGGCCAGGAACAGCGCCGGCCCCTTGATGTCGTCGGGCACCCCGAGCCGCCCGAGCGGGATGCCGGTGAGAAAATTCTCCCGCAGTCCGGGGGTCGCCTCCATGCGGAGATCGAAGGCCGGATTGGTAATCTGCGCCGGGGCGATCGCGTTCACGCGGACGCCCCGACCCGCCCATTCGGTGCTGAGTTCGCGCGTCATCTGCACGACACCACCCATCGCCACGCTGTAGGCGAAATTGCCCCGCCCGAGCGCGCTGATCCCGCCGATCGAGGCCATGTTGATGATGCTCCCCTTGCCCGCCCGGAGCATGCGCCGACCACCCTCCTGACAGGAGTAGAATTTGCCGATCAGTGCCCCCTGGAGGACTTCTTGCAGCACCTCGATCGGGAGCTCCTCGGGGTGATGGAGCCGGTTATTGCCGGGGATATTCGCCAGCACGTCGATGCGCCCGAACTCCTGGTCCAGTCGCGCATACATCGCCCGGATCTGGTCGATGTCGCCGACATCGCAGACAACCGGCACCACGCGCCGCCCCAGTTCCGCGATCGCACCGGCGGTCCGCTCGAGCGTCTCCGCCGACCAGTCGCAGATCAACAGGTCCGCACCCGCCTCGGCGAAGGCGAGCGCGGTAGCGCGGCCCATGTTCTGCCCCGCTCCGGAGACTAGGGCGACGCGCCCGGTCAGGTCGAATAATTCAAGCACCATGCGCACGCTCCCTCCGCCGCCTCCGGGCGTGTTGCCGTCGACTAGTCCGATCAATTGCGCGCGCTCTACGAGCGAGCCCGAGGCACGACCGCCGCTGACCGACGCTAACGCTCACTCCGAGAGGAATACGCCATATTTAACTGTTGACGCATAACTGTTAACAGTTATCCTACGCCTCGGATAGGCGTCTGTCAATACGTTTGCCGCGATAAGGAGCGTTATGGCGTGGATATGCGTGACCCGGAACAGCAACCAACTGGGTCTATGCCCTCGAGGAAGGAGGCCACCATGGCGAAGGTGCACCCGCCCTGCCCGCCGGACGTCCGGGCCGAGGCGGTCGAGTTGGCCCGGACGAGTGGGAAGGGGATACCACAGTCCGGGACCTGGACCGAGCCTACGGCAACTGGTTCGCCAAACGTGCCCGGCGGCCTCGGTTCGCCAGCAAGCGCCGCGGCGACCAGACCGCCCGGATCCCCCAGCGCGTAGGGGTGGACGCGGCCATCGGGATGGTGACGATCCCCAAGGTTAGGGCCGTCCGCGCCCGCCTCTCCCGCCCGCTGCAGGGCGTCGTCAAGTCCGCCACCATCCGCCAAGACACTTGCGGCGACTGGTTCGTCTCGCTGCGTCTCGAAGCCCCGACCCTGGTGGACGCCCCGGTGCCGCCGGACCAGGCGCGCGCCAACCCGGTCGGCATCGACCTTGGACTGACCACCTACGCCACTCTCTCCAACGGTGAGCAGATCGCCAACCCCCGTCACCTCCGCTCGCGGCAGCGGGCGCTCAGGCAGGCGCAACGCACGCTGGCGAAGAAGCAGCCCAAGAGCAAGAACCACGAGAAGGCCCGGCAACGGGTGGCCAAGCTCCAACGGAAGGTGGCCCGGCAGCGCGCCGACTCCCGGCACAAACTCACGACGGGCCTGATCCGGCGCTTCGACTGGACTGCACCCCGATTACCAGACCACAAGGCAAGCCGACTTCTCCCGGCGCGGTAGACTGGCCGCTTGGAGAGGAGTGGAACGATGCCCGGACGAACGCACAGCCGCGAGTTCAAGCTGACGATCGTGCGCCAGGTCGCCAGCGGGGAGAAGCGCCCGGCGCAGGTCTGTCGCGAGCACAACCTGGACGAGAGCGTGTTGCTGCGCTGGCGCAAGGAGTACGACGCGCGCGGCGAGGCCGCCTTCACCCCCCGCGAGGGGACCGAGCCGGACGGCCTGGCGCAGCGGGTGGCCGAGTTGGAACGCTTCTGTGGCCAGCTGGCGCTGGAGAATGCGGTGTTAAAAACAGCGTTGCAGGGCGCGGCGTCGCGGAGCGACACGCGATGATCGCTCTCGCCCAAGCGGCCCATCCCGACCTCTCGGTCCGCCGCCTCTGCGCCCTCCTGGGCGTCAGCCGCGCCTGGTACGACGCGCACCAGCGCGAGGAGCTGGCGACGCGCCAGGAGGAGACGCGCCTCCGCGACGCGATCGAGCGGCTCGTGCTCGCCTTCCCCGGCTATGGCTACCGCCGCGTCACCAAGGCCCTCCAACGGGCCGGCTGGGCCGTCAACCACAAGCGCATCCTGCGCGTGATGCGGCGGGAGTCCCTGCTCTGCCAGTTGCGGCGGCGCTTCGTGGCGACCACCGACTCGCGCCACCACTGCCATCGCTACCCCAACTTGCTCCGTGACACTGTGGTCGACCGGCTCGACCGCGCCTGGATCGCGGACATCACCTACATCCGCCTGCCGACGACCTTCGTCTACCTCGCCTGCGTCCTCGACGCCCACTCGCGGCGCTGCATCGGCTGGCACCTAGCGCGGCAGATCGACACCCGGCTCACGCTCGCTGCACTCGACCAGGCGCTCGGCGACCGCCGACCGGCGCCCGGCCTGATCCACCATTCGGATCAGGGGGTGCAGTACGCCAGTGCCGCCTACGTCACGCGGTTGGCCGAAGCGGGCGCGCGCAGCAGCATGGCGGCGGTCGGCAACCCCTACGAGAACGCCAAGGCCGAGAGTTTCTTCAAGACGCTCAAGCGTGTAGATTTCGTCTGAAACATGGTTCATCGGCAGGTTTGGTGAACCGCTGCCGCCTGTCCGTGCGACAATCGCCCCTCCCCGAGTCGCCAGCGTGGGAGGAGTACCGCCATGCGCATCGTCACTCGTGTTCCCGACCCCGTCGCCGTGACGCTGGAGCGGATCGTGGCCGACGAGGTGAGCGTGACGCTCGTCGTGCGTGCCCATCGTGCCCGGGTGCCCTGTCCCTGCTGCGAGCATATTGCCACGCGCGTCCATAGCCGCTACACCCGCCAACTCGCCGATTTGCCCTGGCAGGGGCTGGCGGTGCGCCTGCTGCTGCGCACCCGCCGCTGGTTCTGCGACAATCCGCACTGCGCGCGCCGCATCTTCACCGAGCGCCTGCCGACGGTCGTCGCGGCGCACGGCCAGCGGACCCGGCGGCTCGCGACCATCATCCGCCTCTTCGGGGTCGCCGTCGGCGGTGCGCCCGGCGCGCGTCTGTTGCGCGAGCTTGGGATCGCGGTGAGCGGTGACACGCTGCGCCGAGCCGTCGGTGCGGCCGCACTGCCGACGACCGCGCCGACGCGTGTGTTGGGGGTGGACGACTGGAGTCTACGCCGGGGGCACACGTACGGGACGATCCTCGTCGATCTCGAGGCCCACCGCCCGGTCGACCTGCTCCCCGACCGCTCCGCCGCCAGCCTGGCGGCGTGGCTCGCGGCACACCCCGGGGTGGAGATGATCTGCCGCGACCGCGGCGGTGCCTATGCGGACGGGGCGCGGCAGGGTGCGCCGACGGCCGTGCAGGTGGCCGATCGCTGGCACCTCCTCGCGAATCTCGGCGAGCTGCTCGAACGTCTCGTGCTGCGACACCATGCGGCGCTCCGGCAGGTGCGCCTCATCGACCCGCCCGCGGAGCCAGATGCGCAGCCGCCATCGCCTCCCGGGACAAGCGCTGCGGGTGCCGGTGAGCCGGACGAGGTGGCCTCGCGTGCCGAGCGCGAACGCCGCCAGCGCGACGCGCGGCGCGAGGCGCGCTACCAGGAGATCCATATGCTGCATCACCAGGGCCTGAGTATCCGTGCCGTCGCCCGACACGTCGGGATCAGCAAGACGACCGTGCGCAAATACCTCGCCGCTCCCGACTGCCCCCATCCCGGACATCGCCCCACTCGCCGACGCCTCATCGCGCCGTTCGTCCCGTATCTGCGCGAACGCTGGGATGCCGACGAGCGCCAGGTGCCGGTCCTGTGGGCGGCGATCCGCAGGCGGGGATTCACCGGCTCGTGGCGGCGGGTGCGCGAGGTGACCGCAGCATGGCGGCGCGAGGAGCGGGAGGCCCTCCGCGCCAGGCGGGGTGCCGTTACACCGGTCGCCCCGCGCCCGGCGTCGCCCGTCGGGAAGCGCTGCTCCCCCCGTCGCGTCGCGACCTGGCTGGGCCGCCCCGCTGCGGCGCTCACCCCCGCGCAGCAGACGTACCTCACCGCCCTGCTCGTCGCATGCCCCGAACTCGACGCGGTGCGGGCCCTCGCCCTGGAATTCGCGCGCCTGGTCCGCGCGCGCGACGCCACCGGGCTCGATCCCTGGCTGGTCACCGCCGAGGCCAGCCCGCTCGCCGCGGTGCGCGAGTTCGTGCTCGGGATCCGGCGGGATTATGCAGCCGTGCGGGCCGCGCTGGAGCACGCGTGGAGTTCCGGCCAGGTCGAGGGTCAAGTGAACCGGCTGAAGCTGGTGAAACGTAGCATGTACGGGCGCGCGAGCTTCGCCCTCCTCCGGCGGCGCTTCCTGCTGACAGGATAGGATTTGACCACGCTGGCGACTCGGGGAGGGGCGATTGTCGCACGGACAGGCGGCAGCGGTTCACCAAACCTGCCGATGAGCCACTTGCTTTGATGCTGCTGGCGAACCCCAGCTGTAGGGCCGGGTGCGCCGGAAATGTCACGCCGCCGGGGCGAGTCGGGCGAACGCGGAGACGCGCGTCTGCGCGCGTGGGCGCTCGGCGAGCCACGCCGCCACGCGGTGGAAGTTGAGCGCGGTGGCGATGAGCAGGTGCAGCAGGCGCGTCTTGGCGAGGCCGCGATAGCGCGTCCGGCGCAGATCGCCGATGGACACACATTGGGAGAACGTCCCTTCGATGCCCGCGCGGGCGTGGTACCGCGCACGGAATTCCGGCGTATGCTGGCGCTGGCGCGCGTCGTGGAGCGCCTCGTACAACGGCTGCGGGCGGATGGCGAGCGCGCGCTCGCGATCGGAGGACACGCAGCGCTGACGGACGGGGCAGTCGCGACAGTCGGCGTAGTCGAAGCGGATGTTGATGATGTCGCGGCCGGCGCTGTCGCGCGTCGGCTTCCAGATCCGACTGGCCCGCCCCTGGGGGCAGGTCGCGCGCTCCTGCTGCCAGTCGATCGCGAACTGCGCGGCGCCGAACCCCGCACCCGCCCGGGCCTGCCAGCTGTAGTCCTCATGGATCGGGCCGAGCAGGGTGCAATCGTGCTCCGCCTGGCTGGTGACCAGATGGTCGGCCGTGACATAGCCGGTGTCCACCAGTTGCTCGCGCGGCACCAGTCCCCGGGCCGCCAGGCGCGCCTGCACGGCCGCCGTCGCCGCGTGGTCCACGGTCGTCGCCGCCGTCGTGTCCACATCGGTCACCACGTGCGGCAGATCCTCGTCGCAGGTTTCCGTAAGGTGGGCTTTGTAGCCCGTCCAGATCGTCTCGCGCTTCTTGCAGTAGCGGGCCTCGGGGTCGTACGGCGTGCTGATCACCACCGCCGACGGCGGCAAGTCCTCCGCCAGCCGCCAGCGGACAGTCTCCTCGGCGTAGAACTGCTGCACCCAGACCCGCCGCAGCGTCTCCACCGCCGGCACGCGCAGCAGCCAGTCGCCGTCCTCGCTCGCAGCGATGGCACCGAGCAACTGCCGCCCGTCGGCACCGATCTGCGCGGCGAGCGCCATCCGCGCGGCGAGCGCGTCCGGCAGGCGATACTCCGCGAAGCGGCGACTGTAGCGCGCGAACCAGTCCGCCGGGACCCACGACTGGAGCCAGTCGGGTGTCACGGCGGCCAGCGTGTTCAGCGCATGCCTGAGGGTCTCCCCGACCAGCTCGAGCCGATTGAGCACGTGGATCGCCGCCAGCACATGCGTCGAGTCGGTGCGCTGGCGGCCCCGCGGCTTGACCAGCCCCGCCTCTTTGAGCGCCGCCAGCAGCGTCTCGAACAGCGCCGTCTCGGCACCCGCCGCGATAAGGCGGTCGCGGAATTCGCTCAGCACCGACGCATCGAAGCCCGGGTCGTCCAGCTCCAGGCACAGGGCGTACTTCCAGTCGATGCGCCCGCGCACCGCGTCGGCGGCCTGGCGGTCCGACAAGCCCTCCGCGAACTGGAAGATCGTCGCCAGCGCCAACTGCGCGGGGGCGAGCGCCGGTTGGCCCGCCTTGGGAAATAGGTCGGCGAATTGGGGGTTCGTATAGATCGGCCCGAGCGCGTCGAAGACCCGCATATAGGTATTCCCCTTGGGGAAAGCGGCGCGCGCCACGCGCGCGGTATCCTCCGGCAAGCAATAGACCAGTGGTGCGCGTAGCGACATCGGCCACCTCCCCAACGACCCGCCGCCTCGGCTCATTGCGCACGGCGGGCCGCCATCCTACCACCGCGACGCCTACAGGGCCGCTCAGCGCAGGTTCGCCAGCAGCATCTTGACAGTCGGCGATTACAACATACGCACGGAGCATGCGCCGCAGGTGTGCCTCGCTCAGGACCAGCACATGATCCAGGCATTCCCGTCGCACGCTGCCCAGGAAGCGCTCACAGGTGGCGTTTTGCCGGGGCGCGCGATAGGCCGTCCGCCGCTCGACGATGCCGGTGGCCGCAGCCACGCGGGCGAAGACCGGCCCGTATTTGCTGTCGTTGTCGCGGATGAGGTACCGCGGATGCTCCCCGAACGGCGTGGCCTCGCGCAGCTGCTGGGCGACCCAGGCATCCGTCGGGCGGCGCGTGACGCCGACGTGGACGACCCGCCGCGTGCCGAGCGCGATCACGAAGAACGCGTACACAGGCCGGAAGCAGAGATCCGTGACGGGGAGGAAATCGCAGGCCCAGATGTCCGTGGCGTGGTTGCGCAGGAAGGCCGCCCATGCCTGACCCGAGCGGCGCGGCGGGCACGCCTGCCGCAGGTAGCGCTGGATCGTGCGCTTGCTCACGCGGATGTCGAGCTTCAGTAGCTCCCTGCGGATACGGTCCGCGCCCCACAGCCGATTCGCCGCAGCCATCTCCCGCATCAGTGCGATCGTCTCGGCTGCCACCCTTGGCTTGGGCGCTGACCGGGGCCGCGATTTCCGCTTCCAGAAAAGCCGGAATCCCTGCCGGTGCCAGCGCAGCACGGTCTCGGGCCGCACGATGATCAGGGCGTTAGCCCAGGTGTGCAGGCGGCTCGCCAGGAGTACCAAGAATCCACGATCGGTCCTGGTGAGCCGGGGGCGCTTGACGGCGCGACCAAGTCGGGCTTGGTCCGGGCCGTGTCGGCCGCCACCCCGGCGGCGACGGCAATCGGGGCGGGGCACGTCCAACGGGCGATCCACGCCCGCGCCGCGCGCAGGCCCCGGCGTGCCAGGTGACGGAGACGCGGGAGCAGTGAGGCACTCATAGCAGGCTCCTCCGGGCAGTTCACGGCGGCGCGTCGTCACGCCGTTGCGTCGCATTCTACTGCCCGCGTCGCCCCACCCATACCCAATGCAACTCGGAAACCCTCGCGGATGGCCGAAGTAGCCGAGACAGGCATAGCGCGATTTCCGCCGCCAGATCCGGTTTCCGCACCATTCACGGCGCGGGACAAGCGCCGCCCACCCTTGACAGATGTCGGCCCTCTGGTATGATGACACGTATCATCAGTCATCGGGAAAGTGTGCTGCACGAACGTATGATGAATGAGTGGGGGGATGGTGTCGCGCACAAGCGAGATAACCAGCAGCGAGATCGCGCGGCAGGCGGGTGTCTCGCGCGCCACCGTCTCGGTGGTCCTCAGCGGCACCCGCAGCACGAGTCGCGTGTCCGATGCCACGCGTCAGCGGGTGCTGGCCGTCGCCGCCGCGCTCGGCTACGCACCACACCCGGTCGCGCGGGCGTTGCGGCGTCAGCGCACCGGCGTCCTTGGCTTCATTCCGCGCGCGCATCGGACCACGCTCTTCGATCATCCCGTCCCCTACCTCCTCGGCATCGCCCTCTCGCGGGCGGCGGCGGCGTACGGGTATCAGATCGTCGAGACGACGACCGATCCCGCCAAGGCCCACGATGGCGACGAACTCGTGCGCTTCATGCAACAACGCCGCGTCGATGGGATCATCCTCGATAGCCCCGATACCGTCGCGGAAGTCCAGCGCTTTATCGCGCACCAGATCCCGCTCGTGCAGATCATCAGACCGCAGCCGATCGAGACGGCGCGTGTCACCGTCGATGCCCGTCCGGGGATCATGGCGGCGGTCGCGCACTTGCTGGAGGCCGGTCATCGGCGGATCGCCTGGCTCGGTCGTGGCGGCGAACACCCGATCGATCGGGCGCGCCGCGCCGCATTCGTCGCCGCGCTCGACCAGCACGGGTTGCAGTGTCCGGCCGAGTGGCTGCGCGAGGTCGCCGCCTATGGGGTCTTGGAAGGGTATGACAGCGCGATGCCGCTGCTCGCGCAGCCCGATCGCCCGACCGCCCTGATCGCGATGGGCGATAACATCGCCCTCGGGGTCCTTCGCGCCCTCTATACCCTGCGGCTGCGCGTCCCGGACGAGTTCAGCCTGATCAGTTACGACGATGCCTTCGCCGGGGTCCTCTATCCGCCGCTGACGAGCGTGGCCCAGCCGCTGACGGACGTTGGCGCGCGGGCGATCGCGATGCTCCACGAGCAGATCGAGGGCGAGCCGGGGACGATCGCGCCGCGCGCCGAAACGGTGCCGACCGATCTGATCATACGGGAGTCCGTAGCGGCGCCGCGTGGCGTCTGGGGTGGTTAGCTTGGATGTCAGCTAATCACCAGCCGGGGTGTGGTTTGGTGGGTGGTAAGGACGGTAAGGGGGCAGGATGGACCGGCGACAGGACCGCTCACGTTGGGGTCGGCGCGACCTCTTGCGCTTCGCCGCCGGGGCGGGCGCGACGGCCTTGCTCGGCGCGTGCGGGCAGACGGGCGGCAGCCCAACAGTGGCATCAACTGCGGGCGGCGTGGCGAGCGCTGGCCCGTCACCAGTCGCCAGCGCAACAGCGAGTGCGGCCCCGGCGGCTACCCGCGCCGCGACTGCGGCAGCCACGGCAGCCCGGGCGACCGCGACCGACGCGGCGGGCGGCGCGATCGGCGCGATCGTCATCCCGAATACCGGGGCGAAGCTGCCGACCGAGAAGGTGACTTTCCGCTGGACCGATAGCGGCGACAGCAAAGCGATCTTCTTCAAGCAGTATTTCTCCGCCTTCCAGGCCGCGCACCCCAATGTCACCTTCCAGTACGATGGCCTGCCCTGGACCGAGATCGCCAAGGTGGTGCCGCTCGGCGTGCAGAACGGCAATGCGCCCGACGTCTTCCAGGTGCCGCAGACGATCCCGACCTTCCAGGCGGTGCGCGAGGGCTGGGTCGCCCCGCTCGAAGACGTGGTACCCAACTTCGTGCAGTGGAAGGCGGCCTTCCCGCCGAACTCGTTCTTCGAGGGGATCAACGTCTTCAACGGCAAGACCTACACCTTCCCGCGCAGCACCAGCAAACGGTCGAGCAGTCTCGTTTTCTACAATCTAGGCTACATGCAGGCGGCGGGCTACGACCCGGCGACGAAGCCGCTGACCTGGGACGAATTCCGCGCCGCCGCCAAGAAGATCACCGAGGCGGGCAAGGGCCAATATTACGGCCTGCTCACCGGGGGCAATCAGCCGAATCGCTGGTCCGATACGGTCAACGCACTGGCGCAGGTTGCCGGGGCCGCCTCGATCGGTAATATCGACATGAAGACCGGGGAGTTCACCTTCACGCGGGATCAGACGATCGCGGCGATCGAACTGTTGCTGGCGTTGAAAGCGGACAATAGCGTTTTCCCTGGCTCCCTCTCGATCAACGAGGCCGAGTCTCGCTCGCGGATGGCGCAAGGGCTGGCGGGGATGGTCTTCGCGGGGGAGTTCGCTAGCCCGCTCTGGGCGCGCGAAAATCCGGACTTCAAGTTCGGCGTCTCGGCGATCCCGGTCCCGAACAGCGGCACGCCGCTGCCGACGACCTACCAAATCGGGGCCAATCACCAATGGCTCTATGCGAAGAGCTCCGCCGCCAATCGCACGATTGCTGGCGAACTTTTCTATTACCTCGGGACCGAAGCGGGGCAGACCTCGTTCGTGACAATTACCGAGGGGAGTGATCCCGGCGCGTATGACAAGGCCAACCAGCAGGCGAAGATCGACGAGCGGACCCGGCGCTGCTACACCCTCTACGACCAAATCCTGCGGCTTGGCCCGATGCCCGTCGTGCGGAATGCGGAAGTCGGCCAGGTGTTGCTGGAACGTAAGGCGGTAACGCCCAACTTTGGTCAGGTCATCCAGGGAATCTATACCGGCCAGATTCGCGACATCAAGGCGGCGATGCAAGATGTGCAGGACCGCGAGGAGAAAGAGCTCGAGCGCGCGATCAAGGTGGCGCGGGACCGGGGCGCGAAGGTTTCGCGCGATGACTGGAAATTCGCGAACTGGGATCCGACCAAAGACTACACCGACGCTGACTACAAGGCGCTGTAGGTCGGTTGTGCGGCGCCATAGCCCGGCGCGGCGATGCCGCCGCGCCGGGAGAACTTCAGGGTAGAAGGGCGATGAACTTTATCTTCTTCATCCCGGACGAACTGCGCGCGGAGAGTGTTGGCTGTTACGGCCATCCGCTCGTCGCGACGCCGCATCTCGATCGGCTGGCAGCTGAGGGGACCCGCTTCGCGCAATGCCACGTTCAGCACCCGGTGTGCAGCCCCTCGCGCGCCAGTTTCATGACCGGGTGGTACCCGCACGTGCGCGGCCACCGGACCCTCTGGCACCTGCTGCGCCAGGACGAGCCGAACCTCCTGCGGTACCTCAAAGGGGCGGGCTATGACGTCTACTGGGGCGGCAAGAACGACCTGCTGGCCCCGGAGTCGTTCGCCGACAGCGTCACCGATTACCGCCTCGGCGCGCGCTCGACGCGGGCGGTCAGCGGGGGAGCGCACCTCGGCCTTCCTCCATACGACCGAGACGATCCGCGCTACTACAGCTTCCTCTACGAGCCAATTGACGGGCCGCTCGAAAGTCTGCCGGACTTCCGGCAGGTCGATGGCGCGATCGAACTCCTGCGCTCGCGGCCCGAGAAGCCGTTCGCGATCTATCTGCCGCTGACCTTCCCGCACGCCCCCTATCACGCGCCGCAGCCGTGGCACGACGCGATCGATCCGGCGCGCGTCCCCCCGCTGCGTCCGGCGGGGTTGCCGGGGAAGCCCGATTTCCACGACCTGATCCGGCAAACGCGCGGGCTCGATCGGCTCGATGACGCGACGTTGCGGCAGATCAACGCCGTCTACCTGGGGATGATCGGTGTCGCCGATACCCTGCTGGGGCAACTCCTCGCCGCGCTGGACGAGACCGGCCTCGCCGATGACACCGCTGTCTTCTGCTTCTCCGATCACGGTGATTGGGCGGGCGATTACGGCCTGGTGGAGAAGTGGCCGAGCGCACTCGATGATACGATCACCCGCGTGCCGTTCGTCGCGCGGATCCCGGGCGGCGCGACCGGTCACGTCGTGGAGGAGCCGATCGAACTCTTCGATGTGATGGCGACGACCCTGGAACTGGCCGGAATCCCGGCGCGACACACCCACTTCGCGCACAGCCTCGTCCCGCAACTCGGTGGCGCGGCTGGTGATCCGGAGCGCGCGGTCTTTGCGGAGGGCGGTTATGACCCGCACGAGCCCCACTGCTTCGAAGGTTTCCCCGCACGCGACCTCTTCGCGCGGGACGCGGCCAATATCTACTACCCGAAGGGGCGGTTGCAGCAGGATGTACCGGGGAGCGTCCGCCGCACCGTGATGATCCGCACCCTGACGCATAAGCTGATTCACCGGGCGGGCGGTGTGAGTGAACTCTACGATCTGCGCGCCGATCCGCGCGAGTGCGACAACGTCCACGACCGGCCGGAGTACGCCGTTGTCCGAGGCGAGCTGGAGCGGCGACTCCTCGACTGGTATCTGCGGACGGCCGATGTCACGCCGTTCGCGGAGAGCCCGCGTGGGTTGCCGACCTGACGCGCAGGCCGAGTGATGGTGTGGGATAAGGGAGGGGGCGTGGTGCCGACGATCAAGCCGATGAATACGCTGCTGCTGATGTCCGATGAGCACAATCGGCGGATGCTGGGCTGCGCCGGGCACCCGCTCGTCCGCACGCCGCACCCGGACGCGCTGGCCGCACGCGGCACGCGCTTGACCGCCGCCTACTGCAATAGCCCGCTCTGCGTGCCGTCGCGGGCGTCGCTCGCCACCGGACGCTATGTCGGCGAGATCGGAACCTGGGACAATGCCCGACCCTACGAGGGCCAGTTTCCCTCCTGGGGCGCGGCGCTGGCGGCGGCCGAGCGCCCGGTGACAACGATTGGCAAACTCGACTATCGCGGCGACGGTTTCCCCGACGGCTTCGCCGATCAGCGTCTCGCCGCGCAACGCGGCGAGACAGGCGATCTCCTGGGCCTCTTCCGCGACCCGGTGATGAAACGCCCCGGCAGCAGGCAGCGGATCGATGAAGCAGGGGTCGGTGAGTCGAAAATCACTCAGCGGGATCGCGCCGTTACCGCCGCGACGGTCGAGTGGCTAGAGCGGGAGTCGCCGCAACTCACGGTGCCGTGGACGCTGCACGTCTCCTGGATCGCGCCGCACTTCCCGCTGATTGCGCCGCAGGAATATTTCGATCTCTACCCGCTCGACGCGATCGATCTCTCCGCGACGGGCATGGAGCCGCTAGCCGCGCAGCATCCGGTCGTCCAGCAATTGCGCTGGCACTTTGACGTCGATGAGCTGGTCGATGAGGCGCAGCAGCGGATCTGCCGCGCCGCCTACTACGGCCTCTGCACCTTCCTCGACGAGCAGGTCGGGCGCGTCCTCGACGCGCTGGAGCGGAGCGGGCAGGCGGGTAACACGCGGATCATCTACCTCAGCGACCACGGCGAGATGCTTGGCGAACACGGGCTATGGTGGAAATGCGCGATGTACGAGGGGTCGGCCGGGATCCCGATGATCGTCGCTGGGCCAGATCTGCCACAGGGGCAAGTCTGCGATACGCCGGTCTCGCTGGTCGATCTCTTCCCGACGATCACCGAAGGGGTGGGTGCGCCGACGCCGGAAGGATTGCCGGGTCGGTCGCTCTGGCCGCTCGTCGCGGGGGCGTCGGAGCCGGATAGAGCGGTCTTCTGTGAATATCACGGGCACGGCACGCCCGGTGGCTGTTACCTGCTGCGCCGCAGTACGCTGAAATATGTCCATTACGTCGGCTATCAGCCACAACTCTTCGATCTCGCCGCCGATCCGGACGAGCGCCACGATCTTGCCGCCGACCCGGCCTACGCCGCCACCCGCGCCGACTTCGCGCGGGAACTCCGCACGATCACCGACCCGGAAGAGGTCGATCACCGGGCGAAGGCCGATCAGTCGGAACGGCTGGCGCGCTTCGCGGCACGCGGTGAGGAGTTGCCACAGGGCCTCCCGTGGCCCGG
>JAABUS010005972.1_pt1 | contig 15322 bp, 17 predicted proteins | sample 5560161 | NCBI WGS metagenome assembly JAABUS01 (sample SAMN10711885, study PRJNA513376) | rock metagenome | isolation source: Antarctica rocks | place: Antarctica: Victoria Land, Trio Nunatak nord | collected 2016-01-04
GTCGCGAGCGCGGCTGCGAGAGCGCCCGCGTCGGCTTCGCCGTCATCGGCCGGCGCTGGATCGAGGACGTCCAGCTGCTCCTCAACGTGATCGGCATCTACTCACGCCTGACCCACAAGCCCGAGCGTCGCGCCGATCGTCACGACATACAGGAACTGGCGATCTCGATCGGCTCCGAGCGCGCGCGCTTCGGTGAGCTCGTCGGTTTCGTCGACCGGCGCAAGTCCGACAAGCTGCTGGCGTCGCTGGATCTCCGCAGTCCCAAGCGCTGCCCCGACCTCCGCGAGGAGGAGATCGTCTCGATCACGCCCGTCGGCGAGCAGCCCGTCTACGACATCCAGACGGAGTCCGGCGAGTACCTCGCGAACAACATCGCAGTCCATAACTGCTTCATCCTCTCCGTCGAGGACACGATGGACTCGATCCTCGACTGGAACACGCGGGAGGGCCGCATCTTCCGGGGCGGCTCGGGCTCAGGGATCAACCTGTCGAAGATCCGCGGCTCGATGGAGACGCTGACCAAGGGCGGCACGGCCTCCGGCCCCGTCTCGTTCATGCGCGGCGCCGACGCGTGGGCCGGCACGATCAAGTCGGGCGGCAAGACGCGCCGGGCGGCGAAGATGGTCGTCCTCGACGTCGACCATCCCGACATCCGCGAGTTCATCTGGTGCAAGGCCAAGGAGGAGGACAAGGCCCGCGCTCTGGCCAAGGCCGGCTTCGACATGTCGCTCGACGGCGACGGCATGATCTCCATCCAGTACCAGAACGCGAACAACTCCGTCCGCGTCACCGACGAGTTCATGCGCGCCGTCGAGAACGGCGAGAAGTGGCGCACCACGTCGCGTGCGACCGGCGAGCCGATCGGCGAGCCGATCGACGCGCGCGAGCTCATGCGCGAGATCGCCGACGCGGCGTGGCGCTGCGCCGACCCCGGCGTGCAGTACGACACGACGATCAACCAGTGGCACACGTCGCCGAACTCGGGACGCATCAACGCGTCGAACCCGTGTTTCCCGGGGGACGCCCGGGTGCACACCACCCGCGGCCTGATGGCGTTCGCTGAGCTCTACGAGCGCTGGCAGGCCGGCGAGGAGGACATCGAGGTCTACACGCACCGGGCGACGGCGGGAGAGAACGGCTCGGTCGCGCGGCCCAAGGGCGACGGCGTCGTCGCGTCGCGACCCGTGCGCATCATGCGGACGGGCGTCAAGCCGATCGTGCGGCTGCGGTTCGCCAACGGCTCGCAGCTGCGCTGCACTCCGAACCACAGGCTGTGGACGCTCAACCGCGGGTACGTCGCCGCCGAAGAGCTGACGGCCGCCGATCGCGTGCTCACCGTTGTCGCAGCGGCCCAGCGCGTCCTCGTCGGCGCCGGAGGGGCGTCGAGCGATGCGTGGGGATACGCCGGCGACGAGCCGACGTCGCTCGTGGCCTGCGAGAACGACGGACAGGAGGTCGTCTACAACCTGACCGAGCCGCTGCACCACTCCTACCTCGTCGACGGCGTTGTCGTCGCCAACTGCTCGGAGTACATGCACGTCGACGACTCGGCCTGCAACCTCTCGTCCCTGAACCTCATGAAGTTCCGCCGCGCCGACGGCACGTTCGACGTGCGGACGTTCGAGCACGCCGTCGACATCATGTTCCTCGCGCAGGAGATCGTCGTCGGGCCGTCGAGCTACCCGACCGAGGAGATCGGCGTCAACGCTCGCGCGTTCCGCCAGCTCGGCCTCGGCTACGCGAACCTCGGCGCCTACCTGATGGCCGACGGTCTGCCCTACGACTCCGACGCGGGCCGCGGCGTCGCGGCCGCGATCACCTCGCTGATGACGGGCCGCGGCTACCTGCAATCCGCGAAGGTCGCTGCGGCGATCGGTCCCTACGAGCGCTACGCGGAGAACCGCGACGCCCACAACGGCGTGATGCGCATGCACCGCGACGCCTCCTACGCGATCCCGGACACGTCGTGCTCGGACACGGCACTGCTGGAGGCCGCGCGGACCGTGTGGGACGAGGCCGTCACCGCGGGCGAGCTCCACGGCTACCGCAACGCGCAAGCGTCGGTCCTCGCGCCCACTGGCACAATCAGTTTTTTGATGGATTGTGACACCACGGGCGTCGAACCGGACTTCTCCCTGGTGAAGTACAAGACGCTCGTCGGCGGCGGGACGATGACGATCGCCAACCGGACCGTGCCGCTCGCGCTCGAGACGCTCGGCTACGCGCCCGAGCAGATCGAGCAGATCGAGGCGCACGTCGCCGAGCACAACACGATGACCGGCGCGCCCGAGCTGAAGCCCGAGCACATGCCCGTCTTCGACGTGGCGGTGGGGGAGAACGCGATCTCCTACCTGGGGCACATCACGATGATGGGCGCCGTCCAGCCGTTCCTTTCGGGCGCGATTTCGAAGACGGTCAACATGCCGACTGAGTCGACGGTGGAAGACATCGCCGACGCCTACCTGCAGGCCTGGCACCTCGGCGTCAAGGCCCTGGCGATCTACCGCGACGGGTCGAAGAACACACAGGTGCTCGGAAACACCGAGGCGCTCGAGGCAATCGTCGACGTGGCGGAGATCGCGGCCCGCGAGGGCCTGATGACCCCCGAGGAGGTCGAGGCGCGCGTCGCCATGGCCGTCTCGGAGGCCACCGCGAAGGCGGCCACCCCCGCCGTCGCGGCGCCCGTCGCGCCGGCGGTCACGGTGGGCCGGACGGCCGAGCGGCGCCGCATGCCCCGCGAGCGCCAGTCGATCACGCACAAGTTCTCGATCGGCGGCCACGAGGGCTACATCACCTGCGGCATGTACGAGGACGGCACCGTCGGCGAGATCTTCCTGACCGACATCGGCAAGGAGGGATCGACGATGCGCGGGATGATGAACTCCTTCGCGACGGCGATCTCGATCGCGCTGCAGTACGGCGTGCCGCTCGAGACGCTCGTGCAGAAGTTCGCCTACATGCGCTTCGAGCCCGAGGGCATCACGCAGAACCCGGAGATCCCCTTCGCGAAGTCGATGCCCGACTACATCATGCGCTGGCTGGCCTCCCGTTTCCTCGACGCGGACGCCCAGGAGGAGCTCGGCATCCTCACCCCGGAGGTCCGCCGCCGCAAGGAGGCCCAGGACCTCGGCCTGTCCTACACCTCCGACACGGCGGCCCCGTCCACGCCGTCGGCCACGGGCCCCGCCGCCGTGACCTCGGCCGCGCCGTCGGCGCCGACCACCGCGCTCACCGACACACCACCGGTGGTGCCCGTCGCGACGAAGAAGAGCACCTTCGGGGCGCTCGAGCTCGGCCCGGCCTGCGGCCAGTGCGGCGGCATGATGCAGCGCACCGGCTCCTGCTACACGTGCCCGAGCTGCGGCAACAATACGGGCTGTGGGTGATGAGAACGGGTGACTTCGTTAACAGCGCCGCATCGCCAGTGTCGCCGGCGTCCTCGCCGGCGTATGCATCTGGATCGATGGCAGGGACCGCAGCGATGGCTTCGGCAGTCCACTTGGCAAGTTCGTCGGCCTGCTCTTCCAGGCTGTCGCCGGACTCGACGATCCGGCTCGAAAGCTTGGTCCGGTACACACGCGCCCAGCCCTGCAAAAGCTCACAAGAGAACCCTGCGGCGACAACCGCGTCGACCCAACCGCGATTGGCGCTGAGCTCCTCGAAAACCCGGTGCCGTCCACCGATATCCCGGCGCCCACGACCGGCTTCTCAAGCCGCTCCCGCAACCAATGGTCGCGGGTCCCCACGACAAGGTCGGGATAGGCGCCCTCGATCAAGCTTGTACTCGCACCAGAGCCGCGCTTGCAGCGCACCCCCGGTGGTCCGGCCGTCGATGCGCATGTCGGGCTGACTGCCCGCGATGACCTGTTCTTGCGTGTCGACCTGATAGCGGTCGTACGCATCTAGGCCGAAGATCGTGAACAGCTTGGACGCAAGCGGATTGCATGCGTCAAGTACACACGCCACAGCTCGTGAGACGGTTCTCGTGACTAGTCGGATGGCTATAGGCGGCGTCGAGCAGATGCATGCGACTGTGACCCATGCCACCGCATTCTGCCGGTCGGCGATGCCTAGGCGCGCCGGACACCGTCGACGCCTTCCCTGGGAGCCGTCTGGTTCGCGGCTCTTCTGCTTACGGGCTCGCACGACGAGATCGTGCCCTGCGGACGACATACGCAAGTCGAGCCGGCGACTGGCCGCCCTATGGTGCCGTGGCGACGAGGACCTCGAGCGTGCCCCAGACGGTTCGCAGTCGCTGATAACGGCGCAGATCCTCGAATCCCGCCTCGCGCAGGAACCGCGACACTCGACCGGCGGCATGGTCGCGAGTGCCTTCAAAGCCGTCGACCATCTGCAACACGAAAAAGTTGGCGCGCAGCAGCGGCGTCGCCGGCCGCCCCCAGTCCGCGATATGCAGCTGTCCGCCGGGGCGCAGGACCCGCGCGAGGTCGGCGAGCGCACGGCGCTTGGCGTCGGGCCCGAGGTGATGCAGCGCCAGCGACATCACCGCGGCGTCGACGCTCCCGTCCGCCAGGTCAAGCCGGCCGGCCAGGCCCTGCTCGAAGCGCACGGCCTCGGCGCCGGGTTTGGCCCGGGCCAGCGCCAGCACCGCGGGATCGCCGTCGATGCCCACGACCGCGACGTCGGGACGCGCCGCGGCCAACGCGATGGCCAGCGTGCCCGTCCCGGCGCCGACGTCGAGCACGCGGCCGCCGGCGGGGACGGCCGCGAGCAGCCGGTCGCGCAGCACCGGCCGCCAGCGCGCCTCGCGCATCGTCAGCGCGATGCTCGCGTCGTAGAGCCCGGTGAGGCCGAAGCGGCCCGCGGCGGTGACGTACTGCTCACGGTCGCTCAGCGTGGCCATGCTCGGGCTGCCTGTCCGTGCGCCGTCGGCCGCTCGACGCGGACGCTGTGTCCGCCGGCATCCTCGCTGATGAGCTCTCGGGCCGGCACCGCGGTTCCGAAGACAAAGGCCACGGCGGCAAGCGCGCCGACGAGCCGCGGCGACGGACCACCGTGGAAGCCGGTCTCGTGCACCACGGCGTGGCCCTTCCCGCGTGCGGTCAGCCAGCGATCGACCGGCCGCGCGAACGCGCCGACAATGACCAGGACGAAGGACAGTGCGCCCCAGAAGAGCACATCGGTCGCGTCGGCCTCCATGGCGCCGGGCACGACGAACATGATCGCATTGTCGACGACCTCGAATCGTGGCGATGCTCAGCGGCTCGGAGGCCAGGGCGATCGGGACGACGGGAACGCCAGCACGGGTCGTGCGGAGGTTCGATAACCCCATCGCAGTTCCGATGATCATTGCCAGCCGGATTGGCGGCACACCGGCTCCTGCCGTCCGGTGCCGCGTGGCCGCGCGCGCCCGACGTCCGGGCGCTCGTGTTCGCCGCCGTGCTCGACTGCGGCGAGCTGCCCCAGCTCCCGCCCTGGCGGCGCGCGCTGCTCGTCTTCCGGGAGGTCGCGTTCCACGAGCTCGAGAAGCTCGACCTTCGTGGCCGTCACGCGGGTGCACCTCATCGAGCCGGGCGGCGCGCTCGAGGAGCAGGGCGTCGCCGCCTTCGGCCCGCTGCACCTCCGTGGCGAGGACTGGACGCAGCTGGCGCAGTTCGAGAGCGTCGACGGCCTGCTGTTTGGGGACGCCGGGGCGCTCTACCTCGTGATCCCGGAGGTCGACCTGTACGCCGCGCGCTTCGATCGCGTGATGGGGATCATGCCGTGCACGTAGCTGCCAGCGCCTCAGAAGTCGAGGTCGACGACGCCGGTCTCGGCGATCGTGCCGGCCACCATCGGGTTCCCGGCCAGATCCGTGGCGGCGGTCGACGTGGTCCACTGCAGCGTCGTCGTACCACTTGCCGCTGAGGTCGCGCCACTGCTCGTCCCCAGCGTCACCGAGATCGTGCTTCCGCTGAGCACCATGGCCGATGCCGTGAACGTCGTGTTGGCCGTGACGTACTTCTTGCCGGACGTGAGGCTGCCAAGGGCAAGCTACGTGGTGTTTGCCGAGTGGTCGCGCGGAGGTAGGCCCCGGGATCATCCATCGTCACCGAGGGACCGGTGTTGTCGATGCGGCGACTCGTCACGCTCGCGGAGGGGGTCGTGTTGCCGGCGCCGTCGACGGCGAGGAAGCGCAGATCGTAGACGCCGTCGGCCACCGTGGCGGTGGACAGGACGCACGTGTAGGAGGGAGCGATGGTGCCCGTGCACCCGTCGCTCCACGTCGTCGTGCCGGTGGGCGCGTACTGGAAGCGAGCCGTGGCCACGCCCGAGCCGGAGTCCGTGGCGGTGCTCGAGAGCGTGACGTGCGACACCACGATCAGCGGCGCGACGGCCACGCTCTCCTGTCTGGAGAGCGCGGTCCCCATCGGGTCCTGGCGGTACACGGTCACGCCGCAGCTCAACTCGTGGACCGGTGCGGAGAGCACGAAGAGCATCTCCGTCGACGTCGCGCCGCCGGCGCCGACGCTCACGTCCGTCGTCGCGCAGAACCCACCGGCCGGATCGACCCCGAGAAGCATCCAGCTCGACTGGGGGACGGCGACCGGGGCCACCGGCTACAACGTCTTCCCGTGGTGTTGGGCGTCACCGAGGCGCCGCCGGCGGTCGGGTAGCGCTTGATCGCGTAGCCGCCTCCGCCGTACCCGCCGAGCGGGGTGCTGCGAAACGCGGTCTGTGCCCACGAGACCGTCATGGTCTGCCCACTCACGGACGCGGCCGGCTGGTTGCCCGCCGCCAGGGTGTCGGCCGCCCCGGCGCCCGAGCCCGTACCGCCGGTGTTCCAGTACCCGATCGCCGGGCTCGCCGCGGCCAACGCCACGACGAGGAGCGCCAGCCGGAGCAGTCGGCGCCTCACCGGGGCGCCCTGGTGCTCCAGCGGCGCGCGCAGCCACCGTAGTTGAGCGTCAGGCGCGCACCCTGGCACGCGTCCTGGTTGAGCGCCAGGCGGAGCATCTCCACCCGCGGCAGGGCCCGCACGCGCAGCTGCCGGAGGCTCATCGTCCGCCGGGGGGCAGCCGGATGGGGTAGGAGCTCCGGGGCATGGGGACGGAGCGGAAGTCGCGGCGGCGGCGACAGCCCGCGTTGAGGTGCGCCTGGTCCACGACGATGCTGACGCTGACCCTGGTGATCCGCAGGCTGTGACGGTACGGGTTGGTCAGCCGCAGGTCGAGCGGGTGGGACACGCCGGGCCGCACGGCGGCGGGAGGTCTCCGGCAAGCTTGAAGGAGAGCGGACGAAGCTCGATCCGGTGCCGCATTCCGCCGAAGGCGGAGACGGCCAGCTGTGCGGCACTGGCTCCCACGGCGACCGCGAAGACCGCGATGAGCGCCGTCAGGACGCCGGAGATCCTGCTGCGGGGTGGGGGAAACCGGCTCATGCGCTCGTGTCGGGTGAGAGACCCCCGGCGGGGAAGCGGCCGACCTGGCCGCTCCCCCGCTCTCCGGGGCGTCCTCGCGCAGGGTCGTGCTAGGCGCTGACGTAACCGAGGTTGACCGTCGCGTTCTTGCAGGCGTTCTGGTTGCTGGCCTTGTTGTTGAACTTGATCGTGGCCCCGCTCCAGGTGCCCTGGCTCGGACCGGCCGCCACGTCCTGATTGACGGTCATCGTCGCGCTGGCCAGCGTGAAATCCGTGGCGCCGCAGTGCCGGCAGGAGCGCCGGTGGCCTTGATGACCGACGCGATCGACGCCGTCCGCGCGAGACGGATCGACCGGTTCGAGCGCGCACATTCATCGCGAAGCTATAACTTTCTCGCCATCCGTGCTCGTTCTCAGCACAAGCAACGGCAGTTCTTGTACTTTAGCCTTCAGGAGATGACTCGTACCGAACGCTACGCCAACCTCGCCGGAGTGATCGTCCCCTTCCTCGGGATCCTCCTCGCCGTCGTGCTCCTCTGGAACGCGTGGGTCGACGAGATCGACCTCGCGATCTTTGCGGGCATGTACCTGATCACCGCCGGCGGGGTCACAGTCGGCTTCCACCGGCTGCTGACCCACCGCGCGTTCCAGACGAAGCCATGGCTCACCTACACCTTCGCGATCGCCGGCTCGCTCTCGGTCCAAGGCTCCGTGATGGACTGGGTCGCCGACCACCGCAAGCACCACGCGCACACCGACGAGGAGGGCGACCCGCACTCACCGCACGTCGGACACGGCTCGGGCCTGGGCGGCCTCTGGCACGCCCACGCGGGCTGGCTGACCAAGACGCAGGGCCAGTCCGACTGGAAGAAGTACGCCAAGGACCTCTACGAGGATCCGATCATGCGCCAGATCGGCAGGCGCTTCCCCTATCTCGTGCTCGTCTCGCTGCTCATCCCGACCCTCCTGGGCTACGCGCTGCACGGCTTCACCCTCGAGGGCGCGATCCGCGGCTACGTCTGGGGCGGGCTCGTGCGCATCTTTCTCGTGCACCACGTCACCTGGTCGGTCAACTCGATCTGCCACTTCTTCGGGACGCGCCGCTTCGACCTCGAGGACAAGTCCACGAACGTCGCCTGGCTGGCGATCCCCTCGCTCGGCGAGTCCTGGCACCACAACCACCACGCGTTCCCGCGCTCGGCCGTTCACGGCCTGAAGTGGTACGAGGTCGATCCGTCGGCGGCGTTCATCCGCGGCCTCGAGAAGATCGGCTTGGCCTCGAACGTGGTGCGCATCGCTCCCGAGCGCCAGGCGGCCAAGCTCGCCGGTACCGAGCCACCCGCGGCGCCGGCGCCTGAGCGTGAGCTCACGAAGGTCTAGACCGAGCTACCCCGAGGCGCTTCCACCCCGTCGGACGTCCCGCACGAGCGCGGGGAGCTTGCCTACGAGCTTCGGCAGGTCAGAGCGGGAGCGCGCGAGCGCCTCCCGCAGCGCGATAGTCGCCTCGGGACCGACGACGGGCGGGCCGTGGCCGACGAGCAGCAGGTCGGGCGCCGAGTGACGCAGGCGGCCTGCGCCGAAGAGCCGGAGGAGGGGATGGACGCCGACCGGCCCGTCCCCCACCGCGAACGCATCGCCTGTCCCCACGGACTCGGGCACCACGAGCGTCCTTGTCTCCGACCACCACAGCGCGACCTCGCGCCACTTCGGCACGTCGACGACCGCGATCGTCTCGAACGGCGTCCAGGGCAGCGCGGTCGGCAGGCGCGCGACCGCCACCCCGAGGCGCCGGGCGATCGCCGTGCCGTCGCGGTTGTGCCGGTCGAGGAGCTGAACGACGCCCGCGATCTCGCCGAGGGCAGCGGCGCGGGCGAGCGGCTCTGGCTCGTCGACCGGATCGACGAGCCAGACGCGACCGTCGGCGGCCAGCGCGTGGCTCGCGCGGTCCATGGGCTCACCGCTCAGGACCCAGGTGAGGCCCGCGGCGTGCTCGTGGATGTCGACGTCAGCCATGGCACCACCCTAGACAGCCATCGATGAGCTGCGTGCCCTCCACCGACGCCGGCCACATCCTTAGCTGCGGTTGAAGCATCTCTCAGCGGAAGTTGAGCACGCGGTGTGACAGTCACCGCCATGAGCACCCTCACCGTCCCCGCCAACCCCCGCATCGAGCTCGCGCGCAGCCGCCGCATGCTCGAGGACACCGCCCTCACCGCGGTGCCCGGCATGCTGCTCTCCCTCTGCGCCGATGAGGGTGCAAACCACCGGTGGACCGCGCAGGTGCGCAGTACCACCGGCGAGCACGTCACGGTTCGCCTGGACCGGCGTCTGCAGACCGTCGAGGTCTCGCCCGCTGGCGCGATCTCGCGCGCCGCGTAGGCGCTCGCCCCGCCGTCAAGCCGTCGAGCTCGGCGGCGCCGCGCGAGCGTCGCGGGCCAGCGGCTGTGGCGTGACTAGCGCGAGGGCATACTCAAACCATGCGCCGCGACGAGGTCCGAGCCCTGGGAGCCGTCGCGGGCGACGTCGTCAGCGGCGGGGCCGCGCGCGTGGAGGAGCTTCACCGGGTGATCGCGCGCCGCGCGTTCGGTGTCGCCGGGCCGGGAGCGATACCGGTGCGCGTCACCCACGACGTGATCGCCGGCGGGGTCTACGCGACCGTACGCGCCGTCAGCTGGTCGGCCGGTCGCCTCGGAGGGATGGCGCTCGCCGAGACGCGTCCCGCCGACGCGCCGGAGATCGCAACGAGCCGGCGCGGCAGCGCGTTCGTCGGCGCGCTCAATGGCGCCTTCGGCGACACGCTGCACCGGCGCCACCACGCGCTCTCCCTCGACATGGCCGTGCGCGTCCACGGGCGCGACGTCGCCCTGGAGCGCGGCGCGGTGGCGGCCGCGTTCCCCGCCGCCGGCCCGCGGCTGGTCGTGCTGGTGCACGGCCTCTGCGAGACCGAGCGCTCGTGGGACCGGCGCGCGCACGCCCATGACCGAGTGCTGGCCGCCACCTATGGCACGCTGCTGGAGCAGGATCTCGGCCTCAGCCCGGTGTCGCTGCGCTTCAACTCCGGTCACCACATCTCCGAGAACGGGGAGGGGCTCGCGCGGCTGCTCGGCGACCTCGTCGCCGCGTGGCCCGTCCCGGTCGCGTCACTCGCGCTCGTCGGGCACTCCGTGGGCGGGATGGTTGTCCGCTCCGCGCTCCACCACGGCCAGCTCGGCGAGGCCGACTGGCTGCCGCGCGTCGCCGACGTCGTGTGCCTCGGCTCCCCGTTCCTCGGCGCGCCGCTGGAGCGTGCGACCAACCGCGTGTGCTGGGCGCTGTCCATGATCCCGGAGACGGCGCCGATCGCGAGGGTCGTCAACCTGCGCGCGGCCGGCGTGAAGGACCTGCGCTACGGGGCGCTGCTGCGCGAGGACTGGGAGGGCACCGACCCCGACGCGCTCGGCCGCGACACCGCCGGCGACGTGCACCACCTCACCTCCGCGCAGCACTTCTGCGTCTCCGCGAACCTCGGCGCGACGGAGGGCCATCTGCTCGGGAAGCTGCTCGGGGACGTTCTCGTTCCCGCCTCGAGTGCGACCGGCAGCGGCCGCAGCGCGCGCCGCGCGCCGCTGGCCTTCGAGGGTGTCGCGCACTTCCCGGGCCTCACCCACTTCGATCTGCTCAACCACCCGGCGGTGTACGCCCAGCTGCGCACATGGCTGACGCCTCACGGCCCGAACGCGTAGAGCCGGCCGCTCTCCGAGCCGATGTAGAGCGTCCCGTCGGCGCCGAGAGCGGGGTTCGAGTCGACCGTCGCACCGGTGTCGACGTCGAGCAGCTTCCGGCCGGTGGCGCTGAAGCCGTACACGCGCCCCACGCGCGTGCCGAAGTACACGCTTCCCTCGCGGTCGATCGCCGGCGCCGTCCAGACCCCGACATCGCCGAGGGCCTTCGTCCGGGCGAGGCCGACGTAGCGGGCGAGCAGCTTCCCCGTGCGCACGTCGACGACGTTCAGCGCGCCGCGATGGTCGCCGTAGTAGGCGACGCCCGCCGCCGTCACCGCCGCCGAGGAGTACGTGAGCGCGTTGCGCGGCGTGCGCCACCGCTCCTTCCCATCCGGCGCGATTCCGTACTGGAACGCGCCGTTGGTCCCGAGCACCACGGTTCCGTCGGGGCCGACCGCCGGGGACACCTCGATGATGCTCGGCGCCGCGAAGCGCCAGCGCACCGCACCGCGGCTGCCGCGGTCGCGCACCGCCACGAGCTGCTCGTCGACGGCTCCGTAGACGGTCCCGTCCGGCCCGACCGTCGCGCTGGAGTACGAGGTGCCCGCGCCCAGCGACAGCTTCCAGCGGGTGCGCGGTGCGGCGCCCGAGACGTCCAGCGCGCGCAGGCCCCCGGCCATGTCGCTGACGTAGACGGTCCCGTCCGGCCCGCGCGCCGGCGAGAGCACGGTGGCGTCGAAGGCCACGCGCCAGCGCTCCCGGCCGTCGGGACCGAGCGCGAAGAGCGTCTGGCCGGGCCCGGGCCACAGGACGTCCCCGCTCGGCAGCACGAGCGGGACGGTCGACAGGTCCGAGCCGTAGGCGCCGCCGCCTTCGAACTTCCAGCGGTCCTTCCCGGTGGCCGGGTCGAGCGCGTGCAGCACACCGCCGTTGGAGGCCGCGTACACCGTCCCGTCCTTCGCGATGGCCGGCCCCGGCACCACCGCGCCCTCGAGCGCGCGCGTCCAGCGCACCGCACCGCTGTGCGGCCCGCGGACAGGCGCGGAGCCCGTGTGCTCCGGGTCGTGGCCGAAGCCCGGCCACGGGGTGTACGACGCCGCGGGCGCCGGGGCGACCGGCGGCGCGGCCTCCGGGACGAGCGCGAGCTCGGCGCGCGCCATCGGCTCGCGCGGGTTGTCGGCGTCGACCGGCGTCGAGGCGCGCGGAGCAGAGTCCGAGGCCCCGCAGCCGGCGAGCCCCACAGCGACGGTGATCAGGACGAGGGACGCACGGGCGAGCACTCGTCCATGGTCCCGGAGCGGCCTTACGACCCGCGAACGGCCCGCGGGCTCCAGTCCAGCCCATACCCCGTTCGGTCAGCGCTTGCGCCGTGCGGCGAGCCCGAGCGCCACGTTGACGAGCGCCAGAACGGCCAGCGCGATCGCGAACGTGCGCGCCTCCACCAGCCCGTCGTGGCGCGACGCCAGCGCGAGCACCAGGCCCGCGCCGATCGCCGCCACGCCCAGCCCGACGACGTCGACCTTGAAGCCGCGGCGCAGCAGCAGGCCGGCCACGAGCACACCCGCCCCGCCACCGGCCAGGTAGGCGCCCGCGAGGTCGACGCGCTCCGGGCGCGTCTGGCCGGCCCACGCCACCACGGCGCCCCAGCCGACCAGCACGCACGCGGTCGGCCAGTGCCCGCCGGTCCGGCCGCCGACGGTCGCGGCACCCAGGTAGCTGAGCCCGATGATCAGCGGCGTCCAGTAGAAGGGGGTCGAGCCGCGCTCGACGAGCACCTCCAGCGCGAGCGCTCCGAGCAGGAACGCGCCGGCCTGGAGGAGGCGGACGTCGGCGGACTTCGCGGAGGGGCCCATCACCAGATCATGGCGCAGGGGCCGCGCGGCTACGCCGCCGGGCGCGCCAACGTCCGGGGCGGCGTGGAGCGCCCGGCGTCGCGCCGCAGGCGCACGGCGTAGGCCAGCGCCGAGATCCCGAAGGCGACGGCGGTCGCGAGCAGCCAGTGCCCGAGCCAGTCGGGCGGCTGCTCCCCTGTCAGCAGGACGTAGTTCGGCTCCGTGCGCCCGATGACGAGCGGGAAGAGCATGAGGAACATGACGCCGGAGACCGCCGCCGGGAAGCGGATGTGGTTTATCACCGGCACGCGCCGCTGGGCGTGATCCTTGACGCCGCGCCGCGAGACGCGGTCGAGCCCGAGGTAGATCGGCACGAAGAGCACGTCGTGCAGCAGCGCGCCGCCCAGGAACCAGATGAGCAGGCTCTTGACCTCCGTGCTGCCGACCTCGACGGCCTGGCTTAAGGCGTAGACGGCGATCACGAACGCCACGAGCTGGCCGAGCAGGTGCAGCGGCGACTCGCCGTACACGCGCTTCCACAGCGAGATCATGCGTCGAGCACCTTGAGCTCGGTGATCCACTTCGTGTTGTGCACGCCCGGCTGGGCGGGGACGATGATGCGGGCGGGGAAGCCGTGGTCCATGGAGAGGTCCTCGCCGTTGACCTTGAGCGCGAGCAGCGACTTCGGGTTCATGACCTGGTCACGCGAGAGGGTCGTCTGGCGGAGGACGCCCGCCTCCTGCAGCGAGATGGCCTGAAGGAGCTGGCCGTCCTTCATGCCGGCCATCCGCGCGAGATCCATCAGGCGGATGCCGGTCCAGGTCTGCCGGGTCGTCCAGCCCTCGACGCAGGCGATCGTCAGCGTCTCGGTGTGCTGGCGCATCCGCGTCAGCTGGCGGCGGGTGAGCTCCTTCGACGAGGCGCCCGTGAGCTTCAGGCGGTAGTCCGGGCCCACCATCGCCGCCGTGATCTGCGCGACCGCGGCGGTCTTGTTGACCGGGAAGCCCTGCTCGCCGCCGGCGGCGCCGCGTCCGCGCGGGGCCAGCAGCGCGATCGCGCGGAGAGGTCCGCCGATCGACTGGCCCGCGGTCACGAGGAACAGCCCGGCCGAGGTGGCGCCGACGAGGCCGAGCACTCCGCGGCGCGAGATCGTCGCCGGCCCGGGGTCCTGGGGCGCCAGGCCGTTCGGGTTGTGCGGCTCGGGAACCGTGTGGGCCACATCATCCATGAGCGGCTTGAGCACCCCGCGCTCGGCGTAGGCCGTCCGGATAACCGTGAGCTTGGTCAGGACGTGAACCGCCAGGGCTCCCGAGAACACCCAGGCCCCGTAGTAGTGCGCCACCACGAAGTTGAAGCTCCACGGGTAGTAGAGCTGCATGTTCAGCAGCCCGGTGGCCCACATGAAGCCGGCGCCGCCGACGAGCAGCAGCAGCGAGATGCGCTCGAGCGCCTGCGCCAGGCTGCCGATCGGCGGCCAGGCGAACAGCTTCGGGAAGACCGACCACAGCTTGGCCAGGATCAGCGGCACGACGATGATGCCGACGATCGTGTGCAGGCCCTGGTTGAGCGCGAAGAGCCACGTCGGCCCCGTCGGCCAGTCGAAGAGCAGCAGGTCGAAGTCGCTGTCGCGCGGCACGATCGGGTTCGTCCCGAGGTCCGGGTTGTAGGCCGCGTGGGACATGAAGCCCGTGAAGCCGACGATCACCACGAGCGGCAGCAGCAGCGTGCCGAGGATGCTCGTCATCCACGGCCCGCGGACGGGGCTCTTCCAGAACGAGTCGCGGGTGGGGCCCGGTGGTGGGTCCTTCGGGAAGAGCCTCACGGACGCAGGCCCAGCGCGGCGAACCAGCGACCCTCGTCCTCCCAGGACTCACGGACGCGCAGGCCCGCCTCGCGCGCCGGTGTGGCGATCGCCTCGGCGCCCACGCGAGCCCAGTCGAACCAGTGGCTCTTGCGATACTCGTCCTCCAGGCGCATCCGGACGATCTCGAGGCCGACGCCCGGGGGGTCGACCTCGACGAGGATCGTGCCGTCCGGAGTCAAGAGGCTGCCGATGCGGCGCAGGAGCGCGGCGGGCGCGCCTCCGATCCCGATGTTGCCGTCGAGCAGGAGCGCGGTGCGCCACTCGCCCACTCCCGGGATGCGGTCGAATATCGAGGCCTCGAGGACCGTCGCGCCGCGGGCCCGGGCGAGGTGCAGGGCGGCCGGCGAGACGTCGACGCCGACGGCGATGACGCTGCGCAGGGCGAGCGCGTGCACGTGGCGCCCCGGTCCGCAGCCCACGTCGAGCACGGGGCCGAGCGCCCGAGCGACAAGGCGCTCGTCGGCGCCGCTGGCGTCGCGCAGCCACACGTCGAGCGGAAGCACCCGCAGCGTCCCGTCGCTCTCGCGGGCCTGCAGCATCGATCCGCCCGCCAGGGCGGTGGCGTA
>JAABUS010005973.1_pt1 | contig 15321 bp, 1 predicted proteins | sample 5560161 | NCBI WGS metagenome assembly JAABUS01 (sample SAMN10711885, study PRJNA513376) | rock metagenome | isolation source: Antarctica rocks | place: Antarctica: Victoria Land, Trio Nunatak nord | collected 2016-01-04
AATATCTACTATTATTCTTTACTCACCGATTTTAAATCGAAATATTCTTCGGAATAAAATAATAAATTTAAGGGAAAATACTAATATTAAAACGTATTAGTAAATATTTAAAAAGGGTTAATTTTAAATTTAAAATTAAACTATTATTTTAGCGTCCTCTTAATTTTAAAATAAACGAATTAAACTACGTCTTTAATAAAACCTTCGGTTATATCTAACTTTAGACTAATAATAGTCTTAATTTTAATATTAACTTAAATAATTATAGGTCCGAGCGTTTATTCTATAAGTGCGCGTATCTATGGGGGTAGTAGTAGTCATGAGTATATATATCTATAGGGGCAGTAGTAGCCATAAGTGCGTATATCTATAGAGGTAGTAGTAGTTATGAGTATATATATCTATGAGGGCAGCAGTAGCCATGAGTGCGCATATCTATAAAGATAGTAGTAGTCATGAGTACGTATATCTATAGGGGCAGTAGCGTTATTAGAATAATTATTAGAAATCCGCCTTGGCGCAGTAGGGATCTCTAAAGGATCTCTACTTTACTTTATCTTACTTTAAGCCCCACGCTAATAGATCCCTACGCTAGGTTAAGGTAGGGATTATACCTCGATCTCTACCCTACCCTATACTAATCCGAAGCGTAACTATATATTAATTACCCCGTTATAATAATTTATTTATAGAAGTAAAATTAGCCCTAATATACTAACTTTTTAAAAGTTTAATTAGAAATTAAACTAGCTACTTTAAAACCTAAACGAACGACTATATTAATAGTAAATAACTATACTCTAATTATTTATATTAACTCGGCGCCCCTAGTTAACTTATTATCTATTAGACCGCCTACGACTAATTTTTATATTTCGTTTAAAAAACCTACTTTTACGAAGTTATATATTAAATAAAAACTCGAATTATCTACCTACTTTAATTACGGCGAGCTAGGATATTATAAAACTAATTATTAATAACTCTTTTAAACTAAAGCTAGAAAGAAAGTTTAAAAGGAAACTCGGATATATAAAATAAATATTAATAATATTTATAATTAATTAGTTATAATCGTAGATCTAGAGTCTTTATCCGAATCGGATTTAGGAAACGAATAACTTCTTCTAAAATAAAAAGCCTACTAAAAGATAAATATAAAATATATTTAATAATTATTTTAGAGGATAAGCTAGGACGCCGCCCCTTTAAAATAATAATTACTATATTTTCTCGTTAATAAGAATAAGTTTTTAGGGCCCTCGTTAACGGTAGTTATTTAAAAGTATATACTATTATTAATAAATCTATTATAGATAAGATTTACGAAAAATTATAAATAAAGTTAGTTCCGTTTTTAAAACTAAAATTATTAAGGGGCTTTAATAGCTAGTTTAATAAAAAACCTATTATTTATATAATTCTCTCTAACTTTATTATCGATAGTTATAAAGAATTTATTTATTTAATATTAATTACTCCGTTAGGTTATTATAATATTATTCTAGATAAATCTTAAATAAATAAATATAATATCGTCCTAGATATATTACGAGATAAGATTCTATTCGTCTTTAACCGATATAACTATAATAGAAATATATTTTTAATATTTAAGGATTTTACCTTTTTACTCTTTAAATATAATTTAAAATTACTCCTCTTTAAACTATTTATTAAGAATATAAATAAATCGGATCTCGATAATAATCTACCTCTACGTATTACTTTATTTTTATATATGAAGTATTTAACGCCGACTCCCCGAGTTAATTAAATAATTAAAGTTAATAACCCCGAGGTTTTAAATATATACGAGATCGGGGTTATCTTATACTACTTCCTAGTTAAAAATAAAGTAAATAAATTATTCTCGTTAATAATAAATAAAATCGACTAGTAATTATAGGTACTTTAAGACGAGGGTTAAAATAACGTCTTTATTTATAAAACCGAAACGTTTAATTTTAAAGAGATTAAGAAATATTTACTCTCTAAATACTACGACTATATAGATCTCTTTAATAAAATTAAATTGGACGAGTTACCCCCTTACCGTTCTTACGATTATAAAATTAAATTTAATAATAAGAATACTCGGCCTAAACTACCTAAAAATCGAATATATCTTATATCGGGATATAAACTAGAGTAAATTAAAAAATACTTTAAGAATAACTTAAAAAAGGGTTATATTATTCCGAGTTAAATATCTTTTACTTTATTTATCCTATTCGGTAAAAAACCTAACGGAGGTCTAAGATTCTACGTTAATTACTAGAAATTAAATATATTAATTAAAAGAAACCGCTACCTTATTCCCTTTATAGATAAGGTCTTTATTTATATCTACGACTATAAATACTTTACTAAATTAGATATTATCGTTATATTTAATAAATTATAAATATACCCCGATAGTAAAAAGTATATTATTTTCGTAATATCTTTAGGATCCTATAAATATAGGGTCCTTCCTTTTAAATTAATTAATAAATTTATTTTATAATAAGAATTTATTAATAAACTTATTTTCCCTTTTATTAATATCTTCGCTTAGGCCTATTTTAATAATATTCTTATTTATAATAAAAGTCGTAAAAAGTATATTAAGTATATTCGCTTTATATTTAAGAAATTACGAGAAGTAGGCCTTTAAATAGATATCTCTAAATACGAATTCTATATATAAGAGATTAAATTCCTAGAACTACTAGTATTTATAGAAGAACTACGAATAGATCCTTTTAAAGTTTAAATTATTATCGACTAGTTAGAACTAAAGGACTTTAAATAAATTTAAATCTTTATTAGTTTTTATAATTTTTATAGGAGGTTTATTAAAGACTTCTCTAAAATAATTCGCTCTATAATAAAATTAACACGGAAGGATACCCCGTTTAAATAGAATCTTTAATATTAAGAAATATTCGAATTATTAAAAGTTATAATCACGACTACCTTTATATTAAGATATTTCGATAAGACTAAAGAGGTTATCCTCGAGATTAATTCGTTAGACTATATTAACGATAGAGTTCTTTTATAGTATAATGATAACGGTAAAGTTTATTTAATTATTTTTTATAATAAAAATTTATTACCCGCGGAGTATAACTACTAGATTTATAATAAAGAGTTATTAATTATTATTCGATATCTAGAGTACTAGTGTTTAAAATTGAAGATAACCGAGTTTCTTATTAAAATCTTTATTAATTATAAGAGATTAATATATTTCGTTAAAATTAAAAAACTTACCCGATATTAAACTAAATATCTTAATTTATTTTCGGAGTTTAATATTAAGATTATTTATAGAATAGGCGTAAATAACCTAAAAATAAATACGTTAATATATTTACTAGGATCTAAACCTAATAATCCTAATAATAATAAAGTTCGTTATTAGTTTAGAATTATATTTATACCCGATCGAATATAAAGGGGCGAGGGATTTAAACTAGAATTTAACGATATTTAAATCTAGGTTATAAACGATTTAATTCATTACCAGATCGCGGAAGTAAATAGGATTAATAACTACTATTCCGAAATACGCGCTATTATTATAAATAATAAAGAAAAGTATAAAGGTATTATATTAATAAAGTATATTATCTACGATGAAATACTATATTATAAGGACCGGTTATAGGTACTATAAGAATTAATTACTAATATTATTCGCGAAATCCACGATTAATTAATATATAATTATCCTAGAGGTCGCCGTACCTATAAACTCCTTAAATACGAATTCTATTAATAAAATATAAAGAATATAACTATATAATATATTTATAACTATTATATTTATACTAGGGCCAAAGCCCTAAGAAATATATTAAATAAATTATTTTAGTCGCTCCTAGTATTTAATAAATACTAGTAATACTTTATTTATAATTTTATTACCGGTTTACCCTAGTCTAAAGAATATAATACTATTTAAATTATAGTATATCGATTAATAAAAAAACGATATTACGTACTCTATATTAATAAAGAAAACGGGACCTTAGCCGAATTAATAATATAAATATTAATATAAAATATATTTAGACTCTATAGATTATTAAAGTTAATTCTTTTAAATTAAAAACTCTAGTTTATTACCTTAATTTAGAAATACTTCTATAAGAGGCTCGGAATTATAGCGAAACTATTAACCGTATACTACTTTTAGATAAACGGATTAATAGAACGGAATAATTAAAATTTAGAAATATATCTATACTTATACTATTTTTATATATAGGATAATTAAGTAAAGTAGTTATTAATAACTAAATTCGCTAATAACGACGCTACGGCGGTAGTTATAGGTATATTTTTATTCTTTATAAATAAAGAGTTCTACCTACGAATAAATTTTAGTTTTAATAATTCTATTTATAATTTAACCCGATAACGCCTAAATACGGTTAAAACGGAGTAAATAATAAAGAGAATAAAAGAAATACTATAGTATATTAAATAGAATATAGAATAAACCCGTAAAACGATAACGAAATAAACGGATAAATATTATACCGATATTAAATTTTAAGAAGGAGAAATAATTTTCCTATTTATTAAAAATATTATTACCTCTAAATTATATAAAAAGCTAGACGATAAAAAGATAGGGCCCTTTAAGATATTTTCTAAAAATAGATTATTATATCGTTTAAAACTTCTAATAACTATAAAATAATACGATATCTTTTATACCGACCGGTTAAATAAGGCCGGAAATAACTTTTTATTAAGATAAAGAAATCTCAAACCTAATCTAATTATAACGCCCGACGACGACGAATAAATAGTTAATAATATACTAGATTCTAAGGAAATATATAGTAGATTAAAATATCGAGTTAAATAAAGAGGCCTTAACCAGGATCTTATATAATATAATATTAACGATAACGAATTCGAAGCTACGTAGGACGTTATCGACGAATATTATATTAAATATTCATAGAAGCCTAGGCCTTAACTTCTTGAAATTTTAAAAACTAGTATATTTATAAAACTATTATATTACTAACGTTAGGGATACCTAAATACTAGAGATATTATTTATTAAAAAAGGGGGTAGTATTACGACCGTACCCGTTTTCTTATAACTTATATTCAACGAATTTATATTTAATGAACTATATATTACTATACTCGATTAGGCCTAGTATACCGCTACCGCCTTAATATTCCTAAATATTTTCGTATATATAAAACTACTACCTTTACTCCCTAGATAGTTATTTTATTTAATATATTTATATTAATATCGTTTCTATACCGGTTCTAATACCTACTACTTTATATACTATACGGGATTATTAACTATAAGGTTATAAAATATATAAATATTTATTTATTAAAAGAAGAGTAGTATTATATTAAACAAATTCTATAAAATATATAATAAAAAGTAGTAGAGTATAAAGTAAAAAAAGAAAGATAGGAGAATAAAAATAATCTTTATACTCTTCCTAGAATATTAGTATAAAGAAATCCGGAACTAAATAAAGAGTTTAATAAAAAAGTAACTAAAGAAATTAAACGAGATAATCCGATTATTTTAATATATTATATTATAGTTCCTCTTTAAGTCGAGGGACGATAATATAATAAAATAATAAATATTATAAATTCGTACGAAATAGAAGTTCCCTAATACGATAAAGTCTACCGAGAATATAATATAATAATATTATTTAATATTATTAGATCGACTATAGTAATACTAAAAATAACTACTCTATGAATAGTAATAATATATAATACTAGGTCGTTAAAGAAAAGACAAACTATAGAAGAGTTTATAAAAGAGACTTTATAATTATAAATATAAAAAGCGCCTATATCGGCAACTTGGGAAACCCCGATTTTTGCGTATTTTACACCGAAATTGTATAAAATACTAGAAATGCGTATCTGCTCATATCCTACATTCTAAGCACATTATGCACCGATTAAGTAGCGATATGACACCGATTTAGCAACTTTTTTTTTTTTTTTTTTGGACTTTAACTTTTAATAGCATCTAGACTAGGGCCCCTATATAGGAATATAAATATCTTACTAAATCTATTTTTAGCCTAGATTCCGAATTTTTAATTAGATTTTTACTAGCGCTGCCCTATAGGGCTATAAAGCTACTTTTAGGATTAAGTTTAGCGCTCCCGCGCAGACCTTAACTCTAACTTAAAAATCTTGGCGCCAAGATTTGCCAAGGCTGCAAAATGCGCATTTTGCACCGATTAAGCAGCGATTTTACAGAACTGTTTTTCCGGACTTACCGATGTATTAAAGGAAGAAAGAAAAGGATACCGATTAAGAAAATAAATATAAAGAAAGAATTATTAATTATAAAAAGTCTTCTAGGTAAATCTTAACTAGATATCAATAAATTATTATTAAATATAATAGTCTCGCTTTTATTTTTATATATAATATAGGTTTCCCTTTATTTTAGGAGGGAGTTATAAAGATTAAAATAAATATTAAAGAAACCTCGAAAGAAAACTATAATAATAGAAATTATAAAAAATAGCCCTACTACTATTACTTTAATATAATTAATTAATATAATAAATATTATTATAATTAGGAAAATAGGAAAACTTAAAATAATTATCCCGTATAAAGAGATAAAGGAGATTCTTATACTAAAGTCTATAATATAGGTAGTTCCCTATATTATTAAAAAAAAAGAGAACTAAGGATATTAATTAAATTATATAAAACTAAATTAGATTAAGGTTTAGATATAGTAGTCGTTATACCTTTACTAGTCGATAATATAAAATTACCGAAGTTTTTAATAAAGCTCCTAGGGAATAAATAATATATCTTAATAATAATCGCTAGCGGGTAAGAAAATATTATTAAAAACTAGACCCGTTTCTAAATTAATATAATAGATATTAAAAGAGAGTAATAGACTTTCGTATCTCTATAAAATAATTTTAAGTTTACTATCTTATTTAGTTTTCTATAACTTCGTATAATTAATATAAAAATGAATATTATAAAGGGTCTTATTACTATTAAAGACGTCGAGAAAAAAGAGCCGATAAAATTTATTAAACCTTACGAGATTAAAAGAACCGAATACTTAAAAGTAAAAATTATCCTAGAAATCCTAAAACCGGAAATAAATAATAGTAATAAGAGCGATAAAAAAAATAAAGAAGATAAATTCTTAAAGGAATTATTAATAAATAAATAAGAAGAGTGAGGAAAAATTAAATTCTAGCGACTTATTAAATTAAAGTATCCTAGGGATAATATTAAAAATCTAAAAAAGAAAATAAGAAAAAACGACGATATATTAAAAATAAAATATTAGAATAATCCTATTTCTATTCGTATAAACTATAAATTTACCGTCTATAATATTTATATTTAGAAACGTACTATATATAATAATATATTAATTTATAGATATTACTCTAAAAATATATATATATATATCCTCTATTTTAAAGAGGAAGAGAAAAGATAAGGGGCCCTTCTTAAAATATATAATAATATAATTTCGTACGAAACGACGATATCGAATCTAGGGGTTTTATTCCCTATTAAAAAACGAGTATAATATCCCTAAAAAAAATATATATATATAAAGAATTTCGAAGCCTTTATAAAATAAGTAAAAGATAAATAAATTATTTTAAAAAAAAGTTATTCCCGATAACGAAGCCCGATTATAGTTATTATAATTAATTTAAATTTATAAAAATATAAGAGTAAAGAAAGTAAAAGAAATCCCTTTAATAAATTTAATTAATTAATATATTATATTAAAGGATAGTCTAAAACTATATAAAGTAGTATAAAAGCGGTTTACGAATAGTAAAGAATAGTAACTCCGTAAAATTATAGAAAGAGGTATAAAAGTAGGTTATTATAAATATTATATTATTATAAATAAACGGGTTTCTTAATAGAATATTAGATTAGTACTAGTTAAAAAGAAAGAGAAAAACGAGCTAAAATTTATATTTAACTACTACTTCGTATATAAAGATCCCTCCGGGTTATATATAAAATTAATAACGAAGATATATAACCTACTTAAGGTCTTATTATATAAAATATTTTTCTAAATAAATATTAAATATAGTTATTAAGTTATTTTAGTATACCTAGATAATAGATATTATTTAGTGTTTAATATCCCTAGTCTCGGATAACTCTAGTTAACTCGAATATCTTAAGGAATAAGGACTTCGTTATTTATTTTCATCGAATTAATAAATATTATTTTAGGCTTAATACTAGAACTAAATCTAAAACCTTCTTTATTTAATAATAATAATTAATATAAATACTCTAATCTAGTTTTTTATATTAATAATATCTTTAAGGCCTATAATTCTTAGGAGAAATAATATAAGTTTCTCTATAATTATTTTTTCCTACGAATACTATAGTTAAACTTTAAGTTATCGCTTTTAAAACTATTTATCGATATAATAAAAATAAAAGTATTAAGCGAAATATATAAGATTAAAGAGCGCGTACGAATTAAACTAATTATAACTAAGAAGATTAAGAATTAACCGATATCGTAGGACTAAAGCGCCGTTTATAGATTTTTAAGGACTTATTAATCTATAAGAAAATAAATAAAAGAGTATATTAAAATAAATCGCCCTTTTACTAGGCTTTATAGAAATATAGAATAAATATAGAGAGAATTAAAAGAACTATCCTTTACGTTTATATAGAGGATTTATTTATTAAATAAAGTATTATTTTTATAAAACCCGAAGGACCTAGTTACTATATTCTATAATACGTTAGAATATAAAGGAGGGTACTTTATTAACTAACTATAAAAAGAGGAGATAAAGTTAATAATATATAATTTATTTATATTTAATAAGGCTAAAAGAAATTATAATACCTATAAATAAGAATTAAAAGTAATTATTACGGGGTAGACTCTAGTATAAATATTACTAAACTAAACCTCGATACTTCTATAATAGAACTAGCGCCTTGACCTAATTCTAGTATATTAGGCCCCTAACTCTATAGAGTAATTAATATCTTTTATATTATTATTATTTTTACTACTAAAGTAACTACCCTTTAATAAATAGTAGTAATAGTATATATCGAATACCTTTTACCTCTATAAGACGCTTCCGTTTATATACTAGTCTTTTAGTTTTCCTCTAAGGCCCTAATACTAGCTTAATACCTCTACCGCGAGAACTATTTATATATAATATTAAATACGTTATTTATTTAGGCTCTTCCTTATCGACGAGTTATCGAACTCTTTATTAGGCCCTCGAATTAATACCGTAGCCGCTTACTAAACTACCTAGCCTACTATCAAAGTAACTAGTCCTTTATATCGACGATAAATATACTTAACCTACTATCAAAGTAACTAGTCCTCTATATCGACGATAAATATATTTAATCTACTATTAAAGTAATTAGTCCTTCGTGTCGATAATAAATATATTTAGCCTACCGCTAAAGTAACTAGTCCTATATATTTATAATAAATATACTCAGCTTTTAAAGTATTTAATTACTATATAATAATATTACTTTATTCTATTTATTTACCGGTAGATTTTAAAATACGATATTTCGACTTTTAGTACTACCTAAATATATTTAATTCTATAATACTAACTTTAATAGTTTAATTTCCTTCCTATAATATTAAATTTTATTAATATAACTAGTTTTAACTATATTTAATATACTCGTTTAATAATAATAGTAATAATAGTAGTATAACTCTCAGCTAGCCTACCGGGGGTAAATATATTTAATTCTATAATACGAGTTTTAATAACTTTACTTTTAGTCTAGTTAGATCTAGACTAGCCTTTATATTAAAATAATTTCAATTTTCAAAAATACTAGTAAACGACTTTTTATAGCTAGTTAGAAACCGCGCTAAAATTATAAATTTACGCCAAGACCTCTCTTTTATATATAAAAAGTCGATTATTTAGTACCTATTATTAATACTTTTATAACGTTAAATATATACGTTTTTATTTTATTAATACTATAATTACTACCGTTATTCGCCTACGTTACCTCTATACTTTCTTATCGCCTTATTTTACTATCGCTAGAATTAGTATCTAAAAGTATATTAAGAATTAAGGCTCTATACTAAATTTTAAAACTCTACGATACTCCTACGGTTACCCCGCACCGACTATTTAAAAGCTAGAGACATACTATATATATTTATTTACTTTATTATTTCTATATATAGACGTTATTTACGTTATTGTTTACGATACCCTATATCCGCGTATTAACGAGGGCGTTGACGTCTTTCTTTAAAAAGAGCGATCTATTACGAGGTAGACTCTAGTATAAATATTATTAAACTAAACCTCGGTACTTCTATAATAAGACTAGCGCCTTAGCCTAATTCTAGTATATTAGGCCCGTAACTCTATAGAATAATTAATATCTTTTATACTACTATTATTTTTACTATTAAAGTAACTACCCTTTAATAGTAATTATCTATTTTATATAGAAATATTCTTATATACTTAAGAGTAAGAAAGCCTCGATTATCTATATTAACTATAAACTACTAGTTAGGTTTATAAATACTAAGTTTTATAAAAATATTTTCGCTCGATAAACGATAAAGCTCCGATAATTAAATATTAAAATAATATATATAATAGAAAAGGCGAATATAATTACTAATAATCTTTTACAAATAATATTTAATAATTTTAATTATAAATTAAATAGACTTATTATAAACCTTATAAAGGAGGTTAAGAATTATAATAATTTAAAATAATATTAAAAGTCTAGGAAAGAAGGATATATAGATATATTTAAATAATTTAACGAAAAAGATTATATAAATAAAATAAAAGAATAAGGAGAAGGACTAAACCTTATTATTATTAAATAAATTTTATTCACGAACGAAAATATAACCTTTAAATTAATAATAATAATATATATAATAATAATTAATAGAGAGATACTTAAAAATATATTATTAGATTTAATACTCCTATATAATCTACTACCTCTTAAGATATATAAAGTCGACTACGAAAATAATAATTAATATAGAAATATATATCGCTTTTATACTCGATAAGAAAAACTATAAAATTTTAATAATTACTAGATACGAGTCTTTAATTATAAAGCTACCTCTTTTATTTTCGATAATTATATAAATAAGTTAATATACCGATTTAAAAATAAATAAACTACGTATTTTATAAAGAGTAAAATAGCTACGCTACTAAAAGATATTTATAATAATAATAGATATTTCTCTATTAAAATCATTTTTAATAAAATTAGATATATAGTATACTAGCCAAAAATGGCTACGGACGTTATATAGTATATTAAGGGGTACCTCCTCTATATTAAATAAATAAATATAGCGAGATTAATACTCTTATTACTTATTCAAATATCGTTACTATTCTAGTTACTAGGAGTTAATTTTATTAAACTATTTTTAAATAAAACTAAATAATTATATATATTTAATATTATTAATTATTTTATAAAAAACTTATTCCCTAAATTAATAGACGACTATAATTTAAAAGATATTAAAATTAATATAATAAACTACTTTACTAGGAATCCGGCCCCGAATATAATATACTTCGATATAAGTTTATACTTTATAAATAATAAACTTTAATCGTATCTCCGAGAGAGAGGTATTATAATATTAAAGACTTCGAGTAGAGTAAAATATATTATAGAAATAATTAAGAAAACGAATAATATTCTAATTAAATATTTTAAAAAGAGAAGAGAAGACTATTTAAATAAACTATTTAAACTCTCTATCTAAAACTTAATAATAAATATTAATATATATTTAATTAATTACCTAGGATATTTACTAAAAGAGATTCTTTATAAAATCAAATTTATAAATATATTTAAAAGAGGTATTATATTTAGTTTATTCCTAACGGAAATTAATCTCCTAGATCCGAAAGAAATATTTTTAATAGTTTAGGAATTTATAGCGAAGAGAGTAGAGGTTAGAGAAATTATTTTATATCGTTTAATTAATAATAAAGACTTTTAGAAAAGAAGATATAATATAAATATAAAATTAACTTAACCTCTAACCCTAGGATAGTTTATAATATTAAAAAATACGCGAATAAATAAACTAAAGAGCGAGTCTAGATAGAGAGAACTCTTTATTATTATAAGATATATTAATAAATAAAGCTCTATCTATAAATTTATAAAAAGTAATAGAAAAATAATATAGTATTCGTATTACGGGAATTATTTAAGGTTATTTAAATCTAAATAAAAATATTTTAAACTAAAGAATAAAAAAGAATTAAAATTCCTAAGAATAATTCGCTTAATAAAAGAAAATAGATTCAAGGTTAAACGGCTAGTATAATTACTTAATTTATTTATTATAAAGTAGATAAAGTAACCTTAATAAATAAAAATACTCGGGATAAATATATAAACTAATTTAATATATTAAATCTTTCTTAAATTAGAGATATTCTATATTAATATTAATTTTATATTTATATATATAGGTAAATTTTAGAGAAAATCTCGGAGAAGATTTAATAAATAAATATTATTTATCCAATATAATAGTAGTAATAATATATTAATAAAGTAAAAGTATTATTTAATTCAAAGTACGAATCGATGTAATAAATTAAATCTTTCTTATATTAATTATATACTACGTCGGTATTAATTTTATTATAATAATAAAATTAAACTAAAATATTTATAAGAAGAAGAAGAAAAAATAAAAAAAATAAAAAAAATAAAAACCGTAGACTCATAAAGATAGACCTATTTAAACTAATTCGGATATAGTTAATAAGAATCCGTAAAGCCTAGAGTTAACCTATTATTACGTAGGAAAATCTACCGATTTTGAATTAAAGACTTTAATATTTTAGAGAAAATCCTAGAGGAGTATTAATAATATAAATATTAAGAAAATAATAACGTATTAATAATATATAAAGATTAATTAATCTAGTATATATATTAAGATTTAATTCGTTAAATATTTATATATATAAAGAAAAATACTTATTATATTTAAATAAATAAAAACTTAAGAATCCTATCTTTATTATTAATTATAAAGTTTAACTTTTTAAATTACTTTATACTCTTTATATAAATACCGAGCTAGAATAAAATTCTTATATAGGAGGTATATATACTATTAAGCCTAACTAGCTCGAAGCTCCGCTTAAGAAAATAGTATAAATATTAATCGAGGAGGAATTTGACACGGGGTCAATATAATAGTATATAGTATAAAAAATATTAATTATTTTATAAAGAATTTGGCTTTAATATACTAGAATTTTAATATTACCCTAGTCTCGATAAAATTAGCGGTAGGGTTTAGCCCGTCGTTTTAGTAGATATTTATAGTAATACTTTTATTAAAGTCTACCCCGTAATAAATCGCTCTTTTTAAAAGAAAGAAGTTAACGCCCTCGTTAATATACTTATATAGGGTATCGTAAATAATAACGTAAATAACGTCTATATATAGAAGTAAATAAATAAGAAGTATATATTCTAAATTATCGATTTAATTACGGGTAGGCCTATAGAGTCTTAAAGTTTAATATAGAGCCGTAAAGTTTTTAAAATCGCGATAACGAGGTAAGGCGATAAGGGGGTATAAAAATAATATAAATAATTAATAATAAAAACTATAATATTAATAAAATAGAGGTATATATATATAGTATTATAGAAATATTAATACTAAAGGACTAGGGCCCTAAATATATATTAGAAAAGTAAAATCTTAATATAAATCTAGCTAGCTAGGGAAAGTTATTTAATAATACTTTTAAAATTAAAACTATTTTAGCGCGGAGCTAGTCCCGATTCGGTTAAATAATTATATAATTAATATATTATCCGAAGTTCTTTCCCTTATAAATATACTACCTAGTTAAGAAGTAACGATAACGAGAAATATATACTTAAATTTATATAAAGAAATATATAGATAATATACTATTAAGATATTCGGGCTATATAACTCTACGTATAATTAAACGAATAATTTAAGATTATTAAAAAGTAGTTTTACTAGTTCTCGGTATAATACCCTCTTAATATTATCGTAGTACCCGTACTCTAAATAAAGCTCGATAAGTAGATTTAATATAATAGTTATTTCCTAATAAAAGTAAATAAAGGGCGATAACGTAAAAGAGAAATATAATTATACTTTTAAAGTTATCGACCCTAAAAGAAGAATTTAGTTTAATATCTAGCCTATTATTTATATTCCTTAATAAATTCGTCCGCGAAAACGTTTTTAGTATTTATTTAACGGTCCTATATAAATCCCTAGCTTTTCTAGGATAAGAGGTATTCAGTAGTATAACCCTTCCCCTTTTTAATAATACGGTTATCGAGGATATACTCTAGTTCTTATTCTAGTTTTAAATCGTCTCGCTCGGTTTTTATTACTTTAGAGTTAATAGGCCGTAGATATTTAAAAGAGTCTTAATCCGGCGGTAGGTATTACTCTAGTTATATTATTAAAAATATATTATAAATCTTCTAATTTCTTAGGATATTAAGGCGGTATACGAGCCTACCGATATAATTAAAAACCTTAAATAGACTAGTTATTTACTAATTATATTTACGACTAGTAAATTTATTTACCGGAATATTATAATCTTTATATAAATATAGTAAAGTTTAGTCCTCTTTACGGAAGTATTAAAGATAATAAATACGATTATAATACTCTTTATTATATATTTAAATAAAGGTAATTATATCCGAAGTTTAAATATATATTAACTTTTTTAATAAAATATTATTCTCCTAACTTCCTAGGTCTAACGCGTTATTAATAGTAAAACTAAAAACTACTTTATTTAGGGTATAATTAATAGGCTAGGAAAATATATTATTATATTATATAATTATAAAAGATAGTACTTCTTTCTAGGCTTTAGGGTTTTATAAATTAGTAATCTAGAATCGTAATATAATTTTAATAATCTAATTTATATACTCGTTTAATTTATCCGTTTATAGATAATAAGTAATAGAGAATATTAAATTTATTTTAAACTTATTAAATAGAGCCTTCTATAAAATATTTATAAATTTACGGTCGCGGTCGGAAAGAATAGTTTTCGGAATATCTTAATCTATTAAATATAAACGACGTAAAAATATATCTATTTATTACTCTACCTTCTATATTAATTTTCCTAGAATCGCGGTTACCTTTCGGGAAAATTTATATATAATAATTATAATATTATCGAATCC
>JAABUS010005974.1_pt1 | contig 15316 bp, 10 predicted proteins | sample 5560161 | NCBI WGS metagenome assembly JAABUS01 (sample SAMN10711885, study PRJNA513376) | rock metagenome | isolation source: Antarctica rocks | place: Antarctica: Victoria Land, Trio Nunatak nord | collected 2016-01-04
TGCTAAGAAAGAAAAGTATCTAGAAGAAAAGAATCGACTATCTATATGACTCAGAAGAACATAAGCTAACTCTGAATAGAATTGACTTCGAAACAACTCGATAGTCTAGTGACGAGCGATCGACAATAGTCAGAAACATAGTCATCAACATAATCATCAACATAGCTATCAACATAGATGCGTAGCTAGAATCATAACACTATTTATTCAGATGTTTACTGATCATCAAGCTTTGAAGATCTTTATGAAAAACAAACAGCTGACTTGACAACAAGCGAACTATCTGAATATTCTATCAAAGTTTAACTTTCAGATTATCTTTTGATCAGGCAAAATAAACATCAAAGTCGATGCTTTAACTAAAATGTCGATGATCGATAGTTCTGAATCAGTTAAAGAAATAAATGATCATTTTCAAACTATATTGACTTCGAATTGAATAAACGTGTTACGATTCTAGTCTTCGTCTATTCTTCGTCTAGTCTTTGCCTGATTTCATTCTAATCGAGTCTAGCGAGAATCTGATCTAGAAATGATATCATTGAAACTCTGCATCATATGTGTAAGACGTCAACTCAATCGAGTCTAGCACAGAGCTGAGAAACACACATATAAGAATTGAGTTCTTTTCTGTAGATACTTTTCTTTCTTAGCATTTATCTATTAGTTAAATGACATCTCTATGACTCGCTCTAGATTGATTTCTAACAGTAGATAAATGCTAATCAACTACTCTGCTATCGACGTGTAGACGATACGAAATAATCTACTTCGTTTATTTAGAAAATTCGCAAGAGATTCTTTAAATTACTTTTATCAAAACACATCTGCAAATTTACTCAAATTTATCAAATCTATTTATCTATCTTTCTCACAATGACACGCGACTTTGAATCAGTCGAGTCATGAACAGCTCGTCTGCTTAGAAGCACTGCTAGTAGACGAGTTTTTCTTATTTCTTTCGATGCTTCAGCGAAATCTCAGAATGTCGCTACTTCATGAGACATCAACATAAGTCAACAACTTCGTCAATGAGCTATCGATCAGTCAGACGAGATCATCAAGATGCTGATCGAGCTAAGAGATCAACGAGACATGACTTTGAAACTCAATGAGCAATGAATCGATGTTCAAGTCAATCACATCAAGAGTCTTGATGAGCTAGAAATCAATCAAATGACAATAAACACTCAAGAAGAGACTATCGTCGATCTACGAGAGAAAGTCTTGAGTCTAAAAAAGAAACAGCGTTCAGCGAATCAATCTCGATCTCGTCAGTCTACGAAATCTCTATCTCGTCAATCTATCGAGAATCATACTCGACGTGAGTCGTTCACTCTATTCGATAATGATCATCATAAGTTCTTCAAGTTTTCAAACTCATTTATATTCATTGATAAAGATGAATTGACATGAGACAGCTGAAGAATCAAGATGAACGACAAGCTTCAGACAAATGTCGATCACTTCGATAATGAGAATATCTGTATTGTCTATGTGATATCTAGACTAGAAGATGATGCTGCTGAGCATATCTTCGCTTGACATCGTCATGATGCTTCGCATTCTTACATCTCGATCTACGAGCTATTTGAGTATCTGAAAGAAATATACGATGATCAGAATAAGAATCGAAAGTGTTGTCACAAGTACAACGCTCTGAAACAAGCAGAAAAGTCTTTCAATATCTTCTACTTCAACTTTATGAAGCTATTCAGCTATCTAGAATACGATGATTGCACTCTGATGAACGATCTTCAGAATAAGATCAACAATTGCTTGCAGAATGCTCTATCAATTTGCTCGAAAGATTTTATCACTCTACATCGTTTCAAGAGCTTTCTTCAGAGTGTGAATAATATATAGCGAGTCAATTATCAGCTTTGAAGCGAACGTTGCATGATCATCGTCAAAGTCATCGTTGCATCTGAAAAGCGCGCTACTCTTCTGTCAGCAGTGATGACTTCGATAATTGAATATGTCAAGCCGATCATCTTTTCTACATCTGAGTCAGTCAGATCGTCTATCATTTGCTATATCTGCAAGATCTCGAGTCACTTGTCAAAGAATTGTTCTCAGAACAAGATTGACACTTCTGCTTCTTGAGCTTTCATCTCTCGTCTACATGAAATCGTCATTTCGAAGAATAAAGAGAATGAGAAAATGTCTTCTTTCGAAGATAGCGAGACAAAAAACTAGAGACTTTCATCAAAGACGCGATGAAAGATATGTTAATTTCTTCAACGACAAGCATGTCAGATGATTCTTTTGCTTCTGAATCTTTGATTACTGAATGTATACTTTCTAGCAATGAAATTAGTTACTCATTGAAGTCATTGATTGACATCGAAGCTGCTGACTATTCGTTCATTGATGAAGTGATCGCGCAGATTGTTTGTGATCAGTTGCAAATCGAGTCTCTGACTTTGATCAAAGCGAAGTCAATTCAAGAATTTGACGATCATTATGCTAAGAAACTCATTACTCATGTCATCTATTCGAATCTGACTGTTCAAGATCATACGATTCACACTGCTTCTATGTTGATCACTCGATTAGATCAACATCAAATGATTCTTGAAAAAACATGAATGAATAAAATCGATCTAGTAATTGATATGCAAATCGATTTTCTTCGATTTTCGAATTTCAATTCTACTAGTCAGAAATCGATTGCTCTATTCTCAAGCAATAAATCAATCATGAAACGAAAGAGCTTGACTTCTACTCATATACTGAAGAGGTCTTTCACTTTCGTTACATCTCAACTCAGTCAGAAATCACTCTCTTTTCGTCAGTTCAATGAGAAGTCAGTTAAACTAGTCAAACAGTCAAAATCGCGTGACGCAGTTTCGTCTAACGTCAATTCTAAATCGACGTCAGATTCAATGAACATAGCAATGATAGAGACAGCGACATATAGAATGTTAGTCAAACGATCAGACGTCAAGATCTTTGCTGTTATCGTCTTGAAAATTGATTGACTCATAACTACAGCTGAGAATAAGCTCGAAAAAGTGAATCTACATGAGCTTTCACACGTCAAAATTCTCGAGCAAGTCAAGATCAAGCTTCTCTCTGAATATCATGACTATCTAGACATCTTCGATCGAGCAATGATCAATCAGCTATCATTACATCGTTTCTATGATCACAAAATTGAGTTGATCGATGAAGAAACATTCTTGCGAAGTAAACTATATCAGATGTTCAATCACAAGCTTCAGAAGATAAAGAAGTATCTGATCAAACATCTGAACAAAGAATTCATTTTCTTCAGCTTCGCATCATACGTCTCGCTCATCTTGTTCGCTGAAAAGAAAGACGAAAGTCTGCGTTTCTGCGTCGATTACAGAAAGCTCAATGCTTTGATCAAACGAGATCACTATTCTTTGTCATTGATAGACGAGACTCTCGCTCGTATACAAGAAAGCAAGTATCTGACTCGATTGAACATCATTGTCGCGTTCAACAAGCTATGCATGCACTCAGATAGCGAAGATTTGACTATCTTCATTATCTTCTTCAACTCATACAAATATCATGTAATGCTCTTTGAATTAATCAACGAATCGACATTCTATCAACACTATATGAACGATGTGTTGTTTGAATATCTACATCAGTTTTGTCAGATCTATCTAGATGACATTATCATCTATAGCAAGATCTTGAAGAAACACAAGCGATATATATGATTGATTCTGAATAGACTACGAGAAGCTGATCTACAGATAGACATCAATAAATGCAAGTTTCATGTTCAGAAAATCATCTTTTTAGAACTTTTGATGTCAATCGAGAAACTTAAGATGAATTCACGAAAGATGCAAGCAGTCGTTGATTGATCTACACTCAATAATCTCACTCAGATGCAGTTCTTCATTGACTTCTGCAATTTCTATCGACGCTTCATCAAGAACTTTTCAAAGATTGTTCATTCAATGATTCAACTCACTCAAAAGAAGATCATATTTGAATGAAACGAAGTCTGTCAAACTGCATTCAATCACATGAAGAGATGTATGACTGAGACTTTTATACTTCGTCACTTTGATCAGATTCGCGATTTCATTCTTGAAATTGACTCATTCGACTACGTCAACGATGAAGTTCTGTCTCAATATGATGACGAAGATGTTCTACATTCGATTGTCTTCTATAGCAAGAACATGTCTTCTGCTGAATGCAACTACGAGATATATGATAAGAAACTGCTGATCATAATTTGAGCTTTTGAACATTGACGACTCGAACTGAAGCTAACTGACATTTCTATCAAGATGTTCATCGATCATCAAGCGCTCATTTCATTGATGAAAGATAAAGAGCTGAGCAGACGTCAGATGCGTTGAGTTCAGAAGCTAGCTGACTTCAACTTCAAGATAATGTATCGATCTGACAAACAGAACATTAAGATCGATGCATTAACTCGTTGAGCTGACTTCGTGTCTAGAGATCTCAACGATGAACGCGTTCAATATCAAAGAACTACTATTCTGACATTGAATTGAATGAAGATCGCTGATCTAGAGAAGAATAATGATCAATCAATCTATAAACAGATTCTTGAGACTAATGAAATCGATGAGAATTGTACGCTACTTCGCGAAGCAATAGCAAGAGACGAGACACAATATGAAGATATCAAATTGAAGAATTGTTGAATTCAGAATAAAATCTTGTATCATGATAGTCAGCTATGAGTTTCGTTCAACAAGCTTCTACAAATGAATCTGATTCGTGAGATACACGATCAATCATCAATTGATCATTCTGAAATTCTTAGAACAGTGAAGATCATAAAGCGAAATTACTATTGATCTTCTATGCGAAAAACGATAGATCAATATATTCAAAACTGCTACTTATGTCAACATTCAAAGACATCAAGAAATAAATCAAATGACTTGCTTCAATCTCTATTTATATCTGAACAGCGATGACAGAACATAGTCATGAACTTCATTATCAATCTATCTGATTCATACGACTACAACGTTATTCTGACTGTCATTTGCAGATTATTAAAAGAAAGACATTATATCTCTTGCATCACTGATGATGAAGATATCACAGTTGAAAAGACAGCTGAAATGTTGCTTCAATGAGTATATTGAACTCACAATTTATCAAGCTTCATTGTATTCAATCGAGATTCTCAGTTCATCTTCATTCTTTGAAAGTCTCTTTGCAAACGATTGAGCATTTCTCTTCAATTGTTCATCATCTATCATCTTCAGATCAACGATCAAAGTGAACAAGTCAATCAGAATGTTGAGCAATATCTTTGTTTCTTCTGTTCATACATGCAGAATGACTGATTCAAGTGACTACTCATGATCAAGTTTATTGACAATAACATCTTGTTTTCAATCATCTTCTTGACTCTCTTCTTCATGAACAAGAGCTTTCATTCTTGTATGAGCTTCAACTCTGACATCATCAAGTATGAAAGCACTCGTGAACGTTTGCAGATCACTTGAGTTGAAAATATATTCAATCACATGAATAAGACATTGATCTTCGCTCGCGAAGCTTTGATTAAAACATGAGAGCAAATGATGAATCAGACTAATAAGCATAGAAAGAAAATCAATTATAAAATTGAATCAAAGATGTTTCTGAATGAACAAAACATTGTTACAGCGAGATCTTTCAAAAAATTGAATGACAAGATGCTTAACTCATTTCAGATCACTGAATCTGTTAACTCATTCTATAAGTTGAAACTATCAGAGACTATGCATATACATGATGTATTTTATTCAGAGCTTCTTTGTTCTGTTGTTGATGATTCTCTGTCTGATCAAAAGAATGAATCTTCAAGATCAATAGTAATAAACGATGAAGATGAATGAAAAATCGACGATATATTGAACTTTCAATGATATTGAAGATGACTTCAATATCGAGTCAAATGAAAGAGCTATGACAATGATCTTAACTGATATAACGCTGACAACAACAAGTTTATGAATGTTTAAGAGATGATTGATGAATTTCATATCAGATATTCAAGAAAAGCGCACTAAGAAACAATATTCATGCAAACATGAATAGTCAAGAGAAGAAAATAATGTTACAATTTTAGTCTTTATTTATTCTTCATTTAGTCTTCATCTGATTTCATTCTAATCAAGTCTAGCGAGAATCTGATCTAAAGATGATATCATTGAAACTCTGCATCATATGTGTAAGATGTCATCTCAATTGAGTTTAGCACAGAGCTGAGAAATACACATATAAGTTGAGTTCTTTTCTGTAGATACTTTTCTTTCTTAGCATTTATCTTCTAGTTAAATGACATTCATATTGACTCGCTTTTGTTATGAGTCTGCATAGAGCGAATCATATGAGTGTATTCTAACTAGAAGTTCAAAGCTGAAGAAGAAAGAAGATGCAACACGTCATGAGTTTTACTCACGAAGACACGCTAGGTCGCTAGCGTGTCAACATCAGCTCTATACTAGTTTATGATAGTCTGACACGATCTATGTTAGACTAACTCGAAGTGCATGATCACAACATTACTCTCTCTCTTCATCTAGCAATGTTCTCATTGCTGCAGTTCAATCAATCTTTCTTAAGTTGATTTCTATCTTGACTTGTTCAAATATCGTTCATGAAAGTCATTTATGATCTTTGAGCATTCTTCGAATTTACTTTCATCGACGTTGTATCAATGCAGATCGACGTCGTATTCTTTTCAATTGACACGATATTGTAGTTGTTTATCTCGTTCGTAGTGTCTGAAGTTCAGTATGTTCTTCATCTTTCATTCATCTTCGTCGTTGATCACTATAGAGTCAGACGATTCATTTCGTTGTTCATTCAGAGAGTTCTTTGAATCTAGTTGCAGCAGATTTGATGCGAACTTCAAATGTATCTTCATAGTCGATGATAGTTTCAGTTGATATACATGTTTGATCTTGATCAGAATCTTGAAGAATTCTAGCATTTTATCGTCTAGCTTCTTTGATGATCGTGAGATTATTATGTTTCTAGAATTCAGAAACATCATGTCATTTATCTTGTAAATCATTTTCTTTCGATGCTTATCAGTCTGTTTCTTCATTGTAACTCTGACTCTTATCAAGACTTGTTTGATCAATGCTAGTGATCATTTCATGTGTTTGAATATATTCTTTGCTTTGTCTGCTTCGATTCTAGCTCGAGTGATCTCATATTCAATTGAGTTCGAATCGAAGCTCATATGAGAGTGAAAGTTCTTATTAAGAAAGAACGTCAACTGTTCAATTGACGATGAAATAGCATTGTTATCGACGAATTCGATCATGAATAATCAGGTGAATCAATCATCTTGCATATATGAGCAGTAGCTTCGTAGATATCGTTTCACATTCTGATTCGCTCTTTCTGTTTGATCATCGATTTGCAAATGATAGTCTGTGAATAGTTTTATCTTGATGTCGAGTCTCAGACATAAAGACTTTCAGACAATTGATATGAATTGTGAATCACGATTGAACACTATTGATCTGAGTAGTTCATGAGTTCTGAAGATTCATATCAACAGTAGCTTGACTGTTTGTTCTGCGAAGATTTCTTCGTCATCTGATCAACACAATATATAATGTCGTTTCTTAGACAATCGATCTATGACTGTCAGAATCGCGTTGTTTTCATCACTTTCTGATAGATTGATAATGAAGTCTAATGATATATTCTGTCATCACTGCTCTGATATGAGCAATGACTTCAGCAGTTCATTGATTCAATCTCTCAATGCTTTTGATCTACGACAAACGTAACAGTTTCGAATGTAACGCTTGATCGTCGTTCTCATCTTTGATCAGCAATATGATCGTCTCAGCAAGTTCAACGTTCAATTCATGTCAGAGTGATCACTGATCAAAAGATCATGTGCTTTTCTTATCAATTGAGTGATCATTGACTGAGAAACTCATAGTCTATCATCTTTTCAAAGTACTTCATCAAGTACTTTGCAATTGTCTAGATCAATATCTTGACAAGTTCTTCTGTTCTGTTTCATGACTATTCGAATATCGAAGCACAGTTGATTCGTTCGATTTTCGACTATAATTTGATTCTGAATAGAAATCATCTCTTCGATCAAATTTTCGTTAGCGTTCAATTCATGTTTCGAATCTGAGTCAGATTCTGAGTCAGATCTGAGCAAGATCTGAGTCAGATCTTGATCAGCTTTCTGATCATCTTCTTGATCAACTTCTATTGACTGCAGTTCAAATCTGTCTTCTGACAATAGCATCTGATGCTGATATAGCTTTTGATCATCATTTGCTTCAACTGACTTGACGTCTGACATTCTGATCAGCACGTCGACTTTCAGATTCTGTTTTCTCGACTGATATATGATCTTGAAGTTATATTCAGATAACTTCTCAGCTCATTTAGTCTGTTGTCTGATCAGTTCTTTGATCATCATGAAGTACTTCAAATTCAGATGATCAATGAAGATCTTGATCAAAATATCTGTACATTTCAATTCAGAGCGTCAGTGCTTCAAGCAGCAAATAATGATCAGCAGTTTCTTGTCATAGATCTCGTAGTTGCATTCTGCGAAAATCATGTTCTTGCTGTAAAAGATCATTGAATGTAGAATGTCTTCATCGTCATACTGAGACAATACTTCGTCGTTCACGTAGTTCAAGAAGTTCGTTTTCAGAATAGCTTCTCTGATTGAGTCGAAATGCTTCAGAACGAGAACTGTTGTCATCTGTTGCTTTAGTTCTTCAAAGATCATCTGACAGATCTCTGTTCATTCAAAGAAGTAATCTTTTTGAGTCAGCTTTATCATAAGTTGAATGATCTTTGAGAAGTTCTTTATGAATCGTTGATAGAAGTTGCAGAAGTTAATGAAGATCTGCACATGAGTCAACGATCGAGACATTTCTCAGCTTCAAATCACATCTACTTTTCTAGAATTCATTCGCAGATCATTGATGAATATCAGTAGTTCAAGAAACAAGATTTTCTGAATCTTGAATTCGCACTTGTCAATGTCTATCTGCAAGTCGACTTCGCGAAGCTTGTTTAGCACTTCTTTCACATGAGTTCTATGTTCTTTCAAGATCTTACTATAGATGAGAATATCATTCAAGTATGTCTGACAGAACTTGTGCAGACAGTCAAACAACACATCGTTGATATAGTGCTGAAAAGACGCGAGTTCATTGATCAATTTGAAGAGCATTACTCTATACTTGTAGACATTGAAGAAAGTAACAAAAGTAGTCAAATTCTCGCTTTTCAAACTCATGTGCAGTTTATTGAACGTGACGATAATGTTAAGTTGAGTCAGATACTTACTGTCTTGAATTTGAGCTAGTACTTCGTTTATCAAGAGTATTGAATAACGATTTCTTTTGATCAGAGCATTCAGTTTTCGATAATTCACGCAAAAGCGAAGACTATCATCTTTCTTTTTGACAAATAGTATTGACGAAGCGAAGAGAGCTTTGCTGAAAATAATGAACTTCTTCTTCAAGTTCTCTTCTAGATACTTCTTGATCTTCTGCAACTTGTGATTTGACATGAGATACAATCAACTTCTAGAAGATTGATCTTCATCTTCTAATTCAATCTTATGATCATATGATCGATGTGAGAGCAACTGCGTTGTCTTTTCTCTATCAAAAACATTCAGAAAGTCGTGATAAACTATCAAAAGCTTCTTCTTCAGTTCATTTAATGACATGACAGAGATCATTTCATTCAGTTTCGCGAAATCTTCAACTGAGCTAAGCGCTTTGTTGATTTCACTAATGATCAAGAAGAAGATCTTGATCTTCTTATTCTTGACTAGAGTTTGATACGCAGCAACTTCAATCATGACAATATTAATGAGTTTCTTTGTCTTAGTTGACTGAAATGAGCGAAGTTGATTGAGATTAACTTGAGTGCTTTGCTTTGCTATGAGAGCAGATTCAATGAATCTATTCACTGATTTCTGATTCATGAGTCTCTTCAAGATGATTGTTGATGTAACAATCAAGTTCAAGTTCTTTCGTTCTCTTTTGCAGATCTCGTTTGATTCAGATCTGTGAAATGCTAATTGACTGCTTGCTTTTGAAACAACAGATTTCGATGTTTGAATCTTCAATGATGATATTAATCGATTGTTTGCAGAATCTATCAACATTTGATTTCTTTTCAATCAAAGATTTTCAATGATTATCTTGTGTTGATCTAGACGAGTTATCAATAGAGACATCATTTCATTCTTGTGTTCTTGTATCATGATCGATGTATACAGAGTGTATGTAATCAACTTTCGATCAGAAATTTCATCATACAATCGAATCGACTTTGATTTTGACAGCGATATTGACTGAATATCAAAGCGTTCACATAGCTCTGACATCAAAGATTCATCAATGAAAGTCATGTCAGTGACTTTCATATTTATCAGAGCAAGAGATCTGAATATCTTTTCTAGACTATTCAAGATGATGTCAACAGTGAACGACTTGAAATCAAATGAGTTATCAGACATGCTGATGAAGCAGAATATGAGTATATCGTTCTCAGTCACTACTTTGACGAGAGCAAGTCGTTTTTTGAATTCGCTGCGATTTCATGCATCTGAGCTGACTCAAGACAGTCACGTGCTCTATGTTTTGACTTCTTGCATTTGAAGCAAAGTTCTTTTTTAAACAACTTCTCTCTAGCAGAATCAACGTTTGATATTCTGAGTTTCTTTCATGCAGAGATTGAAGCTGAGGTCGCAGTAGTGATTGTCGTCGAAATGCTAGCAATAAAGCGAGCGACTTGAATCGTTGATGTCTTAAAGACTGATCGAGCATTCAATTTCGTCAATCGAACGTTGACTTGCATGCAGATGTCGACGAATTCGTTCAAATTCATAGTTCGTTCGTTGATCATGACTCGCTGAAGGTCTGAGCTAATCTTATGCTGAAGATCATCTAGTAGAGCTTCGTTATTGTATTCTAGTTTTGCACTAAGTCTCTGAAATTTCATTCAAAATTTATGAAAGAAGATCTTGTTTTGATACAGCTTCAAGAACTGTCGTTGAGTCGTGTGATGTCGATTGAAATCATCGTACATCTTATTTATGATCGACAGTATCTCTTTTGCTTCAAGAAACGAGTTCGTGATCATGTTTCTCATTCTGAGTGCTATGTGTTTGATTGTCGTTTCACTGACTCGACTTTTCACATATACAATCTTCATTTCTTCGATAGAAAAATGATTCTTGTTCATCTTCAGCTTGTTTTGCATTTGAAACAATCAATTATTCACATTTTGCTTCTAATCTTCGAACAGAGACGAGTCAGATAGCTTGATCGACTTCGAGAATCGATCTTTCGAAATTGAAGTGCTTAGTCGACTTGATGTCGCTTTTAGATGATGTATAATCATGTTCTTTTTCTTCATCTCTTTCTGTAAATGCATTCAAACAGCGTTCAATGTTGTCTGCGTAGCTTTCAACTTGATGTTGATAGCTTTCAATTCAACGTTGATCTTGTTGATGTTATTCAACATCTGAATCATGTCATTGTGAATCTCGATTTCGATGTCATGCTGTTGACATATGTACTTGATAAAGGCAACGAGATTATCTGCTTCATGAGCGCTTATTCAAGCATTCAGTTTCGTGCTGATGCTGATCTTGATCATTTCGTGATTGAAAAGCAATGTGTTAGTGTTCTCTTCTTCGATATTTGACGACGCATTCGTGTCTTTTTCTTCTGATGCTGTTCAATTCTGTGATAGAAGTGATTTTCTTTCAGCATCTCGAGTTTCGTAGCGAGTCGTGCTCACTAATTCTGATTCTAATTTTGTGCTTCTAATCATTGTGTGAGTAGAAAATTGCTGATCGAAATTCAACTGAAATTTCTGGTTTCAGTTCTAAAACAACACGTTCATGTTCTTCTGTTCTTCTGTTCTGATGATGAACTCAGTAAAGAGTTAGTCTAGAGCAACACGTTCATGTTCTTCTGTTCTGTTCTAGAAATTTCTTGATTTCTAATGAGTCTTCTGAACTCGATTTTCTGATTTCAATTCTGATTCAAGTTTGAATGATGTAGCTTGTTTTTATATCGTCTACACATCGATAGCAAGATTAATGAGCTTTGAACTAATGTTATGAGTCTGCATAGAGCGAATCATATGAGTGTATTCTAACTAGAAGTTCAAAGCTGAAGAAGAAAGAAGATGCAACACGTCATGAGTTTTATTCACGAAGACACGCTAGATTGCTAACGTGTCAACATCAGCTTTATACTAGTCTATTATTACGATTCTAGCTACGCATCTTCATTGATAGCTATGTTGATGACTATGTTGATGACTATGTTGATGACTATTCTGAGAACTATCGTCGATCGCTCGTCGCTAGAACATAGACTTGTTTCGAAGTCAACTCTATTCAGAGTTAGCTTATGTTCTTCTGAGTCATATAGATAGTCAATTCTTCTCTTCTAGATACTTTTCTTTCTTAGCATTTATATACTTGTTACATTACACTCATATGACTTGCTCTATGCTGATCTCTAACATTATATAAATGCTTCTTCGTTACAGACGAAGTGAAATAATCTGCATCGATTTCTTCGAGTGCTTCTGCTAGTAGTTCTTCAACCCTCTATCGACTTTGATCTAGCGACTTACGTTCGTGCAGCAGCACTCATCTTTCTTCACTCGTGCGCTGATCAGCGAGTATAAACAAACGATTGAAATCATTTGACTAGGTCAAAGATCAGCGAATACATCACTCATTCAAATTCGCAAGAGATTCTTTGAGTTTGATGAGCACTCAAACGAAGTCAGTCATAGAACTGCATGAAGTCTCTATCTCAAAGAGCAATCAAAGAGGTCAGTCTAGAACTGCGTGAAGTCTCTATCTCGATGAGCAAACTCTCAGTGAGTCTGCTTCAATGACATCGTCAATGCGATGATCTATCTTCTCATCGCTCTATCTATCAGTGAATCGATTCGCCTATCAGTTCACGTGCAACTAGTGAGTCTGCTTCAATGACATCTATTCTCAATGCAATGATCTACAAGCACATCGTTCTACCTATCAGTGAATCGATTCGCCTATCAGTTCACGTGCAACTAGTGAGTCTGCTACAATGACGAGTTCAAAGTCAATCTCTTCGATGAGCAAGTCGATCAGTGAGTCTGCTTCAATGACATCGTCAATGCAATGATCTTCTCATCGCTCTATCTATCAGTGAATCGATTCGCCTATCAGTTCACATGCAACTAGTGAGTCTGCTTCAATGACATCTCTATCTTGCATAGTGAGTCTGCTACAATAGGCATTTCGATTCTACACAAGGCTAAGAAAATACATTCATGCAAACATGAATCGTTGAAGAGAAGAAGTAATGTTACGATTCTAGCTACACATCTTCGTTGATAGCTATGTTGATGACTATGTTGATAGCTATGTTGATGACTATGTTGATGACTATGTTGATGACTATGTTGATGACTATTCTGAGAGCTATCATCGATCGCTCGTCGCTAGAACATAGACTTGTTTCGAAGTCAACTCTATTCAGAGTTAGCTTATGTTCTTCTGAGTCATATAGATAGTCGATTCTTTTCTTCTAGATACTTTTCTTTCTTAGCATTTATATACTCGTTACATTACACTCATATGACTCGCTCTATGCTGACTTCTAACATCTATGATAGTCTGACACGATCTATGTTAGACTAATTCAAAGTGCACGATTGCAACAGCTTTATGCTGATTTCTAACAGAACAGAAGTAAGATCAAAGCAAGAAGAATTAGTCAAGATTTGCATAAAAACAGAAGCTTTCAACATATAATAAACAAATCAATGAGTCACAACTGCTTCAAGTTACAAACATATGTATTCTGCTTCATATCATTGATAATCATCATATCACTTATACTCACTGTGTTGCATCATCTGTAATCATGATGTCATTCATATGTGTATTCTGCTTTTTGTATTCTGCTGCTTGTCAATCATACTTACGCTGCAATCATATTGATGTATTCTGTTTCATGTTGTCTGTAATCATAAAATTGTGTCATCTTAATCACAATGTTACTTATATGTATATTTTGCTTTTTGTATTTTGCTTCTTGTGCTTCTTGTATTTTGCTTCTTGTATTCTGCTGCTTATTAATCATATCAATGTATTCTGTTTTATATTGTTTATAATCATCATGTTGTCTGTAATCATCATGTTGTCTGTAATCATCATGTTATCTGTAATCATCATGTTATCTGTAATCATCATGTTATCTGTAATCATCATGTTATCTGTAATCATCATGTTATCTGTAATCATCATGTTATCTGTAATCATCATGTTATCTGTAATCATTGTATTGTTTATAATCATCATGTTATCTGTAATCATCATGTTGTTTATAGTCATTGTATTGTCTGTAATCATCATGTTGTTTGTAATCATCATGTTGTTTATAGTCATTGTATTGTCTGTAATCATCATGTTGTCTGTAATCATAAGATCACATCATCTTAATCATGATGTTGCTCATATATATGTTCTGCTTCTTGTGTTCTGCTTCTTGTATTCTGCTTCTTGTATTCTGCTCTTTGCATTCTGCTTCTTATATTTTGCTTCTTATGTTCTGCTTCTTGTATTCTGCTTCTTGCATTCTGCTTCTTATGTTCTACTTCTTATATTCTGCTTCTTGTATTCTACTTCTTGTGTTCTACTTCTTGTATTCTGCTTCTTGTATTCTGCTTCTTGTATTCTGCTTCTTGTATTCTGCTTCATACTCACGCTGTAGTCATACTGATATGTGTATTCTGCTCTGAGTCACTCGTAGTCACTGTGTTGCCTGTACTCACAGTGTCGTGTCGCTCGTAGTCACGATGTCGCTCGTAGTCACGATGTCTCATCACTCATCTCATGCTTTCGCTCATATTCAATGTGTCACTCAATACTAGAACAATGCATCTACACAGTGTAGATTGATCTAAAGATTGTACTACCTTACAATTTACATTATTAACTACGAACATCAGATTAACATCTATGAGATGAGTTTTGAATTTTGAGGTGGGTTCACAGCCTCGCTCGCTCGACGTTCGACATTCGACATCTGAGATTTGAGTTATTTCAGTTTGCACGATATGGTCTGCCGTACAAGATCTCGTTTCTTACGCTCCAGTTAGTGGCCGGCGGGGGCTCTGCAGTACCTTCGCTGCAACAATGAATCCAGTTCAAGCCCAACAACAATTGCTGCGTGCACTTGATACCCATAGTACAGTGTTAAAAGAGGAGGATATACAATGGGCTTTCGAGGGCAAGAAAACGCAGAAGGCTGTC
>JAABUS010005976.1_pt1 | contig 15313 bp, 12 predicted proteins | sample 5560161 | NCBI WGS metagenome assembly JAABUS01 (sample SAMN10711885, study PRJNA513376) | rock metagenome | isolation source: Antarctica rocks | place: Antarctica: Victoria Land, Trio Nunatak nord | collected 2016-01-04
CGCCATCATTCTGATCACCTTTCCATAAGCTTTCTTTTCAGCCTCAAGAATTTCTAAAGTAAGTTCTTCCATCATTACAAAAACACGTGGAAAGCCTTTGTCAATAAAGTGAGATTTTTGAAGTTTATATGTAATCACACCATTTAGAGAAATCGTCTTTGATTCTCCTGATTGAAGCTCACTTACATGGCTCATTACCGGATGGTCTATTTCTTTAGTCTGTTTATTAATGATTGATTTTTTATCTATACCAAGAAATTGAATTGCTTTAGGATTTAGCTGGTGAACTTTATTATCATAATCTAAAATAATAATTCCGGTAGGTGAGGTTTGAATAAGCTTTTCAAGAAAAAAATGTTGTTGTTCCTGTTTTGTGCGTTCGGTTCTTAACTCGTCTATCATCTGATTGTAAACGGAAATAAGCTGATCCATTTCGAACTTCCCGGTGGCAACGAATTTCGTTGTGAAATCTTTGTCTTTAATAGCTTCAACTCCACTCATTAAAGCTTTCAAAGGTTGTATTAATTGCTTGTATAGCTGCCATGCAAGCAAGGCAGAGAGAAGGATTAATACTTCCGATGCAATGAATATAAGTTTATTATCCTTAAATATAAAATACGAAAGCACTAATGTTATCAGGTGCAGTATAATGACAAACAGAAGGTATTTAGTCCGCAGTTTCATCATAAGGAATATTGAATTTTTCGAGCCGACGGTATAATGAACTGCGTGTGATGCCAAGTGCAGATGCGGCTTTAGACACTTTATTTTTATGAAAATCCATGGCCTTTTTTATCATTTGCATTTCCAGTTCATCTAAGGTAATTGTTCCCACTTGCGGCAATTGCATTGTTCCTTTTTTTCCCGGAGATTGCTCCAGTTGGGTTTTTAGATCTTCTACTTCCAATACATCTTGTCTGCTGACCAAAACTGACCTTTCTACTATATTTTTAAGCTGCCGGATATTTCCTGGTAGTGGCAACTGTTGCAGCCACTTCATTGCATCTTTGCTGACCTTTAACTGAGAACGATTATAAATTTCTTTCAGGTTGTTTGTAAAAAAATCAACTAACAAAGGAATGTCTTTCGGTCTTTCTCTTAATGCCGGCAACCTGACTGTTATCAGGTTTATGCGATATAATAAGTCTTCTCTGAATGTTCCCGTTGCGACCATTTCCTCAAGGTTTCGGTTGGTTGCGCAAACAACTCTTACATCTACATTTTTTGTTCGGCTGCTTCCTAAAACTTCATATGTTCTGTCTTGCAAAACACGCAGCAATTTTACCTGGCTCCCTGCATCAAGGTCTCCGATTTCATCTAAGAATATGGTTCCTTTATTTGCCAGTTCAAAACGGCCAACCCTGTCAAATCTTGCATCAGTAAAAGCGCCGCGAACATGACCAAACATTTCACTTTCAAATAACGATGTTGAAATACCACCAAGATTTACTTTTATAAAAGGTTTATTAGCACGTAAGCTGTTTTGATGTATGGCTTCAGCAATCAGTTCTTTGCCGGTACCGCTTTCTCCCATTATTAAAACAGATGCATCGGTTGAAGCGACCCTGCCAATCGTTTCCAATATATCAACCATCTTGTCGTCTTCACCTATTACCTGATGAAACTTGTAAAGGTTGTCTAACTGTTTACGACTGTTTTTTTCTTTCTTTTTATCTTGAAGATCGAGCAGTGTTTTTACGGATTGTAATACGAAATCATTGCTCCACGGTTTGTTAAGAAAATCATTTGCGCCGAGCTTCATTCCCTGAACTGCAAGCTCTATACTGCCCCAACCTGTTAATAAAATGACCGATATTGCTTCATTTTCCTTTTTTATCTTTTGCAGCAATTGCATTCCTTCCTGCCCGGAAGTATCAATAGAGAAATTAAGGTCGAGAATAATGAGTTCGGGAGTGTTAGATTTGAGAAAAGTAAGTGCTTCGGCCGGGTCATCTGCAGTAGATGTTTTGTAGCCTTCATTCTTAAGCAATAGTTGAAGTGAAGTTCGTACCGCAATATCATCATCTATTATCAATATCATTTCAGGTTATAATATCGGTTCCAATTTACAGTTTTTTTATTCATGCAAAGAGGGCTAAAACCTATAAGGTCTCAAAGACCTTATAGGTTTAGGTTTGAAGTTTTCCAATTTACTCCTCATGCAAAGCCACCGCAGGATAAATCGCCGCAGCCTGCTTACCAGGATACAAAGCACAAACCGTTACAAGTGCATAAATAAAAACAATGGACAATGCAATAGCCACAAGGTAAATACCTGCAGGCAAATCAAACACATTTAACAAAGGAAACTGAACTGCAAAAAAGCAACCAATTATAAGGGAAATGGTTGATAGCACTAACGCCTCACTAACCAGTTGTTTAGAAATGGAATTACCAGAGGCGCCAACTGCACGTCGCAAACCTATCTCGCCTCTGCGTTTGCTGATGTTGTACCAAAGTACGCCAAATAAACCCAGTGCAACATTTATAATCAGGAAGCCGGCAACTATCAATAGAATAATCATAGGAACAAGTGTTACATTATTTTTGGATACCCGTTTTTTTGATAAGTGTTCAATTTCGAGGTTGGAAGTGTTCAAATAGTTAGAAACCGTTTTGTACAACCGGCCTTCAAATGCAGCATCGGTGTTCGTCTTTACTGCAACCAATATTGAATTGAAATCCCATACATTTGTAGTATCTGCTCTTCTGTAGTAGCCGTTTTCTATTGCCTGGTAATCGCCTTTGTCTTTAAAATCATTTACTACGCCAATCACTTTCATGTTATCAGGATTTATAATTTTACCTATCGCGTTTTCATTTCCAAATAGCTTATCCTTTAGTGTTTCGTTAATTACTACCGGTTTTTCTTTGGCTGCATTATCAGCATTGGTAAACCATCTTCCTTCTTTCATTGATAAATTCAATACTTTAAAATAGCTGTCTTGGATAGTGTATGTATTAGCCTGTATTTCATTTTTATTATACGAAACCATGTTGCCCATCATATTACCGGAAAAAGGAACATTTTGGCTTGCAAAACTTACTTCATTTACCTGCGGCATCGACTTAATAAGCTGTTTAAGTGTTTGCTGGTACTGCTGCATCGAGTCGGCACTGCTAATTCCTTCAGGATAATGAATGTTGATGGTCCATATGTTCTCGTAATTGAAGCCCATTGGCTTTTTATAGTTCGTGTACTCGTACACCATTAGCGAAAACACCGCAAATATTACGAGAAATGAAATAAACATTTCGGTCATCAGCAGAAAGTTCTGCTTCTTTTTGTTCCAGATTAATTTAAATAAATGCTTAAGCATATAATGCGTTTGAAGATGAAAAACTATTGTGCTTTTAATGCTGTTACAACCTGTAATCTTGACATGCGCCATGCTGGATAAACTCCTGAAAGCAACCCGAAAACAAGACATGCAAGTAAGCTGAAAAATAATACGCTAAGGTTGATGGTAAGATGAATGTTGGCAATCAGGTCACTATTATTAATGACCTGCAAAATGATAAATGCAAGGGCAACACCTATAATACAACCAATAAAAGTGAGGATGATATTTTCAACTATAAATTGCCCGGTCAATGTCATGCCCGATGCACCGAATGCTTTGCGCACACCTATTTCAGATGAACGTTCCATAATCCGGCTTAAATTGATGTTTATCAGGTTAAGTGTTGGCAACAGCATAAAAAACAACACAAAAATTGAGGCAATAAATATGAGCTTGTTTACTCCGCCATCTTCGCCTGAATTTCCCAAAGGCGAGTTCCTTATAAGGCTTGCAACATAAGGGTCTGCCTTGCTAATAAAAATATCAAAATTTTTATCATCGGGTTTTATTTTAGAAACCACACTTGCATACTCAGCTTTCATCTTTGGCAAATCATCTTTCGAACTTGCAAGCAAAACAGCACTGTATTCTCCCGCAAGCACCTTTTGCTTATAATCTGTTTTAGATACGGTGTAAGGCACAAACATATTGGCATACGAAGCGAGCATCGTAACAGGGACACTCTTTACAACCCCCGACACCCGGTATTGCACATTGTCGGTCTCTATATATTTGCCCACTACATTAGGTACATCTCCAAAGTAATTCTTCTTTGTTTCTTCAGTAATTACGGCAACACGTTCACTGCTATTTATTTGTTGCAGTGTGTATGGTTTGCCTTCGATAAAATTGTAGCTCATTACATTCCAAAAAGCATCGTTGGTGTACTTAAGGTCTATAACCAGTTTTTTATCGTTTACATAAGCATTTGTTGCCCTGACCATAGATGAGATACCAACTTTAACCGGCGTCTTCAAAGAGCTTACATAATGATTAAGATACCAGAAACTGGCAGGGTTGTTCATCTGCCCCTGGTGCTTTGTATCTTTCTGTTGAATGGTAGTAATGTATAATGAGCGGTCTCTGTTCACTTCCGGGTAATTAGCGCTTACCAGGTTATCAACAAAGGCAGTCAAAACAATCAAAATGGTAAGCGTAAAGCTTATTCCGAACAAGCTGATAAAGGTGAAAAACTTTCTTCGCTTCAATACAGCTATGGCAATTTTAAAATAATTTCTAAGCATAAAAATCAGCTTTGAGCTTTTAGCTGTTAGCTTCAAGCTTTATATTAATAAATTTTTTGTACTCAGCATCTTTACTTCATGGAGTCTTTTGAACCACAGAGACATCGAGAACACAGAGTAACACAGAGGCGACTCTGTGGACCTCCCTGTCGCTGTGCCTCTGAGGTTCAAAACCTCACTGCACTTGAGAACCATCGAAAAGCCGAACAAGGCGATGGGTTTTACGAGCCATATTTTCATCATGTGTTACCATAATGATGGTTGTACCATCCCGCCTATTTAGTTCAAGCAAAATATCCATAATTTCATTTCCCATTGAACTGTCCAGGTTACCTGTTGGTTCATCGGCAAGAATAATTTCAGGTTGCCCTACAATTGCTCTTGCTATCGCAACACGCTGCTTTTGTCCGCCTGATAGTTGTGTCGGAAAATGTTTTATACGGTTACTTAGTCCAACTTTTTCCAATGCATCTGTTGACAGTTGTTTTCTTTCTTTTGCAGAAGAATTCCTATACAACAAAGGCAGCTCAACATTATCCAAAACCTGCAAATCATTTATCAAATGATAGCTCTGAAAAATAAAGCCGAGTTTACGGTTTCTGAAGGCTGCAAGCTTCTTATCATTCAATTGAGTGGTATCATTTTTATCAATTGATACTTCACCTTTTGTTGGAGCATCGAGGAGTCCTATAATGTTCAGCAAAGTACTCTTGCCGCAACCGGAAGGGCCCATGACTGATAAAAATTCTCCCTTATTTATATTCAAAGAAATATTGTTCAATGCAAGAGTTTCTACAGTATCAGTTCTGTAAACTTTTTCTATATTTTGTAATCGTATCATTACCTCTGAATGATTATTAGTTTGATTGGTATAAGGAACATTTTCAGTTGCCATCGGTATCATAAGTGTTGTTTTAATTTATTAATTTAATTAAGAATTCGAACAATAGCTGATAAAGTCGAACCGTCATTGCGAGGAGGAACGACGAAGCAATCTCCTGCACTTTCAGCAAGCCTGTCTATAGTCTGGCAGATTGCTTCGTGCCTCGCAATGACGAATAATAATGTGAACTGTTTTTTTAATTATAACTGATTTTTTGATTTCTTTCGAAGTCGTAAAGACTTAGATATCTAAGTTGGTAATAAGCACTCCAAAAGTCTCGAAGTCCAAGGACAAAGTCTCTTTTTGCCTGGTCATTCTCCTGGAAAGCAATACTAAGGTCAGTGATGCTTAAATTACCAAGCACATATCTTTCTTTTGCAATCTGGTATTTTTCTGATGCTATGCTGTCTGCTTTTGCATTCAATATTAACTGCTCTTTCATCATCTGATAAAGTGTGACCTGTGTATATATTTCCTGGGAAAAGGTTTGTTTATCCTGCTCCACTGCATATTCTGTAAACTGCTTATTTGCTTCAGCGGTTTTCAACCTTGATTTTGACCTTCCCCAGTCAAGGATAGGAATATCAAACTCCAACTGAATCAATTGCTGGCTTCTTGGTGCCTGGTATACCTTACTAATGTTTGTTGCACTTTTAGAATAGCCTAATCTTGCCGTTAGCGTTGCGTTTATACCATTATCACCTTTTGCTTTTGCAACGTCTCTTTTTGCCTCAGCAATACGGCGCATAAAGGCAATAGCATCTGAACGGTTTTCTAAAGCTTCTGATAAAATTTCTTCCGCATTTATATCTGTAGAGTGTGTTTCGTTCGGAAGCACCAATGATATTCTATCTGTATTAGTTAATCCCGAATAAGTACGGAGATTTAAGGTTGAAATTTCCATATCCCGTTTTGCTATACCTACCGCCTTTTGAGCTTTAAGTTGTTCCAGTTCAAGTTGCAGAATTTCATTTCTCGATACTTTGCCTAAGTCAAATTTTTCTTTTGCAATCCTGAGAATATTCCTCGTGTTTTCAAAATTTGTTTCTGCTATTTGCAGGTTAACCTGGGCAAGCAATAAGTCAAAGAAATATCCTGTTGCTTTTATAGCAATCTGTTCCATCGATTCGATGTATGCCTGCGTGCTTTCGTTGTATTTCAAAGGCTCAATTTTCTGGTCCCACTTCAGTTGATTGAACCTTGCTAAGGGCTGACTATAACCTATGCCATAAGGAACGCCGTTATACAATTTATACTTCCGGTCAAAGTCGTCATAGCGTTGCATTTGTGTTGTTCCAAAAATGGTTCCGCCTGTTTGCGCAATGCTTTGGCTTAGTGCCAGATTTAAAGATGAATTGTTATACTTTACCGGTTGAAATTCTATAGTTCCGTTTGGCTGCACCACTTCCTGGAAAGAGTTGATGTAAGCCGGCAATAAACCATTTAAAGAAAGCTGCGGTTGATAATTACTTTTGTATGTGCGCCACTGCCAATACTTGTTTTCTTTCAAAGTAACCGCCTGCTTTGCTGCTATTGATTTGCCTTTAGCCATATCAATCACCTGTTGCAGTGTCAGTCTTAAAGTATCATCAGCTTTCTGACTATAACTTTGCAGCCAAAAGAGCAGGAGCGCGGGTAATATATGGAGTAGTTTTGGTTGCATGCACCTTAGTTATTAATAGTTATTTCTTTTGAATTTTTGTAATCACTCATATCAGAAGTGATGACTACATCTCCTGGTTTTACGTGGTCTTTTATCTCAACATAATCAAAGTTGCTGAGGCCAATGTTTGTTGTTCTTCTCAGAGCTTTGCCATTCGACACTACAAATATGTCTTGTGTATTTCCACCTTTAAATGCAGGTCCGTTTGCAACCCTCATAGCATTTTTCTTGCTGTTTGTTACCACAAACACATCAGCTTTCATATTTGGCCTGTAGAGCTTACTATTTCGTTCGTCAAGCTGCACATCAAACGATACAATGCCGTTTTGAATAGTCGGATGGATGTTGACAACAGCGCCTCTTACAGTTGAGTCATTTATGCGGATAATCGCCGGGAGACCGGTTCTAAGTTCATTAAGGTAAGTATCAGAAATAGTTCCTGAAACTTTAAAGCTTGCTAAATCAGCAATTCGTGCAAGGGTTTCTCCTTCATGTACAGTCGCGCCGATGTTTTTATTTACCCACGTAACTACACCTGCACGATTTGCCACAATGTTGGCTTGTTGCAGTTTTCTTTGAAGTTCTGAGAGGTCGGTCTGTTGTATTTGTGCAGCAATTTCAGATTCTCTTATATCAACTTTCATTGTTTGTTGCTTACTCCTGATTTCGTTCTCCAGTTGTTTTTTTTCTAACAATGCTACTTTCAAATCCAGTTCTGCCTGTTCGATTTGTTCTCTTGTTCCGCCGCCTGCTTTATATAAACGCTTTGCATTTTCAACTGCACCCTGCAAACTGTTTATCTTCAGTTCTTTGATGTTGTTGTTTGATTGTATGTCATAGAAACTTTTATTCAGTTCCAGTTTCAGCTTTTGTATATTGTTCTTTTTGCCTTCCAGTTGAAATTTTAGTTTTTCATATTCCGTCTCTGTAGTTTGCTTGTCGAGAGATAAGATAGATTGCTCAGGTTTCACTGCACTTCCGGCATCCATTTCTACACTTTTTATTGAAGCATTAATCGGGCTTGTAACGACCTGCTCAAATTCAGGAAGTATTTCACCTGAAGCTGAAATGGTATTTTCAATGTTTCCTATTTCTACTACTGCTGTTGTTATGTTTTGTTTTGTAATGCTTGATGAAAAGGAAGCTCTTAGTATGATTACAGAAGCAACAAGCAGCACAACAATTGCTATTGCAATAAAGAAAGTTTTTCTTTTCTTTTCTTCCAGGACTTCCTGTGTAATATTCTTGTCCATTTGTACTGTTTGCTTTATTAGTTCCCAAGAGGGTGCCAAACGTAATTGATTGCAAAAGAAGCAGTTGCTAAATTTAAATTTATAAAAATGTCCGAAATCGGACAAGATGTTTGAAAGCGAAACACTGAGAAGCTTAACTAACAAGCATTGTGACTTGGAATGGGGAGGAAGGGATTTCAGAAGTAACCTAATAATACTGTTACAAATTGTTGTAAGTCTTTAATCAAACTAAATACTTTTGCATACAACTTATAAACTTGAAATACTATGGATAATATACATATCTGTTGCCCTAACTGTAAATGGGAACCTGATGGACAAGCTTATTGGCAATGCAGTTGCGGGTGTGTTTGGGATACGTTTAGCACCGGAGGCCGTTGTCCTGAATGTGGCAAAGTCTGGGAGAAAACACAATGTATTGTTTATGCCGGCGGATGTGATAAAATGAGTCCTCACCTTGATTGGTATGAAGGTCTGGATGACATTATTAATAAATTGAAGGAGGAGATTAAGGAACGCTGGCTGGTGAAGGAGTATGCTTAAAATTATTACTAAAAGAAGAGGTTATCTCAAATCGCTGAGATAACCTCTGTTTATTAGGATCCCTGTTTTGCAGGTACGTTATTTTAAAAAACTATTTCAGATGCTTCATTGTTATAATTCTTTTATTCTAAACCAATAGAAGTAAAAACAATATTATTTTTGTTTAAATCAAATACATTATCTTCTTTATTTAATGAAGTATAAGCAGCAATCACATTTGATTAATGAAAATATATAATTACCATCGCAAGCATAAACAGGCAAAGAAATATGAATAACCTATTTAATAGAATTTGAGAAATATTTTCAGAAGATACCGGTACATACTTTAAAGTTTTTTGCAGGTATAATTCCAGGCACAATGCCAAACTATAACTCGTTGATCTATAACTACTTTTATTTCTTTCTGCAAAATAGAACTGTTCGAAAACGAACAGTTTCTTTTAAAAGCGATACACAGAGGTTGAGTAAAAATCGAATTGATTTAAATGCGCAAAAAGAACGGACGAAATTATTAATGAAAGGTTTTAAGCAAAAATACTTTTCAAATTTTAACTTATGAACCCATTGCATACAAAATAATATTTACCCCAAATTTCGTATTGTCTTCTGCAAGAAATCGTTTATTTCTATAATCATAATCCCATTCGCAGCCATAATCTTTGTTACTGTATAATACTGCTATGCGTCCGTTTATTTCTATGGCTTTCAGATAGTCATGCACAAGGTCATCTCCCCAGCCATTCAGTTCAAAAGATGTAGTTGGTGGACCTTTTTCAAAAGAAAAAAATGTATGGTATATCTGGTGATTGTTAGGGATTTTTTTTAAAGCTGAAGCACCGAACAGTGAAGCCATTTGTGTCTCAAAGGACTTTGCAAACAATCCATCAATGTCATGATTGCAATCATCGGCAAATACGAAACCGCCGTTTTGAACATATTTTTTAAAATTCGTTCTTTCCTGTCCGTCAAATTGTACCAGTTTATGACCGCTTAAATAGCAAAATGGAGATAAGAACAAATCGTTGCTGCCAAGATCAATTACCTTTTCCTGCAGGGTCAGCGGAATGGTTGTGTATTCTAAAAGTGAGTTTAATATATTGGAAGGCATGCGCTGATCTGTATCCCAATCGCCTGATTTATATCGCAACCTCGTGAATGTAAACTTTGAGCTAAACATATTAAACGTGATTGAATAAAAGTAATTCCGCTTTTTTAAGCTGTAATACTGTAATTTCCTTTTTCAATTTTACTGATTTAATTTATATCTTTCTAACTTTTCTGCCTGCAAAACAACAGCATTAATTTAATATTACTTACTTGAAAACTTCTGCAACTGATGTAGACAATTTACTGAGTAAACTGTCGCAACTAAAAAAAGAAATACAAAAGATCATAATCGGCCAGGATGAAGTACTGGATGAAATGCTGATTGCCCTGCTTGCGGGTGGACATTGTTTACTTGAAGGAGTTCCGGGCCTTGCAAAAACACTGATGGTTAGAACATTGTCACAGGCGCTTCATTTATCTTTCAGAAGAATACAGTTTACTCCCGACCTGATGCCGACAGATATTGTAGGAACAGAAATTCTTGAAGAAGATCATGCAACAGGAAAGCGATTTTTTAAATTCAATAAAGGGCCTTTGTTTGCAAATATTATTCTTGCAGATGAGATAAACCGTACGCCTCCAAAAACACAATCTGCCTTACTTGAAGCAATGCAGGAGTTTGAAGTTACTTATGCCGGTCAAACGTACCCGCTCGATAAGCCTTTCTTTATCCTGGCAACACAAAACCCTATAGAACAGGCTGGTACTTATCCTCTGCCTGAAGCGCAATTAGACAGGTTTTTGCTATACCTTAAGATCCGGTATCCAACAGAACAGGAAGAGATTGAAGTCCTAAACAGCACCACCGGAACCCAAAAAGTAAAGATCGAGCCGGTACTGGGAGCAAATGAGATACAATACCTGCAAACGCTTGTACGGGAAGTTACCATAAATGAAGACCTTGTTTATTTTGTAAGCAAACTTACTAGGTCTACAAGACCCGATACAACTTCTATAAACTACGTGAAAGAATGGGTGCGGTGGGGTGCAGGTCCGCGTGCAGGACAAGCTTTGATTTTAACAGCCAAAGCCCGTGCCTTATTCAAAGGCCGGTACTCTGTAATAATGGAAGATCTGCAGGCAATGGCATATCCGGTTTTGCGGCATCGTGTGCTTATGAATTTTAAAGCAGAAGCCGAAAATGTAACTTCAGACAGTGTTACTGCAGAGTTGTTGAAAATGATAGAAAGACCGAAGGTGAGGATGTAGGCAATAGTTAATAAGTCATTGGGTCATTAAGTAATTAGGTCATTAAGTCATTAGGTCAATAAGTATATTCAGATAGCTTGTTGCATAAACATAAACATATTTGATATTTTGGAACAAGCATTATATCACTAATTAAACATAGTTGTGTCACACACAATTGAAACAAAAAAATCAACAATTAACACCCTGTTTTAAGCCCCCTTCAGGGGGTTTGGGGGGTAAAATCACTACATGAGCCATTTACTTGACCCCAAAATCTTAATGGCAATAAAAGACCTGTCTTTAGCAGCAAAAATTACTATTGATGGCTTTGCAGCGGGTATAAATAAAAGTAATGTAAAAGGTCCGGGCCTCGAATTTAGCCAGTACAGAACTTATGAGCCAGGTGATGATCTCCGATGGCTCGACTGGAAAATGTATGGTCGTTCCGATCGTTATTTTATTCGTGAATCAGAGATTGAAACAAGTATTTCTGTTAAGTTTTTAATTGATGCAAGCGGCTCTATGAATCACTTGGATGGTGATTTTAAAAAGATTGCCTATGCACGTTACCTTGCTGCTTCATTAGGATATCTTGCCAATATGCAGCACGATGCTCTAGGCTTATATGTTTTTCAAAACGGCAAATTGTTTTCACTGCCTTCCCGGCAAAGTCACCAGCATCTTAACCGTTTCTTTTTCCAGCTTGAAAATATAGAACCTGCCGGAAAGTTTACTGAAGCTATACATTATAAACAGATTTTTGCAGGTGCACAGAGAAAAGAATTGCTGATATTTATTACAGATTTTTATCAGCAGGACCAGGAAATAACTGAGTTGCTTGATGCGCTTGCTTCATTAAAACATGAGGTTATTGTCTTTCATATTCTTGGCAAGAATGAACTGGATTTGGATTATAAGGGATATTCAACTTTTGAAGACCTGGAGACGGGTGAGCGGATACAAATAGATTCAAACCAGGTGCATAAAATATATAAGGAACGTTTGCAGGAGTATTTGAGCAAGCTGCGATCTCAATTGCTTAGTAAAGGTATTTTCTACAGAATGATTAGTATGGAACAGCCCTTAGACCAGGCTTTAAGAGATTTTTTAAACCAGCGAAATAAATCACGCCTATAAGTTTTGTTGCAGTTTTTACAGCCCATATTATTGTTTTCACTTGCAGGAATTATAGTTCCTGTGATTATTCACTTATGGAATATAAAACAAGGTAAAACACTTAAGATTGGAAGCATTGCACTATTGACAGAAGGATCAAGACAAAGTGCAGGAAGCCTTAAACTCACAGAACTTCTGCTTTTGTTTCTGCGTTGCCTTCTGCTTACTTTACTTACGTTATTAATTTCACAACCAATATGGAGACAACAGCTAAATGCAACAAAAGAAAAGGGGTGGATATTACTTGAAAAAGAAAGTCTGCATGAGGCATACAGGAACAATAAATTTAAAATAGATTCTCTGCTAAAAGCGGGCTGCGAGTTTCATTATTTTAACACTGCGTTTGAAAAAGATAATCTTGAGGAAGCATTAAAAATTCAAAAAGACACCATTATATCTCACACAATTTCATATTGGAGTTTGGCTACCCAACTTAATGAAGAAATTCCGGATTCCCTTCCGGTTTATTTATTTACAGCTAACAGATTAAACAGGTTTTCAGGTGACAGACCAAAGCTTTCTCTAAACTTACATTGGCAAACTTATATTCCTGCTGATTCAGTTACCACCTGGCCTGAAAATGCTTTTGTTACTTCACATGATAGTGTTCGTTTATTAATTGGTTATAGTAAACCTTCGGGTACTTTTTATACTCATGAAAATCTATCTCCTGCGCGAAAGTCTGATGCTGATTATAATGTTGATGTTATTAATGGCAAGCTAATAGTTTCATTAAAAGATAGCTCAAAAGAAAAAAATACGGTTAATAAATCAAACATAGAAGTTGATACTTCCGCAATCAGAATAACAGTATTTACAGATAAATTTAATATTGATGCTGATTATATAAGAGCAGCTACTGCAGCAATACAAAAATTCAGTAAGAGAAAATTAATATTCCATACAACAAATAATTACAAAAATATTACAGCTAACCAGGATTGGATTTTTTGGTTGTCGCAACAAACCGTTCCTGCCTTCTTAAATGCAAAGAATATATTCAGGTATGAAAGCGGAAAGTCTGAAAACATTAATTCGTGGATAACGGCTAAAGATGTATTTTCAGTAAACCAGGAACCTGTTTCAATAAGTAAAGTCATTGTTCACAATACTCTAAATGATGCCAAAATTTTATGGCATGATGGCTTTGGAAATTCACTTTTAACTGAGGAAGTAAAAAATAATACGAGGTTTTTTCACTTCAACAGTCGTTTAAATCCTGAATGGAGTGATCTGCCCTGGAATGAGGAATTTCCTAAATTAATATTCCAGCTTATTCTCGGGACTGAAAATTACCAGGCCCTGTCTTACAATGATAAAAGAATAATTGATGAAAATCAAATTCAACCTTATAGAAAGGCCGGCAATGTAAATACAGGTAAAGGCAACCTTATAAAAATGACCGATATTACACCCATCTTCTGGCTGGCATCTTTTCTAATATTCTTTTTTGAAAGATTGATTTCATTTCATACAAAAAGAGAGGTAAGAAGTGTCTGAATTAAAAGCAAAAAATATCATCAGTTTATGGCGGCGAAAATGGAGAACTAAAATTATTTTGTCGCATTTTCTTTTGGCTTCTGCAGTTACTATACTAATTTCAACTGTTTTACATCTAACTGTTATGTTGCCAATATGGATTTCAGTTCCGCTTTTTTTAATAATATTCCTTCTTTTAATTTTTATACAACAGCAGTGGAAAGTTAGCGAATGGCATGTTTCGAGATTTTTAAATCAATACTATCCCGAACTGCAGGAAAGCAGCCACTTAATTTTGAAACCTTATGAAAGTCTCAACTTTTTGCAGAAGCTGCAGGCAGAAAAAGTAGAACAGGAACTTTTAAAAATTGAAGAGCCAAAACATTTTAATCAAAAGTTCAAGTCTTCGTTTTATATCCTGTTGATAGCTTTGGTTATAAGCTTTGTGTTCTTAAAAATTCCTTTTCCTGTTAACAGCCATCTTTACTCTGCAAAGCCTGCTGTTTTTACCTCATCCGGTTCATCATCAACGCCTGAAAAGATATTGCCTCAAATTTCCTCAGTTAGTATAAAAATCATCCCTCCTGCTTATACACGAAAAAGTGCAAAAGAGCAGGCGAAATTTAACCTGGTAGCGGAAGAAGGTGCTGAAGTTGTATGGCAGCTTACCACCAATGCACATGTTAATAATTTAAAAATGCTTTTTAATGATAACCAGGTATTGGCTTTACGACCTGTAAATAATGGACATACAATTTGGACCGGCAGAAGGACATTTAATAAATCGGGTTTTTACCAGGCAGCTATTGATAATAAAACTTCAGAATATTATAAGGTAGAAATTATCAAAGATATCCCTCCGGTTATTCGTATTCAAAAGCCTGCCCCTCATACTGTTATTGATTTTGGAATGCCTGAAAAATTTATGCTTGCAGTTGCTTTATCAGATGATTATGGCATTCAGAATACTTCTATAACCGCTACCGTTTCAAGCGGGAGGGGAGAAGCTGTTAAGTTTAAAGAACAGCAGTTATCATTTCCCGGTTTCAGAGCCGGAGGTGTTACTTATAATCTGCAAAAGCTCCTTGACTTAAAGACTTTAGGCATGCAACCCGGTGATGAACTATACTTTTATGTTCGTGCCATTGATAACCATAACCAGGAAAAAAGATCGGATGTATATATTATAACGCTGTCAGATACTGCACAACTGATGAGCATGGAGGGGCTGGTAAATGGAATAGATTTGAAACCGGAATATTTCAGAAGTGAAAGACAGATTATCATAGAAACCCAACAGTTAATAAAAGATAAGGATACAATAACCGCACAGGAATTTAATAACAGAAGTAACAACCTTGGTATTGACCAGAAACTATTGCGGCTTCGTTATGGAAAGTTTTTGGGTGAGGAATCGGAAAATGATA
>JAABUS010005977.1_pt1 | contig 15309 bp, 16 predicted proteins | sample 5560161 | NCBI WGS metagenome assembly JAABUS01 (sample SAMN10711885, study PRJNA513376) | rock metagenome | isolation source: Antarctica rocks | place: Antarctica: Victoria Land, Trio Nunatak nord | collected 2016-01-04
CGGGCCTCCTTTTCCTCCTGACGACTGGCCACGGGGCCGCTAAGGCTAGCGGAGCGTCAGGCGCGCACGGTGCGCCGCTGTGCGGAGCGCGGGCGCCGTTAATGTCCGCCGCGCCACCGCGCAGGCCAGGAGCGCGTTGTCGAGCACCGGCATCTCGACGACCATGCCGCGCACCCGCTCGGGCGCCAGCGAGGCGACCTCCAGCGTCGCGTTCGCGCCGAGCGACGTGCCGCCCACGACGGCCTCGTCGACCCCGAGGTGGTCCAGCAGCCCGAGCACCTCCTGCGCGAAGAAGGTCATCCCGTAGCGCCACATGTCCGGCGGGCGGTCGGACCCGCCCGTGGCCCAGCAGGTCGAGCGTCACGACCAGGTTGCCGCGCTCGGCCAGCGCGCGCGCCAGCGGGACGTGCATGCGCTGGCTGAGCAGCAGGCCGTGGAGGAGCACCGTGACGCGCGAGCCCTCGCCGTACACGCGGTAGGCCAGCTCGCGGCCCTGGCAGCGGAACGTTCCCGCGTCCTCGCGTGTTCGCATGGGTGGGGACTGTAAGGGGCAGCCCCCGAGCCTGAGGAAGGTACGCGTCTCGTGGGACTTCCGGCACCGGTCGACAATGCGAGCACCATGGAGGCCGCCGCCCGGCGGCGGCCGGCCCACGCCGGCGCCCGCGTGCCCGCCCACCTGCTGCGCCTCGCGTCCGACGACCGCCTGGTGGAGCTGGTCCGGAGCGGGTCCGAGCCGGCCTTCGAGGCCATGTTCGACCGCCACCACCGCGGGGTGCTCGCGTTCTGCCGCCACATGCTCGGCTCCCCGCACGAGGCCGAGGACGCCGTCCAGCACACGTTCCTCGCGGCCTACCGCGACCTCGCGGGCTCCCGCAAGGCGATCCTCCTGCGCCCGTGGCTCTACACGATCGCGCGCAACCGCTGCCTGTCGGTGCTGCGCGCGCGGCGCGAGCAGCCCGTCGACGAGCTCGAGTCGCTCTCGACCGAGCACCTGTCGGTCGCGGTCCAGCGGCGCCAGGACCTGCGCGACCTGCTGCGCGACGTCTCCGGGCTGCCCGACGACCAGCGCGCGGCGCTGGTGCTGGCCGAGGTCGGCGACGCGTCGCACGCGGAGATCGCCGACGTGCTCGGCGTCAGGCGCGAGAAGGTCAAGGCGCTCGTGTTCCAGGCGCGCTCCTCGCTGATCGCGAGCCGCGACGCGCGTGAGACGCCGTGCGCCGACATCCGCGCCCAGCTCGCCGAGCTGCGCGGCGGTGCGCTGCGCCGGACCCCGCTGCGGCGGCACCTGCGCGAGTGCCCTGGGTGCCGTGAGTTCCGCACCGCTCTGGACGAGCAGCGCCGCATGCTCGCGCTCGCGCTGCCGGTGGTGCCCAGCGTGGCGCTGAAGGGCGGCGCGATGGCCGCCGCGCTGGGGGCGGGCGGAGCGGTCGCGGGCGGATCGGCCGGAACCGCGGTGACGGCGAAGGTGCTGGTCGTCGCCGCGCTCGCCGGTGGGGGCGCCGCAGGCGTGGGGGCGGTCACCGCCGATCACCCGGCGCCGGGTCCCGCGCCCGAGCAGCGCCGCGGCGGCGGCGCCGCGCCGCCGGCGGCCGCGGCGAGGCCGGCCGCCGTGACCGAAGCGCAGGAGGCGGCGCTCGCGCCGCCTGCGCGCGGGCGTGGGCAGCGCCGGTCGGCCTCCCGGCGCACGGGTGCCGCGCGCCCGCCGGCCAAGCGGCGCCTGGCCGCCGTCCCCGCCCCGGCCGCAGCACCGCGCGTGGCCCCCGCCGCGCCGCCGCAGGGCGCGCCGGCCGCGGGGTCGACGCCCGCCGCACCGCGCACTCCGGGCGCGAAGCCGCCGAAGGTCGAGAAACCCCCACAGCCCGGGCAGCCGGTGAAGGCGCCGAAGCCCGCTCAGCCGGTCAAGGCCCCGCAGCCGCCGAAACCGGCCAAGCCCGGGACGCCGCCGGCCGCGTCCGACGCGGCTCCTGCCGCGCCCGACGCCCCGCCCGCGCCGGCCCCCACGGACGGGAACGACGGGCATGCCGGGACCGGGCAGCCCGGGGACGGCGCGAGCGACGTGACCGCCGGCCTCGGCGGCGGTGGCGACTAGCCGCGACGCGGCGACGGCCGTCCGACCGCCCGCGGCTCGAACCCGCGCGGCATGTCCGACCCGCGGTGGGACCAGCGCCGAGCCGCGGCTCCTATCGTGCTCGCCGTGCCCGAGCTGCGCCCCATGCGCGAGGCGGACGTCGCCGCCGTCCACGAGCTGTCGCGCGCGACGTTCACCGACCTGGCCCAACGGTTCCACGAGCCGCCGGCGCCTCCCGCCGACGCTGCCACGGCGCACGTCCGGCTGCGCCACATCCTCGCCACCGACCCCGGCGGCGTGTGGGTGGCGGAGGACGACGACGGCGGGCTGGGCGGCGCCGCGCTGGCGATCGTGCGCGAGGGCGTCTGGGGGCTGTCCCTGCTCGTCGTGCGCCCCGACCTGCAGTCGCGCGGCGTCGGCAGCGCGCTGATGCGCCGCGCGCTCGACCACGGCGAGGCGGCGCGCGGCTGGATCATCCTCGCCTCCCGCGACCCGCGCGCGCTCCGCGCCTACGCCCGCGCCGGCTTCGCGCTCCATCCGACGGTCTTCGCCACCGGCACGCCCGACGGCGTCACCGCGTCACCCGAGGTCCGTCCGTTCGAGCCCGGCGACCACGCCATGGCCGCCGCGGTCGACCGCGCGGTGCGCGGCGCGGCCCACGGGGCCGACCTCGACGCGCTGGCGACCTCCGGCTGCGAGCTGCTCGCCTTCCCGGACCGCGGCTACGCCGTGCACAGCAACGGCACGGTCAAGACGCTTGCCGCGTTCGACGACGCGGCGGCAGCCGCGCTGCTGCGCACCGTGCTCGCCGGGATAGCGGACGGCGGCGAGGCCGAGGTGGAGTGGATGACCTCGATCCAGCAGTGGGCGATCGACGTCGCGGTCGCCGCGCGGCTCGAGCTGCATCCCGGCGGCGGCGTGTTCCTGCGGGGCGAGACCGGCGCGTTCCGTCCCTACCTTCCCGGCGGCGCCTATCTGTAGCGGCCGGTAGGGTCCGTTTCACTGACGTCGCGTCGGAAGAAGGAGGAGCTCGAACAATGGCCAAGCTGCCGCGCTCGCTGTACGGCAAGGTCGCCGTCGTCACCGGAGGGGGACGGGGCATCGGCAAGGCGCTCGCGCTCGCGCTGGTGAGCGAGGGCTGCCGCGTGGCGATCGGCGATGTCGACGCGGCGTCCGCCGAGGCCGCGGCGGCGGAGCTGGGCGACGGCTCGCTCGGGCTGGCGCTCGACGTCACCGACCGCCCCGGGTTCACCGCGTTCCTGGACGAGGTCGAGCAGCGGCTCGGGCCGATCGACGTGCTGGTCAACAACGCCGGGATCATGCCGGTGGGGCCGTTCGAGGAGGAGGACGACGCCACCGCCATCCGCCTGCTGGAGCTCAACCTCCACGCCGTCATCCACGGCACCAAGGAGGCGGTGCGCCGGATGAAGCCGCGCGGCACCGGCCACATCGTCAACGTCTCCTCCAGCGCCGGCAAGTCGGGTTTCCCGTACCTGGCCACCTACTGCGCCACCAAGCACGGCGTCGTCGGGCTGTGCGAAGCCGTCCGCGTGGAGCTGCGCGGGACCGGGGTGGAGATCTCCGTCGTGATGCCGGGGATCGTCAAGACCGAGCTCTCCACGGGCCTGGTCCAGACGCCGGCGTTCAAGAGCTCGACCCCCGAAGAGGTAGCCGACGCGATCGTCGACGCGCTCAAGTTCGCCCGCTTCGACGTGTTCGTGCCGAAGTCGATCGGGCCGACGTGGGCGCTCTTCAACCTCGTGCCGCGCCGCGTCCGCGAGGCGGTCAGCCGCGCGCTCAAGCTCGACCGGGCCCTGCTCGGCGCCGACCGCGACGCCCGGGCGGCCTACGAGGCGCGCGCCGCGGCCAGCGCGCCGGCGACGCAGGCGGCGATCGCCGAGAGCGCCGCCGATCCGGACTCGCCCGAGTCCGCGGCCGCCTAACCCAGCCGCTCGAGCAGCGGCAGCAGCGCGTCGTCGCCCGCCGCGGTGACGTGGATGGCGCCCGGCTCGCGGACCCAGGCGATCACGTCGAGCACCTGGAGGCGGTCGAGCACGAACTGGAACGCGAGGGCCTGGCGCTCGGAGCGGTAGTCGCGCGCGACGTCGAACGCCCAGCCGGTCGTGTGCAGCGAGTAGTTGCGGGTCGCCTCGGGGTTGCTGCGCACCAGCAGCTGCTGGTACTCCGCGTCGCGGACGGTGGAGGTGATGGTCAGCGGTCCCGTCCCGCCCGCGTACTCGCGCGTCTGCGCCCCGATGTAGAGGGCCAGCGCGAGCGCCTCCGCCTGCAGCCCACGGTACAAGGCGGGATCGACGCCCATGCGCCCGGCCAGCTCGCCCATCCGCGCGTCGCCCACGAGGCCCGTGCCGGCCGGGTCGGCCGGGAGCGCGCGAATGGCCCCGTCGTCCCACGCGGCCTGCAGCTGCGCCGGCGTGTCGAAGCGCGGCGTCGAGCCCAGCGGGTGCAGCAGCTCCTCGGCGGAGTTCTTGGCCGTCTGCAGCGCCTCGGTCCGCGCGAGCGTCGCCGGCTCCTCGCGGTAGAGGCGCATGATCTCGCGCGCCGCGTAGAGCTTCCACAGGTAGTTGGAGGAGTCGTCGCCGAACGCGGCCAGCCGCTGCTGCACCGCCACGTGGTGGTTGGGGGTCGAGTCGAAGTAGACCCGCGCGTAGGACGGCTGCTCCTCGCCGTAGGCGCGCAGCACGTCCTGGAGGTTGCCGATGCCCATGTGGTAGGAGACGAACGCGAGGTCCTCGCGCCCGAGCGCCTCGCGGGCGATCGTCAGGTAGCGCGCCGTGCCGGCGAGCGACTTGACCGGGTCGTAGCGCTCGTCGACGAGCCGGCGCTCGCCGCGCAGCCGTTGCACGGCGCCCAGACGGCCGCGGCTCAGCGCCCGGCCGATGCGCCGGGTCAGGCGCGCGCTGCGGTCGACCTCGACGCGCATGCCGAGCAGGTTCGCGCCGGTCTCGGCCAGGATCTGGGTGAGGCCGACGGCGCTCTCCGTCTCGCCCGCCATGGCGTCCTCGCGGCCCGCGCTCTCCAGGAACACGAGCCCTTCCAGCAGGTCCGGCTCGACCTGCGCCTGCGCCGCGGCGGCCTCGACCTGCGGGCGCCAGCGGGCGACGCGCTCCGCGGAGGCCGTGGCGCCGCCCGGCGAGCGCGCGTAGAGCACGTGGCTCGTGCCCGCCGCGGCGCGCCGGGCAAGCTGCTCCTCGCGGTCGGGGTCGTAGGCGAACGGGTCAGGCACGGGCGCGCCCGCGTCGTCCCCTCCGGGCGGCGTGGGCACGATCGCGACCCCGGGCGCGGGGCCGTCGCCGCGCAGCGCGAAGCCGGTGAGCAGGGCCACGAGGACCAGGACGCCCGCGAGCACGGCGACGCGGGCGCGCGGGTTGACGGGGGAACGGCGCACCGCATCTCACCTTGGCATACGGCACGAGCCCACGCCGGCCCAGCCCCCGCCGCGCCCGGCAGGCAGGTTCCTGCCCGACCGATGAGTTTCGCGATCGCGTCCGGTCGTTACTGCAAACGACAGAGGGCGGAGACGATGACGGAGCAACTCGAACAGCAGACGAACGACCGGAGGCGCTGGGTCGCGCTCTACGTCCTGTGCCTCGGGATGCTGATGATCGTGCTCGACGCGACCGTGGTCAACGTGGCGCTCCCCTCGATCCAGGACGACCTCGGCTTCTCGACGTCGAGCCTCGCGTGGGTGGTCAACGCCTACCTGATCGCGTTCGGCGGCCTGCTGCTGCTCGCCGGGCGCCTGGGCGATCTCGTCGGGCGCAGGCGCATCTTCCTGGCCGGCCTGGGGGTGTTCACGGGCGGGTCGCTGCTGTGCGGCCTCGCGCAGGGCCAGGAGTTGCTGGTCGGCGCCCGCTTCCTCCAGGGCATCGGCGGCGCGATGACCTCCGCGGTGATCCTCGGGATGATCGTGACCATGTTCCCCGAGCCGCGCGAGCAGGCCAAGGCGATCGGCGTCTTCGCGCTCGTGGCGTCGGCCGGCGGAGCGGTGGGACTGCTCGTCGGCGGCGTCCTGACGCAGTCGATCAACTGGCACTGGATCTTCTTCGTCAACCTCCCGATCGGCGTCGCGACGGCGGTCTTCGCGCGCCGCCTGATCGACCGCGACAAGGGCCTCGGGTTCGCCGAGGGCACCGACGTCGCCGGCGCCGTCCTGGTCACCGGCGCCCTGATGCTCGGGGTCTACACGATCGTCAAGCCGGCCGCCGACCTGGGCTGGGGCGCGGGTCGCACGCTGGCGCTCGGCGCGCTGTCGGTGATCCTGCTGGCGGCGTTCGTCGCCCGCGAGGCGACCGCGCGCAGCCCGTTGATGGCGCTGCGGATCCTCCGCTCGCGCAACGTCGCGGGGGCGAACCTGATCCAGATCCTGAGCGTCGCGGGGATGTTCGGGATGTTCTTCCTCGGCGCGCTGTACCTGCAGCGGATCCTCGGCTACGACGCGCTGCAGACCGGGCTCGCGTTCCTGCCGGTCACGGTGCTGATGGGCACGCTGTCGGTCCGCTACACCGACCGGCTGGTCATGCGCTTCGGCGGGCGGACGATGGTGCTCGCCGGCCTGCTGCTGTTCATGTCGGGCCTCGCGCTGTTCACGCGGGCGCCGGTCGACGGCGTCTACCTGACCGACGTGCTGCCGACGATGATCCTGCTCGGCGCCGGGGCCGGCCTGTGCTTCCCGGCGCTGATGACGCTCGCGATGTCGGGCGCCACGCCGAGCGACGCCGGGCTCGCCTCCGGCCTGATCAACACGACCGCGCAGGTCGGCGGCGCGCTCGGCCTGGCCGTGCTGGCGACGCTCTCGACCTCGCGCACCGAGGAGCTGGTCGCGGACGGCGGGTCCACCGCCGCGGCGCTGACCAGCGGCTATCACCTCGCGTTCTGGATCGCCGCGGCGCTGGTCGCCGCGGCCATCCTCGTCGCGGTCACCGTGCTGCAGCCGGAGCCCGAGGCGGCGAAGGAGGCGGCGTCGGGCGCGGAGCGGGCGTGCACCCAGCCCGCCCTCTCCGAGGCGGGATGAGCGCGCACCGCTGACCGCGTGACGCCCGGCGGCATGCCGGGCGTCACGCCTGAAGATCAGGCAGGCGAGCTCACCCGGTCGCCGAGGCGGCCTGCCCGGCGCGGCGCCGGAGAACGGCGGTGGCCACCGCTCCGGCGATGAGCATCAGCACGCCGTAGATTCCGCCGACCGCCGCCGCGCGCGGGCCGAAGGCCTGGGCGGCCAGCGTGGCCGCGACCGCGAAGTCGCGCAGTCCCACGGTGAACGCCACGGCCACTCCGTCGCGATCCGCGACCAGGCGCGCCCAGCCGAGGGCCGGCAGTGCGGAGAGTCCGAGGAAGGCGATGCTTCCCGCCAGCGCGGGAACGAGGTCATCGCCGGACGGGGCGCCGCTGAGGGACGCGTAGATCAGCGCGACTACGGCGAGCGCCGATCCGCCGGCGCACCACGGCTCGCCGCGCGCCAGCCGCGGCCACGTGACGCGCGCGGCGACCCCCACCGCAAGCGGCGCGAGCACCACGAGCGCGAACCGGCCGAGCAGCTCCGCGGGGTCGGCGGTCGCCGGTCCGGACGCCAGTCCGCTCACGAGGAGCGGGCCGATCGTGGCCGCCGCGACGAGCGAGCCGGCCAGCGCGCCGAGCGTGAGCGCGGCATCGCCGCCGGCCAGCGCGACGAGGCCGACCGCGGCGACTTCGGTCGACGACAGCCCGAGCGTGAGCACGCCCTCCCGGACCGGGCCGTCGAAGAGGCGGCTGATCGCCCAGGCCAGCGGAACCAGCACCATGAACGGGACGAGCGAGAGCGCGAGCACCGCTCTCCAGCGGCGGCGCGCGGCCCACAGATCGCGCGGGGCGATGCCCAGCGCGGTCAGCGCGACGAGCGCGGCCAGCATCAGATCGCCGCGCGCGGCCACCGCTTCAGAGGGCAGCACCAGTGCGAGCCCGACCGCGACGAGCGCCAACGGCAGCAGCGCCTCGACAAGACGATCCGCAGGCCGCACGGGCTCTACGCAGCGCGCTGCCGGGGCTCGCTCGCGCCGGACTCCGCCCTCTGAGCAGGAGGGCCGTCGGGCGCGAAGAGCATGGCGATGACCGGCTCCGCGCCTTCGGGCCCGCTGACGTAGAGCACGAGGGCGCCGTCCTCGCGCCCCAGCTCGATGTCCAGGAAGGGGCAGCACTGCGATTCGGCGGCGACGAGCTCGCGCACGCGCCGCTCGACGTCCGGCGTGTCGAGCAGGCGCACGCGTAGGCCCGACGCCGTCGCGGCGCGGTCCAGCAGGGCGTCGGCGGCAAGCGCGTCGACCCATGACCGGCGGGCGGCGAGCCCGTCGGGCGACAGCGTGCAGGCGATGGGCAGATCGGGCATCGGCGGTCCTTGAGGTGGGAGCAGGGCGCGCTCTATCGTGCACCTTGAACCCGAGTTGAAGTCAAGGGACCCCACCACATGTCCAACACGACCCATGAGCCGCGCCTGACGATCGGGCAGGTCGCCGAGCGCGCCGGCCTGCGGACCTCGCACATCCGGTTCTACGAGCGCGTCGGCGTGCTCCCCGAGCCCGAGCGCGTGGCCGGGCAGCGCCGCTACGGCGAGGACGTGCTGCACAGGCTGTCGATCGTCGAGGTCGCCCAGCGCGCCGGCCTGACCCTCGAGGAGATCCGGCCGCTCACCGGCCCGGCGAACCGCACCGCGCATGCCAGCCGGCACATCCGCGCCCTGGCCGAGGAGCGGCTCCCGCACATCGACGCGCTCATCGCCCGCGCACGCGCCGTCAAGCGGTGGCTCGAGGTCGCGCGGTCCTGCGACTGCGCCAGCGTGGACGTCTGCGCCCTGTTCGTCGACCCCACGCTCCTGCCGCCCGGCGACGACGTCGACCTCGACGTCCGCCGGGTGCCGCTGCGGCCGCCGACGACCGAGGCGCCGATCCGCTAGGACCGGCGCCTCGTGCCGCTGGGCGGGGTCCGGCGCCTAGCGGCTCTTGACCTGGGGGCGCTCGATCGAGCGCATCCGGTCGGCGCGGTCGAGGGTCGCCCGGTCGCGGCCCTTGCCGCCGTTGACGCGGTCACCGCCACGGTGGTCGCGGTTGGCCACGACGCGGTCACGGCCGCCACCACCTTCCATGCGGTCGCGTCCCTTCGAGCCGAACAGGTAGTCGGTTCCCCCGTTCCCGTCGAGCTTGTCGTTGCCCATGCCGCCCAGCAGCCGGTCCTTGCCCTGGTTGCCCAGCACCCGGTCCTTGCCGCGGTTGCCCAGCAGGCGATCGTTCCCGGTGCCGCCGATCAACGTGTCGTTGCCGGCGAGACCGCTGATCCGGTCCGCGCCTCCGAGGCCGCAGATCACGTCGGAGCGCTTGGTGCCCTTCATGCGGTCCTTGCCGGCGGTGCCGGCGAGGGTGCACCTGATCGCGCCCGGGGTGCCGGCCGGAACCACCTGGCCGGTGACCGGGTTCACGCTGGGTGTCGCACCGGTCCCGCCGGAGCCGTTGGACCCGTTCGCGCCGCCCGAGCCTCCGGCACCGTTCGCGCCGCCTTCCCCGAGCAGGAACGTCGTGGTCGAGCCCGCGGTCCCGCCGGCCGAGTTGAGCGCCACGATCCGGCAGCTGTAGCTGGCGCCGGGCACGAGGTCGTCGAGCTGGGTGCTGACGGCGGTCGGGTCCGGAGCCGAGCCCACGCTGAGCGGAGACGAGGTCTGGTTCAGAAGCCCGAGCAGCCCGTACTCGACGCGGTAGGTCGTGGCCAGGGCGTTCGGGTCCACCGAGCCGGTGACCCGCACGCTGTCGGCATCGAGCACGCTGACCTGACAAGTGGAGGCGGTCGGCAGCAGCGCAGCCGGGTCAACCGGCGGAACGGCGACCTGCGCGCCGGCCGGGGCCGCTGAGAGGCTCAGAACCGTCAGCGTTGCGCCGAGGGCGATCATCCTGCGTTCCATCGCAGTTCTCCTTTGGTAGCTGGGCGGACTCGGCGTCGAGTCCCCTGGCTTTGCGTCCCCGCCTCTCGGCGGGTTTGCCGTTGTCTGGAGAACGGACGGCGCATCCTGGCTGGATCCGCCTGCCGTTCCTACTGCGAGGCTTCATCCCCCGCGCCTCGATGATCCCGATGCGCGACGTGCCCGAACTCGCACATTCGTCCGGAAACTAGGCGGGGGTCCTGGCGCCGTCTCAGGAGATGCTCGTCCATCGACGGCAGCAGGCCAGGACCGCGCCCCCGAGCAGTGTGCCGGACGCAGCGCATTCCTCCGCAACTCTCCGGCTGGGTCGTGTTTGCGCCCCCGGAAGGCGCCAAGGGACCGAGCGGTCCCACCAACCGAGGGAGTCGTACCAGATGCGAAAGTTCGCCGCAGGAGCACTCGCCGTCGCGGGCCTCATGATCGCGGTCCTGTCGTTCGGCGGCGGGCCTGCCGTGGCCGCCGGCGGGAGCTGTTCCGGCAAGCTGATCGAGCTTCGCAAGATGGTCGTCAACAAGAAGACGGTCGGCGAGCTGGCCGTCTACTACAACAGCGCGTCGGGCCGCAACTGCGCCCGGTTCAACCACGTGGGCTGGACGCGCGGGAAGTCGATGCTGACGCGCGTGTGGGTCGGCATCTGCTCCGAGCGCACCCCCGGCGCGAAGACCTGCCACTACGACACGGCCACCGACGCCGTGGACAAGGGCATGTACAGCTACTACGCGGGTCCCGTGACCACCAAGAGGTCCGCCGCGGGTCGCTGCATCGCCGCCTCGGGCTACCTGTGGATCAACGGCAAGCGCCACACGGTCGGCACGAACCCCTGGGTCGGCCACTGCGGCTGAGCTCCGCGCCCGCGCCGAGGGTTCCCGCGTCGCGGGAGCCCTCGGCTGCGCGCGGCACCCCGAGCGCTGTACCCTCGCGGCCCGTGAGCCCGGACGCGCAGGCTGCCGAGGACGCCTTTGCCGCGATCGCGGATGACCTCCTACGCGAGCCGGGCGTCGAAGCCGGCACCGGCTTCGGCAAGATGCCCGGCCTCCGCGTGGGCGGCAGGATCTTCGCGATGCTCGTCGATGGAGAGCTGGTGGCGAAGCTTCCCGCCGAGCGCATCGGCGCCCTCCGCGATGCCGGCGGCGCGCGCAGCTTCCGGGTCGGCGAGCGCGAGATGCGCGAGTGGGTCTCCATCGACCATCGCGGCGGGCATGTCTGGGTCGCCCTGGCGCGCGAAGCGCTCGGGTTCGTCCGCGGCTGATCGCTCGACCCCGCGGGCCGATCGGCGTTCGTGAAACCCGCGGTGCAGGACAGCACGGTGGCTGGTCCGTTGCGACTTGACGTCGGTATGCGGCATCAACCCGCAACGCACCCGCGGACGCAGGAGCGAGGGCTGGTCCCGTGCGGCTCCCATCGGCGAATCGCGGTATGGCGCAAACCGCCAAGATGGGGCCGTGGCGCTGCGACATGTGATCCTCGGCCTGCTGCTCGAGCGGCCAAGCCACCCTTATGAGCTCAAGCGGCGCTTGTCGCCCGGGCTGCCGCGCGAGCGGCTGATCAACGAGGGGATCCTTTATCCCCTGCTCGCCCGGCTGGAGCGCGAGGGCCTGGTCGAGAAGACCGAGCGCAAGGCCGACGAAACCCCAGGTCTTCTCGGGATGGTGAGCCGGCCTCGGCTTGAGCACCATCTGATGCTCGTCGCCCAAATCGACGCGCTGGATCAGCCTGCCTTGCGACAGGCCCCAGAAGTCGAGGTGGTGACCGAACCGCCGCCCTAGGAGGTCTGCGGGATTCAGCCCGTTCTCGAGCATCGACGCCGTCGCCCGCTCCGACGTGATCGCGACGTGCCCGTATCAGCTCGGCACGCCGAGCTCCGCCTTCTTGGCGTCGACGTCGATACCGTGCAGGCGGGCGAGGTTCTCCCCCAGGATCTTGCGCTTGGCCTGCTCGGTGAGTTGCGGGTATCCGCGCTCCTCCACGATGTCGCGCGGGAGCTCGAAGTTCCAGAACTCCTCGAGCGCCCATTGGGGATGCCAGATGGGCGATTCGCCGCCGTAGATGATCTTGTCTTCGCCGCACCACCACATCAGCTTCCCCAACATCTCCGCAAAGACCCGCGGCTGGCGCGCGATGAAGTTCACCGTCGCGGCGATCGAGGCGTAGAGGTTCGGGTAGCGCACGAGCTGCCACAGCACCTCGTCGAGCCACGGCAGGCCGACGTGGAAGATCACGAAGTTGATGTCCGGGAAGTTGGCTGCCGCCCCGTCCATGTCGAACGTGCGCGTGTGCTCGACCGGCTGGGGCCCAAGCGGCACACCCTTGTGGACGCCGATCAGGTTGATCCCGAGCTCCTGCGCGCGCTCGAAGACCGGGTAGGCGATCCGCGGGTCGTCCATGCGCCAAGGGAACGGCTGCCCGTAGTCGTAGCGCACGTTGTAGAACTTGAACGCCTTCGCGCCGTGGTCCTCGACCTGGCGGGTCATGAGGTCGAGCGCCTTCTTGCCCTCCAGCGGGTTCACCGAGCCCCAGAACACCGCCCGGTCAGGATGCTTGGCCGCCATCTCCGCGCACTTCTCCCACGGCGACAGGCCGTCGTGGAACAAATCGGTCAGCGGCAGCGGCTGGGCGGCGATCATGTCGGTGTCCGAGCCCTCGATGACCATGTCGTAGATCTCCTCCACGCTCCACTCGCGGAAGAACTGCTCGCGCGAGAGCACCGGCTCACCCTCGCGCGTGAGCAGCTGGTGGAAGGCGTAGAGGTGCTCGTCGAACATCTGCCCGGGAGCCCCGAGGGCGTTGGCCGGGTCGAAGTTGAAGACGTGGCAGACGCAGTCGAAGACGAACGCGTCGACCTTGCGCTCGCGGGCGGCCCCCTCGCCGGTCCGGGTCTCGATCGTGGCCATCTCAGGCTCCTCTCTGCTGGGCGAGCCGACGCTCGCGGTAGGGGATGAGCTCCTCGAGCGGGAGCGTGAGCTTCTCGCGGGCCGATGGCGACAGGCGCTCCTCGGTCCAGACCGGATCCCAGACGACCTGGACGTGGACGTCCTGCACGCCGGCGACGGCGCGCAGTCGCTCGGGGATCGCGTCGGACATCGCCGTCACGAACGGGCACCAGCCCGTGGTGAGCACGAGGTCCACCTCGACGCGTCCGGCGTCGATGCGCACGTCCTCGACGACGCCCATGTCGACGATGCTGATGCTGCGGTCCGCGCAGCAGGGGTCATAGACCTCCCGCAGCGCGTCGATGAGCGCCGGGCGGTCGGGTGGCCTGGTGTCTGTCACGTCTCGCTCCCGGGGGCGTGGTTGACGTCGATGGCGATGCGAAAGCCGGTGGTCGGCGTGGCGCGCGCGGGATCGGCCGGCAGGGCGCGCGAGGCGCGCACTCCCCAGGCGTGGTCGAGGTAGCAGCCTCCCCGTACGACGGCCCAGCCGTCGGGCCCGCGGCCGGCGACCCACTCCCACACGTTGCCGGCGAGCTGCTCGGCCCCGGAAGGGCCGGCGCCCTCCGGGTGCGCGGTCACCGGCGCCGTCCAGCCCCAGCCGGCCTCCGCGCAGGCACAGCGCTCGGCCTCGAAGACGTCGCCCCACGGCCACGGGCGCCCATCGCCCCCGCGCGCGAGCGCCTCCCACTCTTCGCCGGTCGGCAGGCGGACGTTACGGCCCAGCCGCTCGGTAGCCCAGGCACAGAACGCCAGCGCATCGGGGAGCGAGACGTCGGTGGCGGGATGGTCGGCCAGTTGCGGATCGGCGAGCTTGGCCGCGAGCACGGCCGGCACGGCGCGACCTGTCTCCTCGACAAACCGGCGGACGTGAGCGTTGACCAGGGGCCAGCGCCCGAGCAGCACGGAGTCCAGCTCCGCGCGGCGCTCCTCGCCGGGCTCCCCCACCGCGTAGCCCCCGGCGGGCAGCTCGACGTGCGCGTCCAGCGGCGGCGGCTCCCGGGTGACGGGCTGTCGCACGATGGGCGCCGGCGAGCCGCGCGCGAGCCGGGCCCCGTGCGGGGCGAGCCCCAGCCAAGCCGCTGCTGCCTCACGCGTGGCGTCGCTCGTCGTGCACCTCGGTCGATCGCGGAGCACGTCAGCCTACCTCGTCAGCGCTCGCCGTACTGCTCGACCGCGTAGCCCAGGAGGCCGCGCCTCCAGCGCCTCGGCAGGTGCGCGGAAGGTCACCTGGACCACGCCGGGGTGCCGGCCGATCTCGATCGCGCCGGCGATCGTCGCCCGGTTCTTGACCTCGGGAATCGACATGTCAAGCAGCTCCGCCGCCCGCGCCAGCCCGTTGTCCGTGGCCGAGTTGAGGTCGGGGCCCGTGCCGACCACCGAGATCGGCAGCGCGTCGCCCGGTCTCGCGAGCTCGTCGCGCAAGGCCGCCCCGCGGCGGTCGTCGCCCGTGTGGCGGGGATCAGCCGCCAAGCGATCACACCGATCGCGCGGTCCGCGACGTCGCGCGCGAGAACCCGACCGACGGCACCCGCATGGTCGCCGCCCTGGCGTCGCGGGAGCTCGGCCAGCCGGTGAACCGCAAGCGGGTGTAGCGGCTGATGCGCGAGCACCGGCTGCTGCTGCCCAAGCGCTCCGAGGGCCGCCGGCGCCGTCCCGGGTTCTTGCGCGTCGAGCGGCCCGATCAGCTCTGGCATCTGGACATGACGTCGGTCTGGGTCGCCGAGCACGGCTGGTGTTATCTGAACGCCGCGATCGACTGTTGCACCCGTGAGATCACCGGCTGGTCGCTGGAGAATCCGTTGCCGCGCTCAGGAAGCCGTCGCGGTCATCGACGCCGCGGTCGCCCAGCGCGGCGTCGGGCCGGGCGAGCTGACGCTGGGCACCGACGGATGAAAGTCAAGTGGGCTGGACGGTTGGGAGCTCCTTTGCGAGAGTTCGGTTGGGTGCGGGTGACTGACGGAGCGAAGTGCAGGTGTCTGGGGCTTCAGGCCTGCCGCGCGGCTTTGCCCTTCGAGGGCCTTTGAGATGCGCGCCCCGGTGTCGCGCCCGCACCCGTCTTTGTCGGCGCGGTGGCCTGCCAGTCGCTGATCATGCGGCGGTAGGCGGCTTCGGCGCGGCGCGCGAGCTCGCGTTCGGTCTCGCGGACGGCGGGGCTCTTGTTGCCGGCGATCCCGCGGACGCCCTTGCGCGGTGGGCGCCGGCGGCCAGCTCGAGCTGGCGGATCTTCGAGCGGGTCATCGAGGGGCGCTCGAACGCGTAGTCTTGCTCGCGCGTGAGCAGGCACCAGAACAGGCAGGCGAGCTTGCGCGCCGTCGCGGTCGCGGCGACCTGCGTGCCCTTGCGGGCGCGGACGCGCT
>JAABUS010005978.1_pt1 | contig 15303 bp, 16 predicted proteins | sample 5560161 | NCBI WGS metagenome assembly JAABUS01 (sample SAMN10711885, study PRJNA513376) | rock metagenome | isolation source: Antarctica rocks | place: Antarctica: Victoria Land, Trio Nunatak nord | collected 2016-01-04
TCGACCCACGTCAGATCCGATCGATTCGTCGCTGCGGCGGCATGTTTCCAAGCCACCCCTTCGCGAGAGCCTCCCGAGCTGCCGCCCGCAGGTCCCGTTCGAACCGACTGTCGCGGCCACCCGACTGGCTTACGTTTGCCGCCAGCAACGCCCTCTACCCGTCCGGAACTCCACCGATGAGCTGCGCGACGATCGAGGCCAACTACGAACACGAGTGCGCGCGCCTCTTCAACAGGCCCTTACCCGCCCTTGACGATGTCCTGGCTCGCTTGGTCGACCTGCGCGCTCTGATCTGAGGTCCCGAATCGATCACGTCAGCCCGCCGCCAACAGCCGCCGCCTGAGGCTGAGGCTCTGCGAGTCTGTCGCGGTGGTTCGCGGGTGGTCGCGCCGGCCGTCTCGCCGAGGTTCTCGCCGAGACCGGGCTCCAGGTGATCGCCGCGACGGCCGCGCCCCGCGGCCGATGATCGCTGAACTTTCCCGACGGGGCCGCGTAGCTTCGCCGGCGTAGTCCCATCTCGCCCAACTGGCGCGACAGCAACGGGGCTGCGAACCCTCAGCCGCCTTCGGTCCGGGCCGCTCGTGGGTGCCTGCACGATCGACAGCCCCTGTTCGGCCAAGGCCGGCGGTCGATGGCCCCAGCCGCGCCGTGCACTCCCGGGAGAGCAGCGCGCTCCGGAGACAAAAAACGGAGACAAATCTTGTGCGCTCCGTCCACGAGCAAAGAAAAGGGGCTTGCGTTGCAGGCCCTTTGGTGCGCGCCCGAGAGGATTCGAACCTCTGACCTTCGGTTCCGTAGACCTAGTGATACCTCCGACTCTGTTGCGGAACTGGAAGGAGAATGCCGGGAGGGGATGTCATACGAATGTGGCTGTGGATTCGCTCGGGGACCCGTGCGTGGGCCAGGTGACTGCAGGCCGTTTGGTCCAGAGATCGAGATCTGTGGACCAAACACAAGCGGACTCGGCTCAAACAGTGGACTGACGGTGCCGCCGATCGGCTACACAGCAGTCGCAAAATAGAGACCCTTGCAGGGATTCGTGTCTGCGACGAGCATGCTTCACACGCGAGAGGTCGGTGGTTCGAAACCACCCGCGCCCATCCGGCTCAGACCTGCTCGAGCTTCATCTGGCAGCCTGCCCCTGATCTGCAAGACCGTCTTCACCATCGGGCATTCGACTCACGAGCCGGGGACGTTCGCAGCCCTCCTCGCCCGACACGACGTCAACGTCCTGGTCGACGTGCGCCGCCATCCAGGCTCTCGCCGGGTCCCGTGGACGAACCCGGAGCAGATCGAGCGCGCCCTGCCCATCGCATACGTCCACGCGCTGGTCGTCCGCGCCTGGGAGGTATTCCACATCGATGCACGCGGCGTGGCGGATGAGCACCGGGTGAAGCCGCGGCCGTGGACGGCGAGCGCATCACGTACCCGCCGATCCAGGGAGAGCTGGGCTCGTCAGCGCCTCAGCAGTAGGCTGACGTTCGAGCAGCCGGCGGAGCATGTGAACTCGCAGGCCAGCGTCGCCGGGCGTCCGAGCTCGGAGACCCCGTGTAGCTCCGTTCTACCCCGCCTTCGCAGGGCTCCACCGCCAGTCAGGCGATCAGGTCGCCGACGTCTTCCCTGGCCAAGCGAAGCCGCCGGCCGTCACGGAGAGTCGCGGTCAGCTCTCCGTCGCGGTCAAGCAGCCACTTGGCGTTGACTGCCGTCACGTGGGTCACGCGGCCGTCGCGATCAAGTCGCACAGCGTGCCCTTCCGATGTCTCCTGGACGGCGGCTTTCTTGTCGTCTCCGGTGACCGACAGGTACAACACGTCGCCGATCGGCTCGTAAGAGCCGACGAGCTCGAGGTCGCGGGCAGATACGTGGACGGTCGCGCTAGCCACGGTCAACCCAGAAGGGGTATGCAGCAAACACGGTGACAATGATCGCAGGCACCTCGCCAAACTCCACCACGGCGAGGACTCAGAGTCCAGCCTCGCGCCGGAGGAATCGCTCGCGGCCGGGGCCGCGGATCGGGCCGTCGCTCGTGCGGATCCCGAACCGTCCGATCGATCAGCGAAAGGTCGGCGACAGCCGCATGCTCCTCGAGGACCTTGGCGTAGACGAGCGCGGGAAGCACCACATCGACGCCCTCTGGCGTCCGCGTCCACAAGACCACCTCCACCGTCTGATCGTCTCAAGCGAAGCCGACGTCGCGGGCATGTCTCCCGGGCGAATGTGCGCTGGCGCCGCGCACCGCCCGCGCTGGCCCAGCACGCTGCCGAGCAAAGTTGCCCGGTGCGTACAGGAGCCCGTTCAGCGGTCCAGGGGGCGTGGGACGCGTGGGCTGTTCCCCCGGATGGTCGTAGCCGGGCTCGCCGAAGCCGGGTTCCATTCGGGCCCGTGGCAGCCGTTGATCGGCTGGTAGGACTCGCACGGGTTGTTCGGGGTGCCGTCGTCCTCGGTCTGGACGGCGGCCGGGGCGGCCACACCCATGTCGGCGGCGCCCACTTCACAACTTCCGTCCCCCACGTGGACGGAAGTTGTGATGCTGGCTCGAGCCGAGCGCCTGGCGGACTGCGGCCTGCACGTGCTGGCGCCGCACATCCCGGGCCAGGGCGACTCCCAGCGTCAGCGCGGCGATCTCTCCCGGGGCGCGCACGCGTCGATGCTGCGCGACTTCCTGAGCGTACGACCGGGCCGCCGCCCGGCGTAGGATCGAAGAAGGCGCCATGGGCGCGGACGGACCATGACCGCGACTACGCTCAGCGCCATCGATGGGGACGCTTCGAGCTCGACCGGCGCGTAGACCTCCTGCCTGGTGCTCGCGAGAGCCGTCGCGCGACCAGCGTAGACGAGCGCCGGAAGCACAAATCGGCCGGGTCGTCCTGGTCGCCGCTGCCCACGTCGGTGTCCAGCATGTCCGCGCGCGCGAAGAAACCGTCTCAACCGGGCCCAGCATCAGCGAGGTCACGGTCACGCCGGTGTCCTTGAGCTCGTTGCGCGGGGGCGGCGGGCCACGCCGGATCGCGCGGGGTTTGCGAGCGACCGCCAGTTTAGACCCACCGGCGCGGGTAGTCGGAGCCGCTCGTGAGCTTGACCCGTGACTACTCTCCCTCCGGCGACCCGAAGCCGCTCGGCGGGTACGCAATCCTGACCGGAGTCTTCGCCGGCAGCGTGGCCGGCTACGAGGCTGTCCGCCGGCACCAGGGATGGGAGCTTCCCGAGCGCGTCGGCTTGGGCGACACCATGCTGCTCTCGGTGGCCGCCTACAAACTGAGTCGGCTGATCACCAAGGACCGGGTTACGAGCCTTGGCCAACGCGGCTGTCGCCCTCCTCGACTTTGGCCAGCTTCGCGCCGAACCAGCCGGTGGGGAAGATGTCGGAGATCGGCAGCGCCTGCTCGTCGCTGACCTCGTCCGGCAGGCGCACCAGGGTCGTGTTGGCATGGGGGATGCGGGCCCGCTGCGCCTGCAGCCCGTCGACCGGCCCGGTGGGCTCGGGACCACCGAAGAACGATGTGCCGGCCAGCGGGCCGTTGGGATTGGCGTTGTCGCACTGGGCGAAGTACCCGGCACGGCAGTAGGAGCAGTAGCCGCACGCGATGGTCGAGCACACGACTACCCGGTCTGACCATGGGTATGGGGATGCATCTCCCGAGTCCTGCGGTCTGCAGCCGGTACCGATGGTCGATTCCGCGCTCGAGGGCAGCGCGGTCGTGGCAGAGATGCGTGCTTATACCCATCGCCCTATGGGTCCCCGTGGTCCAGCATGGACCTGATGATCGACTCGACACCAACCACGCTTGGGTCTCTCCACGGCTTCGAACTGCCGGTTACGCCCAGCTACGACGTGCGTGCCACTATGCCGCCGACCCTGGCGATGACCGCCCACGGCCTGGCGGCTCTACGGCGAGACCTCGAGCGTCTGCAGGACGAGCGAGATCAGGAGATCGCGCAGCGCTTGCGGGCCGCACGAACGTCGGGCGACACGACCGGCAACGACGAGTACCTGTCGGTCAAGGAAGACGAGCTCGTTCTGTCTGCGCGCATCGCGAGCCTTGAAGACCTACTTCATCGTGCCACCGTCGCCGACGGCGCGATCGATGGGCAGGGAATCGTTGGCATCGGCTCGAGCGTCTCGATCGAGTTCATCGCGTCGGGCGCGACAGCCTTCTACCGCATCGTCGGGGCGCACGAGCCACTGGGAGCGGGCGCCGCGTCTGCTGCATCGCCGCTCGGCCGCGCGCTGGTCGGGCAAGAGCCTGGCGCGCTGGTGCAGTTCGAGCTGCCCAATGGCCACGCACAGCACCTCCGCATCATCGCGACCAGGGCATCGACTTCGCATACCGACTAGAAGGCCCGATGTGAACTGGCGCACACTAGGTGAGCCCAGGTGGACCACAGTTGCGTTCAGCCCAGCGAAGCGGACAATTGGCCTCATGCTGTCGACACAACCGCCGGCCGGCCCGCGAACAGACTCAGGTCCGCCCGACGCGTCAGAGCACGAGCGACAGGCTCGGGCTGACGCCCGGAGCCTGCCACTTCTCTGGCGTGTCTTCATCGCGGACGGCTTGGTGTTGGCGCTCGTCGTCCTACTCCTCGCGGTGACGCCGATCACCATCAGCGCCCCGATCGCGCTCGACCAGCTGGTCATCCTGATCGCTGGCTTGGCGGTGATGCTCGCAGTCGACTTCCTTCTGTTGCAGAGGGTCCTGTCACCGCTGCGCCGGCTCACCGCGATGATGCGGTCCGTGACCCCGGACGAGCCGGGCCTGCGACTAACGGAGATAGCGCCCCACGACCCGGAGGTGGCCACGGTCACCAGAGCGCTAAATGACATGCTGGATCGCCTGGAGGCCGAGCGCCAAGCGAGCGGCCGTGCCGCGCTGGCAGCGCAGGAGCGCGAACGCGGACGCATCGCGCGAGAGCTTCATGACGAGATCGGGCAGAGCCTCACGGCGGTCCTGATTCACGCTGAGCGAGTGGCGACCGACGGTTCCGCGGATGCCCATGAGGAGCTTCGCGGGGTCGCCTCGGACGTCAGGCTCAGCTTGGACGATGTTCGCCGCATCGCTCGCAGGTTGCGTCCTGAAGCCCTTGACGACCTCGGCCTCGTAAACGCGCTGATCGCCCTCTGCTCGCGGATGGCTGATCACAGCGGGCTGCGCATCGAGCGACGACTACCGGCGGGCCTGCCCTTCCTCGGCTCTGATGCGGAGCTGGTCGTCTACCGAGTTGCTCAAGAGGGCCTGAACAACGTGGTACGGCACGCGCACGCGTCCGACGCCACGCTGTCGCTGCGGACGGAAGACGATTCGCTGGTACTGACGGTGGCCGATGACGGACGCGGCCTTCCACCGGAGGTGCCGACGCGGTCCTCCGGCATCAGCGGCATGCGCGAGCGCGCCCTGCTCGTCAACGGCCGGTTGACCATCCAGCCACGCCCGGGCGGAGGCACCGAGGTCCGGTTGGAAATTCCCGGGAAGGGAGGGAACGGATGAGTGTCCCCCTGACGACCCGGATCTTGCTTGCGGACGACCACGCGGTGGTGCGCAGTGGTCTGCGGATGGTGCTCAATGCCGTACCCGACCTGGAGGTGATCGCCGAGGCAGGCGACGGAGCTGAGGCCGTCGAGCAGGCGCTGTCGAGGGAGCTGGACCTCGCTGTGCTGGATGTTTCGATGCCCCGTTTGACCGGATTGCAGGCGGCTCATGAGCTGGCTCGGCGAAAGCCGGACCTGCGGGTCCTGATGCTTTCCATGCACGACAACGAGCAGTACTTCTTCGAGGCGCTGAAGGCAGGCGCATCGGGCTACGTGCTCAAGACCTCGGCGAACCGGGATCTGATCGAAGCCTGTCGCGCCACCATGCGGGGAGAACCCTTCCTGTATCCCGCCGCCGTGCGGGCGCTGATGCGTGACTTTCTCGATCGGGCTAGTCGAGGCGAGGCGACCCCCAAGGACCCTTTGACTCCTCGTGAGCTTGAGATCGTCAAGTTGATCGCCGAGGGGATGACGAGCGAGGAGATCGCGGGACATCTGGTGATCAGCAAGAAGACCGTCGATCGCCACCGGGCCAACATGCTCGAAAAGCTCGGCATGCGAAACCGCGTCGACCTGACTCGATACGCCATCCGAAGGGGCCTAGTAGAGGCCTGAGCGTTCCTCGCCGGTACGCAGCCTCCCCCGCGATATGCACGACGGTACCCATTCCAAGTCGGCGACGGACAGCCGAGACTGAAGACATGCCGACCGTTGCCATCCGTTGCCACCCGGGCCCTTCGCGCTCTACGACCGAGCTGGGGACATGGCTTGAAGAAGCGGTCGAACGGCTCATCGCAGAAGCTCCTCGGACCAACCGCCTGTCCCGGCTCACGGGCAGCAGCCCGTCGGCTGGTGGCCACGTCGGATGGCTGATCGAGCTGAGGCGTCCCGACGCTCAGACGCCAGGAGACGATGATGGCCGCGCGGCATGACGATCAAGGCCAGCTCGCGGCGTCCCGCTCGTTCGAACGAATGCTCTGGGCGATCGAGCGTTGTGGCTTGTCAGTCACCGAGTTCCGGGGTCTCGTCACTCTCGCTGGCGACGGCTGCGCTCTGGTCGAGCTGCCGGATCGGCTGGACCTGCCAGCCGTCGCGGTCCGTGCCGCCACCCGGCATCTCGCGATGAGAGGGCTCGTCCTGGATGAACCACTCCAGTCGCCGCCGCCGGAGAACACTTCGACGTGATCCTCCGCGTTTGTTCGGTGAGCCCATGAAGGACATCAGGCGCGAAGTGCAGCAGTCCAGCCCCGTTTTCGACGGAACCGTCGCTCAACCCGTCGCACCGGGACTGTGAGCGCCTTCCCGCTTCTCGGTCTGGCCATCGCAGCCGGTGCACACGTCGATGCCACTCCGGGGGGCGCTTCGCACGGACAGGTGCTGTGGGGCTTGGCGCCCGTCTATGCATTCGCCTTGGTCACCGCGGTGTGGACCTTTTGGTGGATCGGCCGGGTGATCTCTTCAGACTCCGCAGAAGACGACCCATCTGACGAGGAGAGCGGCGGCGGCGGCGTTCCCCGGCCCCGGCCGTTACCGCGCGGCCCCCTGGGCGACGGGCACATCCCCATCGATCCCGTCCCGCCACCAGTGAGGCCCGCACGGGGGGACGCCCACGAGGTGCCAACCCCCCGGAGGACACGGCGAGACGACACGCCACGACCGGCCAGAACACCTCTCCGCCCCCACGGCCGACGGGACTAATGCGCGCAGCGGCGCCTGTCATCGCAGACCGCGACGAGCCCTCTCACGAACACCGCCCGCGTACGCTCTCAGAGCCCGATCGCCTGTCCCGTGCGCTGGCAATGGCGCTCGCGAGCGCGGCCGTCATCGCCGCCGCCGCGCGATTCAGCAGCCACTACGCGCATGGTTGGTGGCTGGTCGCCTACCTGGTGCTGGTCGGTGCTGTAGCCCAGCTGCTGGTAGCGCCGGGCGGGACCTGGGTCGCGCGGCGGCTCGGTGCCCCCACGCCCCTGGAGCCGCGTCGCTGGTGGGGATTGGCGCTGTGGAATCTCGGGACAATCCTCGTCCCAATCGGCGTGTTCACCGACCGTGCGTCGCCGGTGCTCGCGGGCAGCGCAGTGCTACTCGCTTCGCTCGCGCTCTACCTCATAGGCATGCGAGGTGCAGCCCACGCTTCGCCGGGGCGCTCGCACGGGTGGGAACGTGGGTACTACGCGGTCCTCGCCGGTCTAGCCGGCAGCGTGTTCGTCGGGGCCGTTCTCGCCGGCGCCCTCTCGGTCCCGTGAACAGGAGCTCAGCCCGGGCGCTAGGCCGTTTCGGCCAGGCTCGCCCGGCTGATGGACGAACTGCTTGTCGGCCTGCTCGACTTCGACATCGGCGCCATCGGCGAGCGAGCCCTCGACATCGCCAACCTCCTGCCCACATCGATCTGCGCCAGCGGGGCTCGGGTTGCTGCACCGTGGCCTACACGACAGAAGTCGATCACCGGCACGTCCGGAGCTGACGGAGCACGTACTGGAGGATCCCTCCGTGACAGAAGTACTCGGCCTCCTTCGGCGTGTCGATGCGCACGCGCACCGAGAACTCGCGTTCGCCGGCTCGCACGGTGGCCTCGCGCGGCGGCTCGCCTGCGTTGAGCTCGTCCGCGACCCCGGCGATCGAGTACTCCTCCTCGCCGTCCAATCCCAGCGAGGCGATGCCCTCGCCGTCGGAGAACTGCAGCGGCAGCACGCCCATGCCGACGAGGTTCGAGCGGTGAATTCGCTCGAAGCTCTGTGCGATCACTGCACGCACGCCGAGCAGCAGGGTGCCCTTCGCCGCCCAGTCGCGTGAGGAGCCCGAGCCGTACTCCTCACCGCCCAGCACCACGAGCGGCACGCCCTCCAGCGCGTAACACACAGCGGCGTCGTAGATCGAGAGCTGCTCTCCGTCGGGAAGGTGACGTGTCACGCCGCCCTCAGTCCCCGGCGCGAGCAGGTTTCGCAGCCGGACGTTTGCGAAGGTGCCGCGCATCATCAGGTCATGGTTGCCCCGCCGCGACCCATACGAGTTGAAGTCCACCGGCTTGACGCCGTGCTGTTGGAGGTAGGCGCCGGCGGGTCCGTCGCGCCGGATTGCCCCCGCCGGCGAGATGTGATCGGTCGTGACCGAGTCGCCGAGCACGACGAGCGCACGCGCACCGGCGATGTCGGCGACCGGCTCCGGTTGCGCGGGCATGCCCTCGAAGTACGACGGCAGCCGGACGTAGGTGGACTCCGGGGCCCAGGCGAAGCGATCTCCCGCGGGCACCGTGAGCGAGTTCCAGCGCTCGTCGCCGTCGAACACCTCTCCGTAGCTCTTGCGGAACATGTCCGATCGGATGGCCTCCTGAATCGTCTGCGCGACCTCGTGCTCGGATGGCCACACGTCGCGCAGGTAGACCGGGCTGCCGTCGGGATCCTCGCCGAGCGGGTCGTTCACGATGTCGACGTCCATGGTTCCAACGAGCGAGTAGGCCACACAGAGCGGCGGCGAGGCAAGGTAGTTCATCTTCACATCGGCGTGGATCCGCCCTTCGAAGTTGCGGTTGCCCGAGAGCACCGATACGACGGCCAGGTCGTGGTCGTTCACGGCCTTGGAGATCTCCTGGGGCAGCGGACCGGAGTTGCCGATGCAGGTCGTGCAGCCGTACCCGACGAGATTGAACCCCAGCTCGTCGAGCGGCGAGGTCAGCCCGGCGCGGTCGAGATACTCGGTTACCACCTTCGACCCCGGGGCGAGCGAGGTCTTGACCCACGGCTTCGAGCGCAGGCCACGAGCGACCGCGTTGCGCGCGAGGATCCCCGCGCCGAGCATCACCGACGGGTTGGAGGTGTTGGTGCAGCTCGTGATCGCCGCGATCACGACCCGGCCGTGGTCAAGCGTCGTGTCGGTGCCGTCCGCGAGCGTGACCGGGACGGCGCTCCCACGCGAGCCCACCCCGTTGCTGACTGGCCACCCCTCGGAAGCGAGGTTGGGCGCGCTCGGGCTGTGGCCGGAGGCCCGGCACACCTCCGAACTGCCCGGCACGCTGCTCGCCGGAGGGTCGCTGGAGGGAAAGCTCTCGGCCGACGCTTCGTCGCAGCTGTCGTACTCGGGCACCAACCCCGTCAGCGCCTCTCGGAACGCCGGCTGCGCATCGGTCAGCGAGATGCGGTCCTGCGGGCGCTTCGGCCCAGCCAGCGACGGCACGACCTCACCGAGGTGGAGCTCGACCGTGTCGGAGTAGGTCGGCTCCGGCGAGTCTGCGTCGTGCCACAGACCCTGCGTGCGGGCGTAGGCCTCCACCAGCTCGATCTGCTCCGCCGGGCGGCCCGAGAACTCCAGATAGCGGATCGTCTCCGCGTCGATCGGGAAGATCGCGCAGGTCGAACCGAACTCCGGCGACATGTTGCCGATCGTCGCCCGGTCGGCCAACGGGAGGCTCGCCAGCCCGGCACCGTAGAACTCGACGAACTTGCCGACCACGCCCTTGCTGCGCAGGAGCTCGGCCACCGTCAGCACGAGATCGGTCGCCGTCGCCCCTTCGGGCAGCTCGTCGTGCAGCTGGAAGCCGATCACCTGCGGGATCAGCATCGACATCGGCTGGCCGAGCATCGCCGCCTCGGCCTCGATGCCGCCCACGCCCCAGCCGAGCACACCGAGCCCGTTGACCATCGTCGTGTGCGAGTCGGTGCCGACCAGCGTGTCCGGATAGGCGCGACCGCTGCCCTCGTCCACGAACACCACCCGCGCCAGGTACTCGAGGTTGACCTGGTGCACGATCCCGGTGTCCGGCGGCACGACCGTGAAGTTGTCGAACGCGTCCTGGCCCCAGCGCAAGAACGAGTACCGCTCGGCGTTGCGCTCGAACTCTCGCTCCGCGTTGCGCCGGAACGCATCATGCGTGCCGAAGGCATCTACCTGCACCGAGTGGTCGATCACCAGCTCGACCGGCACCAGTGGGTTGATCTGCGCGGGGTCGCCGCCCATCGCCCCTATCGCGTCGCGCATCGCGGCCAGGTCGACGATCGCCGGCACACCTGTGAAGTCCTGCATCAGCACGCGCGCCGGCGCGAACGCGATCTCCTTGCTCGGCTCGGCGTTCGCGTCCCAACTCGCCACGGCCTCGATGTCCGCGCCCTCGACGGTGCCGTTCCCTTCGTTGCGCAGCAGGTTCTCCAGCAGGATCTTCAGCGAGAACGGCAGCCGCACGACGTCGAACCGCTCCTGCAGCGCGTCGAGGCGGAAGATCTCGAACCGCCGGTCTCCGACCTCGAGCTCAGCACGCGCTTGAAAGCTGTCCGTCGACAAGGGATACCTCCTCCGTGGTCCGGTCGGAACAGGCGTGCACGATGAGCACGGGGACCGGGCTCTCATGCAGGACGTAATGACTGACGCTGCCGAGCAGCAGCGAGCGCACGCCGCCGCGTCCGCGTGAGCCGATCACGATCAGGTCGTAATCGCCCGCAGCAGCCTCATCGACGATCGCGGGACCCGGGGCGCCGTGCCCGAGGATCCCGGTCGCCAGAACGTCGCCGATCACGCTGTCGACAACGGCATCGAGCATGGCCCGGTACCTGCGCTCGGTCTGGGCTGTCAAGTCGCCAAGCTCAACCGAGGCTATGGACCCAAAGAACAACTCTGACGGCTCGTGGACGGCGGCGATCACGGTCAGCCTGGCGTCGTTCGTCCGAGCCATTTCGACGGCTATGGCCACTGCATGGTACGCCGCGGACGTGCCGTCGAAGGCGACGAGCAACCTGTGGAACATCACGCGCTCGAAAGTTGTCCGTGGGCTTGGGCCACGTCTAGGCGGTGTCGTTCTCCAGACGCGTGCACCACCAAAACGGGGAGAGGGCTCGCATGAAGGACGTGGTGGCTGACGCTGCCGAGCAGGAGGGAGCGCAGGTCGCCGCGTCCGCGTGAACCAATCACGATCAGGTCGTACTCGCCCGCAGCGGCCGCATCGACAATCGCGGGGCCCGCCGTTCCGCGACTGAGCACCGTTGTCACGGGGATGTCGTCGGGTACCGTCGCCACGGCATCGTCAAGCAGCGCTTGGTAGCTGCGCTCGGTCTCCTCCTGGAGCTCGTTGAAATTGACCGACGGCACGTAGCCGGCGCTGCCCAGCGTCCAGTCGGTCGGCTCGGGGGCGACGGTCATCACCGTCAGCCTGGCGTTGTTGGTCCGAGCCAGGTCGATGGCCTCGGTCAGCGCCTGTTCGGCGTGCGATGACCTGTCGAAGGCTATGAGAAGTCGCTGGAACATGGATATCTCCTTCGGTCTGGGGCGAGCAGCCGTCCTGCCTCTGAGGCCCCCAGTTCGGCCGGCCCCCCGTTAGCGTCGGCGGAGCCCGCCGTAGCTGCCTAGCAGCCGCTCGTCATCTGGATCATGGGCCAATCATCCGTGCCGGACCGGGTTAGGTCCATGGGTGCCACTATGCAGTTCGAAGGGCTTGGCTTCGACCACCCGCCGCGGGCGCGTGATCTGGCGCCGAGCGATGCGCTGCGACGCTGATAGGGGCACGACCTCCGAGCGGGAACGCCTCGCCGGCCTCCGCTGGGAGCTGAAACCGGGCTCAACTGGCCAGCACCGAGGCAAGGGCGAGCAACCCCAAGCTGAGCAGGCCGATCACCGCGCGCAACACGGCGGCGCGCACAGAGCCACGTCGCATGCGCTCGGCCAGCGCGTGGTCGTCGCCGGGACCACCCAGCGCGCGAGCCCGCAGTCGCGTCATCCCCCGCGCCTGCCCCACGCCGGCTGTCGTGGCGAGGACGAGCGTCACGCTGACCAGGACCGCCGCCAGCGACGACCCATCCCAGGGACGTTCGGCCAGCAGTACCGCGCCGGCGCCCAGCGCCAGCACCAGTGCCGGAGCGCCGACGCGAACGTAGCGACGTCCAAACGTGCGAAAGAACGCCACCTGCGCCGAGCGGTCGAGCTGCTGGCGCGCGACACGCACGACGACGAGGATCGCCACTAACCCACCAACCCAGACGCAGGCGCCCAGCAAGGCGACGAAGGTCAGCATCGGGTCGGTGGCCACGGCCATTGTCATGAGTTATTTTATACAGACCGTATGTGCAAACAATGCCCGGGCGGAGTTCCGCGAAGGCCTGGCCGCGGCGGTTGACCTCGAACCTTGAGTCGCCGGTATCAACGCATGCCCGTCGACACCGCTTCGCAGGGGTGGGTCGACCGCCTGGACCCCGACAGGCCGGCCCGCGAGCAGGACTTCGCGCGTTGCGAGAGTTCCTCGTGAGGGCCCAATCGCGCCACGGATATGGGGGGTAATGCCCATCGCGCGCGTCACAAGCGGGAGCTACGTTGGTTTATACAGTTACCTTGTATAAATGTTCGACCGGAGGTGGTGCGGATGGCAGTCCAAGTCAAATCAACCGATCGGCCAACCGACTGGCGAAGAACGAGCGCTCCCGTTGACGCCGCAGGCAGATCTCGCTTGCTACCGCGACACCGCGCTCGCCGCCCGAGAGAGACCACCGCACAAGCAGCTCAAGCCCCCGCGCGTCCAGCGTCTAGCCTACGCGGGCACAGGCTCCGCGTCCCCGAGCCAGGGCCGGATGCCGGTATGTGGCTGTTGCTGATCTTCTTGGCCGCAATAGCGGTGATGGTGGGCGCGATAGCGGTGCTCGCAGTCGTAGACGCGTGGTGGGTTCTGGTGGCCGCCTTCTGCTTGGACCTCGCCGCGACCATGGTTGTGCTGGCGAGCACCCTGTGGATCACGGGAGACGGCGAGCCGCCCTCGTGAGCGCATACAGCATCCGAGGCGAGCAGCAGCCGACCTGACATGGCGCACCGGTGGACGACCACCGAAGACGAGCTGCTGTGCCGACGTTACGAAACGGGCGTGGCGGTCAACGCGATCGCCGGTGAACTCCGCCGGTCGGCGGACGCGGTCGTCGCCCGCCGCCGATTGCTGGCGATCCCGCCACGTCGAACCCCCCCAAGGTGGAGAGCGCTCGAGGACGAGCTGCTGCGCTCCGCGACGCTGGCTTCACTGCCCGCGACCTTGGTAGCCGAACGCTTGCATCGACCGGTGGACCAGGTTCGGACGCGACGCCGCCTACTTGGGCTGGCCAGGCCCCGGAGCCGTCGTTACTCAGCTGAGGATGATGATCGTCTGCGTCGCCATTGGACTTCTGGCGGCGACGTCGTGGAGCTTGGACATCGTCTGGGCCGATCCCCTGATTCATTGCGTCTGCGCGCCCAAGAGTTGGGTCTCCATCGTCCGTGCCGGCGTCCGCGATGGAGTACCGCCGAAGACGACGCGGTCCGGGACGGGTATGCCAACGGCGAGACATGCAGAGAGATTGCTCGATCGTTGCCCTCGCGAAGTCCGGGTGCCGTATCGGCACGCGCTCTCAAGCTGGGGCTGGCGACCTACGCACGACGCTGGAGCGCCACGGATGACAGCCGGCTGCGCCACCTGCTCAGGGTCTCATCACTCGAGAAGACGGCCGGCGCGCTTGGGCGGACGCCGGAGGGCGTACGTCGTCGAGCGCGACAACTCGAGACCCCGATCAGAGCGCCGGCCCCGGGTGCCCGGGCGGGCGCGCGCTGGACCGAGCAAGAAGACGATCTACTGCGTATGCACGCGAGCGTGAATCCGGCGTCTCTGGCCGCGCTTGTCGGGCGCTCGGATCGCGCGGTGGCAAGCCGCTTGCGTCATCTCGGGCTCCGCGTCGGGCGCGAGCGTTCTCCGCACCATCCCGCTACGAGTCGCGGTGGCCTGACGCCGGGCGAACGCCAGCTAGTCGCTCGCCAGCTCGATCGGGGTAGCCACCACGGACTGGTCGCGCTGGCGGGACGACTCGACTTACCACCGAAGACGGTGCGTGAGCTCGTGCGTGCGTCCGGCACTTCGCATCGAACCCGACGTGCTGTCCGGTGAGCGTGCGCCTCGGATGAGCCCGAGGCCTGGTTCCAGCGCCGCCGTCGACTGCAGAGGGTTGACGGCGCGCTCAGGCGTCGGCGGAGCCAGACTGGCTAACGAGCAGGGCGCGCAAGGGGCGCGAGAGGGTGTTGCCTGACCGACATGTCGATGCGCCGTCCTAGGGCGACGGCTTCTTCTGTGGCCACCAGAGCATTTTACGACCCGCCGCTGCGCCTCGGCAAGCGGTGATCGCCGGCACCGCGCTCGGCTCGGTTCGGGTCCGAGCGCGTACGTGCGTGCAGGTAGCGCAGCAGCTCAGGATCGCTGGAGCGCAACCGCTCGACAAGCTCGCCCGTGCACGTACACAGCTCCACGACGGCCTCCGTATCAGTCACGCGCACCGCGCGCCAGACCGCACCCTGATCCTCCCAACGCCGCAACGTGACGATCGGCAGCTCCGACATCGCATCGATGATGCCAGAGCCCGCAGGTCGGTCTGGCAACCTGAGCCGATCGACAATTCGGTCTTCACTGTCGGTCATTCAACCCACGAGCCGGCTGCGTTCGCGGGTCTTCTGACCGAACACGACGTCGAGCTCCTGGTCGACGTGCGCCGCTACCCCGGGTCCAGGCGGGTCCCGTGGACGAACCCGGGCCAGATCGAGAGCGCTCTACCGATTGCGTACTTCCACGTGCCCGCACTTGGCGGTCGACGGCGACCAGTCCTCGGCTCACCCAACGGCTTCTGGCAGAACGAGAGCTTCCGCGGATATGCCGACCACATGGCCACGACCGAGTTCAACGTCGGGCTCGACACGCTGCTGAAGCTCGCATGCACGCGCCGGACGGCCGTGATGTGCGCGGAGGCGCCGTGGTGGCGTTGTCATCGTCGTCTCGTAGCCGATGCGCTCGTCGTGCGCGGCTGGAC
>JAABUS010005979.1_pt1 | contig 15301 bp, 13 predicted proteins | sample 5560161 | NCBI WGS metagenome assembly JAABUS01 (sample SAMN10711885, study PRJNA513376) | rock metagenome | isolation source: Antarctica rocks | place: Antarctica: Victoria Land, Trio Nunatak nord | collected 2016-01-04
GCTCGGCGTTCTACTGGTGGTCGTCCAAAGTAGTAGCGGTGTGTCCCGCGGCTTCTTGACGGGCGGCTCTACGCCTGCGGTCGGTAGGCCAGATAGGCCACACCGTTCTCGTACGACTCGCACGCCGTAAGCGTCAGCTTGCCTGGCGCGGCTTCCTCGGGGGAAGCGCCGCGGACCGGGATCCGCGGGTGAGCGGGTACACGAACAGGTGCAGCTCGTCGACCGGGCCGTCGGCGAGCGTTGCTCGGACCAGCTGGGATCTTCGCGCTGCGATCCGCGGCGGCGGCGCAGCACCCTGAGCAACGCCTCAGCGCTACGGGCCACCCTCGCCACGATGCTCGCCTCCTGGCGCTTGCGCCCGTAGACGACCAGCCCCGCCGGGCCACGCACGACCGGAATCGCCGCGTAGACGGCCCCGTGCTTGGGTTCGTGTCCTCAGGGGCAAAGTAGCCGGCGCAGCGGCCTCGGTCAGCGCGTGCCGGAGGCCTCGGCGGTGCGTTCGAGGTCGATGCGGGTGGTCATGTCGAGGTGGAACGTTCCGTAGGGGCGAGTGCGGGCGCGCTTGCCCGCGACGTCGAGATCCTCGACGTCCAGGCGCAGTACCTCGTCGGCGCGTGCCGCGGTCTCGTAGCAGCCGCCACAGCGTGCGCTCGCGCAACGTGATGGCGCTGGCGCAGCGGACCATCCGAGAGATGATGAGGCGTCGTTGAGCGACGAGCAGTGGCGTCAGACGCGATCGGCGCTTTGCGGTGATGCTGAGCGGGGCGGCTCACGACTGGACCCGCCTCTCCGTCAACGCTGAGGCTAATCAGGCAACGCTCGTCGCGCGTCCGAGCCGGCGGTCCAGCACTGTTGCCGAGGCCGCCAGACCGAGCGTAAAGAGCGGGATCGGGACGCAGTTGAGCGCAGCGCGGCCGTAACCGAGTTGCGTGACATCGATGAACGGATAGGGGTACCAGTGGACGATTGCTCCGCGGATTAGCGTGAACGCGAGGTAGCACACCGGGAAGATCACCGAAAGCCAGGCGACTCGACGGGAGACGATGCGTCGCGGCCCGATGAGCACCCAGCCGACGACTGCCATCACCGGGACCACGATATGGAGGAGCACGTTCCAGACCGCAACCCAGCCCTTGAGGTGGAGCGCGCGAAGACCCACGTCCGGCGTCCCCAGCGTCTGGGCAAACTCCGCCTGGAACCCCACGCCCGTGGCAATGATCGCGACAAGCCCGGAAAGGCGCAGGACCGCGAACGCCGTCGAAGAGCGATCTAGGCGCACCGCGAGCAGCAGCGCCCCCAAGCCGACCAGCAGATTCGACCAGGTCGTAAAGAACGCAAACGTGTTTGCGGCGCGGGCGGCGGCAGGGTGAAAGTGGGCCCCATTGTTGTCAGCCGCTGTGATCGCATTGATCACGACGCCAGCAAGTACGCACGCCGCGGTTGCGCCGAAATACACACGTGCCCACTTGGGTGCCATTGCGGATAATCTACAGGCAGGGAAGCCCGAGCTCGCGTGCTACACCCCACGGTGCCGCTGACCGCAATAACAGCCGCTGCCCGTTCAAGTGAACCGGGTTCGGCTCGGACCGTAGGACCGTAGGCGTGTCTGCTCCTGGCCTGATGCACGTCCGCCGCGCGCCGGGAACGCCAAACCGCGCCCCGGTCGGTTGCCAGCACCGGCCCCCAACCGGCAGTCTCCGCCTGCCGAGCGAGACCGGTGGGGCGGCCCGGCTACGGGCACCTCGACCCCGCCAGCAAAGGCAAGCGGCCTGCCGCGCAATCCCCAAGCAGCCCGGGCATCGCGACGAGCTGAAACGCGCCGACTCGCGATGCGAGTCCCTCATTCGGGTAGGGATTTATCCCTTCGGAGCCTGCGACGTGACCGTTGTGGAGTACAAAGCTAGGCCTCCCACTGGACCTGCGGGGCTCGAGCTCGTTGCTTGGGCGATGACGCACAAGCGGGTCGCTGGACACGACACAGCATTGATCGGATCCCCCCGGTCGCCGAGGCCGACATACCCCCAGGCGGATCGCCCCTGGGTCGGATGGGTCGAAGGGTAGCCTCCTGCACCATCCTCGGCGTTGTCGATCGCGAGGCACAAGTTGTTCGTCGCGCACGAGATACCAATCAGAGAGCTGCCGTTCGGATCTATGGTGTGGATCTTCCAGGCTCGGGCGCTGCCGGTCGGGTCAGTCGACGTCAGCGTCTCCCCCCCGTCGACGGCGACGCACAGCCGGGTCGTGGGGCATGAGACGGCTTCGATGCTCGATGTGGCGAGGTGAACGATCTTCCACGCGCCACGGCGGCCGGCGCCCGGATGCCTGGAGGTTGCGATCGTGTTGCCTCCGACGACTACGCGACGCTCGGGCACGAGGCCGCGAGCAGGCCGCGGCTGATCCGGGCGGTCGTTCTCCACGCCCCTCGCCCGCCGAGCGGATGCGTGGAGCTGACGATGCTCCCCGCCCTATCAGATCCGACGCACAGGCTCCTGGCGACGCAGGCGATCCCCGCGATCGGGTTGCGGGCACGGTGGACCCTGACCGACCGCCACGCGCCGGCGGTCGGGTCGGTCGAGACGAACACATGCCCGGCGCCGTCGGTCACCGCGCACAGCGACGCTCGGGTGCAGGAGACCGCGGACAAGCTTGGCGCGAGATGCTTGATCTCGGTCCATGTCGCCGTCGGGGTGCTGGTCGCCAGGACATCTCCGGATCCGTCGGTCGCCGCGCACAGCCGGATGCTTCCGCACGACACCAGGTCAAGTCCGTTACGCGCCGGCGTCTGGGCATCGCCCCAATCGGACAAGGAGGCGGCGGCGGCACTCAGCGTGCTGACGGAGAGCGCCATGACAAGCAGCAGCACCACCCTCGCAGCCTGGTATCGCCGAGGCGCGGACAAGGACCGAGAAGGCCAGGAGTGCATCACGACACGGCCCGTAGCAAAGCACGAGGACCGCGATTGATGCTAGCGCTCAACCGTTGCCGCGCAGCATGAAGCGCCGGCTCTGCGGCTCTGGCGAACTGCCCGCAGGAGGTCCCCGGCGACGCTGACGCGGCTGACTGCGTACCATCGGCGGCCCAAGAGCGAGCGCTGTCAAGGTCAGAGCCGCGACCGCGGTCGTCGTGCCGGGGTGAGGTGACGATCCTCGCCGACAGCACGGGCGGCGGGAGACGCGGGCGACCGTTGAACCCGCGACCTCCGTGGCGCGCGCATCATCCGAATCGAACGGAGGTCGGAATGGCAAACAACATCGACTACTTCGAGATTGGCTCACCCGACCCAGAGTCGTCGAAGGCCTTCTACAGCGGCCTGTTCGGCTGGAAGGTCGGGCCGCCGTCCGCACCCGCCCAATACAGCATGATCGACGAGAACAAAGGCGGGCTGTGGGACACGACCGCGCTCGGCGGGGAGAACTGGGCGATCTTCTACGTCCACGTCGAGGACGTGCAAGCCTCGCTCGATCAGGCACAGGAGCTCGGCGCGACCGTGGCGGTGCCGCTCACCGACAACGGGCCAATCGAATTCGCGCACCTCGTCGACCCACTCGGCAACCGGTTCGGGATCTGGCGACCCAAGTCCTCATAGTTCGCGCTTCTCGCGGCCCGCGCGGCATCGGCTCGTAATCGAGCGTGGCGTCACCGAGGCGTGAGCCGCGTGTACGTCGGCCTCGTCGCCACCCCGGCACTCTCGGGCGCCCGGCCCCTCGCTTCGCATCGGTGATAGAGCTTCCGGCCAGACGGACTTAGCCTCTCGGCGCGTGTCGCGCCGCGCGCTCGTCGCCGCCGCCGGGCTCACCCTGCTCGCCTTCCTCCTGCGCGTGCGGGGCATGGGCCAGAGCCTGTTCGGCGACGAGGTCCTGACCTACCAGATCATCGACCACGGCTCGCTCGTGGACGTCCTGCGCGCCCTGCGCGCCGCGCCGGAGAGCACGCCGCCGCTGCACTACGCGCTGGCCTGGGCCGCGGGCCGGCTCTCGGGCGCGCTCACCGACATCCGGCTGCCCTCCCTCCTGGCGGGCACCGCCACCGTGCCCCTCCTGCTCGCGGTGGGGCGGCGCATCGTGCCCGCGCGCGCGGCGTGGCTCGCCCGCGGCGGCCTTCGCCGTCTCGCCCTTCGCGACGCTCTACGCGACCGAGACGCGCGCCTACGCGCTGGTCACGGCCGCGAGCACCGCGGCCCTCCTCCTGCTCCTGCGGGCGCTCGAGCGCTCCAGCACCGGGCGCTGGGCCGCCTTCGTCGCGGCGGGAACCGTCGCCCTCTACTCCCACTACACGGCGGTGCTCGTGCTCGTGCTCTGCGTGGCGGCGCTGTGGGCGTAACACCACGATTTTCAGGAGCCACAAGACAGGTTCTCTTGCAGGCAAAAGTGCTGCACATGGCAGGTTCGGGGCGAGCTGCAGAAGGCCAGAACTACCTTCGGATTGGGCTAGATATCGACGGGTTTAGGACTCCAAGGGGCGGTCGGAGTCCTAAACCGAGGGGCCTCGTCGTCTCGGCGGCTCGGCGGCTCGGCGGCTCAGAGGCTCAGCGGCTCAGCCAGATAGCCCAGGAACTCTAGAGCGTCAGACGGATTCGCGGCCCGTCACGAAGGCCGAGCTGAGCCCGCCGTCGACATTCAGCTCAGCCGCGGTCACGTAGGACGACGCATCGCTGAGCAACCATACGCACGCGCTCGCGACCTCATCAGGCCTTCCTAGGCGTCCAAGAGGGATGTGCGTCACGCGACGGAGCAACTCCGGAGGGCGCGCTACGAGGGACGCGGTGAGCGGTGTATCAAGTAGCCCGGCAGCGACGGAGTTGACGCGGATTCCGGCGGAGGCGTAGGTGACGGCCAACTCTCGTGTGATCGCGGAGACCGCGCCCTTCGAAGCCGTATAGGCGAGCTGGGCAGTCGAGGAGCCGCGGGTGCCGACGATGCTGCTGACGTGGACGATCGACCCTCCACCGCTGTTGGCCATCAGTTCGATCGCCACGCGACTGGCGGCAATTGCACCCTGGGCGTTTACCGCGAGTGTGTCTTGCCACGCGGCGGCGCTCATCCGGCTGAGATCCCCGTCGTGGATGTCCATGACGGCCGCGCACGTGACCAGGCCGTAGAGGTTCGTGGGGCCGCTGGTGATCGTGTTCGCGATGTCGGCCCATCCGGCCTCGTCCCTCACGTCTAGGCGGATTCGCCGCGCCTCCGTTGCGACGACCGAGCACAGGCGCTCCTCGTCGATGTCAGTGGCGATCACCTGCCCGCCCGCCGAGACCACGGCTCGCACGGTTGCCGCCCCGACTGCGCCGGCTGCGCCCGTCACGAGGACGAGTCGATTCGCGAGAACGCTCATCGCGGAGTCAACCTGTAGGTACCCCATTCGACGAACCATGCCACGAACACGGTCCACCAAGGCAGCGGACCGGCGAGCACCCACGCGAGCGTCGTCGCGCCAAGGGCGGCGGGGTAGAGCCACTTGATATCCCGCTTCAACCCAAGCCGGACCGGGATCGTCTGGACGTCCTGCTCGCGGTCTTTGACGACATCGCGGAAGTCGCCGAACAAGTTGCGCACACCGGTGGCCGCCCACACGCCGAGCGCCAGCTCCAGGCTCACCGTCGGGACCACGAGCAGGAGCGTTGCCTTCAACGCGCCGTTTAGAGCCGGGGAGCTCAGGGCGACGGCCGGGACCTTCTTCTTCTGCGCGTAGAGGAAACTCAGCACGAGGAATGGGACCACGGACAGGCTGTGAACGTAGCCAACCGCCGCGAGCCAAGGCAGTGCCCATGCCCACCAGGGCCAGCGAGCCCGCTTCTCGTCCTGGTGGACCCACTCGAGGAAGATCAGGAATCCAAACCAGAATCCCGAGCAAGTGACGAATTGTGCGCCTGACGCGCCCGCAGCAGCGAGCAGCAACACCAGATCGGTGTACGAGTACGGGCGGAGCTGGCTGAGGCGGTTAGCCACAACATTGGAGGAGCGCGCAGTCGTGCTCGCTACCGCTCCCAGTAGACAGTCTTTGCCGTGGTGAATTCGCGGAGCGCCTCATGTCCTAGTTCGCGCCCGTAGCCCGAGCGCCTCGTGCCGCCCCAGGGAACCTCCGGATCGAAGAGTCCGAAAGTGTTGACCCAGCAGACGCCGACGTGTGATTCGCGGACGAAGCGGTCCAGCACGTCGGGATCTGATGCCCACACCGTGGACGAGAGACCGAACGGAGTCCGGTTGGCCTGCTCGATGGCCGCATCCAGGTCCGAGGCCCGGTAGATGCACCCGACGGGGCCGAAGATCTCCTCCTGCGAGATCCGCATGTCGTGTCGAGCGCCGTCGATGATCGTGGGCGCATAGAAATTGCCGCCCAGCTCCGGCGGCGTGGCGCCGCCGATGAGAACCGTGGCTCCCTGTGCCTTGGCTTCCGCCACGAAGCGGTCGATGTGCTGGACGTGCGCGGCGTCGATCTGCGGCCCTTGCTGAGTGCCACCGTCGAGTGGATCGCCAAGTTGCCGCCTGCGTGTCGCGTCGACAACCGCCTCGATGAATGGCTCGGCGATGTCCTCGTGGACGATCGTCCGACTGCTCGCGCAGCAGTTCTGTCCCGCGACGTCGAACATCCCGACCACGGTGCCGGCGACTGCCTGGTCGAAGTCCGCGTCCGACCAGACCACGTTTGCTCCCTTTCCGCCGAGCTCCAGTGTCAGTCGCGGGAGGTGCTTGGCTGACCCCTCCACCAGTGCAGACGCGGTGGCGGTGCCGCCGGTGAACGAAATGGCGTCTACCCGCCCGTCAGCCACGAGCGCCGCGCCAGCGGATGGCCCCGCGCCCATGACGACGTTCACAACGCCGGGCGGGAAGCCAGCTTCGAGGGCCAGGCGGGCGAGCGCCTGAGCCGACAGTGGTGCGCGCTCGGCCGACTTGAGCACGACGCAGCAGCCTGCAGCTAGCGCAGGACCGATCTTCCAGGAGATGCAGGGGAACGGGAAGTTCCACGGGACGAGCGCGGCGACGACTCCGAGAGGTTCGCGGTGCTGATAGGCGCGCTTGGAGCCCGGGATGTCGCTGTCCCGGACGGCCTCCTGAGCGAGGCCCGCGTAGTAGCGGTACATCGTGGCTGCATTTGAGATGTCCCAGCCGATCGTCCCGGAGATGGGCTTGCCGACGTCACTGGACTCGAGCAAGGCGAGGTCGTCGTGGTGCTGATCGATCAGGTCGGCGAGCTTCAGGAGGCACGCCGCACGATCGTCGGGCGCCAGTCGGCTCCAGTGCCCGTCATCGAACGCTTCGCGCGCCGCGGTGACCGCGCGGGAGACGTCCTCGGGCCCGCAGTCGGGCATGTCGACGAGCGGGGCGTTCGTGTACGGGTCGGTGACACGGCGCATCGCGTCGGTCGCTGCGTCGACGTACTTGCCGCCGATGAAGGGGCGGAGATCAAGCCCGGGGAGGACGCTCTCGGCGACACGACGCCGACGGTCTTCAGGTGCGGAGATATTCATAGCCTCGAGGTGGTCGTGTGTGCAATTGCTTGATTGAAGGTTGTCCGTGAGGGCGGAGCGGGTTCGCGTCCCGGAGGCGCCCGTCCGTGCGAAGCGCGCACTAGCGGCCCTTGGCTCGAGCCGCGAGAGCCGGTCGCGACCAGAGCTGGAGCGGAGTCTCGAGAAAGGCGTCGTCCCGGGGAAACAGCAGGCTTGGGGCCTTCCCGTCTAGCGTCAGGTCGTCCAGCGACATGCCGCTCTGGCCCGCGTAGTCCTTGTCGGAAAGTTCCGCTCCCGCGAGAACGTTGCGCTCGTTCTCGTTGATGAACTCTTCGTGGTCGGACTGAACGCTCGCCTTGGCCTGGTCCTTGACCCAGCCCCCGGTCCGTTCGTCGAGTGCGATCCACATGAAGTCGCCGATGCCGCCGCCGTAAAAGCCATGGTCTTCGTGGCCGCTCTCAGCCGGCATCGCGACAATGCTCACCCTCGCTCGCCGCAGGCGGTAGAGCATCATCGTGTGCCACAAAGTCGCCGCGTACAGACGCGAGCCCTCGGTGAGATCCTGGGCCGCAGGAAGCAAGCGCTGGTTATCAAACTCGACCTCGGGTCGCCCTCTTTGGAAGTCGGCGGTCGTATCCATGAACTGGTGATACGTCCGTGAGAAGAGCCAGAGGTTGGCCGTGCCAAAGAGCGCCTCAGGGCAGTACGTGCGCACGGAGAACAAGTGCCCCTCCGTGACCGAAGAGATCATCTGGTCGTTGATCAACTGCATCGCCGCCCCCATGCCCAGGCGGAACTCGACGCGCCGATGGTCCTCGGGATCCAGATACCCCTTGGCATCCGGGACGTTCTTGACGAGCGCGTCCCATCCCCGGAGTCGAATCGCGTTGAGATCTGGTTTCGCGTTGAACACGAGATCGATCGTTTCCTGCAGGGCCCTGCGCTCGCGCACCGATGGCAGCGAAAGCGGAGCAAAGAAGTGCTCCACCCAACGTGCCGCCCAGATGAGGGAGAACAGCGCGAGGTTCACGCGGTTCTGGACCGGGACAAATAGGTCGTCCTGGGTGTGGGCGCGGTAGTACTGCACGAGATCGACTGCGTAGAAGCGGAACCGGTCGGATGGCCCCAGGTAGAGCAAGTCGGCTGTCCTCGCTCGCGGTTGCTTTGGTACGGCGAGGACGAAGTAGGCGCGCGGGCTTGTATCGACGTACTCGCGAAGTGTCTTTGCCTCGCGGTCGGAGAGCCGGTACCTGAAGCAGAGCTCACCAGTCTCAAGGTCCGTTTCGGGGTTAGACGAGGCCGCTGCGAAGACCAAGAAGTTAAGGCGAATGGAGTCGACGTCGCCCCACTGAGCAGGCAGGGTCGTCGCTACGACGTGGGAGACAGGGATGTCGACGCTCCCTGGGCCAGTCGTATCGGTGGGGCTGTTGATCCAGGCTGTAACGAGGTCCCTAAATGTCGTCTGCGCCATTTCTGACATCGTGGTGGACTCCAAGGCGAGCGGAAGCTCATCGACGAGACCTGGTGCAACGAACGCGGAGGGGACGGGCTTGTGGAAGCGCTCTAGGTGAGCACGAACGCGAGAGCAATCGCCGTGGATCACGACGTCTTCGACGTACGTAGCAACCTTGTCCGAGTGCACCCCAGGAAGCAGTTCCTCGACCACGCGCTTGACCCGAGCGCGAAGCGTTGTTCGCACGATTCTCAGCCCCGGGCTCCACGAGCAGTCGTCGAGCAACTGGCCAGAGATCAAGTCGAGCGCCTCAAGACGGCTCTCGTTGGCCCCGTCGAGCAAGAGCTTGGTGAATTGGGCGACGTCGACTTGAGGACCTCCCTCGAGGTCAAGCCGGTAAGCGCCGCTGGCGGGCTCGCTCTTGTCGGCGCGCCGCGCCGTGATCGGATGCTCGGGAGCGCCGGCCGCCTCGAGGAACAGTCTCAGCCGGCTGACGCAGTTCCTCAGCACCTTGAGGCCGTCTTCGATCGCAGCGGCCCGGATCTCGGCGGGAAGTTCGACGGCGTGGTCGTCGGGATCCTCACCCTTGAGCAATTTGTCGTACACCCTCTCTGGCCAGAGCGTCTGCAGAAGCTCGCCGCAGGGGACGAACTTCTTGTGGTTGAGCGAGAGCGCGGAGAACAGAACCCAGTCGTCGTCGCGCAGCATGGCGTTTCGATGGCGGTAGGACTCCAAGTCCGGGTCGCCGTCGGTCTCACGGCAGCCGAAGAGCTTGATCTGCATCTGCTGGGGGTTCGCGAGGGCGAGCACTCGGCAAAGTTTGCGGAGCCTCCCTATCGCGAAGCTATCAACGCACCGACCTGCCGCTGATAGGTTCGCGTGACTCCGCGACTAGCAACGAGGGCTTCATCTGCCCGTCCGGAGTACGCTCGAGCGGGCCCATCTACCTCGTCTCGGTACTACGGCGTTCGGAGCAGCGAGCGCCGCCGCATCGCGACGGATTCGTAGAACCTAGCGGTCCTTCCGGCGCCGGCAGGCGGGCGCGGACCTATCGGATAGCGGCCCGGAAGCGATAGCTCAGCGCGAGAAGTCGGGTGCACGGTGCGCCCATGGAAAACGCACTGATCAAGGACGTCGCTGGAAGCGCGTCCAACGACGATCGTAAGCGACTCATCGACTCGTTGACCGCGCGGGTCGAGGCGCTCCAGGCCGAAGGGCTAACTGGGCGCGCCGCGATCCGGACGACCGCGGAAACCGGAATGAACCCGATGCGCATGAAGCGCCTCGCCGTGCTCTTTCCCGGAGGCCTAGGAGCACCCATGCAGCACCAGAGCGCGGCCGGGAGGCGGGCGGGCCTTCGAACCACCGCTCGTTCTCCCGGTCGTGCTCGACCAACCGACAACAGAGGAGCGTAGGCGATGCGCAACACGATGTTCGGCCGCCGGGGCAAGACCCCCCGCGGCACCATCCCTGACCACGAGCACGAGCCGCAGCCTGACACGTGGCCGGAGTTCGGGGGCCATGACCAGGTTCTCCGTGGCGAGGCGGGCACCGGGTACGAGACGCCCGCGCGCCTGAAGCGCACGGCCCAGATCTGGGGGCAGGACTACGGTGCGGCCCGGACGCCCGAGAACGAGTCGGTCGGCAAGGGGGCAGCGCCGAATCGCTGGCTGACTGGTGCGATCGGGGTCCGCAAGGGCACCATCCGGCAAGGCCACATCCGCGGCATGGTCCCGTTTGGGCAGCGCGTTCGCATGGCCGAGGCGCGCAAGGCCGAAGCGAAGGAGAAGCTGCGTGTGCTGGGCCAGCGCCTGATGCGGCTGACCGAGCAGGTGCTGCCGCCGCTCGAGACAAAGGCGGCGGAGCTCGAGCGCGTCTTCAAGACGAAGCGCGACGAGTACATGGCCACGCCTCGGATGCTGCGCGGCTACTTCGAGACCCACAAGGTCGTCGTCTTCGTCGCCTCGGCCGTCGTGGTCTTCGACTGCTGGGTGCTGCACGGAGTCTTGGAGTACAGCGGAATGAGCCCGGTCACCGTGTGGGGCACGTCGCTCACGGTCCCGCTCGCGATCGCCGCGACCAATCACGCGTTCGGCGTGACGGCGGGCGCGATCGGCCTGAGGGCGCCCGCCAACCGACGGATGAAGCTCGTGGCGGTCCTCTTCGTCGCCGGCCTGGGCGCGATGGTGATCGCGTTCCTGCTCCTGACGGTCTTCCGTGCGCAGGCGGCCGACTCGCAGAACCAGGCAATCCAGGCCCTCGCCAACGGCGACACAAAGGCCCAGCTGACCTTCTTCATCAGCCCAATGTGGATGGGGCCGCTGCAGATCGCCGGCTCGTTCGGCGCCATCGCCGTGACGGCCTTCTGGGTCATGGCCAAGGAGGGCCGCGAGTTCATGGCCATGGTCCTCGCGCCCGTCCGGATCGAGTGGGAGAAGGCCGAGGCCGAGCTCGCTCAGATTCGCCAGCGCGTGGAGGGCACCCATCAAGAGCTCGTGGTCGCAGCGCTGGTTGAGCACCAGGTCGAGGCCGATGCGCAGGCCGCGCTCGTCGAGGCGGATGCCGGTGAGGACGTTCTCAATGCCGCTCTGGCAGCCGAGGACGCGCTCGAAGGCGCCCTGCAGGGCGAGTACGAGGCGACCTACACGTACTTCGACCAGATCGGCAAGAACGGCGGCGTCTGGCGCATGGCCATGGCCACCGTGTTCCCGCAGTTCGGCCGGCCCTATACGCCGGGCGCGACGGACGCAGCTGCCGACGACGACCTGATCGCCGAGCGCCACGCCCAGAAGGAGCCCAAGAAGCGCCGCTTCTTCGGCCGCACCCCGACGCCCGCTCCGGCGAGCCGCAACGGGCATCGCGACCACCACGTCGACCCTGACCACCTGACCAAGCTCTGAACGAGCGGAGGAACACCATGACCATCAAGACCAACATGAAGATCGCCGGCGCCGTGGCGCTCTGCACCGCGGTCGCCGGCTGCGGCGCCGGCCAGCCGAAGACGGCGGACCAGGAGCCCGCGCCGTCCGCGACGCGGCCCGTCGACCTCGTCTTCGGCGACTGCAGCTCGTTCCGCCAGTACACGAAGGCGTTTGTGCCCGATATGGTCACGATCGCCGAGACGAGCGCGCTCGCGAAGCCCCGCCGCACGCTGTGGGCGGGTTGCTTCGACGGCGCGCCACTGCGCACGCTTGACTGGAAGCCGACGATCGACTTCGGTGAGGAGCCGCCCGAGCTCAAGCAGAACCGCACGCTGGGCGACCGCGTGGCCCTCGGGCGCGCGCTCGGCATGAAGCAGAAGTTCGAGGCCATGGTGAACACGCCGACGAAGGTGCCCGGCAGCGGCCAGCTCGAAGCGCTCGAGCTGGCCGGGCAGACCGCGAACGTCGGCCGTGTGTTCATGTTCACCGACGCCGAGATCAACGAGATCGAGGGCGTGAAGCTCGCCGTCGCGACCCCGAGAGAGATCGACGCGACGATCAACAGGTGGGCCCCGAGGCTCAGCGGACTCAAGGGCGTCGAGCTCATGTTCATCGGCGTGGGCCGCGGCACGAACAACTCCCGTGGTGTGCGGAACGCCGAGCGGCTGTTCCATGGCATCGCCAATCGGGTCGGTGCAAGCTACTTCGGCTGGACGCTCGAGCTGCCGGCCGACTTCCGCGCCAACGCAACGTAGGGGATCAACGTTATGACGATCCTCATCGCGATCCTCGTCGTCGCGGCCGTACTCGCCCTCGCGTTGATGAGAGCCCGTCGCGTGCTGGGGGCCGTCGGGCAGCAGCCCGACGGCCTCCACGTGCCGCGCATGCCGCTGCCGCCGTCGACGGGCCTGCCACGCGGCAACGTTTCGCACCCCCGGCTCATCGGACGACGGCGCCACGCCGCCCACCCCGGACCCCCGGCGCGCCCGGCGCTCGCAGGGCTCGCGATCGCCGGAACCGGGCTGCTGCTTCTGCTCGCGCCTCTCGGACGTGACGCGAAGCATCACGCCACCCCGGCGACGCCGACGCCGATGTTCGGCACCCGCCTCGCGGGCGTCGGCATGCCCGGCGCCCTGCCGGGCAACCGGGCCGTCAAGCCGCTCGAGATCGCCATCGTGATTGACGACACGTACACGGGCAAGGCCCGCGCCCGCGAGCTCCGAGCGCTCGGAGGCTGGCTGCAGTCGAACCACAACCCCCGCACCCGCATCACGATCATCGACCGTGCCCGCCGACGCGCCTCGCGTCGACTCGCGGCCGCTGACCTCGGGCATGTCCGTCTCGTGCGACGGGCGCCACGCCTCACGCGCATGCTCCGGAGGGCCCTGAAGCGCTACCGCAACCGTTTGCTGGTGACGATCGGCGACCTCTCCAACCCGACGCTGACGAACACCGCGACCCTGCGCGTACACCCGCGCCGCGGGGCCTCTACGGCGAACGATGTGCAGCTCGTCCAAGGCGACCATCGAGTCGTTCACGTCGATCCCCGTCGACGTGGCGCTCTGGCCGCCACCGTGGCGCGCGCCGTCATCACGATCAGCGGGATGCGTGAGAGGCAATGACGGCCAAGCGCATCCTGGGCCGCGTCGCCTCGACCGTCGTCCGCACCCTCTGGACGGGCGACCCGACCACCAAGCTCCTCGTGCTCATCGCGCTGGGGATCGCCGCCATCGGACACTAGCGCGAGCGAACTGCGCACGGACGAGTTCGTGTAAGACCAGAATTATCGGCTGCCGGACGCGCTATATCGCCCGAGCTCGGTCGGGGATCGTCCGGCGGCGCCGCCGGCGGCGAGTGAGATGGCCCACGATGTCTCCCGAGCGCTGCTGCCTAGCCTCGGCGCGTGTCGCGCCGCGCGCTCGTCGCCGCCGCCGGGCTCACCCTGCTCGCCTTCCTCCTGCGCGCGCGGGGCATGGGCCAGAGCCTGTTCGGCGACGAGGTCCTGACCTACCAGATCATCGACCACGCCTCGCTCGTCGACGTCCTGCGCGCCCTGCGCGCGGCGCCGGAGAGCACGCCGCCGCTGCACTACGCGCTGGCCTGGGGCTCGGGCGGGATCTCGGGGGCGCTCACCGACATCCGGCTGCCCTCCCTCGTGGCCGGCACCGCGACGGTTCCGCTCCTGCTCGCGGTGGGGCGGCGCATCGTGCCCGCGCGCGCGGCGTGGCTCGCCGCGGCGGCCTTCGCCCTCTCGCCCTTCGCGACGCTCTACGCGACCGAGACGCGCGCCTACGCGCTGGTCACGGCCGCGAGCACCGCGGCCCTCCTCCTGCTCCTGCGGGCGCTCGAGCGCTCCAGCACCGGGCGCTGGGCCGCCTTCGTCGCGGCGGGAACCGTCGCCCTCTACGCCCACTACACGGCGGTCCTCGTGCTCGGGGTGGCGGCGCTGTGGGCGTGGTTCGCGCGGCCCGACCGCCGGCGGGCGCTCCTGCTCGCCCACGCGGCGGTGGTCGTGCTCTACCTGCCCTGGCTGCCGTTCCTCGAGGGCAACGAGCTCAACCTCATCGCGCTGACCTATCCGCTCACTCCCTCCTCCTTCCTCGAGGCCCTCGTCCGGCTCTTCGCGGGCTCGCCCTTCCTCGCCCTCGGGACGCTGCCGGGGACGGTGGCGCTCGTGCTCGGTGGGGCCGCGCTCGCCCTCGGGCTGGCCGCCGGGGCGCGCGCGCGCCCGGCCACCGCGCCCTCGGCGCGCGCGCTCATCGCCGGGCTCGCGCTCGCCGCCCCGCTCGGACTACTCCTGTACTACGGGGTCACGGGAACCGATCTCGTCAACCCGCGCAACCTGAGCGTCTCGGCACCCGCGCTCTTCCTCGGCGTGGCGCTCGTACTCACCGCCCGCCGCTCGCTGGCGCCCCTCACCGCGGGGCTCGCGCTCGCCGCCCTGGCGATCGGGGCGGTCCGCCTCCAGGAGCCCGACGCGCGGCGCCCGGAGACCGCGGCCGTCGCCGCGGTGATCGACGCGCGGGGCCGCCCGGACGAGCCGGTGGTCGAGTCGCCCCTCTTCGGCCGCCGCGAGGGACCGCTGCGCCCCACGTTCGCGCTCAACCTGCGCCGGCCGCACCGCCTGCTCGCGATCACGGGCTACCGGCGGCGCAAGAACGGCGTCCGGGTGCCGCAGGTCGACGCCCGGACATGGCGCGCGGCAAAACGCGTCTGGGTCGTCGGCCCCGAGCGGCCGGGCACCGTCGTGCTGCCGCCGCCCCCGCCGGGCTGGCGCCGGGTCGAGGGCGCCCGTTACGCCGGCATCTACCCCTACGGCTACGCGCTCTACGCCCGCGCGCGCGCGCGCGCGCGGGCGCGCAGCGGCGCGGCTGGGCGCCGCAGCAGCGCCCAGCTCCCCCGCCGCTCGTCGAGCCGGAAGCGCGCGAGGACGGCGAGCGTGCGCAGGCCGTAGTCCACCGAGCGCCAGAAGGAGACCGAGGA
>JAABUS010005981.1_pt1 | contig 15297 bp, 11 predicted proteins | sample 5560161 | NCBI WGS metagenome assembly JAABUS01 (sample SAMN10711885, study PRJNA513376) | rock metagenome | isolation source: Antarctica rocks | place: Antarctica: Victoria Land, Trio Nunatak nord | collected 2016-01-04
AGACCGCCGCGACGACCAAGCTGTCCCACGGCCTATGATGGCCCAGGCACAAACGGACTGTCGCGGCGTGTCGCCCTCCGTGGAATCATACAAGGCACGCGCTTCGCTTCGAGCCAGTCCCCGTTTCCGCCTCGGCCTCCCCTTCTCGTACACCCTCTGAGCCTGGGTCGTCCGTCTTGCCGTCGCGGACCCCTCCGGGAATTGCCGGATCGAACCGTTGGCGCCGCGGCGGGGCCTGACTACGATCTCATTCGGACTCATCGGTCCCGGCGACACCCTTCCCGACTCCTTTCCGGCGGAATCCTCGAAAGGATGGTCCCATGCGACGAGACGCTTCGGCTTTCCGGATCGCCCGCACCGTGGCGCTTTTGAGCGTCGGCGGGGCCTTGATCTCCCTCGGGGCCTCGGGGGCCTTCGGCCGGGAGGAACCCGCCGGGCCTCGCCCCCTCGCCGGCTATTTCCCCCGCCAGGACCTGGTCGTCCTCGTCGAGTTCGACGGGCTGGACGCCCACGCCGTGGCCTGGAAAGAGACGGCCGCCTATCGCCTGCTGAACGAGACGAGCACGGGCGCGATGCTGGAGCAGGTCGCGATCCAGCTCGCCGACCGTGCCTTTCTCGCCGCGCCCGGCGGGACGATGACCGGGGTGCAGTGGCTGGACCTGGTCCTGCACGGGTTCCGATCCGGGTTCGCCTTCGGGATCAACCACCCGGGGCCCCCGGCGAAGCCGACCTGCATCGGGTTCATCCTGCGCGGGGGGGCCGATGTGAAGGTCCGAGGGTCTCTGGAGCGGATCCTCAGGACGAGGGCCCGGGTGGTGACGCTGGAGAAGCCGGGGGGCCGCACGCTCAACGTCGTGGGCGAAGTCAACGCGCCGAGCCTGGCCTGGTGGGCGGAGGGGGACGACCTCGCGCTGAGCCTCGTCGCCGCGGGCGGGGCCGACGCCATGATCGAGACGCTCGACGGGAAGCGGCCCAGCGCCGTCGATCATCCCGTCCGCGTCGAGCTGACGCGGGAGGAGGGGGGATTCGTTCCGGTCGGCCGCGCCTTCTTCGACACGAAAGTGCTCCCCGCCCTGCCCCCCCAGGCCGTCCAGCTCGGGCTCGACAAGGTCAAGCGGCTCGACTACCGCTGGGGCTTCCAGGGAGACGCGTTGATGACCATCACCCGCGTGCTCGCCCCCTCGCCACGGACCGGCTTCCTCGCCCTGCTCGACCAGCCGACCTTCGGCATGAAAGACATCCCCCCGCTGCCACCGGGGCTCGCCGGCTACACCGTCGCCTCGGTCGACCCCGCGCGGCTCTACGGCCAGCTCGTCGAGCAGACCAGGGCCTTCGAGCCCGACGGGCAGGCCTTCTTCGATGCGGCCGAGCAGGTCGTACGCCAGAAGACCGGCCGCCGGTTGCGCGAGGATATCCTGGCGCATCTCGGGCCCAGGGTCGTCTCCTATGTCGTGCCGACCCGGATCAATGCCCCCACCAACCCGATCGTCGGCTTCGCGAGGGGGATGTTCCACGTCCCCAGGGCCTCGCTCGCCATCCAGGTCGACGATCCGGAGGCGTTCGCGAAGGTCCTGGACGACCTCGTGAAGTGGGCCAACCGCGCCTTCCGCGAGAACCCGCAGACCTCGGGCGCCGAGTTCAACCGACTGGAGGGCGACCGTCGCGGCTATGTCCTCTCGATCCCCCCGTCGGTCCTGTTCCTGCCGGCGGGGGCGAGCCCGACGATCCTCGTGGGCGCGAAATCGGTCGTCATAGGTTCCACCCCCGACGTCGCGCGCCAGGCGGTCGAGCTGGAGGCCCGAGGCGGCCAGGCTCCCGATGATCGGCTGGCCCGGGCGACCGAACGGCTCCCGGCGAACATGACGTTCCTCACCGTGGGCGACACGCGCGAGTCGCTCTTGCCCGACGTGCTCGCGAATCTGCCGGGCCTGGTCCAGGTGGTCGGCTCGGGGAGCTGGGCGAATATGGTGATGCCCCTCCGCCGCAGGTTCGCCGGTCCCGGGCGCGTCTCCGGCCCCCGAGGGTTCCGGCTTGAGATCGAGCCCGATTTGATCCCCGCGGCCGACGACCTGCGACCATTCCTGTTTGCGTCGTCCTTCGCCTGGACGGTCGACGACCAGGGCTTCCAGTTCCTCTCACGCGAGTCATTCCCCTCCCTGAACCCGACCACCGTCATCCCCGTGGCCATCGCCATGATGCTGCCGGCCGTCCAATCGTCGCGGCTCGCGGCGATGCGGGCGCAGTCGACGAACAACCTGAAGCAGATCGCCCTGGCCATGCACAACTTCCACTCCACGAACGACCACTTCCCGCCGCAGGCCATCGCCGACAAACAGGGCAAGCCGCTGCTGAGCTGGCGCGTGGCCATTCTCCCCTTCCTCGAGCAGGCCGCGCTCTTCAACGAGTTCAAGCTGGACGAGCCCTGGGACAGCCCCCACAACAAGCCACTGCTGCAACGGATGCCGGCGATCTACGCCATCCCCGGCTCGAAGGCGGAGCCCGGCATGAGCTTCTATCGCGGATTCTCGGGCCCGGGGGCTTTCTTCGACCCCGCGATGAAGGATGGGACCGGGATCCGGGATGTCACCGACGGGACTTCCAACACCATCGGCATCGTCGAGGCGAGGGAGGCCGTCCCCTGGACCAAGCCCGACGCCGAGATCCCCTTCGACGGCGCCGCGAGGCCCGAGGGGGCAAGGCAGTTCATCCCCTCCCTCGGCGGCCATTTCCCGTCGGGCTTCAACGCCATGCTCCTGGACGGCTCGGTCAGGTTCATCAAGGACACGATCAACACCATGGTCCTCCGCGCCCTGATCACGCGCAATGGCGGAGAAGTGATCTCGTCCGACGCATTCTAGCGCGGTTCGCTCGCGCATTGTCTCCAGCCATCAAACGAAGCCGGTGCCCTCCCCCCTTCTCCCTCGGCGTACGTGTTTTGAATGATCGAGGAGGTAAACGCCTTGTTTTGTAGGGTCCGCTGTGCGGACCATGCGTGATGCGACGCCCGAATCGAAGTCGGTCCGCACAGCGGACCCTACAAAACTGGAATCCGTATTACGGCCGGGATCATCCTCCGAGGGTCATCGGTCCCGTTCGCGTTTCGAGTCCTCGAGTGCCTTCAGGACCTGGTCGAGCCTCTGCTCCAGCCTCGACAGTCGCTTCTCCAGGTCGGGCGAGATTCCGGGCGGATCGGAGGAAGCAGGCTGGGTCGCAACGGGCCGCCCTTCCTTAACCCCTTTTTTGTCAGAACCGGTCCTCTTGCCGAATGGGGACTCGTCAAGCCCCTGTCGCATTTCCCTGCCCTGGAGTGCGTCCAGCTGCCGTTGCTTTTGCCTGAGCTCCTTTGACTTGAGCAAGTAGTCCTTGCGGAGGCCCTTGAGCCTCTCTTTACCGCTATCGATCTGATTCTCGTCGAGCCTTGGCCTCCCCCCCCCAAATCCACCTTCCGTAACTGTGTGTTTATTATAATTTCCATATATGATATTATCAGAGTATTCGCCGATAACCCGTTCGATGGTCTGGACTTCCTTCGTCAAGAACTCGATGTCGAGGCGAAGCGACTCGATCCGGTCGAAAGATCCATCCTCTTCCTGGATCGGATCATCGGGTGGAGTGGCTCGTGGGCGGGTCGTATCGTCCGCGCCTTTTACGAGTCCAGCCCCCTGTTTCGCTCTATCCCCGCTCGGCTCTCCCCGCGGTGCGGGAGCTGCTGCCTGTTGCGCCACGACCCCCACACCCGTCGCCAGGGCGAGGCTCGCGATCACGGTGAGCGTGATCATCCGTAGCTTGTTCATGAACATGGCTTTCAGGACTCCTTCTGTGAGATTGATGACTGCCGCCGAGGCGGCCACGACCTCCGCCGGGCCGGCGGCGTATTGCATTGCGGCCTTGACTGACGCCTCCATCAGTGCTGCCGGGGGCGCGGCGGTCGCGGCCCCCCCGGACATCGCCACGGCGGCCGGCGCGATGCCACGGCGGATGAGCCGCGAGCGGAGCTTTTCCCGGGCGCGACTCAGCCGGCTCTTGACCGTCCCCACGGGACATCCCATCTGCCGCGCCGCCTCGTCGTGGCCGAGGCCCCCCAGGTCGCAGAGCACCACCGCCGCGCGATACTTCTCGGGCAGGCGGCCGATCTCCTCATCCAGGACGACGCGAAGGTCATCCCGCGCCTCGTCGGAGGCGGGGGCCGCCACGAGTTCCACCTCCCCCGTCTCCCGGGCCGAACGTCGCACCGCGGCCATCTTCGCCCGCACGGAGACGCGGCGGCTCACCCCGTAAAGCCAACGGCCGATCGAGCCCTCCACCCGCACGGTATTCGCCTTGCGCACCAGGACGAGGAACGTGGCCTGGAACGCGTCGGCGACGTCGTCCGGGTCGCTCAGCGAACGGCGGCAGACCCCCAGGACCATCGCGCCGTGGCGGGCCATCAGGCCGGCGAACGCCGCCTCGGACGCCTTCCGATCCGCCCGTGCCATGAACAGCGCGAGCAACTGCTCGTCGGTGAGGCCGCTCATCGCCCCGACGTGGAAGAGCGTGTAAATGTCGCGGAGGGTCGCGGGCGATTCCCCCTTGGCCATGGCCCCGAACCTCCCAGGATTATTGGCTTACCTTTACCATGCAGGCGAGGGCCGACTCGTTCCATCTTTTTTCCAGGGATTTCGGCGCATCCCGCGGTTCTCCGAAGGGAGGGACCGGGAGCGAGCGGGGGAAAAGGTCCACCGATCCGGGTGCCGGAAGGAGGCCCAGCTCCGACCCTTGGGGGGCTGGCGTCGCGACCCGGGTTGGCTTAAGATTCGCCGTGCCGGGGGGGATGTCCAGGGCTGTTTCGTTGTCGAGGGCGGAGCCCCTCACCCGCCCTCCGGGCACCCTCTCCCGGGGGGAGAGGGGAATTTCGAAGAATGGAACGGCCCAGGTGGATATCTATCCCACATCGAGGCCACCTTCGCGATCGCAACCAAAGACAGGGGAGACTCATCTCATGAATCGACGCATCGGGGTATTCACTCTGCTCGCCGCGATGACCGCCGCATCGGGCGCGGCACTCGCCCAGGAACGGAAGCGAGCTCCGGTTGATTCTCGCGACCTGGTCGCCACGGGGGAGGAAAAGGCCTGGACCTCGCTGTTCGACGGCAAGACGCTCGGCGGCTGGAAGACGTACGACGGCAAGGGCAAGTGGGAGGTCGAGGACGGGGTCATCCACGGTTCCGGTCCCGCATCGCACCTGTTCAGCCCGCGCGGCGATTACAAGAATTTCCGCTACCGCGCCGAGGTCAAGGTCAGCGACAAGGGCAACTCGGGGATGTATCTGCGGACCGCCAAGGGGCCGGGCTTCCCCAAGGGTTACGAGGTGCAGGTCAACAGCACGCACCGCGACCCGGTCCGGACGGGCTCGCTCTATAGCCACGTCCTGATCAAGAAGACGCTCGTCCCCCCCGACACCTGGTTCACCCAGGAGATCGAGGCGGTCGGCAACCACATCACCGTCAAGGTCAACGGCGAGACCCTCTACGAGTTCGTCGACGTCAACAACGAGTTCAAGGAAGGCCATTTCGCCTTCCAGCAGCACGACCCCGGCAGCCAGGTCTGGATCCGCAAGATCGACGTGATGGAAATCCCCGATATGCCGAAGAAGTGAGCGACGCCCGCCCCGGGCCCGGCCCCGGGCCGTAAAATCCGAGGCGGGGCCGAGGATGGGACTGGTGCGTCGGCCGGGGAGACGGCAGACTGGTTCGACTCTCCTCCGAGCCCGCCCGGGCCGGGGGCGAACCCGTCCGCCGTCGTCCCTTTCCCGCGACGGCCCGCGAGCGGATGTCTCCCGCATCCTCTCCGATTCCCATCCCTCATCCATCGAAAACGCTCGGGGGCGTCAGGAATGAAGAAGCAGCAGCTCTTCGCGACGAAGCCGGTCGAACTGCTCCTGGAAGAAGCGAAGGGGGAGGATCGGCTGCATCGGGTGCTCGGGCCGGTCACGCTGACCAGCCTGGGCGTCGGCGCGATCATCGGCACGGGCATCTTCGTGCTCACCGGGGTGGCGGCGGCCGACAAGGCCGGACCGGCGATGTCGCTCTCGATGGTCGCCGCCGGGATCACCTGCATCTTCGCGGCGCTCTGCTACGCCGAGTTCGCCGCGATGGTCCCCGTCGCCGGCTCGGCCTACACCTATGCCTACGCCACCCTCGGCGAGCTCTTCGCCTGGATCATCGGCTGGGACCTCGTCCTCGAATACGCCGTCGGCGCCTCGGCCGTCGCCCACGGCTGGTCGCACTACTTCCAGGACCTGTTGAAGTTAATCAACGGCGGCAAACCCCTCTGGCCGAAGGCCATCTCGAGGGCGCCGTTCGATTATCATGATGGCGAGTTCCTCCTGACCGGGTCGTACTTCGACGTCCCGGCGATCGTCATCACGGCGATCGTCACCGTGGTCCTGGTCCGCGGGATCAAGGAGAGCGCCCGGTTCAACGCGGCGATGGTGATCGTGAAGCTCGCCGTGGTCCTCTTCGTCATCGGCGTCGGGGCCTTCTACGTAGATCCGGCCAACTGGCATCCGTTCGCCCCCTACGGCTACGGCGGGATCAGCTTCTTCGGCATCCCGGTCTGGGGCACGATGAACAAAGGGGCGGTCTCCGGCATGCTCGCCGGTTCGGCCACGATCTTCTTCGCCTACATCGGGTTCGACTCGGTCTCAGCCCACTCCGAAGAGGCGAAGAATCCCCAGCGCGACGTCCCGATCGGGATCATCGCCTCGCTGATCCTCTGCACCGTGCTCTACATCGCCGTGGCCGCGGTGCTCACCGGGATGGTCCCGTACAACAAGATCAACCGCGACGCCCCGGTCTCCGACGCCTTCGCCCAGGTCGGCCTCCCCTGGGCGCAGTTCCTGATCGCGGTCGGGGCGCTGACCGGCATCACCTCGGTCCTGCTGGTGATGATGCTCAGCCAGCCCCGCGTCTTGCTGGCCATGGCCCGCGACGGCCTGGTGCCCCCCAGCTTCTTCGGCGCGATCCACGACAGGTTCCGGACCCCGTGGAAGTCGACCATCCTGACCGGCGTCTTCGTCGGGCTCCTGGCCGGGCTCCTGCCGTTGAGCGTCCTGGCCGACCTGGTCAACATCGGCACGCTGCTGGCCTTCGTGATCGTCTGCGGCGCCGTGCTGATCATGCGCAAGACGCACCCCGACCTCCACCGGCCCTTCCGGGCCCCCCTGTCGCCCCTGACGCCGATCCTCGGCATCCTCACCTGCATGGTGCTGATGTTCTCGCTCCCGTGGGAGAACTGGCTGCGGCTGTTCATCTGGCTGGCCCTCGGGTTCGTCATCTACTTCACCTACGGGGCCAAGCATAGCGAGATGGCCAGGCGGATCGAGAGCCAGACCACCACCATCCCCTGAGGGATGGGCCGGCGGGGCAGGAGGCGCGAACGACACGGGTTGGACGCGCCCGATCCCTCTCGCCTCAGCTTCCCGCTCAAGTCACACCGAATCGCCCGGATTGATGATCTTCGTAGGGTCCGCTGTGCGGACCGATCCGTTGGTAGCTCATGAAGTTCGGTCCGCACAGCGGACCCTACGAGGGGTGAGCCATCAAGGGGATACCGTATCACTCCGGGCGGGCGGGGCGCAGGACGGCCAGCCACTTGCCGAACGCCGCGACGAGGATCACCGCCACGCAGGCCAGGAGCATCGCGATCAGGCCGATGTTGAGCCAGCCGCGGACCACGGCGCCCGACTCGATCATCTTCCAAAACTTGCCGGTGATCTCGTAATAGCCGGTCGTCGACGTCGTGGTGGCGACGAACGCCAGCGGGACGAGGGTCACCGCCGTATACCGCGCCTTGCCCGAGTTGACGAGCACCGTCGTGGCGATCCCCAGGGCGATCACCGCCAGGAGCTGGTTGGCCATCCCGAACATCGGCCAGATCGTCTCGACCGACCCGGTCATGATCAGGTAGCCCCAGCCGAAGACGACCAGGCCCGTGGCGAGCATCGAGGCCGGCAGCCAGTCGAGGTCCGCCAGCGGCTTCCAGACCTTGCCCAGGAACTCCTGCACCAGGAACCGGCCGATCCGCGTCCCGGTGTCGATCGTCGTCAGGATGAAGAGCGCCTCGAACATGATCGCGAAGTGATACCAGTACTTCATCAGCCAGTCGAGCCCCGGCACCGCCTTCGAGAAGATCCGCGCCATGCCGACGGCCAGGGTGACCGCGCCCCCGGTCCGGCCGTGGAGCGATTCCTGGACGGTCTTCTCCATCTCCACCAGCTCGCTCGACCCACCGGGCTCCCCCTGGTGATCGGCGTCCATCGCCTTCAACGCCTGGGTGTACTGGGGACGCTTCGCGAGGTCGATGTTGATGTCGTAGTACATCGCGTTGGGCAGGGCCGCCGCGGCGATCAGCGCGACGATCCCGACCAGGCCCTCCATCAGCATCGCGCCGTAGCCGATCATGCGGATGTCCCCCTCGCGGTCCACCATCTTGGGGGTCGTCCCCGACGACACCAAGGCGTGGAAGCCCGAGATGGCCCCGCACATGATGCAGATGAAGACGTAAGGGAAGATCGGCCCGTCGAAGTAGGGGCCGCCGCCATCCTGGAATTGGTGGTTCACCATCGGCGCCTCCAGCCGGGGGTTGGCCACGATGACGCCCACGACCAGGAGTGCGATCGTGCCAATTTTGAGGAAACTCGACAGGTAGTCGCGCGGGCAGAGCAGGAGCCAGACCGGCAGGACCGAGGCGACGAACCCGTACGCGGCGATCGCATAGACCGTCTGGTCCCGCGACAGCGAGAACAACCACTCCACGCTCGAACCCGGGATTCCCGCCCCGGCGACCGTGGCAGCCAGGACGCCCACCGCCCCGAGCAGCGAGGCCTCGACGACCCTCCCCTTGCGGAGCCGGTACATATAGAGCCCGACCATCAACGCGATCGGGATCGTACAGGCGATCGTGAAGACGCCCCACGAGCTCCCCGGGACGAGCCGCCGGGCCTTCTCGGGCAGGACGAAACCTTTGCCCTCGGGGGTCGAAGTCAACTCGGCCCCGCTCGGGACGGCGAGCTGGAACGGCTCGTGGAAGTCCATCGCTTGGTCGGCCTCGGGGCCGAATCGATAGTGCGCCCCGGGGGGGACGGAATAGACCCTCGATCCGTCCTTGTGGATATCTTTGTGGATGCTCGCGTCGGCGGGATATACCAGCACGGTGCCGGCCTTCATCGGCACCTCCTCGCCGCCGAGCGCCTTGACCACGACGATGCCCAGGCCCGCCAGCGCGATGATGATGATGTAGAGGATGGCGATCGCCGTGGCCACCCCCGCGGCCGGGCCGATCTCGGCGCGGGCGATCGCGGCGAGGCTCTGCCCCCCGCGCCGGACCGAGGCGGTCAGCACCATCATGTCCTGCACCGCGCCGGCCAGGCAAACGCCCACGACCAGCCAGATCAGCCCCGGCAGGTAGCCGAACTGGATCGCCAGGACCGGCCCGATCAGCGGCCCCGCCCCCGAGATCGCCGCGAAATGGTGCCCGAAGAGGACCCAACGGTTCGTCGGGTGGTAGTTCTGCCCGTCGTAATGCACGTGGGCGGGCGTCGTCCGGCTGTCGTCGAGCGCGGCGACCCGGGCGGCCAGGAAGGCGCTGTAGTATCGATACGCCACCGCCAGGATCGCCAGGACCCCGAGCATCACCGGCATCGCATGGACAGTCATCGCGGTTTCGACCTTCTGGAGGCAGGATGCCGCACCATCGAGCCTCGCGTCTCGGCGGCGACCCCTACCAATCTACGGCGCGGCTTTCCGCCGTCAAGCGACAGGCGGTCGAGGATGAGTGCAACGAAGGTCCCGACGGCTTTGCGGCGACGCTAGAGAGATCGAGTGTCGGGATTTCTCGTTTTGTAAGGTTTGGACCGAAAATTGCAACTTTTCCAATCGGGTGATGGAGCGGTCGCCGACTCCTCGCCGGGTCGCGGGAGAAGAACGAGTATACTTGCCAAAGAATTATTCCCGGCGGATCGTCGTGCGTCATGGTGACCTCCGCGCCGTCCTCGACCGGTCGAGTCTCGATCGTGCGGGATCGTCGGATTCCCCGAGATATCGCCGCAACTGCTTGCACGGGGCCCCCTTCCTGGCGGCTCCCGCCTCGCGAATGCCCCTCGGTGACAACATTTGACCCTACAGGATTCAGGGAGTGGTCCGCATGAATAAGACGCGCCAGAAGAGAGCGTTCCGCCCCGGTGGCTGCGATCCGCTCGAGGAACGTCTGGTCTTGAGCCCGGGCGGCGCCGGTGTGTTCGCGGAGCAAGTCCGAAGCGTGAACGCGACGGCGGACGATCAGTCGGCCGAGCGTGGTCAGCTGCGCAACCGACGCTTCGGGCGACGGAACCAGCTAGGTCGTCGCCAGTTCCCGCTGAGGGGGATGAGGGGGGGCGGCAACGGGGGCGCCGGCCTCGGCCCCAATGGCATGGGGTTTAACCCGGTCGTCTCCGCGCTGGGATTCGGCGACCCGACCGCCACGGCCGCCGCGCTCGCGGCCTCGAACACGGCGAGTTCCGTGGTCGGCCCCAACTTCACCGCCGACGGGAGCGGCTTCATCGACTCGAGCCTCAACGTGACCGGCCTTGCCCAGGCGGTGGCGGACGGGTCGACGATTAACGGCCTCGGGCTGAACAGCGGGCTCTCGAACTTCAACGGGACCGGACTGGGCAACGGGCTCTTCTCCAACGGGCTCGGGTTCGTCAACACGCAGAGCCTGCTCGGGAATCTGTCGAGCACGATCGATCCGAGCTTGAATCTCACGTCCACCATCCTGAACGGAAGCCGTGTCACGAACGGCGGCCTCGGCGCGAATGGCGCCTTCGGCCTGGCCAATTCCCTGCTCAACTCCAACAACACCGGGTTCAACGGCGGGCTCGGCCAGAATAATGGCCTCGGTTTCGGCACTACGACGTCCACGACGACTCTGGGTAATCCCCTGAGTAACCTCACCGGATTCAACGTCCTGGGCCTGGATCGGGGGACCAGGGGTACCACCGGTCTGGGCGGCGGCGGCACGGGCACCGGCGGCACGGGCACCGGCGGCACGGGCACCGGCGGTCGGTAATCCGACGGGTGACCGGCACTGCGACGGTCAACCGCGTGAGTGACAGGACGATCCCGAGGAGTTCTCAGGGAAACGAGTCCACAAGCTCGCTGGAAAACGATCCCGCTCGGGCCGCCATCGGTGCCAAGGCGCCAACGGCGGCCCGAGCCTTTCCTGAGGCACCCGGGCGACTGCCATGCGCCACTTGCATCGGGGCCCGACAGGCTTGAAGATGGCGGCCTGGCCGGTGACCGGGACGCACTTGTTCTTCCGGGAGATGCCTGTCGTGTTTCAGCCTCCTTATCGCGCGGCGGTGATCGGCCGGACGGGCCGGGGCGATTATGGTCACGGCCTGGATGTGGCGATGCTGGGCCACCCGAACCTGACCGTGGTGGCGGTCGCGGATGACGATCCGAAGGGGCGCGCGGCCGCATCCAAGCGGCTGAGCGTCGACCGCGCCTATGACGACTACCGCGTCATGCTCGACCGCGAGAAGCCGCAGTTCGTGGCGGTGGCACCCCGGTGGGTCGACTGCCACGAGGCGATGATCCTCGCCTGTGCCGAGCGGGGCATCCACGTCTTCTCCGAGAAGCCGCTGGCGCCCGACCTGGCCCAGGCCGACGCGATCGTCTCGGCCTGCGAGCGGGCGCACGTGAAGCTCGCCATCGCCTTCCAATCGCGGTACGGCCCCCGGTACGAGCGGGTCCGTGAGCTCATCGGGTCGGGGGCCATCGGCGAAGTCCTGGAGCTCCGGGGCAGGGGCAAGGAAGATCACCGCGGAGGGGGCGAAGACATGATGGTCCTCGGCCCGCACGTGATGGACCTCATCCGGGGGCTGCTCGGCGACGCCTCGTGGTGCTTCGCGCGGGTGACCGAAGCCGGCAAGCCGATCACCCGCGCCTCGGTCCGCCCGGGCGCCGAGGGGCTGGGGCCGCTGGCCGGCGACCGGATCGATGCCGTCTACGGCTTCAAGGACACCCCCGTCGTCGCCCACTTCGCCACCGCGCGACCGCAGGACAAGCAGGGGCGCAACCGCCGGTTCGGGTTGCGGATCTTCGGCTCCAAGGGGGTGATCGAGATAGGGACCGGCTGGCTCCCTCCCGCCTTCCTGCTGGCTGAACCCTCGTGGAGCGAGACCGCAAAGGGCACGCGCCGAGTCGAGATCACCAGCGCCGGCCCGGGGAAGCCCGAACCCTTGGGCGATACGGGGATGGACGCGGCCAACAAGCGGATCGTGGCCGACCTGATCCATGCCGTCGAGACCGACTCGCAGCCGAAGGCGAGCGTGTACGACGCGAGGGCCTCCCTGGAGATGCTCCTGGCCTGCCACGCCTCGCAAGTCCAGGGCGGGCCCGTGCCATTCCCCCTGGTGGATCGCGAGAAGCACCCGCTGGAACGGCTCGCCGTCGGCTCGTGAGGCGCCCGCCCCTGCGACCATCCCGAGGATGCCACGGCCGCCGACCTGCCGATCATCCGCGCCGAGTCCGATAGCCGAGCGCCTGCAAGGTCGCCTCGGCCGCGTCCCTCTGGTCGCCCTGGAGTTCGATGAGCCCATCCTTGACGGTCCCCCCCGCGCCGCAACGCGCCTTCAATCGCGCGGCGAGGTCCGGGAGGTCATTGGCCTCGGCATCGAGCCCGCTCACCACGGTGACGAGCTTCCCCTTCGTCCGTTTCTCCCGGCGGATCCGGGCGGTCTGCGATTCGGGCGGTTGACGGGCCGGAGGGGCGACCGCGAGTGGGCAGGCGCATTCGGCCTCCGGCTTGCCGCAGCGTCCGCAAGTCGGGGGACGATCCCAGGGGGTGCCGGCGAAGAGGCGTTGCACGATCCGTCCCACTCCACTCATCGAGCCGTATAACGCGGGACCAGGGCAACTCCGAGGTTGGCCCGCTTGGTGTAGAGGAATCGGAGGTGGTGGTCGACATGGTTGGTGACCTTGACGAGGATCTCGGCCAGGGTCTGCCGCCCATGCTCCGAGTGCCGGCCCGCCCGGGCGAAGTCCCCGTCGGAGCATCGGCGGAGGATCCGGGCCGTCCAGGCGCGGTTGGCCGCGAAGAGGTCGGCCGCCTCCGCGACCGGCATCTCGGCCGAACCGAGGCGCTCGACCCACACCTCATGGTCGAAGGCCTGCAGGGTCGGCTCGTCCTCGGCGATCACCCGCTTGATCCGGTCGGCGAAGACCAGGTCGGTGTCGAGCAGGTGTCCGACGAGCTGTGCGATGCTCCAGGCCCCCGGGCCGGGGGTGGCGGTCTCGTGCTCGGGCGCCAGGCCCGAGGCCGCATAACGGAGCAGGGGCCCCCCTTCGGCATAGCGATCGATCACCAGGCGGCTCACCGGCCTTCTCCTCGTTGCGGGGACGCTGAGTCGTTCTTGCGCCAGATGGCCAGCTGGGTGTGGGGATACTCGACGAACCAGATCTCTTCCTCGACCCCCAGCTCTTCGGCGAACCGGTGCGCCACCAGGTGGTTGACCACCGCGAGCGACGTGGACAGGAAGTCGGTCCGGGGGTCGGGGTCGCCCCCGGGGTTGTGGAAGATGAAGCGGATGACCAGGACGCGCTCGTCGATCGTCCCATGCGGCGAGAGATAGCGGCCGTCCATCTCGTAGATCGAGTAGCCCCGCGAGGCGCGACAGAGGGTCTTGATCCAGAGGTCCTCGTCGAACGCCTCGGCGCGTTCCCGAGACTCGGCGATCGACCGCTTCACGAACGGCACCTCGCGGATCGCCTCCTCGCTGAAGAGGTCTTCCAGGACTTCCTGGACCTTGCCGAAATAGCCCAGCTTCTTCGGCAGGATCACCTCATACATCCGGGCCGGCTTCGGTCCTTCCAGGATGTAATCGGCCATCGCGTCCGTCTCGATTCCCGAGGATCGAACCCCCTCCGTCACGCCAGTCTAACTTGCACGGGCGTCGGATGCCCAGCCCGTCCCGACGCCGAAGGCGGACCGGCACGCGTGCCCAGTTCCGCAGGGTCCGCCGTGAGGCTGGGATTTTTCCACCCAAAGCCATCGAATCAACGACTTATGATCGATGTCACTCGTTCGCCCGGAACGAACTTATCATATCGTTCATCGCTGATTCGAGCGTTTCTGGGGGGGGAAATCCCAGCCTCACGGCGGACCCTACAAAACTCCGGCCGGTGGCTGAGGCAGTCGCCTCGTGGGTCCGGGTCGGCCCGCGGTCGCGGTACGCCACGAAGGCCGCGTAGGCCGCCTCGCCCTCACCGGGTTGACGCTTCCAGGGAGAGCACCTCCACGCGCGCGCCCATCGCCCACCTCCCGCCCCGGCCGCGAGACCCGTCGGCATTGGCATCGGCCCCGATCCATTACCTCAAGGAGGATGCCTCGGTCGGCGGTCATTCGCGTCATTTCCTGTCGGGACGGTCCCTGGTTATTCAAGTTAGATAAATCGCGGGGAATGGAGACAAGGGGCGGCCTGGTGAGGGATGCAGGCACCTTTCCGTCGGAGGGTATCCAGGAGGTATACTAATAATCAGCGAAAACAGGATGACTTGGACGACTAGCAAAAATAAGAAGACTCGTTCGCGGGGAACACCCGTGCGGAGGCCGTTTTTGACCCATCTCTGACCCACCTTTCGCCCACCTGTCCCGTGAGAAGAGTCCCCCATGGTGGATGGCTCTCCACCAAGGCCCGGGTCGTCGACTCGCTCCGACGACGTCCGGCGGGGTGCCCTGAATCCTGGCGATGTGGACGCACCCGGGTCTGTGACTATGGGGGACCGCGGCCTTCTGCGCGATTGACGGGGCGAACCTCGGGCGAGTACCTTGGTTCTTTGCCGTCCAAAGCGGGCGGGACGGACGAGGTCGGTCGTCTGAGATGAGAGGGGAGAGATCGCTCCGTGGCTTCGACTTGCGTGGTGGGCTTGCAATGGGGAGACGAGGCCAAGGGGAAGATCGTCGACCTGCTCTGCGACAGGCATGATGCCGTCGTCCGCTATCAGGGGGGGGCCAACGCCGGCCATACGGTGGTTACCGGCGGCGTGACGTACAAACTCTCGCTGCTGCCGACGGGCATCCTCCGGCCCGGGATCGACTGCATCATCGGCAATGGGGTCGTGATCCACCCCCCTGCGCTCCTGAAGGAGGTCGAGACGCTGGCCAGGCAGGGGGTCGAGGTCGGCGACCGGCTCCACGTCAGCGACCGGGCGCACGTCATCCTGCCGTACCACCTGGCCGAGGAGCGGCTGACCGAAGAGTCGGTCTCCGCCGCCGACC
>JAABUS010005982.1_pt1 | contig 15289 bp, 15 predicted proteins | sample 5560161 | NCBI WGS metagenome assembly JAABUS01 (sample SAMN10711885, study PRJNA513376) | rock metagenome | isolation source: Antarctica rocks | place: Antarctica: Victoria Land, Trio Nunatak nord | collected 2016-01-04
ACTACTAAATAAATAGCCCAAATGTTGGAGTTCCCCAGCTTGATTTGAGGGTTTAATGTTTGAATGCAGGTGGGGGGTGGTTTGTTGGGGGAGCGCAGCCGAAGACTTAGCGCGGGGTACTGTATATTGATATTTGTGCCCAGCGGATGAAGAGCAGCGAGGTTAAGAGGAACAAAAATGCTTTGTGGTCTTTGATGGGAATATGAGCAATAGCATGTAGCGCCGGGGGAGAAAAAGGAATCATATGGAAGGAAAGAGAACCCACGGTTATTTAGGATAGGCAAGCCATGTAGTGTTATGCATGCCTCCTGCAAGTTTTGGCTGAATGGTGAGTCATACTCCTTCGCTAGTCGCTACTTGGTCGCCAGAAGAGGGTGATAGGCCATTGGCTGGAATCTGGGCTATTTCTAGTGCGAAATGGTGTGCACACGCAGAATAAGTGGTGTACACCAGAAATTGTGCGTACACCAGAAAAAAGGTGGTGTGCACCAGAGATTGTGCACACCAGAATAAGTGACGCACACCAAAAACTTGGGGGTGCGCCACTGCTGTCAGGAGTTTATAAAGAGGTCCCCTTATGTGTGTTTCCCTAAGCGGGTGTACCCACCTCGTTCGGCTGTACCTCGCTTAAAACTAAAGTTTATGCAGGGTACAGTGGATAATGGCAGACCATTCTCCTACTGTGAGAGTGGTTCCACACTCTCAAGAACCACCCATTTTTTATGGTTCCACCGGGCCAATAAGAGTGCGTACATTGGCTGGCGAGATATACATTTACCGCAAACCGGTACCTGTGGTTCCTGGTTCCAGCGTTCCAGAGGGTAGATGTCAGATGTCAGCCTTACCGAAGCGAGAATGGTCTATGATACCGAGTGGTGACCGGTCACTAAGGACGACGAAGCTGGAAGGAACAGCTTATGACTGGTCACACTGTCTGGTAGCTCCTGTGCAAATTGCAGCCAACTAACAATTGCAACTAATAGGCCTTGGACGCCTTCAAGTTCTTACTCGCTCAAAATTCCCTATCATTCAGACTCTACTTTCTAGTTCTACCCATTTGATTTAAAACGCTGCGAAGAAAGTAGGTGACAAAATAACTATACACTCTAATCGTGCTATATGTTCTCATGGACTCTCCCGAGATAAAACAGTTCCGTTACGATGTGTGGTACTACCCTCTTCTCTGGTTTTGCGCCCTGGCCTTACGCTGTATACATTCTTAAGGAGGGACGTAGGGGTTTCCATAATCATACGACTTTCCTACTTCTATTATCCTATGATCTGAGAAATCGTACGATTTTCCTTTCTCCCTTTTATCGTATGATCTTGTAACGGTTGTCCCTTTTACAACACAAGATATATACAGAGACCAAATAGTAATCACTATTACTAGACTGAAGTCCGTAGATAGCTGAGACAATAATAATATATTCGTCTACTTACATGAGTTGAGCACGAAGCTCTTATCTAAGAGAACGACCGCCGTTATATAGACATAGGAGAATCGTGCCAAGCCGTCCCTGCTCTGGATGATCTCTCTGATCATCCCCGAGCAGGGTGAGCAAGGAGAGCACCATGCTCGCCATGCTCACTGTGATCACTCCGGAACCCTGATTACCTAATCATGGTCTTACCTAATACCTTGCGGGGTGCGTCCTCACAGATCTAAGAAATTATACGATCTGACAAATCATACAATTTTCCCTCTTCCTATTATCCTATGATCTTGAAAATCATACGATTTCCCTTCTTCCTGTTTTCGTACGATCTAAAAAATCATACGACTTTCCTACTTCTGTTATCGTATGATCTAAGAAATTATACAATTTTCCTTCAAGCTTAGAGGCCGTCTTGGCTATTTTTAGGAGCCAATTCAATTAATTATAAGATGGTGTTAGGGGCCAGCATAGAGCGAGTCATATGGGTGTAATGTAAGCAGAAAAAATTAAGTAAAAAATTATTTGATCATTTTCTGATTTTAAGAAATTTATAAATTCAATAAAATTTATTTTGTCTTTTATGTATTTTTCTTAAAATTGTAAACGAGTATATAAATGCTAAGGAGGGAAGGGAAGGATCGACTATCTATATGGCTCAGAAGAACATAAGCTAATCCTGAATAGGGTAGGCTTCGGAACAATTCGATAGTCTAGTGACGAGCGGCCGACGATAGTCATGAACATAGCCACCAACATAGTCACCAACATAGCTACCAACATAGATGCGTAGCTAGGATCGTAACAGATGGGTTCTATCCTCTATAGAAGGTGAACAGTAATATTTTTGCCCCTTCAACACCTCTCCCGATTAGTCTACGATATACACAGTTCGCACAGTCGCTGGCATTTTATCCTAGTTCGTCTCCTATACTGAGGAACCAGATAGTATACCATACGTAACAAAAGCGAAGTCTTAATAATTTACTAGAAGAAAATCAAATCTCGTGAAAAAAGCAGATCAGCTGGCACGATTGTGTCACGCGGACCTTGCACTGATCATCCGTAAGAATGGCAGGTATTATATGTATTGATCAACCGACCACGATCAATGGCCTCCCACGATTACAGACATTGTATGTATTAGACCTGATAGATATATCCCACCTTGCGCTGACTGGACCTCAGAAAGAATCGTACCCTTTGCCAGTGGATCTGCTCCCTCGGGACTTTGATAATCGTAATCGTGAAAGCCGGCAAAGGTCGGAGGAGCCATCGACAATAACATTGGAAGTGGCGGGGCTCGAGTCTTTGCAGGACCCGTAGGCGATGTGAGATTTTGCACTCCGTAGTATATCTAACTCGGAGGAAGGCAATTGCATGAGAGATGTATCACGCCTTTATCCCGACGAAGAAGGCAGCCTGGATCGCTGCCTATTGTACAAGGTACATTTGCCATGGAACAGAGGAGTATGCTCTATGCTAAGAAGGGTGGTGGTGGGACCATCATTGCCGCATCGGCGTCAGGGAAGGCCCGCGAGGATGATCAAGACTTTCATGCGCACGGCTCTTTAATATTCTTCTTGATCAACCACCAATTGATTGGAAAAGCCGTCCAGTGTCCCAGAAACATCCCCACCTGGAATATGTCAGTGCGACTAAATCTTTTTGGCTGCATCCGACGTATACCTGCATCATCCACCAGTACGTCACGGTATTCATCTCTAGTCCCCATTCAATTATAGCAATTTGAAAGATTGCCATCCACCCAAACAAGCCAACCTCGAAAATTGTTAGAGAAAGAAAATCTGCTTTGGCTGCCCGGTAGATACCGTTAGGCCGTAATTGCCGGACATGGGAGCGATGGAGAAATTTGCCCTTCTTTTTGGCATCTTCTTGGAGAATTCTCCCAGGAATGAGTATTAGACAGGTGGATATTGGCTTGCTTGGGGGCGACCGAGCTCCCAGGAGGCTCTGCCTAGGATAGTGTAGGTCCAAGAGATCCTATCCTTAAAACAGCCTAGCTCAGAATTGAACATACTTGGTATACCAGGGTGTTAATACAATGCCGTGCGGGAGCATAGCGCTGTATTCTCCACGCCGCTCCAACGATTTATTATAACAGCTCTGGAGTTAATTGCTTGCGAAAAAGCGTAAAAGGTGGAGAAAGCTTCTTAAAATTTGAAGTAAGCCTCATCATAAGTAAAGAATCATCTTGACCGATTGATTGATTAATTGTGATGTAAAAGCGTTGAGTAAGATACTGTCTCCAGAGCTGCCATAGTACCTAAATGGTTAGAGCGGCGTGAAGAAACTAGCGTATTGCTCCCGCACGGCATTGTATTAACCCCCTGGTATACCAAGTAGTTCCTGGGAGACTGGGCCTAGGAGCGGTAGCTCAGGGCAAGATGGAGGAACCCCCGGAGCCCTGCAAGTGGGTCTTGGAATGGGCCCCGGGGGTCTTTTTGGGGGGCCTTGGCGCGCAGAAATGGAGCAGATGTAGGGATCCAGAATTGAAGCTTGGATGGGATCTGATCGAACAATCGTGCTCCGAAACCAAGCAATTGGGCAGAAATCAACAGCAGAAGGCTTCGGAACCCAAAGAGACATCGCAAGAGATGGATCTCGGAATATAATACGCTAGATACAGTCGTGCAAAACTTGCCACGCAGCAATCTCCTCGATTGCCTCGAAGAGGATTTCGGCGGAATCGGCCCGCGCTCTGCTTAGCGCCATAGAAGGTTCTAGCATCCTTTTCCAGGTCTCCTGCCCACATTCCTGTCATGGCCGTTGGTCACCCAAGGGACATGTCGGGTTCAAGGACGCCTATTTGTACTACAAAGAACACTCTCTTATGAATTTAGCCCATACGTATGGTAGGCCAGAAGTGAGGCTACCGAATCTCATGTGTTGCCGGTAGTTCAACGCCTGCAACCACGCCATCTTCGAGTCCGCCCATTAAAAGTGTGAGCCGAGAACTTCTTTTGTGAGGTCCTACACTAAGAGACGAGCCATTGGACTTCGCCTCGCCATAGACAGTACACCATCCTATCCTGTCGCGACGATCAATTTAAACACACTTTTGAAGTCTAAGAAGCACAGAAGATGAATGTGGAGCGAATTCACTTTGGCGATGATCAGGTCTTTGGCACACTCATGCTGGTTTTAGACGGCCTTTCAAAGAAATTCGATGGCGAGCTTCTAGACCTGACCGTGCTTGACCTCCTGGCATCGCGATATAAGCTCGATCAGACTCTTGCCCCTACCTGGAACAGGCTTCTGCAGCCAGACACAGCGTATCAATTTCTGGTCGCTGTCGCAAGCGGTTACCAGATCAAATGCAAATCAATTCTAACACACTTCAGAACGCGGATTGAACAGATGGTGCAGGATCATCTCGATTCGCACTTACAAGGAAGAAGTCGAGAGGACTTGATAGCAATACTGGACAAGTGCATGGCGGAAGTCGATGATGGCGACCTTGCGGTAGAGGAATACCATATTGAAGTGGATGAACGGGCGTTGGCATCGCCTTACGACCCCGATTACGAAAGCGAGCAATACTACGAACATCAGAATCGTCTCGAAATCGACGAGAGCTATGCGGAAATGTCGAGGTACAATGCGAAAATCCGGGAGGATGCAACCAGACGACGCAGGGGCGATGAGGACGCGGAATGGGTGGCTTTTTTGCAGAGTGCCAGGGAGGTTGCTAGCACTGGGCCTACGGAACACTTTCGAATCGATCTTTACCACGCGCACGGCAGTGATTCTACACCAAATTCTTGGAGCGTATTTAATAGGTCCGCAAGTCCAGGTCCGTAAAGGGGGATTCCCAGCGTACGGTGGCTAGCATCGGAGAAATCCTCGACAGGTATTAAGTGGAGAACTGTAGAGGAAACTCGTTCGGTAGATTATTTCTCCGTCCATACACCTATGGCAGAGGGTCAGGATTGACGACGATACGCACAGGTCCTTTTACAGTGACCTTTTCTTAAGCATCCACTTCTGCTGACCCTCCTCAAATCATTCACTTGTGTCCATTCTCCTCCTTTTGGCATCCACTTGTGACACCGCGTCTGACTTCCCCATGACCCTACGCAGCATGAATACTTAACGCACCGCAGTTCCCCACGCGTTTTGCTTCCCTACGCACCATCAACACCTACGCAGAAGCAATCCTTACGCATTGGCCAACTGTACGCGCCATCACCATAGATCGCGTCACCATGGCACACCAAGACAGAAAGTTCAATATTGATAAATTTCAGAGCGTTTGAAGTAGAGTGGAACGGACTGGGATAACAAGAATTTAAATAACTTGAACAGCAAAGGCCTAGTATGGGCGGGACTAGGATATATATTCACAAGTGTGGATAGTCAAGCAAATATATATATGCCTATTTAAAGTTGCTAGAAAGACAGGACCTTTGGCCAACGCGCTTGCTTTGTATCTCTGAAGCAATAAAGTGCATCCCCGCACGCCGAAATGTACCCTTGAGCGAAAAAGAGTCGAGGTACCTCGAGCGCCGGCAGGCCACACCCGTTGTTGAAAGCCTTCCTAGCAAGTCATTCATCATTTCCCTCCCCTCCAAGTTTTCTCCGGCCGAAAATGCTTTGGCCTTGGGAAGGACATCATGCCGCTATGTAGAGGGTAACAATTTTGAACGGATCTCGCCATGTATGGGCAAAGATGGGTCTAGCATGCACCATCTTTATGTTGAGAAGACAATGATTGAACCGCTTCCTGCTCGCGAAATGCCTCGACTCCCTCGATTGATGGATATTCTACCTCGAATCCTAGTTTGTAAATGACCGCGCCTGGGCCTATCCCCGTGATGTATTTTCTGAATTGCTTTTTCTCATGTGATGCGACGTATGGGTTGGCGCGAAAGCCAAAGTAGTCCTTATATTCTAACCACATGCATAGATATCCATTGACGAGAGTCGGTCGTGGAAAGAGCATGTCTGGAGTTAACGCACCTACCTGCTGTTGACGTTGTTGACGTTCGTCAAGGAACTGATAGCCAAGCTCTGTAAAATGCTTTCGAAAGTTCTGTTCAGCAGATAGGGCTCTTTTGGTCCGCTCGTTTTGTTTCTGCTGACGTGCTTCCACACCTTCAGGAGATTTGTCTGGTGGTAACAAACGATAAGTCGCATTGATTAAAGCGCAAACAATGTCTCGGCCCAACTCTGTCTGTGTCCGTTCGATGATCCTGTCTGGACTTGGCTGCTGAGAAAGAAGCTTGCGAGCAACTTTGAAGACAGTGTCCACTTCGGATCTGGGAATCCCTGTGTAGTCGCGGCTGCTGTTAAGAGCAACGACAATTGTCTGGAGTGTTTGAGGGTCTATCAACTGAGAGGGTGTCGTTTGGACGCGTGGATTCGGGGGTAGTGCTTTCTTCGAGATATTTTGGGCTGGTTGGCCATGTTCGCGTGATGTATGAAGGTGTTCTTTGAGAGCCAGGCCAGAATTGAAACCTCGTTGACAACGTTTACAGCTGGCGTGTTTAAGCGAAGTCTCCAGATGTTGATTGAGCGCTTGCAGATCGCCAAAATCACGAGTGCAAAGACCACAAGGTATCATTTGCGCGGGTATATTTTGCTATGATGTGCATTCGGCAGATGTCCCCCAAAGGATCTCCGACGGCGTTTTTATCAGCGGTATTTATCGCAGGAACACAGCTTGAACAGTTGCTGTTTCCAGGATAACTCGGGGGTGCTTCGTGTCACATCGACGCGGGAGCGCGACGCTAGAGATCGTGGCATGCAGACCGCTGACTCGACGACTGCGGTCAGTCTATTTGCCAGCAAGCGAGTCAAAATGGTCAGAAGACAGTGCTGTCTCAGTGAGTGGGCAAATGCCAGCATCAACGCTGCTCGAGGACTTGGTGGGACTCGTAGGAAAGTCGCGAGGATCTCTTGCGGCTGATCACTTCCGGCACAGGGCGGCGATTGCGACAAACATAAGAGCGAACGCGTGCCCCTGACCTGCGAAATCAACCACGAAACCTATTGCAGCAAGGTGCCACACAAAGCCAGATATGACCCTGTCCGTATTTTCAGAAACATGCAAGAGAGGGAGTCCTATATAGCTTCGAATGATGAGGATGAAGTTGCGGGATTCAAAGACTTGAACACGGGATCTGGAACGCGGGATCTTGAAAGCGGGATCTTAGGGACGGGATCTTGAGAGCAGAAGCCTAGATCCACCCCTCAGCAGGTGTAATGGCTAGACGATATTAAGCCAACAGTTCTATCACCACTGCACTGCTCGAAGTTCGTACACCATACAGTCGCTGGAGTATAGAAAGGGTATGAATTGCCGTTATCATCAAAGAGAACATGGCGAAGAATTCACCGGACGAGAGACTTGTTTACCTGGCCCTGAAGAACGTCTTCAAAGGAAATGGTGCACAGGTGCGAAACTCGACAACAATCCGTAAAATGATCCAAAAACAGCAGAAAGACATCAATGTTCAGACACTAGTCCATGCCCATAACATCGACAACATCTGCAATGTTGCGAAGTCTCTTTTGGAGCAGCAAATATTCGAATCGACACTGAAGGCAAAGATTCGCTTTCCAGAAGTCTTTGAGGTCTCCCCAGCACAGAGTGCAGAACGTGCGACGTCTGAGGCAGAGGCAGCAAGGACAGAAGCAGATGCCATAAAAGGGGTGGCTGAGGGCCATGATGGGCCCTAGCATTAACTGACACGGATGAGCCTGAGCCGGTCGACCAAGGTATGTCTCCCTCTTCGATGCTATTAAAGATAGGTACTGAGCTCTTATTGTAGCCCAGGCTTCCCAGCTTCGAAAGCGTCCTATTTTACAAACCACAAGCTCCATTCCATCACTCTATCCTGTTACCTGCCTTACCATACTCAACACGAGCTCTTGACCAGAGTACAACGTGCATTGGAGACGGCCTGTTATGCATTTGGAAGAAAAAGCTTGGTAGATATCATGGTGAAAGAGGGGTGGGACTGTGCAGAATCCGTTGAACTTAATCAATGGACAAAACTGTTATTCTTCCATCAAAATAAATGTTCTGCGCCTTCACTTCAGACCCTTGTCAGACCCTTGAAAGAGATTCTGGACTCAGTCACACAGCTGCGACATACGGCAGTACACAGGATAAAAGTCAGTGCAAACAGACTTGAGTCCTTCTTGGCTGACTCGGAAATATCGGCAAGACTGCTGGAAGACAACGAATGTACGCTGTACCTTGCACGGCTCCAACAAGGGACTTCAGTCGCTGTAGAGGAACTGAAACGCAATAAAGATCTCCTGGAGGTCGGTCTCGGGGAAGAGCTGAAAAAGATCGCTGCGAAGCGAGCTGACCTTGAGCGCCTTGAAAATGAGGCAATTCGAGACATGTTAGCAACAAGATTAGGAGTACCAGAGCCTCGCTAGTGAAAGCCTAGATCAGGCTATTATATTCACAGAGACAGCCGTTCAAAGCAGTGGAGCAACAGAGGACAACGGGATTTCGGACGCCGATTTCGATGAGCAAGATACTGGGCAGCTGCTTGAAAAACCTCGAGTTCAGAAAGACCGCGACGATTGGGAAGACTCAACAAATTAGCTCCGACTACAATCATGTTACAGCTGAACAAAAGTATAGTAACTCAATATCCGGTGCTCGTAGAGTTTAACTTATGCAGTCGAGACACGTTCGTATGTCGCTCCCATCCCGCACTATGTAGCCTGATCTCGCTCCTTGTTGATCAGCTGCCTTTGTTGACGGCAACATGTAAGATACTCCAGACTGACTGTCTTCTGCGCTCCCTCGAAAGTCGTTGCGTAAAAGACATGGACGTTCCATACGAGTGCCACTACCAGCTTTTATACCTTCTCATCCAGAGAAGTTTTTATTTCTCTCCCTTCCTGTCTCTGTATGTTCATAGCCGTCTTTCTATCTTCGTGTCTCTTGAGCTTATCGTAGTACTTCTTGTCCAAGCTCTTAACATCCTGTCGCTTCACTGGCAGCGTAGTAGTCTCTATCTTACGGAGCTCTGCCACCCTGCGCGCAAGCTGTTGTTTCAGTTCCGTGATCTGCCGTACCTTAAACATCTGTTCTTCTTCGGTCCTTGCAAGGTCACGCTTGGCTGACTCGATAGCTCCGTACTCCTTCTCAAGCTCTTTTTTCATAGTCTCGTCCTCCTCTATGAATCTCTCCTCGTCAGCAGCCACAGGCATTCGATACTCTGTTTCTTCCTTGTCAGAATCAGCCATAAGTTGTGCCGACGCGCCATGATCGCGATCGCCCGAATATTCGTCTTCATTTTCAGTTGTCGCCTCTACCAATGTCCCGGTATGAGTGGAGCTTTTTATCTCGATTGTCCAAGTGCCATTAGAATCCGAAATGAATCTTGTCTGTGAAATTATAGCTCCCGCTTCGACAGACGTGAGTGGCGACAACGTGTTCCAGATACTGACTGCTCTGCTGTCCTTGCTGAGTATGTCTTTTTGGTTCGTAGTCAAGGAGATGAAGAAGAGCTCTTTGATATCCTGGAAGACGTAGACATGATAGCTCGGTTGATAACAGCCAGGATACAGAAGGGCAACTCGTTTTATGTGATCTATGGCACAGATAGCTGGTTCTGGTCAGCTCAAAGCCATTTCAAAGCGTACGAGATACCTATCATACCGATATCATTCTCGCGATCTGATTGCGCACCAATACTCGCACTTAGTCCAACAAAGCACGGCATTTAATGGCCCTGCGTTGGGGACTTATGGCCTTACTCAGATTACCTCAAACTGACGGCGTTCTTGTGTCATTTTTACCACGCTCTCACATGTTATGCAGACGAGAAACTGCTTCAGCTCCAAACTTTCGCGAAACCTTCCTAACGAGAAACTAGTGCCGGATATATTTTCCAGCAGCTTGACCTCACATCGCAGGCTTACCGTTTCACCCTCAGATTTGAACATCGGATTCTGGCAGATATTGCGTAACTGTCCTACACGTTCCCAAGACGCCTACGTTATGTCCGCTGCCAACATTCACTCCACGTCGTGTCAGCCTCCTGTTTTCTTCAATCCAAGCTCTGTCAATCAGGGTATTCTCGAATGGCTCGAAGGTGTGCACCATAGCCAGGACACAGATGTGGAAGAGTGGGCATACTTAGACACGTTAAGAACATTGGAAAAGAACTTCTCGAATGCACTGCGCCAAGAGAATCTTCATTCTTGGATACATTGGATAAAGATGAGATGATTATGCTAGCGGGCCTGCGTACACAAGCCTTTCACGACGACGCATACATCGACACACTTGAGAGGGAGAAGAAGGTCGTGCTGGGAAGCTTGCAAGCAGAAGCCTTTGAAGAGGATGCATACTTTGACACACTCGAAAGGGAGGAGCTTTGAGCGTTAGTCTTGGTGTGGAAGCTGCTTCAGCCATTACCTGACATTCTCCCCATCGCTCACAGGGTCAACAAGGACCTTGGCCAAAATAGCCACGCGGAGGTCGACGATAGCACTAGCGACATCCTAACTACACCAGGCCAATTATCTAAGAGCTTGCGTACGGCAACCTCTTGCTCCAGCGGAAGTATTACGCTGCATAGATATTATCAAGAGACCATTGCAGCTCCATCTATGGCCACCAATTCTTCGTAAATATTCGTAAGAAGGGACTCAGGGATTTTACATTTAGACTGATAAAGCCATCTTCATCGAAGTACTCTACGTTACCTGCTTAAGGTGTTGACCTAGAAGCTCTTTTGGAATCGTCAAAGCTTTTCATTATCGTATGATCTAAAATATCATACGACGTTCCTTCCTGTTATCGTATGATCTAAAATATCATACGACTTTCCTTCTTCTGTTATCGTATAATCTGAGAAATCGTGCCATTTTCCTTCCTTCCTGTTATCGTGTGATCCAAGAAATTATACGATCTAAGCTTAAAGGGAAATCGTACGATTTCTTAGGTCGTACGATGATAGGAAGGAAAACCGTATGATTTCTTAGATTATACGACAATAGGGAGATAGGAAATCGTACGAGGACAGGAGAAAGAGAATCGTACGATTTTTTAGATCGTGCGATAATAGGAAGAAGGAAAATCGTATGAATTTTTAGATCGTACGAGTTTTCAGATCATACGATAAACAGGAACAGCGAAACTCGTGTGGTTTCTGTTATCGTACGATCTCAGAAATCGTACGATTTTCTGTCTCCCTATTGTCGTATGATCTAAGAGATCATACAATCTTCCTTCTTCCTATTATCGTACGACCTAAGAAATCGTACGAATTTCCTTCAAGCTTAGGGGGCCGTCTTGGTTACTTTTAGGAGCCAATTCAATTTAATTATAAGATGGGTTCTATCCTCGGTAGAAGGCGAACAGCTTAGCCCCTCCAACACCTCTCCCGCTTGATCTACGATATATATCTCTCGCACAGTCGCTGGCATTTTATCCTAACTCGTCTCCTATGCTGAGGAACTAGACAGTATACCATACGTAACAAAAGCGAAGTCTTAATAATTTACTAGAAGGAAATCAAATCTACGAGTGATGCAATAAAGTATTCGAAATGGTCACCGTACCGCAACTGCACTTTACACGAACATCAACAAAAGATGCAAATATTGACATATACGAGTAATAACGTCAAATATATATAGAGACGTTAGATGATTCGAATTATAATATATATCTATTCGTGAAAGTCATTGCCGCCCTGTTTAACGATGACTTGAGCAACCCGATGCTGCTGATTCAAAATAAAAGGATTAATATTCTTTTCTATATCGAGCTTGTTCCATTCATCCATCCAAGCATGTTCTAATTCAGCTCTACCCTTTATGAAAGGCCTTCGGTTAGCCACACGATTCTTGATCAGATTCCAGACGTGTTCGATAGGATTCAAATCGGGACTGTTGCCTGGCCAATCCAGAATCACGATGTTCTGCTCCGCAAATAGAGGTTTTGGCCATTGAGAGGTATGACAGGAGGCTCCATCCTGCATTAATAGCGTAGTACTCATAGGGCAGTGAGTGGCCTGAAATCGATGATAGGCAGGTAATAGTAAGGGTCGCAAGACACATCTGTTGTATCTATACCAATCAATCCCTCCCTTTTTGGAACGGCTGCATGGTGAGAATCTGAGCGAAGAAGGAGCCTTAAGGCCTTTTTGCAGACAATCCGCCTTCTTCTCTGCATGAGCTGCCTGTTCTATAGGGCGTCGTAGTAGATCCTCGGCAGCAAGAGCTGAGATAGAGGCTTCGCGATCCTTTTTATCCTCGGGCTGATATATGTAACAAGGGCCTTTCCAATCCAGAGCTATAGAACCCCAAAACATGAACGTTGTATATCCGGGAAAGGCCTTTTCACAGCAATCTTGCTCCCACTCTTCTTCTTTTGTAGTCGAAGGTGAGCTCGGTGCCCGCGGGGATGTCCTCCTTGGCGAAGAAGGCGAGGTCGTAGATCTCCTGGTCCGCATGGTTGGTTGACGCGGTGTGGACCTGGAGGTTCGGGGCGCAGGAGTGGTTGATGAAGCGGATGGGCCCGCCGATGTGCATTCCGCCACAAACGTACTTGCAGGGGACGAACTCTGGGTTGAACCAGACCTCGTTGCCCTCGACGTCGTGTTCGATTGTCCATTTGCCCTCTTCGACTTGTTGAGCATGCTATTTGATCTTATCGGGGTGAAGTCTGAGGAACTCTGCTTTGGTGATGGAGTCTGGTTCCTGAAATTTATCAAAGTTCATCAAGTAATTGCCGTCATCTGAAATTCTCGTCTTGCTACGTCGATCGGACTCCTCGTTTGTAATTATCTCACCGCAGTAGATGTCAACAAATTGTCCTTTCTGCAAATCAGACAAATAGCGCAAGCCTAACAGCTGTCAGTGAATATTCATAGGTTGATTTGTAGAGAAGACGAGCTTACCCCATTCACGATTCGCAGTCTTGAACTCTAGCTTGACTTTACGACCATATTATACAACTCGATTCTTGCAGTTGTCACCGCAATTGCAGCGCGTATCACACTCATAGATGTGGTTTCGGCTCTTGAGGCTTTATCATTTTCCCCATGGAATAAGGAATCTTTTCGACCAGCTCCCATGGTAGGCTCTGGCAAATAGCCACAATGTCGTTCATTCTCGGGTCTGCACTCGCATCCTATCATGAACTTGGGCCCAGTGTGCTCTGGTTGACGAACTCGAAGGTCACTGTCGGCGTTGAGCCATTGACTAGCCTGTGAAAACCTTATCAATTCTTTGTAAAACGGTTGGCTCTTTTACCGAAGTCACAGAAGCTACTCGTAAACCTATTACTGGTTCCCGCGTAAACGGGGTTTCCGCGCACGCTAACTGTGCATACGAGTATGAACAGCACAGTCGATGTCACCTGATAAGCAAAGAAAAACCGCTCTAGATAGGCAAAAGTGTTCAATGTTCGACATTTCATGCCGACTTCTTCCCTGCCAAACTCGTGTTGGAAATAGGGAACAGTACTGTTACCCCTGTGGTTAGTAATCTCCGCATTGATCCGGCGCTAGTGGATGGGTATTTACCCTTCGCCCACTTCTTCCTTCCTCCATAGTTCACCTACTAGATAGTCAATATATGCACATATTCGCTCTGACCCTCATATACCAAAAACTCGCACCCACAACGTAATGTCCGAATCTCTTCGTTTACTTGTACCTCTATGACTTGCTCTAGGCATGGTTTTAACAGGTTGGAAATGATAAGAGAGAAGCATCTTCGCCAAGCGAACTTCGCTGTATCTACCTCCCTACCTACCTACCTACCTATCTATCTACCTACTCACTTGTATCTAGTCTACTCTAGATTTACCCATCTACTAGATCGATCTGTCAGGGGCTAGGCTAGAGGTACTATCAATATAGAAGGTTGGTATTATTACTTTGATAGGATCTAGGTACAAGATAATACACCAGGTAATGTACAAGACGAAAGACAAAGAGCGAAAGCAAGAACAAGGGCCCGGCTTCTATTATACATGAACCGGGCAGAACCAAGGCTGGACAGTAGTTCTATGACTTAAGATTGCAGAGGTCCGTGCACACGGCCGAGGTGATCGGAACAGGATGACGGTGGCAGTGCTTGCAGGCATGCCACGATTGGGTAGGGCTCTCAATTCACAACCAACGCGGTTGTGTGTACGGTTTTCCGCCCGACGTAATAGAGTCAGCCCGCATGTTAACGGTCACGTCTCACAAGTTTTCGTCTTGCGCTTTAATCGCTGGGATGAAATATGTTATGACATAATAATCCCACATCCGGAAGAAAAAACAAGTAGGGGAATCGGAAGAGTAAGGTATGCATAACATGGGGGAGTGTTGAAATATTAGAGTAATAAAGTTGAAAAGCCAGCACCCTTGGTGCCAACCCTACCAGTACGGGGGCATGTTGATAATTGTGTTCACATTTCAACCAACAAAATTTTGGTTGTTGCTGTTGGGAGCAGCCCTATGAGGCGAAGGTCCCTATCGATGACTGCTTAAGGGATTAATTATATCGCTTTTCAGCCTCCTTAGCAGTCATTCTTTGTCACGAGCTTTATTCTTTTCCCTGCTTACGGTAATCTTCGTCTACTTACCGTTCTATATTATGGTTTTGTACCTACTTTATGCTTCTTCTGTCAAATATGTCGTTCAAATATTGCGAGGACATTGTCGAAGACAAACATTGCGCTCTTTGCAAACCCTTCACGCAGGTTTGCTTTGTTAACAAATATGTTGTGGCTAGCGAAGTAGACAATATACTACGTGTCTGGCATATTGGAACAAAACAATTACTTCGATGGCAGTGTCCTTATGAGATCACCTCTATTGCTATTACCGATACTCAGATTGCCGTTGCAACCT
>JAABUS010005983.1_pt1 | contig 15288 bp, 17 predicted proteins | sample 5560161 | NCBI WGS metagenome assembly JAABUS01 (sample SAMN10711885, study PRJNA513376) | rock metagenome | isolation source: Antarctica rocks | place: Antarctica: Victoria Land, Trio Nunatak nord | collected 2016-01-04
AGGGGTCGGGCAAGCGTTCTTATGCAGCTCCTCAAAGCCTCCCTTCCGCCCGACACGGCTGATGAAAAGCGTAGATCTGGGCTACCAACAGCGCTGGCTGGGACTTCGAAGGCGCAGACCTCCAATGCGTCGTCTGCCGGACTACGACCCCTGCCTCCTCCGCCCCTGCCAACGCAATCATAATTCTCCTCGTCACAGACGCTGATATCAAGCGCAACGCCTCAGGCGCCTTCAAGGTCCTGCGCCACATCTCCACAGCCCGTCACACCGCCTGCTCAGGCCCGCACATCAAATTCACAAACCTCCGTGTGCCCTCCCAAAACGTTTCGTGCTCACCCGGCACAGGCGCGCCCATTGTCTCGGCTGCTGTCGACTGCACCGCGGTTTTAGTCGGCGCCATGAGCGCGGGTATTGTGAATGCTGCTTTCGACGCCGTGCTGGGCTTTGCAAAAACCGATCATCGCAGAGGCGCGACGAATCGTTGACGAGGCTGGCGGTGGCGGACTTGCTGAGCGGGATCAAGATGCAGACGGAGGCATGTAGAGCTTTGACGTGGAAGGCGGCGAAGTCTCTTGAGACGGGTCCGGGGGACTATGATGCTAGACGTGAGTTGGGGTTGGCGGCGAGAATATGTTGCTCAGATGCGTGCACGAAGGCTGTTACGGAGGCTATCAATGTGGTTGGCATGTATGGTTTTCTCTTCATGCTTTGCTGAAACCGGTCGAACCACCTGACGAATTAATATAGAACTGCATATGATGCCAATTAGCCATTTGCGATTTGTTGAACACGGCCATGGTGCTACCAATTTTCGACCGGGGGAACGTTGGGATTAGACGCCGAGACTATAATTCTTGGGCATCGACTTATGGCCCTTTTGAATAGGCTAGCACGAGCGGTGCAAAGATCGCTGCGGGAGGTTGCTGCTCTGCTAGGTGGCTTGAAACATAGTGGTATTGAATTAAAGATAGAAGTTTCGATCATGAGATCCCATGGTATGCATGCATGGTTCTCACTCAGCTGTTTTGAATAAATTTAATGACTCAATAGCGAGAACTTGAAAACACAAAGGGCTATACGCAGTGTAGCAAGCCTAGACTCAAGCGTGCATTCTAGGAAACAGTTATACGAGCTAGGGAAACAGATGGGGGAAAACAACGCGATGTGATCTTTGCCGCGCGAGCTTTTGTCTTTGAAAACGTGTACCTAATCATATAAACATGGGGTTAAGCTATTTTGACGATAGCGTCCAGAGGAAGATGGAAATATCAGTAGTGACATGTCCTTCATGATATCTACAGGGGCTCAGTCATTAAGAGCTGGTTGATACGAAGTGTAGATTGAGTTACAAAATCTTGAGTTTCTCGTAGAAAAAGCTCATCATGCTAAATTCAGCCTCACAGTCAAGCTTTGCTTGGCAAGCGGGACGAGCACGCGGCCCACGCGACATTTCGTCTGACCATGTGGAGTTTGAGATAGGTATTTTAGATCCTTCCCGGAGTCGCTGTCAATTTTAACAGATAGCTGAAATGGGCGCTGCTTGCGTGCGACATTGCTGTCTATTTGGTTGTATCTAGCACCGCTTCCCCTGTCTCGCGCCACCTCTTATCTCGGCCTTCCTCAATCGGTAAGGGCTGACGTACGCGGACCCTATGATTTTCATCAGCCCATGTCGAAATCTGCTCTCGATCCTGTGTTGACAACGACTTTATGACCTGTGAATGATGCTATTACAGATTCAGTCTCTCCTCCCTCACACTTACTACTTGAGATCCTCCCCAAATATGCTTTTCATGCACTCCTTGACTCGATGACCAGGCGCGACAAGCATCACAGCCAACGCAGAATGCCATAAGTGATGGTATCAGCCTTTTCTAGCATTACTGGTCGCCACAAAGGCCCTACCAGACTCCTCATCCGAATAACGGGCCTTGCGACCATCGTCGCCGTCAGTCTGTGCAGCATCCTCTATCTGGCCTGGTTTCTCCCGGGGTTCTCGGTGAAGACGGAATTGGCGCGCTTAATTCCTACAACTCTCGTCAAGACAGAAGGAAAGATACATTGGAGTGATTCTCCAAGAAGACTAATTGTATTTGGGGATTCATGGAGCGACAATGGCCAATATCCTATCGATCCTCCGCCACGGGATCAGATCCCTACAAAAGATGCAGCGCAGGGCAAGGTCTGGACAGAATGGCTATGCAACGCGGTACGGACTTTTCAGAATAGGCTGTAAACAAAGGCTGATCATTGTCCAGATATCATGTACCCATCACGATAACTTCGCAAGGTCGTTGCCACACTCATGGGACACTGGCTACAGTGGCGCTGTCGTTGACAGCAACTTGCTGAACATCACCATGATGAATACTACACTGTCGAATAGCTCTTCAATTGCAGAATGTGTGATAGCGGAACCCCTTGCAGACTTGAAGACGCAGGTGCAACAATGGTTGAAATTCGAAAAGCAGCAATACGATAATAGTCGGGTAAAGCAGGTCGAGAGGAATGGCACAATTTTCACCATGTGGTTCTCATTGTGGGATCTGTGGTACTATTCAGAAAAGACCATCGAAGAAGCTGAGGTAGCTGTGATTAAGTCTTTGGATATACTATTCGAACAGCTTGATTTGATTGCGGAAAACTGGCCATCAGAAATGAAGATCATCATACACGAGGCGATCGATACCACATTCTTGCCTGGTTGGCATAGCGTAAGGACAGGACCTAGAGGATCAGATCCCCACGGCGAGTGCCAGAGGAGCGCAGTTCTACTCGTTGAACAGTGGAATCGAGCATTGGACATGAGAGCCATCAGATGGAACGGAGGCTCCATGTACATCTACAATACCAACGAATGGCTGCTGGATCAGGTGCGCGAGCAACAGCTCTACACGTCACACTTGTCTGATGCCAATGGCATGGGGGCAAATCAGTCACCGTGGAATAACGTGCGATCAGGCTGCGTCAAGACTGGCAAGAAGCTGGGAGAGACAATGACTCAGTGCTCGGATCCAAACGCGTTTCTTTTTTGGTAGGTCTTTTCGCCCGTTCAGCTCTCGTTCAGCATTAGCTAACGATCACATAGGGATGACATGCACTTGGGCCCTGAAGCGATGAAGATGATAGGAGAGAGTATAGCTCACGACATCGCAGCAAATCGCGAAAACTCATGGTTTGCTCATGATATAGAGACGACTTACGAAGCTGCTAACGACCCTCCCCCGAACGAGTCTCCTACAGAAAGTCCTCCAGCAGAGACTTCACCAGTGGCAGCTCAGCCGACACAGTAATTATATATTGGGGAAACTTTCTTGGAAACACTCGCGCCTACATATATCGCATTGCCGGCGTTCGTCCTCAGGATCTTCCCTTGACTACCCAGGGAGGAGGCCAGGAGCTATGGATATGACCTTGTTCATAAACGATACCCACTTTGTATGTATAACTAACGACGCTCCGATTATGATGGATATGACCAATCAAACGTTGCCTACTTGCATTTTTTGTCGCATTCTTGCATTCATTTCCTTGGTGTGAATGTCTCATCCAAGCCCACTTCCGCGTCCGGCCCAGTCAGACTCAAACAATGAACAAAGAAAATCAACGCAGGACTCAACGCGATCTCCGCAACCGACCAAAATCAGGTGCACGCAATCAGAAATAGCTTACTCAGAGACACAAGGCGTCAAAGCTGACCATGACGATTCCGCCAAAATGGGGGGGACGGACAAAGGAATCACTTTTGCTGCACATTCCAACCACCACTGACAATCCTTATACATGACTGCGCTTTCATTCATCAAGGATCAAGCCATTATAAGCTGCCTTCATATCGATGTCGATGACTCTTCTTCTCAAATGTCCTTCCCTAATCGAGTGCTGCCTTTACTCCCGCATGTTTCCAACGAAGCACTTGAGCACCGATGGTCGAGACCAGACCCTCTGAAAGCCTACAAGATCATGCCCGACGAGACTTCCAACGCTGCGTCGAAGGATACTAAGGCTCCGACACCTACGCCCAATAGCTCGTCGCCGGCTGAAGATAGAGCTACACCTTCGCCAGTGGATGTGGACCTGGAAGACTACGAATCGCCAAAGTATCCTCCGCCTCGGTCGACACCGCAAGAGCCAGAATCTGCAGAGGAGACTACTAGGGCCGTGCGGCCTTCGATTACACGTAGAGATAGCGACTCCTGGCAAGGAGAATCACCCAGCTCCATTTGCCTTTGCCAGCCAGATCCAAAAGTCCCACGTCCAAGAAACGGTATGTACCCGATACATCGGACCCAAATTCTGGGTCACATCCCGATGTCTCTTTACAAGAGATGCTCACATCCATAATGGATATATCTATGGACTGATCTTTTCGTTTTCAGCTTTCATCCTCTACCGCCAGCACAACCAAGCTGCCGTTGTCGCTCAAAATCCCGGTCTTGCCAATCCTGAGATCTCCAAGATCATCGGTGATCATTGGAGGAACCTTTCACCAGGAGACAAGAATCACTGGAAGCTCCTAGCCGACGTAAGCAGATCACCTACAATACCGAATACACACATGGCTAACAACCACCTAGGAAGAAAAACTCCGCCACCAAAAACAATACCCAGACTACCGCTACCAACCACGCCGAAGCGGCCGCAACAACAGCACCTCAGTCTCCCAACCCTCCTCCACCGAAACATCCCCACGCAAGTGTCCCAAGTGCGGCGGCCGCAGCATCGCCACCTCAAGCATGATGTCCAACTCCATCTCCTTCTCCAACGCCCAAATCCCCGCAACACCCTATTCCCCAGCAAACTACGTCAAGACTCCCCACACCGGCAGTGCAAGTCGATTTATGCGTAGCATGGGCAGCCCACCAGTCGGCCAACCACCACCAGGCCGGCGTCCTCGTCCTTCAGAAGCCAGCGGGGCCCCCCTCCGTCTCGTCTCTCCGCCTTACCGACGAGACGAAGGCTCTCCACGCTTGAAACGCCTCGACTCCAGTCGCCCATTCCTCAGCAGTCCAGATCCCAAACGCCGCCGCGTAACAACTGCCACATACGCCCCCGTCAACGTCCGCACAAGCAACGGCCCCGGCACCCCCTTTCCCTTCCAAGGCAGCGGGCCCAGTCAACGCCGACAATCTCTCCCACGTCCAGACTTTATGGGCCCTGGCCAGCCCTCACCAGTAACAATGGGACCGCCTCCAAGGCCACACTATACCCAGCATCACCCCTCAGCGCCCCTAACCCTCGCACCACTCCAGAACGTCCACCCTGACACCATGACCGTAGACACACAAGCCAAATCCCTCGAAGCGATGATCCTCTCAATCCCGACGCTCGGAAAAATCCGCGTCCTCTTCAGGATCTCTCCCCCTTTGGCACCACCAGGTCCCACATCACCAGCGCGCCAGACCCGCGGTCTCGTCATCGCTATTGATGCCGCTGATGGCCCTGCCCTCCGCCAATTGACGAAAGCACTCTCCTCAAGCCTAGACGACTATGCCATAAAAGTCTTTGACACCCCCCAACCACCCACCGACGCCGAGCCCAGCTTCCAGGTATACCACCGCCTCATAGTTCAATATCACACCCTCAGCCAAGAAGTAACCGAGTACATCACCACGACGCCCACGCCCAGCTCGCCGCTCTCAACTCCGTCGCCTGTATCGCCGAAATCGTTTCCTAGGGGTAGGGAAGAGCAGGCGTCAAAGGAAGCTGCGTTCCCGATTGCGATAGTGCCGGGCTGGCAAGTCACGTGGTCCGACTGGTTCGCCAGCCACGTTACCATCCGCGACGCCTATAGCCCGATGGATCACTGGCAATGGGGCGCCACCCTCTGGCGCGATATCATCGGCGCCGACATCACCGTCGCCGTGCAAGCTGCCGCCACCATAGCAGCCGCAGAAGACGCCCCATCCAACGCCAACGAAAACAAGAGCAAAGATAATGGCGGCGCGGGGAGAGAAGTCGAAGGCAGTCATAAACGCAAAGTCCCGAGTGTGGATCGTGGTGCAGCGGCTAATGGGGGCGTGGAGGTGAGGCTGGAGGTGAGGCCGGAGGATGCGAGGGCGGTTATTGTGAGGGGGGAGGCACAAGGGCAGGGGGTGGCGAGGGGCAGTTTGAGGAGGGTGGGGTTTGAGATTGGGGAGTGGGTTAGGGGGTGGGTGGAGAAGGCTGAGAGGAGGGGGAGTGGGGTTGGTGTTTGAGTACTTGGGGAAGGGAGGGGTGTGGGAATTTGAGTGGAAGTATGTGAGGGAGGAAGTTGTGAGGTAGATTGGGAACAGGAGGGAGTATTGGTGACAGTTGCATAGCGCGAGTGTTTGGATTGAGCTTAAAGGTTTGCATTGCCAAGGGTGTCGGGTGTCGTTTGAGATTTGGATTGCTAAATAAGCAGAATAGGTTCTTTAAAAGAATTCTATAGTTTACATATTTCTGAAGACCTTGCTTGCTGCTTTGAGTAGTATCATCAGCATCTCTGACCAATTTTGTCTGCAGGAGCAATTGATGTATTGCGTTGTGCTTGGCCTCAAAATGTGCTTGACATCTCCCAAACTTGAGGTGGTATTGGGAGGATAGTTAAGCGGGGACTCTGCTAGAATCTCAGTTTGAGAAGCAGCGGAACAACAGGAGATTTCTGGACGATATCCAAAATGGAACAAGAATTGCATGAGGAGCTCAGCCAGCTTTTTGAATTTTCAGGCTTAGCTCGAGTCAAACTGTTCACGTGTCAAGATGTTCGAAATCAGATTCTCACATGAATAGGCCTCCGTAAATTGTGAGCGAATGTCTGTCTGGCGTCATGAGAGGTATTCTTCAAGCCTGTTGTTCACTGGCGAAACACATTCGGAATACTTAACGTTCATCGCTATGTAGCCAACAATGCACTTTCTTCCTCTTCACTACCACTTCTCTTGGGCTGATTCTTGCCCCAGAAGGGCTACATAGCCACACATCCCACTCGCTGTTCGTCGATATTGAAAACAGCATACCAACGCCCTGGGTATCATGCATGCCTCAAAGCAATCCACAAGTACGCCTGACCCATGCACTCGTATCATCATGCATACGATACAGTATTCAATGCTTCTTCTTGCCCCTCTGCATGTGCATGATCGAATTAACGATCCGAAAATATATGAAATGAATGAATGGACCTGTCGTAAGGGCCGGCCAAACGCTCCGTGTAAAAAGATGATGATCGGTTGAAATGGTATCATCGCTTCCTTGAACCGATGCCGTTACTGAGCTTTGACTTTGCTGGCCTTTTAGGTGGTGGAGACGCTTCGCCATCACTTGAATCGACAGAATCGACGGAGTCATGGTCGACATCGTGGTCAGAGACCTCGTTCACAGAGTCATTATCAGTCGACGATGCCGCCTCATCGAATAGACCTTCCTCGTCGCTCTCATTGCCTTCAGACTCAATAATGATGCCATTCATGGTCGTGGGCACGTCGTCTTCGCTTTCATCATCCTCGTCATCTATATCGCTGTCACTGAGGTTGCCATCGTTGGAAGCTTTTAACCCGGCCTTGGTGGGACTCGAATCAATTTCCTCCTCACCATCAGAATCCAGGTCTTCTTGGCCCTCTACATAAATGACACCCTCCTCATTATCTTCCTCGAGGGCAGTGACCGCGCTGGATCGCGCTTGCATGCTTTTTCGGAGGTTCATTTGCGCCTCAAGCATATCGAGCTTGCCCTTGAGCGAAAGTAGCGATTGCAGACTGTTCGCTCTGTCCTTGACTACTCGATAAAGTGAAGCGAGCTTCTTCACGACCTCTGGTTGACCTGCCAGATATCCCCCGTGAGCGACCAGAGTCCACTGGATCCAGACCATAAGGCTACCTGCCCGACCCGGCCGGCTGTGTAGGCGCTCTGCCAGTCGTTGCAGGAGGATGGTAGCAAAAGATGAGTCAAGCCGTTCAATAGTTGCCCGTACTGTGGAAAGATCTTTGACATGAAAGCAGGTTTCGAGGAGATTGGTATCATTTGTGCGAAGTGACTGCGTCAGGACTGTGCCGAGTGACATTCCGGATGGCAAATGTTGCAATGCTCTTTCTCCAGTTGGTACTAGACTTTGCATGTTTGGGTCTGCGAATGCGGCTTGGACATCTACGGCTTCAGGGGCGTTAGCTCGGATGAGATCTCCAAACGAAGGCTCTTCTGGCTCTTCCGCAGCACCGCCTTTTCCTGCCTGAACATCCTCCATATCGACATCTTCTTCCTCCGATTGCTCCTTTTCTGCGGGCCTTGACTTCTCGGCTTCAAGCGGCCTTGCTGGACCATCTTCCTCGAATTCACTCTCTTCTTCACCACTTGAGATGCTGATGACCTCTGGTTCTTCATCAGCCATTGATACGTCGTCTACATCTCCTCCATTAATGACCATTGTATGTGAGTCATCCACGTAAGTCTTTCCCATGTCCTTGACTCCGTTCATAACAGCAGCACCGAGACCAGCGCCGTCCTTCGCTCTGACTATTTCCGTGACATCCTTGAGTAAGAGGTTCCCAGTGCCTTCGTCGCGCCATTGCAATTTTTCGAAGGAGAGTCTAACACCACCCTCAGCCCAGGCCAACGCAATCTCACTTCCCTGAAACGAAGCATTGATCAACGGAACGATGGCGGAGCTTTTGTCTGGCCTTATGATCTTGACTAGCGCAGCAGCTTTCCGCGTCCTCTGTTCCATTCTTGCTTTTAGACTGTCTGCCTTGTTCTGTGACAAAGAGATGCCGAAATCGAAAGGCTCGGGGAAGACCTCGAGGAGTCCGGCCTTGTCCACCGCAATGAGTGCCTCTTGCGGTCGCGTCATCCTGACCGACAGATCATCGCTCATTTCAGTCCGACCCAATTTACCAATCTTGGAGTAGAAGTCAAGGGATATGACTTCGCTCTCCGTACGTAGCGACCCTATTAACGTAGGATCCTCTGCGTCGAACACTGTAATGAAATGATCGCTTTCAGCAGCAGTCAAGAACGTGGTACCCCCTCTGGAAGACCGAGGTACAGAGTCTACGATGCTATGCACAGGATTGTTCGAGGCATTGAAAAGAGGTGGTTCTTCTCGAGATGCCGGGTCGAAGATGTAGGCGCGGTGTGAGGCGCAGATGACGGATGACCTCAAAGGAGTAATTGCATTGGCAGGTCCGTGAGGAAGTGGTACAGTCCTAGAGGTGTGAGTAATTGTCGGATGGTTCCGGGGCTCGGTGACTGTACCTGACGACTCGGCCCTCTTTCAGGTCCCATTGAACAAGCCTTCCATCTCCACCTATGCTCCAACCCTCTCCATGTAGCCCGTGATCAGCAAATTTGAAATCCCTGATTCCTTGGGTGTGCCCGCCCTTCAACACTCCCAATATCTTCGCCTCTGCGGTTGAGAATATGTGAACGTCTGAAACACTCGTGCCAAATGCAATCACAACATCTCTGGGTTGGTCATTTGACGTATCCCCGTTGGCCAGCTCACTCCTTCTTCGCTTCTTCTTTGATTCCTGGGGATGTTGGTCTTTGCGGCTCTTTCCGTAATAGCCCCAATCTAGACAAGTAATGGATGCTTTCGACTCGATCGCGTGCTCACATTGTAGGCTTCCAGTATTTGTGTCATGAATACGTAGATGCTGTGAGTCGAGACCTTGTATGATCGATGCGAATAGCGAAAGCTGAAATCGCGAGGGACAGAAGGAAGACCGGAGGATTGACGATTTGCTGGCGGTCTGCGTATTCGAGGACGACGCAGGATTTGCGCTGGAAGAAATGTTAGAGGCCACTCCCTTGGGTGTCTTCTTCTTCCCCATAATGTCTGCGATTAATTGTAACTACAACGCTGGCTTTGGTGAAGGACTAAAAGACCCTCGACCCAAGCATGGCTGTCTATTATCACCGCTGTGGAATTTTGTTAAACTCGCTTAAGCTTTAGGCTTGATTCAGTCAGGGCACATTCTCCCGAAGTGTCGCCAATAGTTCTAGATGTCACTTGGTTGCCCTCCACTTTCAGTAGCACTTATTTTTTGCTAGCGAGAAGCCAGCATCCTTCTAACAATCTCAACTTCATGAACTACTCAATCCACCATCTCGATGTTATCCCAATCTCTTTTACAGATATTCGTAAGCATTTCCATCCCTTTAATAAAATACATGAAGCTGCTTGCGGCCGCATCCTTTGCTACACACTCTGCAGGAAGAATTTCTTCGATGCAAGAGCGGAAATTCACGCCATGATTGACATCATTTAGATTCGCTTTCTCTGCTCTTATCATGCAATATTGTGCTTTACATTGCTCGGTTTTGTTGCGCGTTGTTTTGGTTCTACTTCAGCTGTTGCCTGGGCGAGACTTCTGCTGGTCTACAGCCGCAAACGTTTCACAAAATCTGGGCTGCTCGACTTCTCATCCTGAAGCCTTTATCGAATGCTTGCGGCCTTGGGGCCGTAAGGAATGGTGCCGGGTGACATGAAAAGTGAATAGGTGGCCACAATTTTGCCAACAGCAATGTTTGAGTCACATATGCGGGGTTGCTCGGAGCCAACGGGTATCAAGGGCAACCTCGGAGCTCGTGGCGGCTGTTATACACGACTCAAAGTTCGTCCGAGCCAGCGTCTTGGCTGTCAGATGTCGTCGCCGGCGTCCCAGGAGGGAAACGGCGGTGATGGGGATCTTTCGATGCATGTAAGTTGAATTTTAGAATTAAACTGATGGATGTGTGTGGGACGCGTCAAGAAAGGGGCGTAATAACAGGGATTATTTAGCTATCAATGTAGCTTTTGATTGGTTACCTTCCAGATCCCTGGCGCGCTAGTAGCCCTAGCCCAACAAGTTCTACCGTGAATATGATCCTCGACACATATAAGATTCCAGCCCTTTCTTTCATCCAAATACTCCTGTTCCCTCCAAATAATAATTCGTACCCGGTACTTGCCAGTGCATCATCACGCGCCTCAAGTCACGAGATCTTCCATCCAACCTTGGCGACTTACCATTGATTACTCAGCCACATCAGCCTTATCTTATCCCCGTCTACTTAAAACACGGTCGCTTTCACTAGTCGACCGTGGCTACCGCTCCGCATCCGCATCTGGCAAATTTGAGGCCATACAAACCACGCGCCAAGACACCCATTCGAGATTGAGAAAGTTGCGCTTTCCTCAACGCTACACTTCACTTCACTTCAACAACGGTGACACAATTCTTCGCGGGGTGATTTGTCAGCACACTTCACATCTCGCAACTATAAGAAGGACCTGGAGCCTACGATTGTGCGAATATTCAAAGGAAACCTTGCCACAACAACACGTTTGAATCTCATTCTCCTGCCACCTGTTACTATTGCGCGATCTTCTGATTTTGCGCCCCTACACTCATTTACCATCAGCGCGTTGTGAAATAGCATCAAGATCATAGCCACACATTCAATACCGTTTTCACATGGCGCTCTTCGAGCCAGATCATCGTGCCTATGAGGCCAAAACTCAGCCATTTGATCTGCCAGATCAACTGGACATCAACGCGCATGAGTATGTTCACTATTATCTCTTTAGTCCTTGTCACGTGTGTATTGATGATCGCAGGACTCCTCTGTCGAACGGTCACCATGACCCTTGTATCACTTCTCCTACATCTCTCAACACCTCAGCCCATGACACGAATTCAAATTTGAACACGCATCACACCGCGCCACCTCTGTCAAATGGTATTGTGAACAAAGAAGATCACATCCACGACACCCAGATATCCCTCGAGCTAAGCTCAAGTCTACCTGATTCTGGTGATACGGGTGATCGTCAATTCCCACCCTCAAGTCAATCGGTGCTGGAAGACAGCTACGATCACTCAGCCATGGCTGTGGACACTACATCATACGATTCATTACCAGCAGTGGTTCAGCAACCTACATCAGATCTTCGTGAGGAGACCAAGCCTGCAACTATGGAGCAGACAGCGGAGATCATGGAGCAGAAGGCGCAACAAGAAATGCTCAGTCAATTGAACACAGACGGGACGGAGATTGATGCTACTGGACCTGTCGCAACTGCTAGAGAGCCAGAGTCAGAACCACTTGCAGAACCTGAGATGCCTCCCACACCGCCGAAAGAAACTCAAGCCGATCCCAAAGAACCGTCCGCGCCGGTAGGATCTCAGCCGCCAAACGTCAGCGACGCCACTGAATTGGAGTTGCCTGAAAAGCCTGTCATTATACCAGCTGCCGCTGTGCCAAATCACCAACCAGCCCCTGTACCAGACGGAACAGTTGCGGAAGCGCTCATTGATCCAGCGCCTTCCCCAGGTGCGCCAGCAGAGACAGCTGCAATGAGGGCCACAGAGTCATTCCAAGTGGACCAATTCATGCAAGATGCGCCGCCCTCGCCCACGAAGGTAGCTAGGGGACGGGAAGATGACGACATGGCGGACGGTCCAGCCGCGAAGCGCTCAAAAACCGACGAGGATGCTGCTTCAGCATCAGAGTTCAAGGTCCCTGAATTGCCAGCCATCAACACGCAGGTCAACACGCAGGTCAATGGAGATCAGCCTAAAGAGACGGCAAAGACAGCGACTCCAATAACAAAGGCCCAACAAGGGGTCATAACGAGGATCATGACTAACGTCAAGCGTATCCAGGCCTCGGCAGCTTTCAGGACCCCGGTTGATTTTGTGTCTCTCAACATCCTCAATTACCCCAATGTGGTCAAAAACCCCATGGACTTGAAGACCTTGGATGACAACCTGAAAGCACACAAATATCCCACGGTCGACGCTTGGGTCGCAGATTTCAACTTGATCGTGGACAATTGTAGGTTATTCAATGGCTCAGAGCATGACATTACAAAGAAGGCCAGCGAGATGAAGGCAAACTTTGATAGGCAGATGGAGAAGATGCCAGGACCTGATGTCACTGCGCCAAGCCCTGCTGACAAGAAGAAAAAATCTACTGTTCCTCCCACTACCAAGATCTCACAGCCTCGACGAGAGTCGAGGTCATCTCTGCCAGGCACAGCGCGATCCCCAGTTTCCGCAAGCTCGCCGCAAACATTCGCGTTGGGACCTCAAGGTGTACCGCTGATCCGTCGCGATTCTACATTTGGAGACGGACGACCCAAGCGCGAGATCCATCCGCCAGCGCCTCGCGACCTGCCCTACTCGAACCAAAAGCCAAAAAAGAAGAAGTTCTTCTGGGAGCTGAAGTTCTGCGATCATGTTTTGAAAGAATTGGAGAAGCCGAAATACAACCACTGGTCCTACTTTTTCATGGCACCAGTCGACCCGGTTGCTTTGAACATACCAACTTATCATAGCATCATCAAAAAGCCCATGGACTTTGGCACTGTAAGGCAGAAGCTGGATCGTGGAGAGTATGAAAACGCCAAAGAATTCGAGGCCGACGTCCGCTTGATATTCCAGAACTGCTACAAATTCAACAGAGCTGGTGATAATGTCTCCATAGCAGGCCATGCGTTCGAAGACCAATTCGACTTTGAATGGGCAAAGAAACGCGATTGGATCGAGGCAAACACACCTGCCTCGGGCGCTCAAACGCCGGGTAGCTCGGACGTTGAGGATAGTGCTGACGAGGACCAGGAGGAGGAAGCAGAGGAGGTGGAGGATCAGCTTTCTGCCCTACAGAAGCAGATTGCGGAGATTAACAGGCAGGTCGAGGCCATCACACATAAGAAGAAGTCACCTCCTGTTTCCAACAAGAAAGCCTCGAAAATCGCCAAACCTGCTAGGAAAGACAGCAAGAAATACGCTACTCCGGCCAAGATTGAGAAGAAAGTATCTGCAAAGCCGGCAAAGAAGGAGAAGACTCCCTATATCTCGTATGAGCAGAAACAGGACATCTCAAATCGAATAAACAGTTTGAATGAGAAACAGATGGCGAATGCACTCAAGATCATCCGGGATCACATGCCCACTTTACAGGTGAGACCAAAATTTTGCAAGAAGTTATTTTTATATTTCACAAATGCTGCCATCTTAGAACATGAACTAGATACTGACCTCTTCCAAACACAGGGAATACAGGATGACGAGCTCGAGCTTGACATCGACGAGCTTTCTGACGAAGTTCTCCACAGGCTGCTTCAATTTGTTCGAAAGGCAACACAACATCGAGATGAATCCCCTGCTCGACCAGCTCCAGCAACTTCGAGTGCGGCACCAGCTCGCAAGAAGAATAAGCCTATGAGCAAGCATGAGCAAGAGGCGAGGATTGCACAAGTGCAGAACGGCTTGTCAGCTTTCCAGAATCCTGGGTCTGTCCCGTCTTGTAAGTCATGCCTTCATCAGGTACTGGTCGGGAAAGCAAGTTGACGACAATATAGACGACGAACCTTTGCCCGGCAATGCGAGCAGCGATGGGACTGAAACCTCAGAGAGTGAGGAAGAGTAGTGGTCGCCACTCATCATCTTTGGCCACTTTCGCGCGCCTTCACGACCGACATGAGTTGCGCAACATTGACAGCACACACTTTCAACGAAATCCTTGTACATTACCTCCAGCATCACCTTCAGACCAGACCAGGTGGAGTGATTTTTTAGCGAACGTTTCTATGCCAGAGCACTTTGCTCAACTGGCAAGCAACGAATGATGAGCAGCAAGATCGGTTCTTAATCAGTGGAAAGTGGCTTGAGAGCATGCATCAGGAGACTAGAATGTATGATAGACAGAGGCTGTGAAAGGCAGTCATAGGCAATGAACTTGAGGGCTCAGTAGCATGAGCGGTTCAGCATTACTAGCTGGATACCCAAGCTTGCACTGTCACAATACCGGAGCTTGATCGTAGCCGAACATAGTAGCGTATTATGTGTAGCATACTTTACGTGACATTAGCACTCCTCTCAATTAATGGTATAAAAGCTCGGCTTGCAGCTTTTCACTCTCCATCGTCTTCACATGCTGATAACTCCATCTCGCGCAGATAATGTCTTCTACCAACGTGGGCGGGTCTACATCCCTAGCTACTGACATTCACTTTGCCAATCTGCCAGGTTAGCATCTCATCCACTGCCTACTCCAGACATATCATCCCAACATGTCCCCTCCCAACCCCTTCCAACCCTCCAACAACCCCCCACCCCTCCTCCTCGCCCTCTCCGGCCCCACCTCCTCCGGCAAAACCACCATAGCCACCGCCCTCGCCTCCATCCTCCCCCACCACCTCGCCATCCACGCAGACGATTTCTACAAACCAGACTCCGAGATACCAACGAAGGACGGTGTTCAGGATTGGGACTGCGCTGGATCTCTCGATCTGGAGAAGTTTAGGCATGTTTTGGTCAAGGTGAAGGAGGGGAGCGAGGAGGG
>JAABUS010005984.1_pt1 | contig 15285 bp, 17 predicted proteins | sample 5560161 | NCBI WGS metagenome assembly JAABUS01 (sample SAMN10711885, study PRJNA513376) | rock metagenome | isolation source: Antarctica rocks | place: Antarctica: Victoria Land, Trio Nunatak nord | collected 2016-01-04
GGATCCGCCGCCGGACCCGCTACGCGATCCGGTTCCTTCACGGAATCCGGGTACGAGCCCGGCGACGAGGCGCGCGGTTTGGCAGCCGCCCCGGTCGTGGCGCAGGTGATTCGATCCGGTTTCGTCGAGTCGGTGCATCGCGGCTCGGTGGCCTTCACCGGCCCCGACGGCGCGCTGACCCGCCGGATCGGCGACGTGGCAGCACCGGTCCTTCCCCGGTCGTCCAACAAGCCGTTGCAGGGCGTCGCGATGGTACGAGCGGGCCTACGCCTAGACCCGAAACTGCTGGCGCTGGCGTGCGGCAGCCACTCCGGCGAGTCGTTCCACCTCGACGGGGTCCGCCGCATCCTCGCCCACGCCGGCTTGAGCGAGGCCGACCTGCAGAACACTCCCGACCTGCCCTACGACGAGCAGGAGCGCCAGGAGTGGATCGTCGCGCGGCGTGCACCGCAGCCCGTCGCACAGAACTGCTCCGGCAAGCACGCGGGCATGCTCGCCGCCTGTGTCGCGGCGGGCTGGGACACCTCGGGCTACCTCGACCCGGGGCACCCGCTGCAGCAGCTGATGACGCGCACCCTCGAGGAGCTGGCCGGCGAGCAGGTCGCCGCCGTGGGGGTCGACGGCTGCGGAGCGCCGGTGATGTCCCTCAGCTTGTCGGGGCTGGCGCGCGCATTCGGCCGGCTGGCGTCCGCCACGCCGGGCACGCCGGAGGGCATGGTCGCGGACGCCATTCGCGCCGCTCCGCAGTGGCTGGGCGGCTCCCGGCGCGACGTAACGGCGCTCATCCTCGGCATACCCGGCCTGGTGGCCAAGGACGGAGCGGAGGCGGTGTATGCCGCGGGCATGGCCGACGGCCGCGGCGTCGCCCTCAAGATCGCCGACGGCGGTTCGCGCGCGAGGCCGGTCGTGATGGCGGCGGCGCTGCGGTCGATGGGCGTGGAGTCCCCCGCCCTCGACGAACTTGCCCATGCCCCCGTGCTCGGCCACGGCGAGCCTGTCGGTGCCGTGGTCGCGGTGGGCCTCTGATTTCGTGCGAGCGGTACTCCAGCGGGTCCGCTCCGCCGCGGTCAGCGTGGACGGCGTCATCGTGGGCGAAATCACCCGGCCTGGCCTGCTGGCCCTGGTCGCCGCTACGCACGGCGACGGCCCGGTTGAGGCGGAGCGGATGGTGCGAAAGATCGCGCAGCTGCGGATCCTGCACGACGAGCGGTCCGTGCTGGACGAATCCGCGCCGGTGCTCGTGGTCAGCCAGTTCAGCCTCTACGGAGACACCCGTAAGGGCCGTCGTCCGTCCTGGAGCGCGGCCGCCCCAGGTCCCGTCGCCGAGCCGCTGGTCGACGCCGTCGTGGCCGGGCTGCGCAGCCTCGGGGTCGAGGTCGCCACCGGTGTCTTCGGTGCCATGATGGCCGTCTCGCTGGTCAACGACGGGCCCCTGACGCTCCTGGTCGAGACCTGACGAGCCCGATCTAGGATGGCCGCATGAACCTCTTCGGCACGGTGCTCACCCTGCAGCAGCTGATCGCGCTGCTCCTCGGCGTCGCTGTGCTCGGGCTCAACGTCTTCGCGCTGGTGGACGCGCTGCGCCACCAGCCCCCGGCATACCTGGCGGCAGGCAAGCGCACCAAAGGCTTGTGGAGTGCCGTGCTGGTGGTTTCGACGCTCGTCGCGTTCCTCAGCGTGTTCAACCCGCTGTCGCTGTTCGGCATCCTGGCCGTCGTGGCCGCGGCCTACTACCTCACCGACGTGCGTCCCGCGCTGCGGCAGGTGTCCGGTCGCGGCGGAGGCAAGGGCTCGACGATGGGCCCCTACGGCCCCTGGTGAATTGCGCACCGTGAATTGCGCACCGTGAAGTCTGCGCCCCGGGAGGCGAGCGCGACGCAAACCCGGGCACGCGGCCGGCTCTCTCACCTACCCTGAGCACGACGACGGCCGCACCGAAAGGATCACGATGACCGACACGCTTGCCGGACCCGACGGCGCCTTCGTCTCCGAGCGCCCCTGGGGCCAGTTCGAGCAGTTCACGCTGAACGAGAAGACGACCGTCAAGATCATCACGGTGGCGCCGGGTGGACGGCTCTCGCTGCAACGGCACAGCCACCGGGGCGAGTTCTGGAAGGTCGTCGACGGACCGATGGACATCGAGGTCGGCGACAGGTCCTGGTCAGCCGCGGCCGGGGAGAACATCTGGGTGCCGCAGGGCAGCACGCACCGGATCGGCAACAGCGGTACTTCGCCCACCCGGATCCTCGAGATCGCCTACGGCGAGTTCGACGAGGACGACATCGAGCGGCTCGAGGACGACTACTCCCGCTGACCCTGATCGCGGGTCCAGGCCGGCCCGGCGAGAGTCCTCATCGCGGCGCCGCGGCAGACCAATCCACGGTGAGCTCCCCGAGGCGCCAACGGGCGGCCGATCCCACAACCGGCCAGCCGAGTTCGCGCAGCGCCTCGGCGCTCGCCACGAAACGCTGCCGGGCGCCGTACGCCGCGTATGCCGCGCTGCGCCGCCAGCTGTCGTCGAGCGCCGCCAGGTAGGCATGGACCGGCTCACCCGGCACGTTGCGGTGGATCAGCGCCTTCGGTAGTCGTTCGGCCACCTCCGACGGCAGTTGCCGGCCGGCGAGGCGCATGGACAGCGACAGCGACCTGGGGCCGGACCGGTCGAGCGCGATCCAGCTGGCGAGCCGGCCGAGCTCGTCGCACGTGCCGTCCACCACCAGCCCGTTCGGTGCGAGCCGCGCGCAGAGCCGGGCCCAGGCGCCGGCGACCTCGCTCTCGTCGTACTGGCGAAGGACGTTGAACGCGCGCACCAGGGTCGGGTCGGGCAGCCCGTCGAGCGGCAGCTCGAACCCGCCCCACCGGAACGACAGCCCTGGCCGGGTCAGTGGCTGAGCCGCCGCGACCCGTACCGGGTCGATCTCGATGCCGACCACCTGCACGTCGGGCCGCACCCGCCGGAGCCGCTCGTGCAGCTCCACCGACGTGACCGGCGAGTCGCCGTACCCGAGGTCCACCACGACCGGTCCAGCACCGGCGCTGCGCAGCCGCCAGGCCTGCGGGCCGGCGAGCCACCGGTCCACCCTGCGGAGCCGGTTCGGGTTCGTGGTTCCCCTGGTGATCGAGCCGACGGGCCGCTGGGTCACCACGAACCGCAGCGTATGCCGCGCGCCAGTCGCGCCGGTCGCGCCGGTCGCGCCGGCTGCGGACGCTGGCGACCTAGGCTGGCGGCGTGGCCGGGACCGGGGCAAGCAAGAGCACCCGCCTGCTTGTCGCCATGCTCGTGGCCGGGGTGGTTTTCGGCGCGGTCGTGCTGACGCCGCGCGTGTGGCCGAGGCGGGCCCCCATGGCCGACGTTCAGCCCCAGATGCTCGTGGTCCGCCCGGGCGCCAAGGGGCAGGTCGACCTGGGCGAGGGGTTGGCGGTGTCCCTGTTCGACGACGGCCTCCGGGTGATCCTCGGGACCCACGTCATCTTCCAGTCGGTGCCGCTCGGTTCGCTCGTGTCGGCTGGGCGCGGCGCATTCGTTCCCAGCGGGCCGGGACAGCGGGAGCAGGTGTCGTCCACGCTGGACAACCTCGAGATCACGCGCAGCCACCAGGTGCCCGCCGGCGTGCGGTACTCCGGCCGGCTCTTCGACCGGACTCGTTCATGGCCGTTGACGCTGACCGTGAGCCGGCCGAGCCGGTCCGCCGAGCGGGTCGATCTGACCGTCAGCGTGCCTGGCGCCCAGCTGCTGGTCCTGCATTCCGCTCGGGAGTACCTGACTTTCGGGCTCTCTCCGCGGCTCCCGGCGGTCAACCTCCGGGACAAGGCCTGGTGGGCCGGCGGGGGGTCGGCGAAGAACTTCTCCGGAGCGGCCTACTCCACCATCCTCGGCTCGACCGTCGGGGTCCTGGGCGGGGCGCCGACAGGGGTGGACATCCGCCACAACGGACGGACCGACGTGCATGTATGGGCGCCCTCGGTCACGATGACGGTGACCTGGTACGGCCGCACCCGGGCCGGCGGCGGGCTGATCCGGCCCGCCTGAGCGACTCGTAGCCGGAGCAGAGCACCGTGGCCGACCCTGAGTTGAGCGAGGGGCGGCTGTCAGCCGGTGGCAGACTTCGGGCATGCCCCTCGTGACGCCGATCCGCCGAGTCGCCATGCTCAGCGTGCACACCTCGCCCCTGGAGCAGCCTGGCACCGGCGACGCCGGCGGCCTCAATGTCTACGTCAGCGAGGTGGCCGAGCGTCTGGCGAGGCGTGGCATCGCCGTCGAGATCTTCACCCGGGCGACCTCGGGGACGCAGCCGCGCGAAGTGGAGCTGGCTCCCGGGGTGACCGTGCGGACGGTCACCGCCGGACCCTACGAGGGGCTGTCCAAGAACGACCTGCCGGGACAGCTGTGCGCGTTCGCGGCCGGCGTCATGCGCACCGAGGCCGCGAGGCCCGAGGGATGGTACGACCTCGTCCACTCCCACTACTGGCTGTCCGGTCAGGTCGGCTGGCTGGCCGCGGACCGCTGGCAGGTGCCGATGGTCCACACGATGCACACGATGGCTCGGGTCAAGAACGCCACCTTGGCCGCCGGCGACAGCCCGGAGCCCAGCGGCCGCGAGATCGGCGAGGCGCAGGTCGTCGAGGCAGCCGACCGGCTGGTGGCCAACACCGCGGGGGAGGCGCGCGAACTGGTCGAGTTGTACGACGCCGACCCCGCCAAGGTCCGCGTCGTCCAGCCGGGCGTCGACCTCGACACGTTCACCCCCGGCGACCGGGCGGCCGCTCGGCGCGGGGTCGGTCTCCCGCAAGACGCGGTGGTGCTGCTGTTCGTCGGCCGGATCCAGCCCCTCAAGGCCCCGGACCTGCTCCTGGAGGCCGCTGCCCGGCTGCTGGCGCGGCGACCCGACCTGCGGGACCGCCTCGTCGTCGCCGTGCTGGGCGGCCCGAGCGGGTCCGGGCTGGACCAGCCGGAGTCGCTGCAGCGCCTGGCGGAGCACCTGGGCATCTCGGCGCAGACCCGCTTCGTGGCGCCGGTCTCCCGGGAGCGACTGGCGCGGTGGTATCGCGCCGCGGACCTGGTGACCGTCCCGTCGTACAGCGAGTCGTTCGGCCTGGTTGCCGTGGAGGCGCAAGCCTGCGGCGCGCCGGTCCTGGCGGCCGCGGTCGGCGGGCTGCCGACCGCTGTGGGCGACGCCGGCGTGCTGGTCGAGGGTCACGACCCGGACCACTGGTCGCTGGCGATCCAGCGCCTGCTCGAGGACGACATCGGCAGGGCCCGCCTTGCCCGGGCGGCGGTCGCCCACGCGTCCGGCTTCAGCTGGGAACGCACGACCAGCCAACTGCTCGAGGTGTACGCCGAGGCGTGCGCGGCTCGCACCGGGTCGCCGATCGACGAGGCCGCCCTGCTCGACGGCGTGAGCGCTGCCGTCGTCCCGTGACCGCGCCGGCTCCGGAGGAGTCTCGGGAGCGGCTGCTCGCCGAGGTCCAGGCCTTCCTGGACGACAACGCGATCGCCTGGGAGCTCGGGGCGCGGGCCGGCGAGCTGGTGCTGAGCCTGCCCGGGGAGCACAAGCTCACGACGGTGTGTTCCCTGGTCGCGCGGAAGGCGTCGGTGTCGGTCTCGGCCTTCGTGATCCGCCACCCAGACGAAAACCATGCGGCGTTCTATCGCTACCTGCTCCAGCGCAACCTCCGGCTGCCGGGGCTTGCCTATGCGATCGACGCCCACGGCGACGTCTTCGTGACCGGCCGGGTCTCGGCGCGCGTCTTCGACGCGGCGTACCTGGACTCCATCCTGGGTGTCGTGCTGGAGGCGGCGGACGGCGCGTTCGACGACCTGCTGGTTCTCGGGTTCCTGTCCTCGATGAGGCGCGAATGGGCCTGGCGGGTCTCCCGGGGGGAGTCGACGGCGAACCTGGCGGCCTTCCGGCATCTGCTCGATCCGGCCGGCAACCATGACCCCGGTCCCTGACCGGCACCGGCGGCCAGGGACCGGTCGAGGCGCCACTACGCTCCTGGCATGAACCACACCCTGGTCCTGCTGAGACACGGTGAGAGCCTCTGGAACGCGAAGAACCTGTTCACCGGATGGGTGGACGTCGACCTGTCGCAGACCGGTCGGGAGGAGGCGGTGCGCGGCGGCGAGCTGCTGCGGTCGGCCGGCCTGTTGCCCGACGTTCTGCACACGTCCGTGCTGCGCCGGGCGATCACCACGGCCGCGATGGCGCTGGACGTGGCGGACCGGCACTGGATCCCGGTACGCCGTACGTGGCGGCTCAACGAGCGGCACTACGGCGCGCTGCAGGGCAAGGACAAGAAGGCGACGCTGGCGGAGTACGGCGAGGAGCAGTTCATGCTCTGGCGCCGCTCGTTCGACGTCCCGCCACCCCCTATCGCGGCGGGCGACGAGTACAGCCAGGCGGGCGACCCGCGCTACGCCGACCTGGGTGACGACGCGCCGGCGACCGAGTGCCTCCGGGACGTCATCGCGCGGATGCTGCCGTACTGGCACAGCGACATCGTCCCGGACCTGCGCCGGGGGGAGACCGTCCTGGTCGCGGCCCACGGCAACAGCCTGCGGGCGCTGGTCAAGCATCTCGACGGCATCAGCGACCAGGCCATCGCCGCGCTGAACATCCCCACCGGCATCCCCCTGGTGTACCGGCTGGACGACGATCTGGCGCCCCTCCAGGCCGGCGGCGAGTACCTCGACCCGGGCGCCGCCCGCGAGGCCATCGCGGCCGTCGCCAACCAGGGCCGCTGAGCCCCTCGGGTCGCCGTCGGCGGATTGGGGCTTAGACCGCGGCCGCGGCGCCTAAGTCCTCTTCGCGGTCGAACTCCGCGTCGGTGTGCCACTCGCCGGTCACCAGGTAGACGACCCGGCGCGCCACCGAGACCGCGTGGTCGGCGTACCGCTCGTAGAACCGGGCCACCAGGGTCACGTCGATCGCCGCCTCCGTGCCCCCGTCGAAGCGGTCACTGAGCAACAGCGCGAACACCTCTCGGTGCAGCCGGTCCATCTCGTCGTCCTCGCGCTCGAGGGCCACCGCCGAGTCCACGTCCTTGCCCGCGATCACGGAGCTGGTCTGCTCGACGATCCGCTCGGCGACCTGGCCCATCTGCAACACGGTGGCCCGAAGGATCGGCGGTACGGCCGACGCGGGGTAGCGCAGCCGCGCCACCTTCGCCACGTGCCGGGCGAGGTCGCCCATCCGCTCCAGGTCCGAGCTCATCCGCATCGCGGTCACGACCATCCGCAGGTCCGTCGCCACGGGTTGCTGGCGGGCCAGCAGGTCGATCGCCTGGTCATCGAGGTCGCGGCGGCGCACGTCGATCTCCTCGTCCGCCGCGATGACGGTCTCGGCCAGGGCCAGGTCGGCGTCCAGCAGCGCGGTAGTGGCTCGCGTCATCGCCGATCCGGCGAGATGGGTCATCTCGACGAGCTGATCGGAGATCCGGTCCAGGTCCTCGTGGAACGCGTCACGCATCGGTGTGGGGTCCTCGCAGGTGGTCAGTGGCGGAACAGGGCTGAGGCAGGCGAGCAGGAGAGCAACGTGCATAGGCATCATGAGCTGGCGCCGCGGCGCACGTCACGAGCCTGGCACGAGCTCGTGAACGCCGCGCCCCGTCGAGGTGAACGAAGGTGAACATTGGGCCACATCTCGCCCGGTATGCGGCGGACGTCTCGCACGGCAGCTGGTACACCGTGTCGGCAACGTACCCTGAAGGGCGTGGACCCGACGACATCGGCCGTGCTCGGAGGCGCCGGCGGCCTTGCCTTCGGGGCGATCGCCGTCGCAGCCACCCGGCTGTCCGAGCGCTTCCAGCTGGCGCCCGACACGCCCGTGCCTGCCGTGCCTGCAGCCCTGCCACCGGGTGTCGGCGACGTCCTGGCCGTCCTGGGGTCGGTGGGCATCGTCGTGGATGCCGGCGATGCGGTCGTCAAGGCCAGCCCCGCGGCATACGCGCACGGCCTGGTCCGCGATGGTGAGCTCGTCCATGCCGAGCTCCGCCACCTCGCCCGGCAGGTACGCCGCGACGGGATCATCCGTGAGTCGACCCTCGATCTCGCCAAGGGTCCGGTCGGCACGGGAACCGTCACGATGGGGGCCCGAGTGGCCCCGCTGAGCAGCGCCTACGTGCTGTTGCTCGTCGATGACCAGACCCAGGCCCGCAGGGTCGAAGAGATCCGCCGCGACTTCGTGGCCAACGTCAGCCATGAACTGAAGACGCCGGTCGGCGGGCTGGCGCTGCTGGCGGAGGCGGTGCAGAACGCGAAGGACGACCCGGAGGCGGTCGCCCGGTTCGCCAAGCGGATGCGCAAGGAGAGCAAGCGGCTGACCAGGCTCGTCCAGGAGATCGTCGACCTGTCCAGGCTCCAGGTCGCCGATACGCTTCACGAGCCGGTGCGCGTCGACGTCGCCCTGGCTGCGGCCGAGGCGGCGGAGGGCTCGCGGCTGGTGGCCGATGCCAAGCACATCGAGATCGATCTGGACGTCGGCACGCGGAGCTGCGAGATCTTCGGCGACGCCGAACTGATCATCACCGCCATCGGCAACCTGATCGACAACGCGGTGGCCTACTCCGCCGAGGACACTCGGGTCGCCGTATCGGTGCGCCGGGTGACGGTCGACGGAGACGACCTGGTCGTGGTCGCCGTTGCCGACCAGGGTCACGGCATCCCAGCGAGCGAGCAGGAGCGGGTGTTCGAGCGGTTCTACCGGATCGACCCCGCCCGCTCCCGGGCGACCGGAGGCACCGGACTCGGGCTGGCCATCGTCAAGCACGTCGCGGGCAACCACGGGGGGGAGGTCACGCTCTGGAGCGAGCCGGGCCAGGGGTCGACCTTCACGCTGCGCCTGCCCGTTGCCCCGATGGCTGCGGAGGTGGGCGCAGCGGGTGCCGCTCCCTGGCCGGTACCGTCCGCGAACGCCCCGGCAGCACCGAGCCAAGGCGTCACCACCCCGCGGGGCGGCCCACCCCCTGCTTCCGCCGGCGACGCAGTGCCAGCAGTTCCCGCGGAGGCCGCGCACCGCTCCGCCCCCCACACTCGAGAGGTCGTGAGATGACGCGCATCCTGGTCGTCGAGGACGAGGAGTCCTTTTCCGACCCCCTGTCCTACCTCCTGCGCAAGGAGGGCTACGAGGTTGCCATAGCCCAGGACGGGCCGGCGGCGCTGGAGGAGTTCGACCGGGCGGGAGCCGACCTGGTGCTGCTGGACCTGATGCTGCCAGGGCTTTCGGGCACGGAGGTATGCCGCGCGCTACGCCTGCGGTCCTCGGTGCCGGTCATCATGCTCACCGCCAAGGACAGCGAGATCGACAAGGTCGTCGGCCTGGAGATCGGTGCCGACGACTACGTCACCAAGCCGTACTCCAGTCGGGAACTGCTCGCCAGGATCAAGGCCGTATTGCGGCGGTTGACGGAGCCGGAAGAGCTGCTGCCGGCGACCGTCGAGGCCGGAGGAGTGCGGATGGACGTCGAACGGCACGTGGTGACCGTCAGCGGCCGGCACCTGGCCCTGCCGCTGAAGGAGTTCGAGCTGCTGGAGATCCTGCTGCGCAACTGCGGCCGGGTGCTCACCCGGATGCAGCTGATCGACCGGGTCTGGGGCAGCGACTACGTCGGGGACACCAAGACCCTGGACGTGCACGTCAAGCGGTTGCGGGCCAAGCTCGAGGCCGACCCGGGCAATCCGACGCTGATCGTGACGGTGCGGGGACTGGGCTACAAGTTCGAGGCCGGCTGAGCCGGTCCGGACCGCTGCCGCGAATCGAGCGGCTACGGGCGGTCGCCTTGGGAGTTGGTCTCCGGAGTGACTTGGCCACCGGTCTCGGCGGTCGAGGGCACGGCGCCGGGGGTGCTCGGCGTCGAGCCCGACATCGGCGAACCGGTCGGTGTGAGGGTGGAGTAGTAGAACTGGGGGAGCAGCACGGGGACGCCGACATCGTCCGTGCCGCTTCCGGGCGTGCTCACCTTGAGTTGGACCACGCCACCGGCGGGGGCGCCGGCCGTACGCAGAACGACAGCGCCCGGGGCGGCCGAGAGATCCAGGGTGGCGCCCGCGGGGATCTTCGACGTCGACTTCGTGCCGTCGGGTGCGCTGATCGTGACCGTCTGCGGCGTCGCGCCGCTGTTGACGACCAGACCTGCGACGCGCCCCGGAGCCTGCGGGCCCGAAGCGACCACCAGCAGGTTGCGGATGGCGATGGACCCGAGATTGACCTCGACTCCGTCGCCAGGCTGGTAGGGCACCTGCGTCTGAACGGGCGAGTTCAGTGAGCAGCCGGCCAGAGCGAGCGAGCCGACGGCCAAGAGCAGCCCGGCGTGGGTGGCTGGGGCACCGCCAGACCGGATGCGCATCACGGGTGCAGCGTAGCGGCTCGGCACGCTGGCCTCGAGGCAGGACGGACTGCCGGCTGATGCACGCGCACGCCCGATTTGTCAAGACGTCGATTCACGGTATTTGTCCAGAGACGGGTCTGGCCTTAGGGCTCTGACCTGCGCGTTTGTCGGCGTACCGTTCGAAGATGGCCCATCGCCGTGCTACCCTTGAGGTCGCGAAAGGGGATAACACCAGATGGTTTTCAAGGTCGGCGAGACGGTTGTATACCCGCATCACGGTGCGGCACTGATCGAACAGATGAAGACCCGCACCATCAAGGGTGAAGACAAGCTGTACCTCGTCCTCAAGGTCGCGCAAGGTGACCTGACCATCGAGGTTCCCGCGGCCAACTGCGACCTCGTCGGAGTCCGTGATGTTGTCGGCCCCGAAGGTCTGGAGAAGGTGTTTGAGGTGCTTCGCGCGCCTTACACCGAGGAGCCGACCAACTGGTCGCGCCGCTACAAGGCCAACCTCGAAAAGCTCGCCTCGGGCGACGTGATCAAGGTGGCCGAGGTCGTCCGCGACCTCTGGCGTCGTGACAAGGATCGCGGCCTGTCTGCCGGCGAGAAGCGGATGCTGGCCAAGGCCCGCCAGATCCTGGTGTCGGAGCTCGCACTCGCGGAGAAGACGAACGAGGACAAGGCCGAGGCCATCCTCGACGAGGTCCTCGCGTCCTGAGCGACGAGCGCGAGGAGCCGGACGCGCGCAACGATCAGGACCCTCGGATCGGCCCTGACAGGGCCGCGCAGGGCGGCTCCCCGCAGGGTGGTCAGCCCCGGGATGAGACGTCGCGCCGCATACCCAGGGTGGGCGTGGGGGTGGACGTCCACCCGTACTCCGATGTTCCCCCCGAGCAGCGACCCCTTGCGCTCGCCGGCCTGACCTGGCCGGGCGAACGCGCGCTCGCTGGGCACTCCGATGGCGACGTCGTGGCGCATGCCGCCTGTGACGCGCTGCTTGCGGCCGCGGGTCTCGGCGACCTCGGTTCCCAGTTCGGCGTGGACCGCCCCGAGTCGAGCAGCGCTTCCGGAGTACTCCTGCTGCGCGAGAGCGTGGGCGCCCTCACCGCGGCCGGCTTCGTCGTCGGCAACCTCAGCGTCCAGGTCATCGGCAACCGCCCGGCCATCGCTCCCCGTCGCGCTGAGGCACAGGCGGTGCTGGCCGAAGCGGTCGGTGCCCCTGTGTCACTGGCGGCCACCACGACCGACGGTCTGGGGCTGACCGGCCGCGGTGAGGGAGTGGCCGCCGTCGCGACCGCGTTGGTCCTCCCCACGGGTTAGCCCAGCAGCTACGACCCCACGGCGATCGAGGTGTGGCGCGACTTACGCTGGATCGATGGCTGAAGCTCTGCCGCTGTTCCCGCTCGGTGCCGTGCTGTTCCCCGGCGTCGTCCTGCCGCTCCACGTCTTCGAAGCTCGCTATCGCGCCCTTGTGCAGGACCTGATGACGTCGGCGGCCCAGAGCGGGCGGCCGGAGTTCGGCGTCGTCGCCATCCGCGCCGGCCACGAGGTCGGTGACGGCGCCGCGGGCGGCGAAGGGACGCTGCACGCGGTGGGCTGTATCGCCGTGCTGCGCGAGGTCGGCGAGCTCGAGGACGGCCGCTACTCCATCACCAGCGTCGGCGGCGCCCGATTCCGGCTCCGCGGTATTGCCGCGAGTGCCGGCACGCCGTACCTCACCGGCCTGGTGGACCGCCTCGAGGAGGCGGACGGTGTCGGAGCCGACGTGTACGCCGGGGCGGTGGCCCGGCGCTTCGCCGATTACCGCCGCCGGTTGGGCCTGGAGGGACCCGAGCCAACGCAGCTGGCGCAGGCCGCCTCGCCACGCCAGCTCTCCTACCTGGTTGCCGCGTCGATGGTGCTCGCCGAGCGCGAGCGGCAGACCCTGCTGGAGTGCGCCGACGCAGCCACCAGGCTCGAAGCGGAGTTGGCACTGCTCACGCAGGAGATCGCGATGGTCGACGCGCTGTCCTGTGTGCCCGACGTGAGCTTGGCCCGAGAGCCGTTCGCGCCGAACTGAGGCCTAAGCTCCGCCCAACGCCATCGCGAGGAGAGGGTCGTGCCACAGACGGTCAGAGGAGTCATCGCCCGCTCCAAGGGCGCGCCGGTCGAGCTGGTGGATGTCGTGGTGCCCGACCCGGGACCGGGTGAGGCAGTCGTCGGGATCCAGGCCTGCGGGGTCTGCCACACGGACCTGCACTACCGGGACGGGGGGATCAACGACGACTTCCCGTTCCTGCTCGGTCACGAAGCGTCGGGTGTCGTCGAGGCCGTAGGCGAGGGAGTGAGCGAGGTGGCGCCGGGCGACTTCGTCGTCCTCAACTGGCGGGCCGTCTGCGGCCAGTGCCGCGCCTGCGCCAAGGGCAAGCCGCAGTACTGCTTCGCCACGAAGAACGCCGCCGCGAAGATGACGCTGTCCGACGGCACCGAACTGTCGCCGGCATTGGGGATCGGGGCGTTCGCTGACAAGACCCTCGTCGCCGCCGGACAGTGCACCAAGGTGGATCCGTCGGCCTCCTCGGCAGCGGCGGGTCTGCTGGGCTGCGGCGTGATGGCCGGCTTCGGCGCCGCCGTCAACACCGGCGGGGTCCGGCGCGGCGACTCGGTGGCCGTCATCGGCTGCGGTGGTGTCGGCTGTGCGGCGGTCGCAGGTGCCGTGCTCGCCGGCGCCACCACGGTCGTCGCCGTCGACGTGGACGCCCGCAAGCTGGAGCTGGCGCGCTCCTTCGGCGCGACCCATACCGTCGACTCCCGGGAGCAGGACCCGGTCGAGGCGATCCGAGCTGCCACCGGCGGCTTCGGCGCCGACGTGGTGATCGACGCCGTCGGGCGGCCCGAAACCTATCGTCAGGCGTTCTACGCCCGCGACCTCGCCGGCACGGTAGTGCTGGTGGGTGTGCCGACGCCGGACCTCAGCATCGAGCTGCCCCTGATCGACGTCTTCGGCCGCGGCGGAGCCCTGAAGTCGAGCTGGTACGGCGACGCCCTCCCCTCACGGGACTTCCCGATGCTGATCGACCTCTACCGGCAGGGCCGGTTCGACCTGGGGGGCTTCGTGTCCGAGACCATCGGGCTGGGCGACGTCGAGGACGCGCTTGCCCGCATGCAGCGCGGCGAGGTGCTGCGTTCGGTCGTGGTGTGGTGAGCCTGCTGTGGTGAGCCCCTTCCCGGCGGGATCCGGCGCGGCTGCGCCGACACCGCCCGGTGTGCGCATCGACCGGGTCGTCACGCACGGCACGTTCAGCCTCGACGGTGGCACCTGGGAGGTGGATAACAACGTGTGGGTCGTCGGTGACGACACGGAGTGTGTGGTCATCGACGCCGCGCACGATGGTCGGGCGATCGTCCAGGCGGTCCGGGGCCGGCGGGTAGTGGCCCTGCTCCTCACTCACGCGCATGACGACCACATCGACGCCGCAGCGCAGGTGTCCGACGCGACGCGGGCACCGACATACCTGCATCCCGGCGACCACGAACTGTGGGAGCGCGTTTATCCCGTGACGCCGGACCGCGACCTTGCGGACGGAGATGTGGTCGCGGTGGCGGGCACCCGCCTGCACGTGCTGCACACGCCGGGGCACTCGCCGGGCTCCTGCTGCTTCAACGTTCCGGATCTGGGGGTGGTGTTCACCGGAGACACCCTGTTCGAGGGAGGGCCGGGGGCAACCGGACGATCGTTCAGCGACTTCCGGGTCATCGTCGACTCGATCCGGGGAAGGCTGCTGAGCCTGCCACCGCAGACCCGCGTCCTGACCGGTCACGGCGCCGACACGACGGTCGGGGCGGAGGCGCCCCACCTCCAGGAGTGGATCGAGCGGGGTCACTGAGGCGCGGCCGGGTGAGCCGAGCGCCGGCCCCGCGGCCGGGAGGAATCGGGACGCCTGCCAGAGCGTCCAGAATGCGACGCGCAAGGTTATCTTTGTGCCATGAACTCAAGCCCGGTGGCGCCGGGGTCGCAGGCTTCGCTTAGAGAAGCCAACCGGGCCCGCGTTCTGGACACCCTGCGGCACCAGGGCGCCCTGACGCAGGTGGAGATCGCCGGCGCGACCGGGCTCTCGGCCGCAACGGTGTCGACACTGGTCCGCGAGCTGGCCGGGTCGAACGTGGTCACCCTCTCTCCCAGTATCCGCAGCGGGCGACGTGCGATCACGGTGTCCCTCGATTCGGGCACCGGCCTGCTCGCCGCCCTCGTGTTCGACGACCGGGACCTGCGCGTCGTCGTGGGCGACCCGGACCGCCGCGTTCTCGGTCAGCAACGGCTGCCCTTGCCGGAGGGCCATCGGGCCGACGAGGCCCTGGACCGGGCGGTGAACCTGCTCTACGACGTGATCGAACGCATCGGCGGTCGCGAGGGCGACCTGGGAGCCGTCGCCGTCGGACTGCCTGCGCCCGTGGACTCCGTCAGCGGCGAGGTCGGCTCGGACTCCATCCTGCCCGGTTGGCGGGGCATACCGGTCGCGGCGTCCGTGACCGAACGGCTCGGCGTAGCAGTGACTTTGGAGAACACCGCCAATCTGGCAGCCCTCGGGGAGATGGCCGACGGAGTCTTGCAGGGTGTGCGCAACGGGTGCTTCATCCTCGCCTCGTATGGCGTCGGCGCCGGCCTGGTCATCGGTGGTGAGATCTTCAGGGGCAGCGCCGGGACCGCGGGAGAACTCGGGCACGTGACCATCGACGAGAACGGTCCGATCTGCCGGTGCGGCAACCGTGGCTGCCTGGACACCTTCGTCGGCGTGCATGCGCTCCTCGGCGCGCTGGCCGCGTCCCACGGACGGCTCACGCTGAACGACGTGTTGAATCGCGCCGAGAACGGCGATCCCGGTTGCCGTCGCGTCCTCGGCGACGCCGGCACGCACATCGGGGTCGCGGCGGCCGGCGTGGTGAACCTGATCAACCCCGAGGTACTGGTGCTGGGCGGGC
>JAABUS010005985.1_pt1 | contig 15283 bp, 13 predicted proteins | sample 5560161 | NCBI WGS metagenome assembly JAABUS01 (sample SAMN10711885, study PRJNA513376) | rock metagenome | isolation source: Antarctica rocks | place: Antarctica: Victoria Land, Trio Nunatak nord | collected 2016-01-04
CCAACACCCACGGACGAACGGGAACCAGGCGGGGGCGTTCTGGGCAGAGGGGCGTAAGCCAACAACCTCGACCAGAGACGCCTGAGTGTCCGTACACAAACTGCATAGCACTGAGGGGGCCGGGGGAGGGGTTCCACCGCGTAGCGGTCCCCAGCCATGGCATCCGAATCGCATCCGCTCCGACGACGCATGATGGGCTGGATGAGTCGGATGGATGGAGGAGCATGACGATGTCACTTGGCGGATCGGCCCGACAGGTCGCCCTGGTGACCGGTGCCGGCAGCGGGCTTGGCGCGGCGATGGCCAGGACGCTGATCGGGACCGGTTACGACGTCGCGGCGCTGGATATCGACACCGCCCGCCTCGCGGCGCTGGCCGATCGACCCGGGGTCCTGTGCCTGCCCTGCGATGTCTCGGACGCCGCCGCGGTCGACGCCTGCGTCGTGGAGATCATCGCGCGCTTCGGCCGGATCGACGTCGCGGTCAACTGCGCCGGGGTCGACCACACCTACTGGCTGGAGGATCTGACGCTCGCCCAGTTCGATCAGATCATCGCGGTCAACCTGCGCGGTCCGTTCGTCGTCGCCAAGGCGGTCTGGCCGGGCATGAAACAGCAGGGCGGTGGGCAGATCGTCAACATCGCGTCGACGGCGGCCCTGCGGGTCTGGCCGGGGGCGTCGGCCTATCACGCGTCCAAGTTCGGGCTGCTGGGGCTGAGCCGGGCCCTGTCCCTGGAAGGTCGCGGCGATAACATCCGGGTGACGACGGTGATCCCGGGCGGCATGGACACGCACTTCTTCGACCGCTTTCGGGAGCAGAACATCCCGCTGCCCGGTGCCGACACGCTCCAGAGTCCGGACAATGTCGCCCGGACCATCCTCTACGCGCTAGGCCTGCCGGCCGACTCGGTCCTGCAGGAGCTGGTAATTACCCACCCGGATGAGCCCGGCTGGCCCTAGAGCAACGGGTAGGAAGGTTGTCCGGAGCAAGATTGGCTGCCCGCCATCGCATGCAACGTAGCAAGCGGCGATGCCCGGCTATGAATGGCAGTGAAGCGAGCCGAACTCAGGAACGGCGCGGAGCGTACGGAACGACCTGTCCAGGGCGGACAACGATATGGCGGACAACCTTTCTGACCCCCGCTGTAGTGGTCGGTCACGGGCCATCGCTCCTTGTCCGCCATCGTAGGGGCGCAGCTTGCAAGCCCGGCCGCCGCAGCGGCCATCGCCCCTCAGGGCGATAACCGTGTCCGATAACCGGACCATGACCGGCGAACGTGGTCGTTCGCGACCACCTGGACCGCTACGCGGTACGGCGCCTGACGGCGGGCCAAGGCTAGCGGAGCGAGAGCCATGTCCCTACGACGACGGGCGCCGTCCGTGCTGAAGATCTGACTTTCGAAAAGTGTCGGTCAGCGGTCTCAGGCGCGCACCGTGCTGTTCCGGACGACGAGGTCGTAGTCGATCCGCAGGTCGACCCACTCCGCGTCGTCCCCCTGCTCGATCCGGCGCTGGAGCAGCGCGACCGCCCGGTCCGCCAGCTGCTGCATGTCGGGCGCGATCGTGGTGAGTGTCGGCGCGGTGAAGTTGCCTTCCGGAATATTGTCGAACCCTATGACCGCGATCTCGTCCGGCACCCGGACACCACGCTCGTAGAGGAGATGGAGTGCACCGACAGCCAGAAGATCACTGAAGCAGAACACAGCATCTGGTGGTTCCCGCAGCGCGAGCAACACGGCCATGGCGGCCGCGCCCGCCTCACGGGAATAGTTGGTCACTGTCTGGTGCAGGATCGGGTCATCCCGCAGACCAGCTGCCTGGACGGCTTCCCGATAGCCTTTGAGCCGGAGCCGGGAAACGTCCGCTCCGGGGTATGTCTCGACGCCAAGCGCGGCGATCCGGCACCGGCCGAGCCCGACGAGATGCCCGACGGCGGTTCGCGCCGCCGCGATATCGTCGAGCCCGACATGGTCGGCCAGCCCGTGAGAGACCCGCTCACCGAGAAGCACCAACGGGACCTGACGGGGCGCGTGCCGGAACTCATCCGGCCCAATTGCCAGCGGACTGAAGATGACCCCGTCTGAGAGATAGTCTCCTACCCCCTGGAGCACGCGCAATTCCCGCTCGGGAACACCATCGGTCTGTTCGACCAGGACCTTCCAGGAGACCCGCTCGGCCGCCTGGATGATGCTGCGGGCGAGCGCGGCAAAGTACGGCGCATGGATGTGGGGGATAGCGAGCCCGATGAATCCCGTGCGACCGCGACGGAGATTGCGCGCGGACATGTTTGGGCGGTAGCCGAGCGCGGCGATCGCCTCCAACACCAGTTCCCGGGTCGCGACGGTGACGTGTGGACGACCATTCACCACGTTGGACACGGTCTTGATCGAGACTCCGGCGCGCGCCGCCACATCCTTGAGATTCGTCGCCAACCACGCTCCCTCTTTCCCCACCTCTGGCTGTGCATCCCATGGTACTCGGGACCACCATCCACCGCGCATCTTTACATCGTTATATACATCGTTGTACAACAGGTGGCACACGTCAGTGTCTTGACGGAAGCATCCACAAGAAGGGAGGACGCCGTCGTGTCTGCCGTAGTCGGCGGTATCCCGCTCGCCTCATAGCGATCCACCGGTTCCCGGCCTTGCCGATTGACGTGGCTACAGGTGGATTCGCGACCAGCGTCGCGGCGTTGACGTTGATTGCCCACCTTTCCCTCACTGTGGAGGAGACCTACATGCCCTTCTCATCTCGTCCTGTCGATCGCCGTCGCGTCCTGACCCAGACTGGCCTGATCGCCGCTGGCCTTGCCGGCGTTACACACCTGAACAGAGCATCGGCTCAGGACGCGACCCCTGAGGCGGAACCCACCGCGACCGAGGCACCAGTGCAGGCCGGCGAATTCGTCGAGGGTGCGCCCACACTTACGATCTGGGCTGAGTCGTCGTTCGTTCCGTCCTACGCCCAGGCGTCGGCGCAGTTCTCGACCGATTACGGCGTCAACATCGTCTTCCAGCCCTACGGCTTCAACGACATCATCACGAACTTCCTCCGCGCCGCTCCGACCGGCAACGGCCCGGACCTCTTCGATACCAACATCGATCTGCTCGGCCAGGCCTACGCCGCTGGTCTGCTGGCCCCGGTCGACTTCGGCGCCAACCAGGCGTCCTTCGACCAGCGTGGTATCGATGGCTGGTCGCTCGGCCAGCCGCAGATGTACGGCGCCCCGATCCAGATCGAGAGTCTGTGCGTCTACCGCAACCCGGACCTCATCCCCGAACCGGTCACGACTTGGGACCAGTTCCGCACCATCGCCCCTGGATTGCTCGACAGCGGCGTCCCGTATCCCATCATCCTCGGACCCAATGGCTATCTGTTCATCGGCATGCTGACAGCATTCGGCGGCTATTGCTTCAGGTACGATCCAGCGACCGGGACCTATGACGTCAACGATGTCGGGCTCGACAACGAGGGATCGATCCAGGCGGCGTTGCTGCTGGACGAGATGGTCAAGCAGGGCTGGCTGTCGGCCGGCGTCTCCGATGACATCGCGATCCAGTTCTGGCCCCAGAACCAGGTTGGGCTGCTCCTGGCCGGCCCCTGGATCACCGCCGGACTCGACGAGGTCGGCGCGAATTACGTCATCGATCCGCTGCCGGCCGGACCGGCCGGGCCAGCGGTACCGTGGTTGTCGGCACGCGGCTTCGCGCTCAACTCGTTCTCCCCGAACCTCGCACTTGCCCAGAGCTTCCTGGTCGATTACTGGGCAGCCGACGCGCCGATGACCACCTACGCGACCGCGGCCCAGCGAGAGAGCGCCTGGCTGCCGGTCAAGGAGGCGACCGCGACGCCAACCGTGCGGGCGCTGATCGCGGCAGCCGCGACCGCCATCCCCATCCCATCAGATCCGCTCCTGAGCCTGTACTGGCCAGCCGTCGGCGATGCGCAGACGACGATCATCAACCAGGCCGCCGACGCGACCGAGGCCATGCGCAACGCCGGGCAACAGGTCCGTGACGGCGTTGCCGCGGCCCAGTAGGCAGCAGCAAACACCATGTCGCCTTCGGCGTCCGCACGGTCCGCGGGACGCTGAAGGCGTGAGGGCGTCCCATGGCCGCGGAATCCGTCATCACTCACCCCCGACGACCGGCCCGGACCGCTGGGGACAACATCTCGCTCGCGATCCGGATCGTCGTCCTGGCGGTCGTCGATTTCCTCGTCCTGTCCTCGATCCAGCAGTTCTTCGAGTCGGGCACGCAGTTCGTCGGCTGGTCGATCATCCTGACGCTCGTCGGGCTGAACGCGATCATCCTGTTCGACCGCTTCGTGCCGCTCCGCTGGCTGGCGCCGGGTCTGGTCATGCTGGTGCTTTTCACGATCGCGCCGATGGCCTACACGTTCTACGTCGCCTTCTCGAACTACAACGGCAATCACCTGCTCACCCGGGAGCAGGCGGTCCAGGCGATCGAGCAGCAGACCTACCTCGCCCCCGACGCCCCGAGCTACAAATGGGCGGCCTACCAGAATCCGGCCGGTGAGTTCGCGCTCTGGCTGGTCGGGGCCGACGGGACGACGACCCGCTTCGCCCCGCAGGGCGGCGAGATCCGGGACCTCGCGCCCGGCGGCGAGGGCGTCGGCGCGCCGGACGCCAACGGCTTCCCCACCCAGATCGACGACTACCGCCTGCTGACGCGGCCGGAATCGGTCCGCAACCTGCAGACGCTGAGCCAGACCACATTCGGCGAGGGCAGCGACACCGTCCAGGTCGCGACGCTCTCGCAGGCGGCGCAGTACCAGCAGCGCTACCAATACGACGCCTCCGCCAACACCATGACGGACCTCCAGACCGGCACCGCCTACACGCCGGACGAGGGGACGTTCACGGCCGCCGACGGCACGACGATCACGCCGGCGTTCCAGACGACGATCGGCTGGGGCAACTTCACCCGCCTGTTCACCAACGAGGCGATCCGGGAACCGGTCACCCAGATCCTGATCTGGACCTTCGTTTACGCGATCTCGGTCGTCGTCATTCAGTTCATCCTCGGCCTGGTCATCTCGCTGGCGCTCAACGACAAGGTCGTCCCGCGACCGCTCGCCAAGGCGGTCCGGTCGTTCATGCTCCTGCCCTACATCGTGCCCGGCTTCCTGATGATCCTGGTCTGGGCGGCCATGTTCAACCCGCTCGTCGGGATCGCCTCCGACGGCTTCGGCATCCTCGGGATCGCCCGCGACTGGTGGACGACGGATGCCTACGGGGCGAAGGTCATGGTCATCCTGGTCACGGTCTGGCTGGGCTTCCCCTACTTCGTCCTGATCGTCTCCGGCGCCCTCCAGGCCGTCTCCGAAGAGGTCCTGGAGGCGGCCGAGGTCGACGGCGCCAACTACTGGCAACGCCTCCGAAGCATCCTGCTGCCGATCCTGCTCCAGATGACGGCCCCGCTGATCGTGCTGGGCTTCGCCGCCAACTTCAACAACTTCGTCCTGATCTTCCTGCTGACGGGCGGCGGCCCGCCGATCCCCGGCGCCACGGTCCCGGCCGGCAGCACTGACATCCTGCTGTCGTTCACGTACAAGGCGGCTTTCACCTTTGGCAACACCGACTACGGGCTGGCGACGGTGATCACGATGTTCATCTTCATCATCCTGCTCCCCATCGTCGCGACCCAGTTCCGGCGCCTGCCGGCCTGGCAGGAGGACTGAGCCGATGACCGATGCCATCTCACATGCGAGCGGCACCCCCGTCATCGCCGAGGCAAACCTCGAAATGGCCCGGACCGAGCGATCGGCGAGGACCGTGACCACCACCCAGCGCCCACGCAAGCGCGGCGAGGGCGGCCGGATCGCGCTGATCACCGTGATCATCGTCGCCGCGCTGGCCTTCGTCATCTTCCCGGTCTGGTACGTGATCGTCGCCGCCTTCGACAGGGTCAACGCCCTCGGCGCCCAGAGCCTCTGGCCCAGCGAGCCGTCACTCGACAACTTCCGGGTGCTCTGGAACCAGGAGGGCGGCTTCCTGTTCCGCGACTGGTTCGTCAACTCGATGGTCGTCTCGGTCGTCGTCAGCGCCGCGACCGTCATCTTCACGACGATGGCGGCCTTCGCCTTCTCCCGATTCCGCTTCCGGGGGCGCAAGCCGCTGATGCAGGCCGTCGTCCTGATCCAGGTCTTCCCCAACCTGCTGGCGCTGGCAGCGATCTACCTGATCATCACCCAGGTCGGGGACGTCTTCAGCGGGCTGGGCCTGAATACCCGCGGCGCCCTGATCCTCGTCTACCTGGGCGGCATCCTCGGCGGCAACGTCTGGCTGATGAAGGGCTACCTCGACTCGATCCCACGCGACCTGGACGAGTCCGCCAAGCTGGACGGCGCCTCTCAGCTCGAGATCTTCTGGCGGATCCTCCTGCCGCTCTGCCGGCCGATGCTGGCCGTCATCGCCGTACTGGCCTTCGTCGGCACCTACGGCGAGTTCCTCCTGGCCAGCGTGCTGATCCCCAACGCGGAGAGCCGGACGCTCCCGGCCGGGATGCAGGCCTTCGTCGCCGGCGGCGGGTCGACCGGTGGCGACTACTCCGAGCGGTTCGGAGCCTTCGCCGCCGGCGCCCTCGTCGCCTCGATCCCACCCCTGATCCTCTTCTACTCCCTGCAAAACTGGCTGGTCCGCGGCCTGACCCAGGGCTCCATCAAGGGGTAGCGGACCCGATCGCGATCAGCGAGCACCGTTCGTAGGGGCGATCCCTTGTGGTCGACCGGCCCGACAGGGCCATCGCCCCGAAGGGCGATAACGATGCACCGGGACGACCGATCCAACGGCGGACGATCCGCCCATGAACCTGATTGCGCCCCGCGGCACGGGCGACCACAAGGGATCGCCCCTACGTGTCGGGCGACCTCCATGCAGGATCTCCCACCACCGGGGCCGTGGAATCAGGCACAGGCAGGAGCTTTGGATGGACCGATCGCACGAGGAATCCAAAAATGACCGATTCACATGATGACAAGCGATCCGGCCTCAGCCGTCGGACCCTGCTCGCGGCCGGCGGCGCCATCGGTACCGGTCTGGGCGCCGCCAGCCATGCCCACTCTGGGCAGGCCGCGATCCAGCCGCTCGCCACCCCAAACGGAGACAGTACCCCCATGCCACAGACCCCGATCGCGACCACCCCGGCGCCCGTCTCGACCGCCGGCCTGACCGGACCGACCAACCTCGACTACCGGGGCGTCACGCTCCTACCGAGCCGCTTCCTCGCCCAGATCGACGCCTCGATCGCCTTCCTCGGCGGCGAGCTCTCGATCGATACTATCCTGCATGGCTTCCGGCGGCGGGCCGGGCTCGACGCGCCGGGGGAGCCGACCGATGGCTGGGCCAGCGACACGACGGGAGTCGTCTTTGGCCAATGGGTCTCGTCACTGGCCCGGCTGGGGCAGGCACGCAACGATCCGGCAATCAGGGAGCGAGCCATCAACCTTGTTACTGGCTGGACCGAGACGATCCCGGATGGCGATTTCCAGGCCGATAGCTACGTCTATGAGAAGTATGTCGCTGGCCTGATCGATGTCGCGAAGTACGCTGGCTATACTCCGGCGCTGGAAACGTTGCAGGCGATGACGCGGTGGGCGTCGTCAACCATCGACCGATCCCGGTCTCCAGCGACGCCGAGCGACCGCGACGCCCGCAAACCACACGGCACGCTGGAGTGGTACACCCTGGCTGAGAACAACTACCGGGCCTACCAACTCACGGGCGATCCGGCGTTCCGCGACTTCGCGGCGCTCTGGCACTACGACACCTACTGGGACGCGTTTCTGGATGCTCCCGCCGAGGGCCAGCCCTGGAACGTCCCAACCCTCCTCCACGCCTACAGCCACGTCAACACCTTCGCCAGCGCGGCGGCGGCTTACGACGTCACTGGCGATGAGCGATTCCTCACGATCGTGAAGAATGCCTACCGCTGGGTGCGCGAGACGCAGTCGTTCGCGACCGGGCTCTACGGCCCTGGCGAGTACACTGTGCCCCACAATGGCACCCTCGGCCGGGCGATCGAGTGGCGCACTGACACGGCCGAGGTAGGGTGTGGCACCTGGGCCGGGTTCAAGCTGACGAGTTACCTGATGCGGTTTACCGGTGAGGCGCACTACGCCGACTGGGCCGAGCGCCTGCTCTACAACGGCATCGGCGCCGCTCTTCCTGTCCAGGCCGACGGTCGCCACACCTATTACGGCGACTATCGGATCGGCAACTCGTCGACCAAGCAATACTTCTGGGACCACTGGGCGTGCTGCTCCGGGACATATTTCCAGGACCTCGCCCACCTCTACGACATGATCTATCTGCTCGATCAACAGGGCCCGCTCATCGCCCTGTTCGTCCCGTCGGAGTTGACGTTCGAGCACCAGGGGCAGCAGGTCACGCTCCGGCAGGAGACGATCTTTCCGCAACGCGATACCACAACCCTGACCTTCGATGCGACGGTACCGGTCGCGATGTCACTCCGCGTCCGCGTGCCGGGCTGGACCCGCGGAATGACCTTCAAGCTTAATGGTGAGGCGATCGATGTCGACACGGCTGTGGGGGAGTGGGCGACGATTCAGCGCACCTGGAACCCGAGCGACAACGTGGAGATCTCGCTTGGCGCAGGGCTCCATGCCGAGGCGGTCGACGCGTGGCACCCAGACCGGGTCGCCCTGCTCTACGGCCCGGTCGTCCTCGCCCAGCAGACCATCTTCGCGATGCCATTCCAGCTCGGCGCCGACCGCTCGCCCGCGGCGCTCGACGCCATGTTCACCCGGGCCGACGAGGGCGCCGGGCCGGCCGGCCGGATGAAGTTCGAGCCGGTCGACCGGGGCACGGCTGAGCAGCCGATCGGCAATTTCCGGCCGCTGATGGACTACGGCGAGCGAACCCCGCACCGCGTCTACCACGACGTCGACTCGCCACGCTACCTGTAGGCGTGGTGCATGTCCCCGGCGAACGAGACCGCGCGCTAGCCGAGGATCTCACCGTCCGGCGTCTCGATCGCCTGCCGGCTGAGGTAGGCGACGTGGATCCCCTGATGCTGACGAAAGGCGACAGCGACGCGATTCTTTAGATCCTTGTCGTCGCCAACGTCGACCCGCATCCCGAGGCGTCCTGGTTGCAGGTCCTGGATGATGGCCGTGACGAAGTCGAGGTCGCCGCCGGTGCTGGAGACGAATCGCCTGATGGCCCCCTTGACGCCGCCGCCCTGCAACTGGACGGCGAAGTCGTCGCGGCGGTCCGGCGTGATGATCTGGATCTCGTCGTCGCTGATGCCCTCGGCCTTGACCGCGTCGATCAGTGCGGGAGCCTGGTTCTCCGGGACGATGGCGACGATACAGTCGATCGGATAGTCCAGTTCTCCGGGTGGGGTCGCGTAGCGTGAAAGATCCCCCGTGGTTTCGGTCATCGGTCACCTCCAGGTCTGCGAGTCGTCCGGTGACGGCACGTCCCACGCGATGCCAAATCACATCGCATCCTCCCCGCCACTGGCTCGAACCAACCGGTCGCGTCTGGATCACCTTTCCGCCGGTACCGTCGAATGGGTCCTCATCGTGTCCCAATATGGCGTTACGCTGGACAGGTGGAACCCGATCGACAGCGCACATTGGAGCGAGCATGTCAGCAACCCCCTTCACGATCGACATCCCGCAGGCAGATCTCGATGACCTGCACCGTCGGCTGGAGATGACCCGCTGGCCGGACGCGATGGACGGTGCTCGCTGGGACTACGGCACTGACCCGGTCTACCTCCGGAAACTGGTCAATTACTGGCGCGACGGGTTCGACTGGCGGTCGCAGGAACGCCGGCTCAACGCCTTCGCCAACTTTCGGGCCGAGGTCGATGGGGTCGACATCCATTTCATCCACGAGCGTGGGACCGGTCCCAGTCCAACGCCAATCCTGCTGCTCCACGGCTGGCCGAGCTCGTTCGTCCAGATGCTCGACCTGATCCCACTCCTCACCGACCCGGCCACGCACGGTGGCGACCCGGCCGACAGCTTCGATGTCGTCGCGGCGTCCCTGCCCGGCTACGGCTTCTCGGGCAGCACAACCGACCGTCCGATGACCCAAACCCGGATGGGCGACCTGCTCCATGCCATCATGACGGAGACGCTCGGGTACACCCGCTATGGCATCCGGGCCAGTGACAGCGGAGCCGGCGTCCAATCCCAGATGGCGCTCGGGCACCCGGAGGCGATCGCTGGGATGCACATTACCGGCTCCCGCGTGCCGTTCGTGCCGGACGACTTGTCCACTATCGAGCAGGCGTACATCGATGCCGTCAACGAATGGGCGCGGACCGAAGGCGCCTACGCCCATCTCCACCGCACCAAGCCCCAGACGCTCACCTACGGCCTGAACGACTCACCGGTCGGACTGGCCGCCTGGATCATCGAGAAGCTCCGGGCCTGGAGCGACTGCGGCGGCGACGTCGAGGCGTGCTACACGAAGGACGAGTTGCTGACCAACATCGCGGTCTACTGGTTCACCCAGACCCTCAACTCGTCGATCCGCGTCTACCGCGACGGCTTCGGACCGGACACCCGGACAGGGATCCCGGATGTCCCCACTGCCCACCTGATGGCGCACGAGCAGATTCCGAATGCCCCGGACGAGTGGACCCGGCGGTTCTACCGGATCGACCGGATGAATCGGGCGGAGCGTGGCGGCCACTTCATGGAGTGGGAACAGCTGGCGATCGTCGCCGACGACCTGCGAACGTTCTTCCGCTCGCTCCGGTAGCGGGACGGCCCAAGACCGATCAGCGGCCCGGGCGCTGTTTTGGCGTTGTCGCGAGGAGGTCGACCGACGGCCCCGTCCCGCCTGCGACTCAGCTGGGTCGATTGCCCTCCACGACCGTGCGAACGATCAGCCGGGCGAACGCCTCGTCGAGCGGGGCGTGCTCCAGCAGCAGCCGGTACCACGCCGCCCCGTGCATCAGGTCGATCAGCGCGTCCGGATCGACGTCGCCCCGGAGCTCGCCGCGGGACTGACCGCGCACGAGCACGTTCCGCATGGGTTCCCACCACGACCGGTGCAGCGCGAGGTAGGTCTCATGGAAGGCCGGGTCGAGCTGCGCCTCGGCCATCATCCCCTTGTTGGCCATCCCCTCCCCCCGGCCGTAGTCGGCGATCAGGGCAAAAACCGCGATCAGGATGGCCTCCAGGTCGGAGACCACGTCACCGAGGTCGGGCTCGGGCACCCGCTCCTCGCCGGCGCCGATGAACGCCTCCATGACCAGGGCTGCCTTGCCCGGCCACCACCGGTAGATCGTCTGCTTGCCGACCCCCGCCCGGGCGGCGATGCCGTCGATCGTCAATCGGCCGTACCCGTCGCGCTCGAGGAGCTCGACGGTCGCGGCTAGGATCGCCCGATGGGTGCCCTCATTGCGCCGCTCCGCGTTCGGCCGTCCCGTTCCAGTCGCCGTCGTTCCCGCTGCCAATCGTCCATCCTCCCGGTGATCCCGGCGCCTGATCCCGCACCGCAACCAGTTGACAAGACGATCCGTATCGTCTATTATGTTGGTAGACGATACGGATCGTCTTGCAATCAGTATGGCACATCGGTCGGGGTCGGCTGGTATGGCGTGACACCCACCACCGGCTCAACCGTGGCGCCGAAGGGGTGAGGGCAGCGCGATGGCACTTGGACTGGACAACCGTGAGATGGGACGCCGGACGATCGTGCGCGCGGGCGGTGCGACGGTGCTGGCATCGCTGGCCGGGCGGCTCGGAACGGCCGAAGCGGCCGGCGCCCCGGCAGGACTGTTCGCCCGATCCACAGGAGGAGACGCTACGATGACTTCGACCCCCGTGCCCACGTCCATCCCGCAGCCGTTCACCGTCGCGATCCCGGACGACACCCTGAGCGACCTGCGTGACCGGTTGAACCGGACCCGCTGGCCGGACGAGATCGACGGCGCCGGCTGGGACTACGGCACCAACTCCGCCTACCTGCGCGAACTGGTCGACTACTGGCGGAACGACTTCGACTGGCGGGCCCAGGAGCAGCGGCTCAACAGCTTCTCGCACGCCCGCGCCATGGTCGACGGCACCGGCCTCCACTCATCCACGCCCGCGGGACCGGACCCGCACCGATCCCGGTGCTGATCCTGCATGGCTGGCCGGGTTCGTTCGTGCAGATGCTCGATCTGCTGCCCCTGCTGACCGATCCGGGAGCGCACGGCGGCGACCCGGCCGACGCCTTCGACGTGGTGATCGGCTCGCTGCCGGGGTTCGGCTTCTCCGACCGGCCGACCGCGCCGGGCATGAGCGTCGGAGCGATGGCGCCCCTGTTCCACAAGCTCATGACGGAGACGCTCGGCTACGGCCGCTACGCGATCCGCGCGGGTGACCTCGGCGCCGGCGTGATGTCCCAGATGGCCGCGGACCACCCGGAGGCGGTGATCGGTATCCACACCGGCGGCACGAACCCCTACATCGCGCAGGTCCCCGACGACCTCTCGCTGGCCGAGCAGGAGTACGTCGCCAACGCGCAGGCCTGGAACCAGGCCGAGACGGCCTACGCCCTGTTGCAGGGGACGAAGCCTCAGACGCTCGCCCACGCCCTCAACGACTCACCCACCGGCCTGGCGAGCTGGATCGTGGAGAAGGTTCGCCGCTGGAGCGACAGCGACGGTGACATCGAGCGCCGCTTCTCGAAGGACGAGATCCTCACCAACCTGATGGTCTACTGGACCACGCAGACGATCGGGTCCTCGATGCGCCTCTACTACGAGGTCGTGCGTGACCCGCGCTTCGCACCGGTCGATGTCCCGACCGCCTACCTGATGTCGCCGAAGGACTTCTTCCCGACCCCGCGGGAGTGGGTCGCCCGGACCTCGCGGATCGACCGCTGGACGGAGACCGACCGGGGTGGGCACTTCCTCGAGTGGGAAGAGCCGGAACTGGTCGCGGCGGACATGCGGGCGTTCTTCCGGGACCTGCGGTAGCGGCGAACCGGCCCGGACCGGCGAACGTCGATCGGCTGAGCTGGGCGACCTGAGTGCAGGATCGTCCGGCTCAGGGTTAGGTTCAGGGTCAGGTTGGCCAGGCGGGTCACCGGTCCGGCGCCAATCGCTGTCAGGCAGCCAATTGACTCGTCGATGCGACACTACTACGAGACCATCCAGAACCCGGAATTCGCACAGGTTGATGTCTCGACCGCGTAGCTGATGTCCGTTCGACCCATTCCCGTGGCGACAGGAATGGGTCGAACGGACCTCCCGCGTCGACCGCTGAACAGCGATCGATCGAGGCGGACACGTCCACGACCAGGCCGGGCCGGAGATCGTCGCCGGGGATCTCCGTGGTTCGTCCGCTCGATACCAAAGGAGTCGTGATGGCGACGGGCAAGGCAACCAAGGCGGTCTACGAGTCGATCTACTTCCCGAACCGGGCGGCGTGGCGGGAATGGCTCGCCGCCAACCACGCCGGCTCGCCCGGTATCACGATGGTCTATGACCGAAAGGGCGCCGGGACTGAGCGACTCTCCTACGAGGAAGCCGTCGAGGAGGCGCTCTGCTTCGGCTGGATCGACAGCGTGGGCAGCAAGATCGACGCGAGACGGACCGGCCTCCGGATGACGCCGCGCAAGCAGGGCAGCGCCTGGTCGACCGTCAACAAGGGACGGATCGAGCGGCTGCTCGCGGACGGGCTGATGCATCCGGCCGGGCAGACGAAGATCGACGCCGGCAAACGCGACGGCTCGTGGGACATCTACGACCAGATCGAGCACCTGACCCCGCCCGATGACCTCGCCGCCGCCCTCGCGGCGGACGAGGCGGCTGGCGCCGGCTTCACCGCATTCAGCCCATCCCGCCGCAAGGCGATCCTGCTCTGGGTCGCGACGGCGAAGCAAACCGCGACCCGCGCCCGCCGGATCGCCGTCATCGTCGCCGACGCTCGGGAAGGACGCAGCCCGATGGACTGGCCTGGCCCGAAGAACCGGCTGGCGGGTGGAACCGACGGCTGATCAGCCGGGAAACATGCCGACCGTCTCGGCCGAGTGCATCCGGTCATAGAGGAACGTGAAGTACGCCGGCCAGACCTCGGGACGGTCCGCGACCGTATCCCAGGCGGCGCCGACGGCCGGCTCGCCCTGCCAGTACGACCAGATCAGCGCCGCCCGGTCGGGCCGCGAGATGAACCGCATCCGACCCGCGACCCAGCCCTCGCCGCCGACCAGCTGGTCGCGGGTCAGTTCGTCCCGGACCTGCTCGTCGTCCCAGCCCCCGGCGTGGAGCCGCCAGGCCGCCCGTGTCCCGAGCCCGGAAGCATAGCGGGACAGCAGCACGCCGAGCCGGTCGTCCGGGCTCTGGTCCCAGGCGATCACCCGCAGCCCGACGTCGGCGATCCCCTCGAACGGCGTCGACGACGCGGTGTTGACGACCGAGAGCAGGTTGTCGGCCGGTCCTCGCCCCTCGGCGTAGGCGACCTGACGCCGGATGAACTGGACGTAGTGACCGGGGTAGCCCTCGTGGACGGCGAGGTGGCGCAGCGACGGCATCGTCAGGATCGGATCGATGTTCAGATCGACCGTCCGATTGGTGAAGTCGCAGCGAGCGTTGAACGGCGCTGCCTGGACGGTCCGGATCTTCATCCCGTCGGACTTCTCGGACGGGATGTCCATCACGGCGACGGTCCGGTCCCAGGCCTCGGACATCAGCCCGGTCAGGACACCCTCGACCTCATCGGGCGGGACGCGCTGGCGCTCCTGCCAGTCCGATGCCTGCCGGGAGAGGTCGCCGCTGTAGCCCATGTCCGTCAGCAGGGTTCGCATCTCGCCGCGGATGACGTCGAGCTGGGCGTCGGAGGCCGGCTCGGACGGGATGTGGAGGAAACGGCCGATCTGGTCCGGGAACGACAGGCCGGCGGTCCGCCAGGTCGCGAACGCGACGGCGCTCTCGGCCGCCTGCCGGTAGTACCGCCGCCGGTCGGCCTCGGGCAGGGAATCCGCCTCGCCGGCCAGCTCGGTGAACCGGGCGATCGCCGCGCCGTAGTCGGCGAAGGCGTCGGGCGTGTGGCTGGTCGACATGTTGAGCACGACGAGCCGCTCGATGTCGTCGCCGATCTCCGCGCCGTCGGCCGTCTGCTCGGCGGCATAGAGCTCATCGAGCCCAAGCAGCGCCGTCGCGAACCCTTCGCCGTAATCCATCGTCCTGTCAGCGAACATCAGCACTAATTCCTATCATTGAGTAGATCGAATGGTGTGGTGGGTGCTGGTCGGCTTCCTGCTGGCCCCACCCCAACCCCTCCCTATC
>JAABUS010005986.1_pt1 | contig 15282 bp, 9 predicted proteins | sample 5560161 | NCBI WGS metagenome assembly JAABUS01 (sample SAMN10711885, study PRJNA513376) | rock metagenome | isolation source: Antarctica rocks | place: Antarctica: Victoria Land, Trio Nunatak nord | collected 2016-01-04
TGTAGGAAGCCATGTAGGGAAGTAGGTAGAATGTTCGGTAGGAAGCATATTTGATGATTGAAATTGCGTAGCGAATATTCGATTTGACTATGAAGCGAACTCGTTGCTTGATCAGCTAGCATACGAATCAAATTTGATTATCTAGACTGACTTTATGCTAATTTACCTTGCTTGAATTTGTTCCTCGATATTGTCATGATGCCATAGTAATGCCAGCGAACCTTCATGCATCAAGCATGACGTCAATGTATTTGACCATTCGTCTTTCCTAAATAAAAGCGAGTGAGATTGAATATACGCTAGTATCAGAATCTCAATGCTCTGAAAACATAACATCTTCTATCGTAAGCGAAGACGAGACATCATCAGGTTTCTCATAAGGATTTTGAGCGCAAAGCAGATGATAAACATGATTAAGATACGTCATTGTATCAGACTTCAAAGTTAAGATTAGAAGTATGCTCAAGCCTATGCACATTTTGATCTCATGCACATTCTAAACTTGATTAGTCATTCATTCTATTTTTATCATTATTCAATCATCATTCATAGAATCAAATTGCAATTAATGTAAAGAGTTGTTGATATTTATATGAAGCTTTCAAGCTATAAAATTAATCATCAAATCGCTTAGAAGCTTTGTTTTGTCTTTCAGCTCGCGTAGATCTGATTTGACTTGACTCTTTTTTCATCTTCTCAATAGAAACAAAATCAGTGAATTGCTGTACTTTCATCTTTTTAAACTTTTTCTTTTGCTCTTTTTGAAGCTCTTTAATCTTCAGCTTTTGCTTCTGAACTAGACATCGTTGCTTCAATTTCTTCACTCATAGCTTTTTTTTTTCTCATTTCATCTTTCTTTCAGCTATTAAACGCTGTTTCTCTAGCTTTCTAAGCTTTTTTTGTTTCTTTTCATTCGTCTTTTGAATAGTAGTTTGCTGTTTCTTTTCAATTCTTTGAATTTGACAATCACAAGTCATTTAAATTTTATTAGAACTAAAAAACATTTTCTTTGCCTCACTATTAATTTCTAGATCATTAAATAAAGACTTTTCACATCATCTGCGACTTCGCTCAATATGTACTGTTTATCAAAGATCTTTGTTTTCTGCTTTCAGAAGAGCAATATTTGTAGTAAGCTTTTTCATTGTATTGTTCAACTTATGAACTTTCAAATCAATTACTTTTTCTACAACTGACTTCATTAATTGTTGAATCATTCTTCAATCAGCTTTAAACAATGCTGAAGAAGAAGAATGACTTGAAACAGATTTAGTCTTCAATTTAATCTGCTTTATGATCTGTGACAAATCAAAAGACTGTAATTTCATCTTTTTTCATTCACTTTTAATGTTGACAAACGTGAAAGCAGCTTGATGTGCAGGTCAAAATAAATCAAAGAAGTCTCTTTTTAATATTCAAGAAAGTTCTTGACTTTTAAAGATTCAGTCATTCAGATTTTGCAAGTAGTAATTGATCAAAGAGTTGAATAAGCTGACATTCAAAGATTGAAGATGATGAGTAGAATGAGAAGAACATAAAGTCATGAGCATCTTGTTCTGCTCACATCAGTCAAGAAACTTTATGTTGATATGACTGTCATGCTCATCAGTGAATAGAAAATGATAATTGCAGAAATTTCTGACTTTTGATCTTGTATTTCGATCAAATACAATAGTGAGTCAAGAGTAAATTAATTCATTGTTAGTTCAGTCAGTAGCAAAGAAAGCAAAGAAGCAGAATTGCTTTTTGAAGTCATATTCAGTAAGTCAGCTATTCTGAATATTATCTGATTTCGTCTGATAAATGATTGAAGAAAATATATAGATTAGATTCATGCAAATGATTGCAATCAAGATGATTCATTTTCTATTATCATCTTGATTAACACTCAGCAATTTGTTATTGTTTAAATGCTTTAAACTAAAGACTTTTTGAGTTTTTTGAAGCAGTTTAAGTAAAAAGCTCTTTTCATTCATATTGTATATATTTGAAGAAAGAATCTTATATTCTTTAATTTTTTACTTTATCTACCTCATATTAGTATGAAATTAAATGTAATGAAGACATTTACTAGATTAAAATAAAGCTGATATTGATATACATTATTAACTTTTTTTCACTTTAGATCAGCTTCTTGTAGAAACTTTGACTGCAGTATATCTGAATGACATTGAATGAACTTGTAGAATCAGTTTTTATCTGACTGTTTTTCAGATATATTATACGCAAAAATGCAAATTATTGCATTGAAAGAAAGTATATCACGCTTGATAAGCTTGTTGATATAGTGAATAAGTTCTTTTTCTTGTTGATTTGAAAGAATTGATGTCATTTGCTTACTTTTCTTTATCAAGATCATTATATTTTTATATCATCATGACAGCATGATTCAATTGATATTGAATTTCTTTGCAATAACAATGTAGTTAAATGAGTCTTGCAAAGTTAAATCAGCAAACGTTGCTTCAATTGAATTTATATTGAATTTGTAATTAATTTTTGAAGAAAGATGAAAGTAGTAAAGTGAGATGTGCATGAAATTGAAATGTGCATGAGTTCAAGCATACTTCTAATGTTAAGACACAGTTTCAACCGTCAATTCTTCATGAGATCTTTCTTCATTTCAATCTGTTACTTTGAATCTTAAATCATCTTGTTGATTTTTGTGCTTAGTAAACTATGAGTCACTACTGAGTACAAACTTCAAGTCTGAACTATAAATCATACTAACTACGACACTTCACTTCAAAAATCTCAACTTAAGAATTAACTTTACACAATGATGCAGATTTTATCAAGAGATTGAGAATCACATTCACTTTATAATTATCAGTCAATGCTGACATTATCTTTAGAAATGTCTTTTATATACAACGCATATTCAATTATATTATTGATCATATTCAACTTTATTAAAGCTCAAAACTAGCAGAAGTGTTGAAGAAGCAATGCTTTTAAATGAACAATTACTTTTTGAAAGTTATTTTTGCAACAAGTTGCTTTCAGAATATTCATGTTATTTTAAGAAAAAACTCAGAATCTTGATTTCTTTATTAAGAACAGAACAATTTTTCGCTTCATGATAGTTATTTCACATGATAGATACAATAGTTCAAAATATAATATTTTATGAAAAGTAAGATGAATTCTTCATTATTGTTAGAAGATTCAAACTTTATCAACATGAACTGTCATGAGAATATTTCAAGATTTAAGAATCATTTATACTTTTTATTCATATCTTCTGTAATAAACATATTACTCAAAATATCATATTGATCGTTGCATGAAACAAAAAAGAATGCAAACAACAAACGTTAAAGATGTTCAAATCTCTGCTTTTTATTTGCAGCATTCTAAGCTGATAATTCATTGTAATCTTTTGAATTCAAATAATTGTGACAAGATCAGCTGCTCATCACATCTGATGATCAAGATCTTTAAAAGAGATTGTGACTTTTCATTCTTAACAATGTATGCGCTTTATTAATGTCTTGAGCTAAACATTCAGATATATGATTTGAATGCTGAACACTATAATTCTCTTCACTTTAAGTGTAGAATTTGCGATTGCTATAAGTTTGCAATCATAATGTTGAGAAGTTCAGCTGATGTTTTAGCTAAGAATATGTCAGAGTGAGATGAAGTACTTATTTTAATCATTATATTCAGAACTTGCAAATGAGAAATAAAAAATATCAGTCATACATTGAATCTTATTTAACTAAATTAACAGATGCTATTTCTACTATTTTTGACTGATCATGACAAAGTTTCAGAAAATAAATTCAACTTTAGTCAATAGAATCACTATTCAATCTTCATTTATCTCAAGCTTTTGTAACTTATTGAGCTTAATGAACATTCTAAACAAGATTTAATACATCTTTGAACTTCAGCACAAGAAAGACAAACAATCAATGTCATTGAGAATCTACTTGAAACTTTCTTGTGAAATCAGTTGCATCATAAATTAGCTGACGTTTGAAATAGAATAAAGATACAGCGTTGTCATCTTAGTCTCATATTTATGATTATTCTTTTGTGATCATATTCTTCAAGATTCTTGACATGATGTGAGATGATGAGATCTTTTTGCGTGAAACTGCGTAGTAAAAAACAATAAAATAGCACTCTATTTATTAATAGTAGAACTAAATGCTAAGAAAGAAAGAAACAGATGCAAGAGTTTTCATCTTCTGTCAAGTCATTATCTTTATTCGCTCGTTAGTTTCTTTTGATCTGAACTTGCAAGCTAGTCTTGCAGACATGCATCATTCATAAATAGTTGATGAGATGCATTCTCACACATGATGAGTAAACATCAGTGAAAGCTTTAGAGACATCTTCGCGAAGTCTATTCATGACTCTTAGATAGTGAGCGTAATAAGCAGCAGTTGCAGATCAAGTCATGTTGATTATTCTGTTTACTTTCTCAGATAAAGATAATGAATGATCATATTTATAACAGTCAGGTCAAATCAAATATTTTCTGTCATTCTGACATCAGATGTTTCTACTTGACAGTCAATAAAACAGCTTATATACATATTATTAAGACTTTTGATCAATCAAAGTTCAGAAATCAACTGACGTCTGAAAATCAAAGAAAACAAAGAAAACAAAGTAACTTATAGTGTAATTTTCGTCTCTTTCTCACTTTTATTTCTATGAGCTTCTTTTTAAAAGACATTGTTTGAACTTTATCTTTCATAATGTATGCTTGCAACATTTCACTACTTTTTCTCTGCTTTCTGACATGATCGACTCAATAAACGCGACGTGTGCAGCTGAGCAGATAGCATAGTGCTTATATAGTAGAAATAACAGTCAATAAAGATGATGATTAATGTACATATGTAGAAAGATTGATTAATTAATTGATTGATTGATTGATTCATATATCATTTCAGAAGACTAAGTCAATTTATGCAAAAACTTTAGCTATTTGCTTAGTTTAAACAAAAATCATTCACTCAAAAATTCTCTCTGTTTTTCTGTTTTTCTGTTTTTCGTTCAATTTATAGTGTCAATACAATGCATAAATACAGTAAATATAAAGTTCACTGAGTTATCAAGCTTGTCTTCAAGTTCAAAAAGTTACTCAACAGCTTTTTCACTTTCATTATTTAAATCATCATGCTTTCATAAAGTTTTTTTCTCAAATCATTATTATTTAATAAATGAATGACATCATATTAGTTGAATTGAAGATTTTAAACTTCTTTAAATGATTTCTTTTACTGTTTAATCAGCAGTTCAAATTCTTTGCTCTTACATATTAATTCACTTCATTAAATGCATTTTGTCTTTATTATCAACTAAATCTGACCTGTCGTTGTCAGTTTTTAAGACATTTCATGAGCATATTTTCAAATTGATCAAGAATTCGTGTTCATGTAATGAATTAAGTCGCTGCTTTTATTAATTTTGACATGTTCAATATTTGATTTAAATTGCTGATGCAATGATTCTTTTATATGATCTGACTTTAAATGCTGTGATGCGTTGAACATTCAAATAACATGTGACTGATTGTTTATTATCTTCAGTCACATGAACATTTTATTGTGTTAACTTTGTTAATATGATAAAGATAGTTCTTGAACTTTATTTTTCTTATGCAAAGTTGAACAATCATCGAGCTTAATGCTCTGTAAAGTTTCACATGTAGCTTGAGTACACTTTTAGCTTAAGTTTCAATGAGCTTTCTTGTTACTGAGTCTGATGCTTTCATCTATCATTGCAATTCTCAGTCAATGCTGATTCTCTTTCTTAATTTCATCTTAATTAATGATTTGAAAGTTGCAAAATGCAGTAAATGAATATTTAATGAAATTGATAAAAATCATGAATGTTCACATTAATCTGTAGTCTTTTTAATCACAATGTTTATTATTTCATTCTCTGAAATCTTTATATAAATTAAAATTCAGTGAATTTATATTTTAATGTTTCGTCATTAAAGTTAATTCATATGCTGTGTTATATGATGTAATATGTATTACTTTGACTGTGTTCTTAACTTCATCAATAAGATGATTGCTGCTTGATTATTCATGAAGATGATTAATGATGTTCTGTGTTGAATGTATTACTCAGCTATGCTTAAATTTCGAACTAGTTCATGTAATTCAATTGCATATATCATGACTGTATTATTCTCTTCAACTAGCAGATTTCTTTTCACTTTCAGATTCAAAACTATGATGATCACTTTCACTTTATCTTTAATGATACTTTCATTTATGTATATTATTAGCTGACTTGAATCTTTAACGATATCATCATGTTCTTTTAATGCTGTGTTCTTATTGTCTGTTATTTTAAATTTGAATAAAATTCTTCAGAGAAAAGTCATCATTGAATATATGCATTTTATCAAGTTTAATGTTTCAAAGTGTACATGATCTTGTGCATTGTATCTATTTTTGAGTTTTCTTAAAAGACTTCAAAATCTGAAGTTCTTGAATGTGAATATTATGTATTGTCTTACTTTCTTTATTTGATCATATATTTGACTGATTCAAAGTTTAATTAACGTGTTTTCAAGAATCTTTTTCAGTGCATGTTTTACAGATAGCAGATGCAGTTTCATATTTAAAGTTGACTCTGAAATGTTTTTAAATGCTTCTGTTATGATTTGAGCTGCACATTTTTGTATTGTGATTAATGACTTGATGATTGCTTTTTTCAATCTCATGATATCAAAGTCTTTCTCAAAGTTATTTTATAATGAGCAAGTATGCAGAAGTTTTAATACTATGCAGATTAAATAAATTTTTCTAAGATTCAATAAACTTGCATCTTAAGTTGAATTCTTTAAACTGTTCAATGCATTGATAATTTATGAAATCTTTATCTTCATGCAATGTAACTGTGTAATTCATTTTAATTTCTTGTTTAAAAGTACATTTAAATAAATTTCAGTTTCTTGTGATTTAATAATGTGATTCTTTAAATGCAGCATATTATTCTTAAATTGATTAAACTATTTCACTTTTATGTTTGATTTTTTAAAATGAATCAGCTGAAATTTGATTGATGCAAACTTACTTGCATACTTCTTTGATCATTGACTTTTTCTTGCTGCAAATTTTTTTTCAATTCTTCTGCAGTTGAACTTTGCATTAAATTCAGTTATCATTTTTGCAATATCATTAATATAGTTTAAATCTGTGATTCTGAAGTCAATCTTCTCATCTTTTTTCATTAAGTCAACGTTATAAAATAAATATAATATTGATGAGATCAACAATTTTTAAAATATACTCATGTTTATTTTAAAAACTTTTAAAGTGAACTTTAAAAGTGATATTATAATGCTTTGATCAAAAAGAAAGCTGAGTATTTAATTAATAATGTTGTTAAGAGAGAAAAAGTCTTGATAAACATCAGTGACAGCAATGATGATAATGTAGAGTGTATTGTTTTATTTACTAGAATGTCGTGATTATATAAAAGCGCAGAGTCTTCTGAGCTAGACTCATCTTGATAAAGCTAGTTACACACAGCTCGCTCAAAGACAACTCGCTTACATACTTTGAAGATCAAAGACTACATTTTAACACTTCTTCTAATGACAATTCTTCAGATGTGTAGTCAGAACATCTGATCTGCTCATAGATGAATCTTCTTAACTTTTTCATGAGTGAATTTCTTTAACTCTTTCACAGATGAATCTTCTTAGCTTTCTCATAGATGAGTTTTCTTGACTTTCTCACAGATGAGTGTCAGAATCGTGTCTAAATGATACAATCAATGAAGATCAGAATTGATAGTGCTTGATCTTTAGAGATAGCTATAACTGAATATTAAGAATACAGAAGAAGATTGATACAAGAGCTTCTATTTATGTAATGTTCAGAGACTGCGCTAGACTTGAAAGAAATGTGTTTGTAACATGAAAAGAAGATGATGTAGATGAACAAGATGTTGATGAAAGAAAAGAGTGTTGAGAAAGAAAAAGAGTGTTGAGTCATATCTGAGTCAAATCTGAATCAGATCTAGATCAGATCTCGACTAGCTCTAATCAGTCTTGATACGCTCGTAACATTACTTTTCTCTTCGAAAATTCATGTTCGCATGAATGTAGTTTCTTTGCTCACTTTTGTTGATAGTTATTCCGATATTTAGCGCGGTTTGCTTGAATATAGCTTATGAAATTCGTTCAAAACTTTCTCTGAGTCATCGAATTTTTCTTTATCGACATAGTATCATTCGTCGTTTCTATCTAGATCTTTTCATTTGACTTTGTACTGTATTCAACCTCGATAGCGTCTGAAGTTCAATATATCATCTATCTTTCAGTGTTCATCGTCTTTGATAGTGATTGATCTGAGTGATTCTGAATGTTGTTCTGATAGAAGATCTTCTGAATACGATCGTAGTAGCTTCGAGCTGAATATCAAATGCAGATGCTTCATGCTGACTGATAGACAGAGATGATAGAAGATATCTATTTTAGCAGTGATTTGATAGAGATCTAGCTGTTTGTCTTTCAAATCTTTGCAGAGTCTCGTTGTCTTGACGTTTCTGAAAGATAGTCAAACTCAGTTATCTACTTCATATGTGACGTTTCATCTATGTTTATTGATCTGAACTTCGATGATCAGCTTCGTCTTTTTCAATTGTTGACGATCAAAGCTCAGTAGCTCTTTCATTTGAATGACAATATCATCTGCTTTTCTAGCTTCAAGTCGTTCATGAGAATAGACTAGCTGTGATTCTCAGTCGCTTGCAAAGACTTTTTCACATAGTCAATATGAATTGAGAGTCTTTGTTTGAAACAATAGAACTGAGTAGATCATGCAGTCGATAGACGTTTCATAGCATGATTCAAATCGTTTCTTCGACTGAGATGTCATCATCTTCTCAATGACAGAAAACATAGTGACGTTCTTTGATGAGATGATATATGATTGTGCAAATGACGTTATAGTCTTCTGACAGAAATAGTTCAGTGATGAAGTTCATAGCTATATCTTTTCAGCGTTTCTGTGAAATCGAAAGAGAATGATGAAGTTCATTGATGCTATTTCTAGAAACTTTGCTTCGCTGACAAGCATGACAGTTTCGAATGTATCATCGAATAGTAGCTCGATGATCTGATCAATAGTAGAAACGCTGAACTAGATCGATGATTCGTTTATTGTCGAAGTGAAAGATTGAAGATTGATCATGCACTTCTTGTAGTAATTTCGTGTGCATGTTCTCAGAGATTCAGAGTAGATCTTTTCTAAATAGAACGTCGTCAATGATTTCGCAGTTCTTCAGTTTAGTGATATAAAATTTGAGTTTGTTCTCGTTCATAGCTTGTCTATATTCACTGCAGAGCTCATCTGTTTGATTGATCATACATACTCGTTGATAGAGATTTGCTTTCGATTCAACAGGTAGAACATCGACTCTATCAAAGATCAGAATAGTTTGAAAACAATCTTCAAGACGCTGAGCTGATTCAAAGACGTTCGCTAGAGACATTCTGATTAGAGCATCGACTTTAGTGTTTATTTTGCCTGATCTAAAGATGATCTGAAAGTTGAACTTCAATAGAATGTTCAGATAGTTGACTTGTCATCGACTCAACTGTTTGATTTTCATGAAGATCTTCAAAGTCTGATAATCGATAAACATCTGAATGAGTAGTTCAGTGCATTTCAGCTCAAATCATCAGTGTTTAAAGCATCAAATAATGACTAGCAGTTTCTTATCATAGATGTGATAATTGATTTCAGCGAGAATCATGCTTTTGCTATAGAAAGTCATCGAATGAAGAACTTTCTCGTTATCATACTGAGATAGTATTTCATCTTTTACATAGTTTGAAGCATCGATCTTCAGAATAGCTTGTCGTTTGAGATTGAAGTGACGAAGTACTGAGACTGAGCTGACTTGTTTCTTTAGATTGTCAAAAGCTTGAACACAGATCTCGTTTCAAACAAAAGACGTGTTCTTTCTAGTCAGCTGAGTGAATGATTTGACTAGCTTCGAGAAGTTCTTAATGAAACGACAATAGAAGTTAACAAATCTCACGAAGCTCTGAATTTCTTTTAGATTGATCGAAGTGATTCAGCTGACTATGACTGTCATCTTACTGAGATTCATACGAAAATCTAGTTCAGATACAATGACTTCTAGAAAGACAGTCTCTTCTACATTGAATTTGTACTTTCGAATATTCATCTGCAGTTCAGCTTCGCGTAGTCATCTCAATACTAGTTTGACGTGATCTTTATGTTTCTTTCTCATTTTGCTATAAATGAGAATGTCATCAGATAGACTTGACAAAAGTCGTTCAGAAAGTCTCATAGAATGTCATTCATATATTGCTGAAAGAAGATCGATTCGTTAGTCAGTTCAAATGATAGCATCTTATATTTATATGCTTCTAAAGCAGTGATAAAAGTGATGTAATTCTCATTATCAAGATGCATTTGAAGTTTGTTGAACGCTGATATGATGTTCAATCTAGTCAGATGCTTGCAACTCACTATTTTATCAATGATCTCGTCTATCAGCGATAGAGAATATTTATTGCTTTTGAAAATGACATTTAGCTTTCGATAGTTCATGCAGAATCGAAGATCTTCATTTGTTTTAAGAGTGAATAGAATTGAAGAGAAATAGAGAGTCTGACTGAGAGTGATGAATTTCTTTGACAGATTCTCGTTTAGATACTTCTTTACTTTCAGAAGTTTGACAGAGAACATTTGATATGCTCGACAGCGAGAAGACGTTGAATCACTAGTGAGCTCGATTTTATGATCATAGAAGCGATGAGAGAGTAGTTTATTCAATTGAGCTCGATCAAAAACATCTAGAAACTCGTGATATTTCAAGAGCAGCTTTGCTTTAATGTCTTTTAAATTCTGAGTCATTTCATTGATTGAAGAGACGTTTAAAGCGTTCAAATTGCACTGAGTATTGTACGCGATTTCTGTTACGATTCTAGCTACGCACCTTCGTTGGTGGCTATGTTGATGACTATGTTGGTGACTATCCTGAGGGCTATCGCCGATCGCTCGCCGCTAGGGCATAGGCTTGTTCCGAAGCCAACCCTATTCAGGGTTAGCTTATGTTCTCCTGAGTCATATAGATAGCCGGCCCTTCCCTTCTAGATACTTTCCTTCCTTAGCATTTATATACTCGTTACCTTACACCCATATGACTCGCTCTATGCTGGCCCCTAACATTATATAAATGCTTCTTCGTTACAGGCGAAGAGAAATAATCTGCATCGACTTGCTCTGCTCGATCCACACGACTATTGACTTTGGTCTAGTCGACTCGCGACCGTGCAGGCACTCACCCTTCTCCCTCGTGGGCTGACTCAGCGAGGATAAACAAAAAATTCGGACTCGTGCGCTGGTCAGCGAGTATAAACAAACGATTGGAACCATCCGACTAGGTCAAAGATCAGCGGATTAACCGTTCATTCAGATTCGCAAGGGATTCTTCGAATTTGTTGAACAATCAAAGAGGCCAGTCTAGAACTGCGTGAAGTCTCTATCTCGATGAGCAAACCCCCAGTGAGCCTGCTTCAATGGCACCTATCCTCAATGCGATGGCCTACTCGCTCTCATCGCTCTACCCACCAGTGGACCTGGTCATACGTCCACGTGCAACTAGTGAGCCTGCTACAATGGCGAGCCCAAAGTCGACCTCTTCGATGAGCAAGTCGACCAGTGAGCCTGCTTCAATGGCACTGTCAATGCGATGATCTACCTTCTCATCGTCCTACCTACCAGTGAACCGGTTCGCCTATCAGTTCACGTGCAACTAGTGAGCCTGCTTCAATGGCGCAATCTGAATCGACCTCTTCGATGAGCTAGTCGATTCCCTTCTAGTGAGCCTGCTACAATGGCACCCTTCGTCAATGCGATGACCTACAAGCACATCGCTCTACCCATCAGTGAACCGGACTACTATGTTCACGTGCAGCTAGTGAGCCTGCTTCAATGGCACGGTCAGGATCGACCTCTTCAATGAGCTAGTCGACTAGTGAGCCTGCTTCAATGGCACGTCCGATAGTTAGCCTGCTTCAATGGCGCCCTCATAGTGAGCCTGCTACAATAGGCATTTCGATTCTACACAAGGCTAAGGGAATACATTCATGCGGACATGAATCGTTGAAGGGGGGGGGTAATGTTACGATCCTAGCTACGCACCTTCGTTGATGACTATGTTGATGACTATGTTGGTGACTATCCTGAGGGTTATCGCCGATCGCTCGCCGCTAGGGCATAGGCTTGTTCCGAAGCCAACCCTATTCAGGGTTAGCTTATGTTCTTCTGAGTCATATAGATAGCCGACTCTTCCCTTCTAGATACTTTCCTTCCTTAGCATTTATATACTCGTTACCTTACACTCATATGACTCGCTCTATGCTGGTCCCTAACAATTTCTTTATTGATGTTCATCATGAATAGAACAAAGACTTCAATCTTGTTCTTCTTTGAACGATTCAACAATGTTTTGAATGAAGCGATGTTTATGCTTTGAATCGAGAATGACTCTTTCTGAGCAGTGATTGAAATGAGTCGTTTGAGCATCATAGAAGTCTTAGTCTGAGTAATTGAAGAAAGCGAAGTTGATCGCGATCAACTTGAATGCTTTGAATTGAGCGAGATCGAAAAAATCGAAATAGAAGTATTCAATTGATTTGAAAAAACAATGACGTCGTTTCGCATATTCAGTAATATTTCGTTTTTGTTCATTCAGAACTTACTCAATATGACTTTATGATGATCGATATCAGCTATCAACATTGATACAGTCAATTTCTTATAACTTTCGATGATGAGATTGAGTAGAATTTTATGAGTGATTGTCTTCTTAAATATCTTTTCATCATAATCTCTTATTAGCTTCTCTTTTGTCAGTGATATAGATTGAATTTTCAGTTTCTTGCATACTTTATCAACTAGATTGAAATGTATGATCATGTAGATGACTGAATCACTGTCTATTAGAGAACAAAGATTGAAAGATCGTTTCTGAAAGATGAGATGAGCGTCAATTAGAAATGACTTTTCAAAGTAATTCTCTTTCGATAGAATTTCGTCTAGTTTGCACAAAGATATAATCTCTATCTCTTTGATGACTTTTGAAGAGATGACTAGTTTTTTGAATCGAAATTCGAATTGAAATTGAAGCAATCATATTCTTTGTTCACTGCACTGATTTTAGTAGATTGATCGAGACACTTCTTAGAGCTATGATCTGATTTATGACATACAAAACAGCTTTCGACTAAAATGTCTGCTTCTTTGACGCTAGTTAAAATCGCGTCGCGCGACTTTAGATGATCAGACTTCAAGTGATTGACTGATTGAGTAACAACAGTCGCTCTATGAAAGATAGTCTATAAAACGTCATCGACGCGTTTGAGCTTGTTCTTGATCTCTTGAATGACTCGCTGATCATTATTCAAATGAATCAGATAGAAACGAATTTCTTTTAGAGAATCAGATTGAACTAGTTGATCTACTCAAATGAATCGAAGACGAAAGTGTATTTTATCTTTCAGATCAACGATCAGTTGCTTTTCGTGATAGTCTAGATAGAAAGATAGTCGTTGAAACTGAGTATAGAACTCGCTGAATTTCTTTGATTCTTGAATCAAGTTGTAGTATTCTCTACGAAAGTTGACTTTCTTATTTGAATCATCGAACAACTGAGCTAGCTCTTTCAAAAAATCTTCAACGATTTTATAGAGATTGACACAATCACGTTCGCATTTAGCTTGAGTGATTTCTGCTGCGTCATCAAATAATCTAGAATGTACATAGCTTAATTTGACTCGTTCATTAGAAAAGAGATCGACGTTGATCTCTAGTTTATTCTGAATTTTTCCGTATCAGTTCTTTCAAGTAGAATTCTTTTCATCAGTAAACAGCGAAGAATCAGGTATTTTTTGAGATCTAGAACGCTCAGAGTAGATGAAATCAGAAGAAGTGTTTTCTTTAGTTTGAAGTCTTGTCTTCAACTCTTTGATTTTGTCTTCTTGTTGTTTATTTAACTCGTAGAGTCAATCTGTTTCTTTATCAAGAACTAGACTTCGAGCCTTTCAGATTTCGTAGAACACGAGAGATATTATCGTTTCAGCGAATGATTCATCATCTTCATGAATGAATGACGCAGCACTTGATGATTTCGTTTGTGATTTCGATGAATTAGCATCAGAGATTTGAGAGAAACGAGTTCAAAATTTCTCAGAACGCTCTTCAGTAGATGAATGACTAGACATGATGAGATTTGTTTGAAAGAGAGTCGAATGAATGATGATGCTTGATGATTGAAGAAGAAAGACGTATGAGATGAGATTCAATCTTCAACAAAGAAGATGAGATTTGTTTGTTGAGTGATTTGATTGATTCTCTAGCAAACAACGAAGATTTTTTATCATTAAATCTATCGATCGATTTGATTCTTAAGCAATTCACGAAGATTCTTTATCGTGATTCTTGTAATCGAGTGAACTTTGCGTACTTAATGAGCAATAAGTAGTCTAGCAATTCAAACAGTCTCGTTGTTGATTCTATTCAACCTTCTAGTGTTGTTCTGTCTTTCGATTGTTGTCGATCATCAGATAAACGAATTTTTTTAGACTCGTTCTGTCTAAACGAGTATGTTGAATGAGTAATGAGATCAGTATCGTGTGATTAACGAATTTCTTAATATAATGTCAGAATCGTGTCTAAATGATACAATCAATGAAGATCAGAGTTGATAGTGCTTGATCTTTAGAGATAGCTATAACTGAATATTAAGAATACAGAAGAAGATTGATACAAAAGCTTCTATTTATGTAATGTTCAGAGACTGTGTTAGACTCAAAAGAAATGTGTTTGTAACATGAAAAGAAGATAATGTAGATGAACAAGATGTTGATGAAAGAAAAGAGTGTTGAGAAAGAAAAAGAATGTTGAGAAAGAAAAAGAGTGTTGAGAAAGAAAAAGAGTGTTGAGTCATATTTGAGTCAAATCTGAACCAGATCTAGATCAGATCTCGACTAGATTGTTAACTAGTTCTAATCAGTCTTGATACGCTCGTAACATAAATTAAAATGTATTTTATTTATTAATCATTTTAAATTTAATAATAAATCAAATTAATTTATACAAGTTAACTACTTAATAATTAAAATAAACAGATCTTTTTAAAATAATTCTAAACTTATTACTAATGTTTTAATTTTTCATTAAATGATAGTATTAATATTACTACTTTAAATATATTATATAATTATAAACTTGTACTACTTAAGTATAATTTTTC